>Ga0302347_1004183_pt1 | contig 11765 bp, 3 predicted proteins | sample PhyWR1_FD_202178 | JGI IMG/M metagenome (GOLD analysis project Ga0302347, IMG submission 202178) | Leaf surface microbial communities from wheat plants in UC Gill Tract Community Farm, Albany, California, United States - DLSL W.R1 (v2)... | ecosystem: Host-associated > Plants > Phyllosphere >...
TTGATAATTTTCTTAGATACAATTCCAGATTTTGTTTTCACAGTAATGATGTAAACACCGCTTGTAAACTTATTAAGACTGATAACTTGAGATTTTGAAGTCTTTGTATTTTCAAGAATCAGTTTCCCATTCATATCAAAAAGAGCAATTCTCTCGATATCATTAGGCGCATTAATACTGATTAAATCTTTTGTTTTTGTAGGATAAATTTTAACTTCTTCTTTACTTGAATCATTGGCTGCTAAAGTTATTTTCTTAGTTCCAGTAGCTATCAAAGCAAAATTTTGAGTTGCTGCATTTCCTTCTTGATTTACAAGAGAGTTTTTATTATTAACCTCAATTCTGTAGATTCCATTTGTTGTTGGATTATCAATCACAATTTGTTCTACATTATCTACTGTATTATCGCCTTTTGTAGCATTGGCATTAGGATCATTAATATCAAGTCTCCAAGGATAATAGATTGTACCAGAGCCAACTTCCACTACCCTAAGATCAAGATCATTCACAATCCTGGAAGTATGATTATTTTGAAGATCTGTATCATTTGTAAATGGCGTGATAGCAGGATCAACCCAAGAGATACTCACCTTCAAAGGTTCGTTTCCGGTTGCTTTGATTTGTTTTGTAAAAGGTTGCCCTGATGTTAAAGTCTGTTTTTCCAAGTAAGCATCCTCATCCAGTCTATTAACTAAAACCTGAGCTGCTTTCTTTGCATCTACCAAACCCCAACCGTACCAAACATCTGGTCCTGGTCTTCCCGCTTCATTCGCTGTATGGGTCAACAACGCTTTCATCTCATCAACATTGAAAATAAAACTGCTGTTCCCAGAAATATTTCTTTCGATTTGAGTCAGTGCACCAGCAATTCCGGAAACCATTGGAGCAGCATAAGAAGTTCCAAAATTCACAACATAAAGATTGGTTGCATTTGGATTTGCAGTAGTATAATTGGCCATAATCATATCTACTCCAACCGCAGAAAGATCTGGTTTTACCGCTCCGTCTTTTCTTGGACCAGCACTACTGAAACTTCCCTTTACAACATCACTTGCCTGAGTATATTTATGATTAGCTGTCGTTAATTGATTAACTGCTCCAACTGTAATAATATTCTTTGCCAAGGAACCAAAGTAAATACAATTATTTCCCTGACTACAGTTAGCTGGTGGCACCTCATCATTAGCCCCAAAAGTAACCCAACTGCTAGTTGCAAAATTATACCTGTATTTTACAGACGACGCATTAGGTCCAATATTATAATAGTTTCCAGTTGATTTGACAATAATCTGTTGCGGTTGAGAATAGACAATTTTATCAAAGTTATAATCGTTATCTCCGTAAGCACCAGCATAAGTATCTGTATGGTTCAAATCGTAATTTCCGTACCAGTAATAAGTATTGGAAGTGTTTGGTTTATTCCAACCGTAATTGGTTCCATAGGAATGGTTGGAAATATTAAGATTGGGTAAACTAGCCAATTTTTCATAATTATTGCCCAAAGCCGTCGCTCCAAACATATAATTATCAATAGTTCCTTGTGGCAAAATCCCCTTTGCATTAGCTTTTGGATAAGAAACGCTGGATTGTGTAAAATTACCTGTTGCTATACCATTCCCAATCAAAATACTATTGACATTGGTTCCATGAAAATGCTGAGCTTCAGTTGTAGCTTCTTTATTAATAGCTCTTCCGGTAGCAAACTGTTCGTGCGTACTTAAAATAAGACCAGCATCAAAAACCGTTAATTTGATTCCATTACCTGTCAAAGGAGATGTAATTCCGGAAACTGTTCCAGCCTGTAATTCATCGACATTTGCAGTCGCATTGGCACTGGTTTCTTCAATTGAATAAAAAACAGGAATCTGGCCTGCAGCAAAACCTGCAAGATTTTTCTTAAGGCTGTCTCTTTCTTTTTGAGAATATTTTGCAGTGGATTTTGAGAAATAAGAATCTAATTTATTTTCATTATTTAATCTTTGCTGAGTGAACTCATTCTTCAGTTTAAGATCCTGAGCATTAGAAAAATAAAATGAAAATATAAAACTTATACTGAATAAAATTCTTTTCATTAGGATTGTTTTTGCAAAGATAAAAAAACCATAACGTATAAATCTTTTTTATAAAAATTAACTGTTACTTTTTGAAATCATTCAATTTTTCCTCAAAATGAAGCTTCAGATTCCCGACATCCTGCTCATCACAAACACCATATTTCAGAATATTTCTGGTGTTAAATGTTCTCAACGAGTAATGTAAAAATGAATTGATTTCAGAAACATCTAATCCCATCGATGTAAAATATTCATCTCTCAAATTTTCTCTGATCCATTCTACAAAATCGGTCAAAACCCATTTAGCATCAATCTTTCCAAAACTAATTCCTCCTCCAACTGGCTGTACAAATTCGCCAGGCTTTGCATTAAGAACTTCTGCACTGGAAGGCACTTTGAAATAAACTTTCAAATCATTATTAAGTGTGATTTTCTTTTTATTTTCATCAAATAATTTGGAATCTTTGCTAAGATTTCCACTCAATTGTTTCTTGACTTCAACCTCTTCTATTTCAACAGCTAATTTCACGATATTAATGAGCAATTCATTATCATTTTCCACATTAATCACTTTACGTTCGTAACCAAATTTTACAAACCGAAGTTCATCATTAATATTGGCATTAATTAAAAATTGACCTTTGGAATCAGAATAAGTTTTTTCCTGAGAATTGATATTAACAACCAAAACCTGACTCACAGCTACAGAATCAGAGACAATTCTTCCTCTAATCTGTTGAGAAAAAATAAAATTAGAAATGAATAAAAAAGTAACTAATAAAAGTTTTTTCAAAGGCTATTTTTTTTCAAAATTAGATTTAATTCTTACTGAAAAAAGACATTTAACCAGCATTAACTTTTTTATGAACAATTAACAAAATCGGACTTTGTATCCATTTTTTTTCTCTTATTAAAACCTTAACTTTACACAAAATTCTATTTTAATGTATTTAGTTTTCGATACAGAAACCACTGGTTTACCCAAAAATTTCAACGCTCCGCTCTCAGATTCAGACAATTGGCCAAGAATGGTTCAGATTGCCTGGCAAATCCACGATGACAACGGAAACCTAATCGAAAACCAAGATTACATCATCAAACCAGAAGGTTACGACATCCCTTTCAACGCTGCAAGAATTCACGGAATTACGACTAAAATAGCGAATGAAGAAGGTCGTGATTTGCAAGAGATTTTGGAAGAATTTTCTAAAGCCTTGGAAAATGTAAGAGTTGTTTCCGGACACAATGTAGAATTTGATTACAATATTGTCGGAGCAGAATTTTATCGGAAAAACATCAAAGATAATCTGCAGGAAAAGCCAAAAGCCGACACAATGATTTTGGGAACAGATTATTGCAAACTGGAAGGCGGACGAGGCGGACGATACAAATCTCCAAAACTAGAAGAACTTTACGAAAAATTATACGGACACAAATTCGATGAAGCACACAATGCGGCAGCCGATGTGAACGCGACTGCGCAGGTTTTCTTTGAAATGATGAGAATTGGCGTGATTCCAACTGAGGTTTTGAAAATCAGTGAAGCTCAATTAAAGAAATTTCAAACGCTCAATCCAAATCCGATTAAACCTTTCGGAATTGTTATCAGAAGACAAGTTGCAAGTTTCAACAACAAAAAGAAACAGGCCGACATTGCGAATATTGACGAAATTGATTTAGGCAACTATTTCAATTTTGATAATCACACTGTTTTCTCAACTCTGACTGCGACAACGAGTATTAATGATCTTATCAAAAAAGCACAAGACGATAATTTTTCCGCTGTTGGCATTGTAGATATTGGAAATATGATGGGGGCTTTCAAATTTGTTACGGCAGTTGAAGGTGCTAATTCAGCAGTTTCAAAAAAGCATAAGGAATATTTAACCAAAAAAGCTGAGGCAGAAGAAAAAGGTGAAGAATTCAATGAAGAGGAGCCAGATTCAAGCCAACTGATTCCAATTGTTGGCTCAGAATTTTATATTTCGGAAAGATATGAACAAAAGCAATTTACCAAAGACGATCCCGACAGAAGAACGCAAGTCGTTTTGCTGGCAAAGGATTTTAATGGTTATAAAAACTTGGTAAAACTTTCTAGTATCGGTTTCCAGAAAGGATTTTATTTTGGAGTCCCAAGAATCAGCCGAGAACTGATTGCACAATACAAAGAAGGTTTGATTGCTTTAACATCAGGAATCAATGGCGATATTCCAAGCACAATTTTGAATATCGGAGAACAAAAAGGAGAAGAGCTTTTCCAATGGTGGAAAGATGAATTTGGCGATGATTTTTATGTTCAAATCCAAAATCATAATTTGCCTGAAGAAGAACACTTGAATGAAGTTTTACTTCAATTCGCTGACAAATACAATGTGAAAATCCTGGCACAAAATGAAACTTTTTATACTGATAAAAGTGATGCCAACATTCAGGATATTTTAGGCTGTATCAAAGATGGAGAGAAATTATCCACTCCAATTGGGAAAGGTTTCGGAAAAAGAAAAGGTTTAACCACTGATGAATATTATATCAAAAATTCAGAAGAACTGAAATCTGCTTTTCTTGCTTATCCAGACGCTTTTGAAGCTTATGATGAGTTTTTAGCAAAATTCAAGCCCTACACTTTGAAACGTGATGTGTTACTTCCTAAGTTTGATATTCCTGCAGAATTCGTTAATCCAGAAGATGATATCGACGGTGGAAAGCGAGGCGAAATGGCTTATTTGACACATCTGACTTACGAAGGTGCAAACAGAAGATATAAAGAAACCGGAATCACTCCTGAAATTAAAGAACGTTTAGACTTCGAATTGGAAGTTATTGCAAACACTGGTTATCCAGGATATTTCTTAATTGTTCAGGATTTCTGTAATGAAGCCCGAAATATGGGTGTTTGGGTCGGTCCCGGTCGTGGTTCTGCTGCTGGTTCCGCGGTTGCTTACTGTATCGGTATTACCAATGTTGACCCAATTAAATATGACCTCCTTTTCGAGAGATTCTTAAATCCAGAAAGGGTTTCGATGCCCGATATTGATATCGATTTTGATGATGAAGGCCGAGATAAAATCATCAAATGGGTAGTTGAAAAATATGGCCAGGAACAAGTGGCACAGATTATCACTTACTCCGTTTTAGGAGGAAAATCAGCAATTAAAGATGCTGGTCGAGTTTTGGATGTTTCGATTCCGGAAACGAATATGATTGCAAAATTAATCCCGCCAAGTCCAGGAATGAATATTGCCAAAGCCCTTTCAAAATACGACAAACTGAAACCTGAAGACCAACAATTGGTGGATGAGATGAAAGCCATTCTCAGCGACCAAAACGACTCTAGGTTTTCGGTTTTGGACAGTGCCAAAAAGATGGAAGGCTGTATCAGAAATACAGGAATTCATGCTTGTGGTGTGATTATTACGCCAGAACCTGTGAGCAATCTGGTTCCTATTACGATTGCGGCGAAAGATGCTGATATTTTGGTTTCTCAATTCGATAACTCGGTGGCAGAAGATGCTGGTCTTTTGAAAATGGATTTCTTGGGATTAAGAACTTTGACCATTATAAAAGATGCTGTAAAGCTCGTCAAAGAACGTCACGGAATCGACATCGACCCAGATGAAATCCCGCTTGACGATGCAAAAACTTATCAATTATTCAAAGACGGAAGAACAATCGGGATTTTCCAATATGAAAGTCCGGGAATGCAAAAATATATGCGTGATCTAAAACCTACAGTTTTTGCAGATTTGATTGCAATGAACGCTTTGTATCGTCCAGGTCCGATAAAATACATCCCGAATTTCATTAATAGAAAACACGGAACCGAGGAAATCATTTATGATTTACCGGAACTTGAGGAATATCTGGAAGAAACTTACGGAATTACGGTTTACCAGGAACAGGTAATGCTTCTGTCTCAAAAACTCGCCAACTTTACAAAAGGTGAAGCCGATACTTTGAGAAAAGCGATGGGTAAAAAGCAGATTGACGTCCTTAATAAAATGTATCCGAAATTCATAGAAGGTGGAAGAAAGAACAACCTTAATGAAGAACGATTAGAAAAGATTTGGAATGACTGGAAAGCCTTTGCAGAATACGCTTTCAACAAGTCCCACTCGACCTGTTATGCTTGGATTGCTTATCAAACTGCTTATCTGAAAGCTAATTATCCTGCTGAATATATGGCAAGTGTGATGAGTAATAACATTAACAATACGGCTTCTATCACTATGTTTATGGAGGATTGCAAGGCAATTGGTGTAGATGTTTTGGGACCTGATGTGAATGAATCTCAATATAAATTCTCTGTAAATGAGAAAGGACAAATCAGATTTGGATTAGGAGCAATCAAAGGAATTGGAGAAGGCCCAAGTGAAGCGATTACTTTAATTAGACAAAATGGAAGATATAAAAACATCTACGATTTTTTTGAGAGAATTCCACCATCGCAAGTTAATAAAAGAGTTGCGGAGAGTTTGATAACTGCTGGCGCTTTTGACGAATTGGACTCTTATCACAGAGGACAATATTTCGACATAGACCAATCCGGAAGAACCAATATCGAAAGACTTTCTAGATATGGACAAAGTTTCCAAGACAGTAAAAACGAGATGGATAATTCGCTTTTTGCTGATTTTGCGGAAGAAGTTCAAATTGAACAACCCAAACTTCTACCTTGTGCTGAATGGCCAAATATGCACAAGCTAAATAAAGAAAAAGAAATCATTGGTTTCTATCTTTCTGCGCATCCTTTGGATGAGTTCAAATATCAATTCCAATTTATGCAAGGTGTTCTTTCTAAAAAAGCAGTTTTGGAGGAAAAAAGAGATGATTTGCCTGTTTTGGAAGAAGTCGCTCCAATTTTAGAAAAAGACAGTTCTCCCGATGAGGAAGTGCCAGACATTGTTGTTCCTGATGATTCTGGATTAGAGGAAGAAATTATTGAGGAGGCGACTAAAAAAGCTGAACCAAAAGGGAATTTCAACTTTTTGAATTTGGATGAAGTGGAAGCTTTCAAAGATTTGGCTTTTCCTCCAAAAACAGCAGAACTTTTTGAAGAAAAGAAAAGCTGGAAAGATAAAATGAATGAAAAAGACAATACTAAGGAATATACAGTTGCCGGATTGATTACCGAATATCGTGTTGCGGACGGTTTCCGAAGTGGAGAAAAAGTAGCCTTCGTTATGCTTGAAGATTATACTGGCTCATACTCTTTCCGTTTGGGAGATAGAGATTATATGCGATTGAAAGATAAATTGGAAGTTCAGCGATTTGTCATTATGAAAATCAAATATTCTCAAGGAAAAGACGGACGTGTTTTTGTGAATGTGAATGAAGTTCTGGAGTTGAAAGAAGCGTTTGAAAAATTTGCTAAAAGTTTGTCTGTTGTGGTTCCATTAGATTCATTACGACAATCTGACATTGAGTTTTTCCGAGAAAATATCATACAAAATCAAGGTGATCAGAAGCTTAATTTTTTTATCAAAAACCCTGAAGACGAGTCTGTTTTGGAAGTGGTTTCCATGCAACATAAGATTAATATTAATGAAAATCTATTAGAAGTAATTCATCAGATTAATAATTATGATGTTTTTTTGAATTAATTAAAATTTTTTATTTTTTTTCAACATACAACCACTCCAGTTACCGAATCAATAAGAAATTTAAAATTTCATAAAAAAAATCTAGTTTACAGTTGTAAACTAGATTTTTTTTATGAATTCTCAAAATTAGACCAACCAAATACATATTAATTTTACAAAAACCACCGTTAATCATCAAAAAATCATACTTTTTATTAAAAAACAATTATTACATTTGTCTGATTAATATAAATTAAATAATTATGAAGAAAATTTTACTATCGTGCTTTTTAGCACTTGGAATTGCTGCAAATGCACAATTCTCAGAAAATTTTGATGCTAGTACCTCCGCTCCAGCTGGATGGTCAGTAATCAATGGTGGAGGACCCTCTACTTTTATTTTTTCTGCAGGAGCACCTGGATCAGCAATATCGGATCCAAACGCCGCCCAAATAAACTATGATTCAGTAGCACATGATGATTATTTAGTAACTCCATCCATTACTGTAACTACAGGAGTTAATGACAGGCTAACATTTTTTGTCAAAAATCAAGATCCTAACTATGTAGAAAATTATGATGTAAAGGTTTCTACAACTACTGCAACAGCAGCAGCTTTCACCACATTTATCAAAGCCAATGCCCCTGCTCCAAATGCCTGGACACAAGTGGTTCTTGATTTAACACCTTATGTAGGGCAAACTATATACATTGGTTTCCATGCAACGTCGACAGATAAATTTAGACTGTTATTCGACAACGTGGTGAATGATACTGCTCCAACTACAATTCCTAATTGTCCAACTTTAGCAACGCCAGCAACTAACTCTACAGAAATTGATTATGCTGCCACTACACTTACTTGGACAGCTCCAACTACTGGTGGTCCAGTTTCATATTATGAATTATACATGGATGCAACAACAGGTGCTACAACAAAAATTGGAAATTACACAAATCCTACAGCAACTTTTAGCTCAACTAACAGCAACGCACTATTACCATCTACAAAATATTATTGGAGAGTAGTTGCAGTTAATACAGCTGGAACTTCTACAGGATGCACAGAAGTATTTAATTTCACTACAAAAGCTGCCCCTCCTGCAGTAGGATGCACAACTGCACCAAATGGCGCTTATGGATCTCTCACACCTTCTAATTGTAATGGCACAACACCTGTGAACTCTGCAGCCGATGCATACGCTGGAGAATACTCTACTGTTACAGTAGTTGCAGGAAGAACATATAAGTTTGAAATTGTTGGTAAAACTGGCTATAATGTTACAGTTGCTACAAATGTAACTACACCTGTTGTTTTAGCACATGGAATCCAAAGTATAACTTATACTGCAACAACATCAGGAAGTGTAAGATTCTACTCTCACGTAAGTCCTGATTGCTCTGGGGCGACTAATGGCACTACAGCACACACTAGAAGAGTAACTTGTTTAGGGACTTTAGCAGTATCTGATGTAAACAAATCTGACATTTCTGTTTATCCAAATCCATTTACCAATGTTCTTAAAGTATCAGACGTAAAAGGAGTTAAATCAATTTCTGTAAATGATATTTCCGGCAGAGAAGTTAAATCTCTTGCTCCAGCAGCAGAACTTAACCTTTCTAGCTTGAAGACTGGTCTTTATATCATAAACCTTAAGATGGAAGACGGAAGCGTTAAAACTTTCAAAGCCATTAAGAAATAAACTATTATTCTTTTGAATTTATTTAACCGTCTCTTGTGAGACGGTTTTTTTATACTCAAAATTACAATTATGATATACACAACTATTAAATCAAATCAATCAAAAAAAAATTAAGTTTAGCCATTTATAATAAAAAATAATTATTAGATTTGTTATATATTAAAATATTTAATAATTATGAAAAAATTTTTACTATCGTGCTTTATAGCATTTGGTCTTGGAGCACATGCTCAGATCACGTACAATGCCGATTTTGAGGATGCAGGGTCTCCCGGCTACTCAACCACACTCTATGGACAATTCGGCGGTGGAACAAGAACAGCTGCAGCAGCTTGTAATGGCAGTTATGGTGGTCAGTTAGCAATTGCTACAACTACAACTCAAACAGGTTACATGGTTATCCTTAACCAAATAACCGGGCAAACTAATAATGGACAAGCAGTGAGTGTTACTGCGGGTTATAAAAAAGCTGCTGGAGTGGTTGGAAGTCTAAGTTTAGCTTACATGGTACAAGATGAAGCTGGGACTTGGAGTGTTAATTTAATCGGAACACCAGTTTCACTAGCAACAGCAGCTCTTACAAGCTGTGCGCAATTAACAGGAACTATCCCATCTGGTGCTTTACAACCAAGTAAAACAAATGCCATTGGCGTTTGGTTTACTAGAACTTCCGGTTCTGGAAATATTTTTGTTGATGACATTAATTTTACTCAACAGACAGTTACTACACCGCCAGCTTGTACGACATTTACAACGCCGGTTGACGGCTCTACAATATCTGCAGGTAATGCAGTATTCAGTTGGCCAGCGGTTGCAACTGCAGTAAATTATAAAGTTACAATTGGTACAACTTCGGGTGGATCTGATGTTTTGAACACGACCGTAGCTGGGAATACTCTAAACGCATCTTTACCAACTAATGCTACTTTATATGCTAAAGTTGTTCCAACAAATTCAAGTGGTGACGCTACAGGATGCTCAGAAATTTCATTTAATACCACATCAACAATATCTTATTGTGGTCCAATAACATCTACAGCTCCAACACAGATTTATCCAATTTCTTCAGTAACCTTCAATGGGGTTACTAAGACTTCTACTGCTACTGCTGGAACTCTTCCTCCTTATGAAGATTTTACAAGTACAGTATTTAGCGCTGTCGCTGGAAGTTCATATAATTTAGCAGTTACAGGAACCGGTTTAGGAACAAACAGATTTGGAATGACAGTATTTGTTGACTGGAATGGAGATGGTGACTTCAACGATGCTGGAGAACAGTACTTCACATCTCCTGCAAGCTCTTTCCTTGGAGCGACAGGAACACCTATTAATTTCAATGGAAATATAGCTGTACCTTCTACTGCTACTGCCGGAAATAAAAGAATGAGAATCAAGTATAACTTCAACAGCTCTGCAACTGCATTGACACCTGCTCTATCAGATCCTTGCGGTGCAATGGGTAATGGACAAGTTGAGGACTATACTGTAACAGTAGTTATCCCAACTACAGCTCCAAATTGTATTACACTTACTACTCCTGCCAATGCGGCAACCAATGTTACACCAAACCCTGCAGTGTTAACTTGGGCTGCTGTTGAAGGAGCAAGTGGTTATAAACTTTATATCGGAACTACTTCTGGAGGAACAGATGTTGCAAACGGAACCCTTGTTTCTTCACTAACTTATAGTCCGGTTTTAGCAGCCAATACAGTTTACTACGTGAAAATTGTTCCTACTAACACTATAGGTGATGCTACGGGTTGTACAGAAACATCTTTCACAACTGGGGCTGCTGTTTATTGTGCTGCAAAAGCCACCAGTACTAATGCAACTTTTGAAAGAATATCTAGAGTACAATTCTCAAATATAGATAACTCTTCAAATACTACGCCTGCATCAACTGGAACTGGTTATGAAGACTTTACATCTACTCCTGCTGGTATTCTTGCACAGTCAGCCTCATATTCAATTATCGTTACAATAGCAAATTTTGACACTGATCAAACTGCTATTTGGATTGACTTTAATCAAGATGGAATTTTTACAGATAGTGAGAGAACTACACTTACTTCTACTGCAAGTGCAACAGGAACAGTTGCAATTCCTGCTAATGCCAAACTAGGAAACACTCGTATGAGAGTAAGAACCAATTATAATGCTGCTCCACCTGCTTGTGGCGACACAACCTATGGTCAAGTAGAAGATTACACAGTTACCATTACTGGTCCTACAATGGCAGTGTCAGATATCAACAAAAAATCAGTTTCAGTTTACCCTAACCCATTCACTGATGTTCTTAACATTTCTGATGTAAAAGGTGTTAAATCTGTGTCTGTAAATGATATCTCTGGTAGAGAAGTTAAAACACTTGCTCCAGCAGCAGAACTTAATCTTTCTAGCTTGAAGACTGGTCTTTATATCGTAAACCT
>Ga0302347_1004184_pt1 | contig 11765 bp, 12 predicted proteins | sample PhyWR1_FD_202178 | JGI IMG/M metagenome (GOLD analysis project Ga0302347, IMG submission 202178) | Leaf surface microbial communities from wheat plants in UC Gill Tract Community Farm, Albany, California, United States - DLSL W.R1 (v2)... | ecosystem: Host-associated > Plants > Phyllosphere >...
GCTGCCGACCCGCTAAAGCCTGACGATCCGCCCCGGGTTCATCAGGTTCTGCGGGTCCAGCCCGGCCTTGATGGCGCGCATCATCGACAGCGCCACCGGCGACTTGTAGTGCGGCAGCTTGTCGGTCTTGAGGCTGCCCACGCCGTGCTCGGCCGAGATCGAGCCGCCAAAGCGCGCCACCGCGTCGTAGACCAGCGTGTTGACCTCGTCCTCGCGCTCGCGCAGGAACGCCCTGGCGTCGCCGTTCTCCGGCGCCTGCACGTTGTAATGCAGGTTTCCATCGCCCAGGTGGCCGAAATTGACCAGCCGCACGCCCTCGATCTGCCGCGCCAGCAACGCATCGGTCGTCTCGACGAACTCGGGGATGCGCGAGACGGCAATCGAGATGTCGTGCTTGATGTTCAGCCCTTCCTCGGCCTGCGCCAGCGGAATGCTCTCGCGGATGTGCCACAGCCCCTTGGCCTGCGCGATGCTCTCGGCCACCACGGCGTCCTGCACGCAGCCGCTGTCAAAGGCGGTTTCCAGCAGCCGTTCGAACTGCGCGCGCGCATGCGCCTCGGACTCGTGGTCGGAATTTTCCAGCAGCACGCACCAGGGCGCGTCTTTGAACAGCGGCACGCGCAGCTGCGGGAAATGCTTGTCCACCAGGCCCAGGGCGAACTGGCCCATCACCTCGAAGCCGGTCAGGCCGGCGCCCAGGTGCCGGTGCGCCAGGCCCAGCAGCGCGACGGCCGCCTGCATCGAGGGCACCGCCGCCCAGGCGGTCAGGCGTGCGGCCGGCTGCGGGTAGAGCTTGAGCGTGGCGGCGGTGATGATGCCCAGCGTGCCTTCGCTGCCGACGAACAAATCGCGCAGGTCGTAGCCGGTGTTGTCCTTGCGCAGGCCCGACAGGCCGTGCCAGACCTCGCCCTGCGCCGTGACCACTTCGAGGCCCAGGCACAGGTCGCGCGCATTGCCGTAGCGCAGCACCTGCGTGCCGCCGGCATTCGTCGCCAGGTTGCCGCCGATGGTGCAGCTGCCCTCGGCGGCCAGGCTGAGCGGAAACAGGAAACCGGCTTTCTCGGCGGCCTGCTGCAGGTTTTGCAGGATGCAGCCGGCCTCCACCGTGATGGTGAGGTTGGCCGCGTCGAGGGCGCGCACCGCGTTCATGCGCTGCAGGCTGAGCAGCACCTGTGTGCCCGAGTCGTCGGGAATGGAGCCGACCGCCAGGCCGGTGTTGCCGCCCTGGGGCACCAGGCTGGCGCCGGCGGCGGCGCAGGCCCTGACGAGGGCGGCGACCTGTTCAACGTTGGCCGGTCGCACCACGGCCAGCGCCCGGCCCTGGGCGCGCTTGCGCCAGTCCTGGGTGTAGGCGCTCAGGTTGCCTTCGGTGAGCACATGGGCGTCGCCGGCGATATGGCGCAGGGATGCAAGAAGGTCGGGGCTGGAAGTCATGGCAAGGGTTTGCCTGCGGCGGCAGGTTCTGTAGGGGAGGTGGAAGTCGGCAGGTTTTTAAAGCGCACGCGCACATGCTGCGCGCAGGCGATGAACAGCAGCAGGCAGAGCAGCACCTCGGCCATGGCCAGGTAGTTGCCCGGCGCGCGGTCGCTCCAGGCGCGCACCACGCCTTCGGTGAAATACAGCCAGACCATCAGGCTGACCCAGCGGTAGGTGTACATGCGGTTTTTCCAGATGCCGGACAGCGGAACGACCAGCGGCAGCACCTTCAGCGCCAGCAGCGAGCCGCCGGGACGCACCGGCGCCAGCCACATTTCCCAGGCCAGGCCCAGCGCGATCAGCCCGGCCAGGCTGCCCAGCGCCAGCAGGCGCGTCATTTCGATTTGGTTTGCTTTGTTCATCTCGGTGGCATGATACCGGGCATGAAAATTCCCGCATCGCTGCAGGCCCTGCGCGCCGGGTGGCTGCATTTTCCCTGGCGGGGCGCGGCCATCACGCTGCGCAACCGCTTTCGCGACGACCGCATGGGCCTGACGGCCAGCAGCCTGACCTTCACCACCTCGATCGCGCTGGTGCCTTTCTTCACGGTGGCGCTGGCCGTCTTCACCGCCTTTCCGATGTTCTCCAAGCTGCAGGGCGCGCTGCAGGCCTGGCTGGTCAGGAGCCTGATTCCGGACAACATCGCCCGGCAGGTGATGGGCTACCTGACCCAGTTCAGCGGCCAGGCCAGCAAGCTCGGCGGCGTCGGCCTGGCGGTGCTGCTGGCCACGGCCATCGCCTTGATCCTGACCATCGACCGCACCCTCAACAGCATCTGGCGCGTCAAGAACCCCCGGCCGCTGGCCCAGCGGCTGCTGATCTACTGGGCGGCCATCACGTTCGGCCCGCTGGTGCTGGCCGCCAGCCTGGCCGTCACGTCGTATGTGGTGTCGGCCTCCAGCGGGCTGGTCGGCGCTTTGCCGGTCAGCCTGCGCTTCGTGCTGGATGTGGCACAGTTCTTCCTGGTGGCCGGCGCCATGGCCGCGCTGTACCGCTATGTGCCCAACACCTATGTGCAGTGGCTGCATGCGCTGGCCGGCGGCGTGTTCGTGGCCGCCGCGCTGGAGACCAGCAAGCACGTGCTGGGCCTTTACCTGACGGTGGTGCCGACCTATTCGCTGGTCTATGGCGCCTTTGCGGCGCTGCCGATCCTGCTGGTGTGGATCTATGTTTCCTGGCTGATCGTGCTGATGGGCGCGGTCATGACCGCCAACCTGCCCAGCCTGCTGGCCGGCGCGGTGCGCCAGGGCGGCGCGCACGGCTGGCATTTCCAGCTGGCCATCGAGGCGCTGCAGAGGCTGGACCAGGCGCGCGCCAGCGCCCGCAGGGGCCTGAGCGCCGCGCAGCTGGCCGGCCAATTGCAGGTGGACCTGCTGCAGCTGGAGCCGGTGCTCGAAACGCTGGTGGCGCTGGACTGGGTCGGGCAGCTCAACGATGCCCAAGGCAGCGCCGAGTCGCGCTACCTGCTGCTGGCCGATCCGCAAACCACGCTGCTGGAGCCGCTCATGGCCCGACTGCTGATCCGCCCGGCGCCTTCGCTCGATAAATTATGGCAAAAAGGTGCCTGGCGCTTGCTGTGCCTGCGCGACGCGCTATAAAAAAAGTAGCATGACGTGGCCCCCGCTCTGAAGCGTCCGCGTCCGCCCGCGCCTGAAATCTCCCTGTTTTGTCCAATCCGATCCATTCCATTTGATTTTTTCCATGCCCCATTCCGATAACGCGACGCCATCCCCGACCGAACCCGCCGCCTGGGTCATCTGCCTGTGCGCCCAGTGGTGCGGCCTGTGCCGCGACTACCAGGGCGTGCTGGCGCAGATGGCCGGGCGTTATCCGCATTACCGCTTCGCCTGGCTGGACATCGAGGACCAGGCCGAGCTGGTCGGCGACATCGACGTGGAGACCTTTCCGACGCTGCTGCTGGCCGATGCGCGCGGCACGCGCTTTTTCGGCCCGCTCACGCCGCAGCCGCACACGCTGGCGCGCCTGCTCGATTCGCTGCAGGAGGACAGCCTGCAGGCCGCGCCGCACGCGGCGGCCACGCGCCAGCTGCTGCAGGCGGTGCAGGCCGCGCCGGCGCACTGGGTGAAAGGTTAGTCGCCCGCCAAGCGTGCTGCGCCGATGAGCCGCCAGGCCGGCAAGGACCGCCGCTGCCGGCGCTTGTAAATCCAGGTAAACCCGATGTCCAAATGGCAGCAAGGCCTTGCGGCGCCCCGGGGCTGGTGCTAAACCACGAGTTGCTTGCGCCACCGATCCTGGGCGAAAGTGCCCGCCCTCCTTCCTTTGCCGTGAGCTGAAGGCTTCAGTCACCGTACCAAAGGAGCAAACCATGCAAGCCATGCACACTTTGCAAGCCGCGCAGGCCGACGCGCTGCGCCAGGGACTTCAGGGACACGTCATTCTTCCGCCCGACGCCGACTACGACGGCGCGCGGCAGGTCTGGAACGCGATGGTGGACAAGCACCCGGCGGCCATCGTGCGCTGCGCCGGCACCCCGGATGTGGTGCAGGCGGTCAATTTCGCGCGCCAGCAGGGCATCCGGCTGGCCGTGCGCGGCGGCGGACACAACATTGCCGGCAGCGCGGTCTGCGACGACGCCCTGGTGATCGACCTGTCGCGGATGAAGGCCGTGCAGGTCGATGCCGGCGCCCGGCGCGCCCGCGTCGAGGGCGGCGCCACGCTGGCCGATTTCGACGCTAGCGCCCAGGCGCACGGCCTGGCCACGCCGCTGGGCATCAATTCGACCACCGGCGTGGCTGGCCTGACGCTGGGCGGCGGCTTTGGCTGGCTCAGCCGCCAGTACGGCATGACGGTGGACAACCTCGACGCCGCCGAAGTCGTCACGGCCGACGGCCAGGTGCTGCAGGCCAGCGCCAGCCAGAATGCCGAGCTGTTCTGGGCGCTGCGCGGCGGCGGCGGCAACTTCGGCGTCGTCACGCGCTTTGACTTCCGGCTGCACCCGGTCGGCCCCGAGGTGCTGGCCGGGCTGATCGTCTATCCCTTTTCCCAGGCCAAAACGGTGTTGCGGCAGTACCGCGATTTCATGGCGCAGGCGCCCGACGCGCTGTCGGTCTGGACCGTGCTGCGCAAGGCGCCGCCACTGCCTTTTTTGCCGCCTGAAGTGCATGGGCAGGAAGTGGTCGTGCTGGCGCTGCTGTATGCGGGCGAGCCGGCGCAGGGACAGGCGCTGGCCGGGCCGCTGCACGCCTTTGGCACGCCGGTCGGCACGCACGTCGGCCCCATGCCCTACGTCGCCTGGCAAAAGGCCTTCGACCCCTTGCTCACGGCCGGCGCGCGCAACTACTGGAAATCGCACAATTTCTCCAGGCTCGACGACGGGCTGTTCGATGCCGTGATCGAGTACGTCGGCAAGCTGCCGTCGCCGCAGTGCGAGATCTTTTTCGGCGCCATCGGCGGCGCGACCCTGCGGCCCGCGCCGGATGCCACGGCCTATGCGCACCGCGACGCGCGCTTCGTCATGAACGTGCACGGCCGCTGGGACAACCCGGCCGACGACGCGCGCTGCATCGGCTGGGCGCGCGAGTATTTCAAGGCCTCGGCGCCCTTTGCCAGCGGCGGCGTGTACGTCAACTTCCTGACCGCCGACGAGGGCGAGCGCGTGCAGGCCGCCTATGGCCCGAACTACGCGCGGCTGGCGCAGGCCAAGCGCCAGTACGACCCGGACAACCTGTTCAGCAGCAACCAGAACATCGCGCCGGCCGCAGGCGAGGCCATGTCGTTTCGCGACGTCCTGCCGCTGTGAGCGGCCCGCCGGCGCGTGGCCAGCGCAACCCCAGGAGGCACCCCATGCTAGCGAACGCACCCGTCACCACCATGCTGCCGGTCATCGACATGCAGCGCGCCAGGGACTTTTACGAGGGCCGGCTCGGCCTGGCGCCCGTGGGGCTCAAGCCCGACGGGCAGTTCGTCTATGCCTGCGCGGGCGGCGCGTCCATTGCGCTGTTCCCCAAGGAAGGCGGCACCCGGGCCGAGCATACGGCGATCAGCTTCAGGGTGGACGACATCGGCGCCGCCCTGGCCGCGCTGCAGAAGGCGGGCGTGGCCTTCGAGGACTACAACCTGCCGGGCCTCCAGACCGTGAACCACGTCTGCGTGCTCGGCGCCGAAAAAGCCGCCTGGTTCAGGGACACTGAGGGCAACTATCTCTGCATCCATGAGGACATCGCCTGAGCCCCTGGGCTGCCGGCGCAGCGGCTGAACGGGGCTGAATGGGCGGGGCAGGGCGTGCGCGGGCCTGCGTTTATCCTGATGGTTTTCATTCCCGAAAGCCTGCCATGAATCCTGCCCTGGATGCCCAAACACTGGCCCATGCCGCCCGCCTGATCGAGCAGTCCGATCGTGACGGCCGGCGCCGGCATGGGCGTCGATTCGGGCCTGCCCGACTTCCGGGGCACGCAGGGGTTCTGGAAAGCCTATCCGGCGCTGGGGCGCGAGCAGGTCGATTTCCACGACATCGCCTGCCCGGACACCTTTCGCGCCGACCCGCAGCGGGCGTGGGGCTTTTACGGCCACCGGCTGCAGCTGTACCGCGCAAGCCGCCCGCACGCCGGCTTTGGCATCCTGCAGCGCTGGGGCGCGGCCAGGGCGCGCGGGCTGTCGGTGTTCACCAGCAACGTGGACGGGCAGTTCCAGGCCGCCGGGTTCGACGCGCACGCCATCCATGAATGCCACGGCGCGATTGCCCACCTGCAATGCCTGCAGCCGTGCGGCAGCGCCATCTGGCCGGCCGACGACTTCGTGCCGCAAGTCGATGCCGCGCAATGCCGGCTGCTGAACGCGCCGCCCCGCTGCCCGCACTGCGGCGGCCTGGCGCGGCCCAACATCCTGATGTTCAACGATTCCGAGTGGCTAGAAGACCGGGCCTGGCAACAGGCCGCGCGGCTGGAGCGCTGGCTGGGCGGCGTGCGCCGGCCCGTGGTGGTGGAACTGGGTGCGGGCACGGCGATTCCTTCGGTGCGCCGTTTCAGCGAGCGCATCGTCCAGCGCTTTGGCGGGCGGCTGGTGCGCATCAACCCGCGCGAGTCTGCCGTGCCGACGCGGCTGGACGTGGGGCTGGCCGCCGGCGCCCTGCAGGCGCTGGAGGAAATCGATCGCCTGCTGTCGGGGTCGGGGTCGGGGTCGGGGTCGGGGTCGGGGTCGGGGCCGGGGCCGGGGCCGGATCCGCATTGACGCTACGGTTTTGATAGCTGAATTCGCAGTTGGCGCCTGCACTGCGGCCTGTTTTGACCATCAGGCCAGCGCTTTTCGTCCTTGCAGATGAAGGTTTCCCGCCAGGGGGCAGGGAAATGCAAAAAAGCGGCGGCCGGCTTCACTGCGCCAGAAAATCCCGGATCGCCAGCAGCGTCTCGTCGGGCGCTTCGGCCATCTGCTGGTGGCCCACGGGCAGGCTGGCGACCTGCACGCGCTGGCCGGTGCGGCGCGCGGCGGCAATCAGGCCCTGCGCGGCCTTGGGCGGCGTCATCTGGTCCTGCGCCCCCAGCACGAACAGCACCGGGCAGGCGATGGCCGCCATCGCCGCTTCGCCGCCCGCATAGCGGTCGCAGGCGGCAAAGCCCCGGTGAAAGACGTTGACCTGCGGGTTGCTGGCCAGCACGCGCCGGCCCAGCGCCATGCCCGCGCCATAGACCCAGCTGCCCGCGCCCGAGGGCGGCGCCAGCGTGCTGCGCGAGAACACGTTGACCAGCCTGAGCGCCTGCATCGGGGTATTGAGCGCGCTCTCCAGCAGCGCGGGCGAGACCTTCATCGGAAACGCCGTGCCGACCAGCACCAGGTGGCTGACGCGCGCTTGCAGATGGGCGGCGGCTTCGAGCGCGATCAGCGAGCCCCAGCTGTGGCCGACCAGCGCGGCCTTTTCAACGCCCGCCGCGTCCAGCAGCGCGGCAATGAAGCCGGCGGCCTCCTCGACGCTGGCCGGCGCGTCGCCGCTGCTGCGGCAGTGGCCGGGCAGGTCCAGCGCCAGCACGTTCCAGCCATGGTGGGCCAGGTAGCGGCTTTGCAGGCTCCAGACGCTGTGGTCGTTCAGCACGCCGTGGATGAAGACGACGGTAGGCTGGGCGGCATCGAAAGGCTTGCCGCCGCTGTAGCAATAGGTGGGTTGGCCGTTGACGGTCAGGTACATGAGGACTCCTTCAGGCGGGCGGGCAGGCGGGGGCGTCGGGAATCCAGCGTTTTCCCGCGCGGACGACGTCATCGGGGTGATGGCCGAGCTTTTCGTACATCGCGGCCACGCCGGCATTGCCGGGGCGCACCAGCAGGCTGATCTTGGGGCCGCCGCGCGCCACCACCGCCTCGGTGTCTGCCACCGAAAAGGGCCGGATGTTCATGCTGCCCTTTCGGCCGCTTTCAGGGCGCGTTTCAGGTCCTCGACCAGGTCGTCCGGGTCTTCCAGCCCGATCGACAGGCGGATCGTGCCCTGCGCGATGCCGGCTTTTGCCAGCGCGTCCTCGCGCATGCGCGAGTGCGTCGTGCTGGCCGGGTGGATCACCAGGCTGCGGCAGTCGCCCACGTTGGCCAGGTGGCTGAACACCTTGAGCGCGTCCACGAAGGCCTTGCCCTGCGCGCGGCTGCCCTTGAGGTCAAAGCTGAACACCGCGCCCGCGCCGCGCGGCAGCAGCCGCCGGGCCAGCGCATGGCTGGGGTGCGACTGCAGCAGCGGATGGCCGACGCGCGCGACGAAGGCATGGCCGGCCAGGAAGGCGACCACTTTTTCGGTGTTGGCCATGTGCCGCGCCATGCGCAGCGGCAGCGTCTCGATGCCCTGCAAAATCAGCCAGGCGCTGTGCGGGCTCATGCAGGCGCCAAAGTCGCGCAGGCCCTCGCGGCGGGCGCGCAGCAAAAAGGCGCCGACGGTGCTTTCCTCGGTGAACACCATGCCGTGAAAGCCGTCGTAGGGCTGGCTCAGTTCGGCAAATTTGCCCGAGCGCTCCCAGTCGAAGCTGCCGCCATCGACGACCAGGCCGCCAATCACCGTGCCGTGGCCGCCCAGGAACTTGGTCGCCGAGTGGTAGACCAGATCGGCGCCGTGCTCGAACGGCCTGATGAGCCAGGGCGAGGTCAGCGTCGAATCGACCAGCAGCGGCACGCCGGCCTCGTGGGCGATGCCGGCGACGGCCTCGATGTCCAGCACGTCCAGGCCCGGATTGCCGACGGTCTCGCCGAAAAACAGGCGGGTAGTGGGCCGCACGGCGGCGCGCCAGGCGTCCAGGTCGCCGGGGGCCACGAAGGTGGTCTCGATGCCGAAGCGCCGCAGCGTGTAGTGCAGCAGGTTCTGGCTGCCGCCGTAGAGCGCGGTGCTGGCGACGATGTGCGCGCCCGCGCCCATCAGGGTGGCTATTGAAAGGTGCAGCGCGGCCTGGCCGCTGGCGGTCGCTATCGCGCCGATGCCGCCTTCGAGCGCGGCGATGCGCTGCTCCAGCACGGCGTTGGTCGGGTTGCTGATGCGCGAGTACACATGGCCGGCGCGCTCCAGGTTGAAGAGGCTGGCGGCATGGTCGCTGGACTCGAAAACGAAGGACGTGGTGAGGTGGATGGGCACGGCGCGCGCGCCGGTGGCCGCGTCGGGCGCGGCGCCCGCGTGCAGCGCCAGGGTGTCGAAACCGGGGTCTGAATAACCGGGCATGGGCTTGTCTCCAGTGCGAAAAGCTGTTTTTGAAATCCACGCCGCCGGCCTGGGGCTTGCCCGGCCGGCTGCGGCAGGCAAACGAAGGGAAATCGTTACCTGCGGGCAAGAGATTGTGGGCTATATTTCTAGCCGATTGCAGCCCAATCTTGCGTGCCGCCGAGCGGCGCCAAGCCCACAACAAAAGCCGGCGGCCATTGCCGGCACCACTGAGGAGAAGCGATGAAGGTTTCAGACATCCTGCGGGTCAAGGGCAACACGCTCTACACCGTGCAGCCCGACGAGCCGCTGGCCAAGGCCGCCGAGATCATGGCCGAAAAGGACATCGGCTCGCTGGTGGTCATGGAGCATGGCGACCTGGTCGGCATGCTGACCTTTCGCGAAGTGCTGGCCTGCATCGTGGCCAACGGCGGCGAGATCGGCCGCACGCTGGTGCGCAAGGCCATGGACGACCATCCGCTGACCTGCACGCCCGACACCGACCTGGACGAGGTGCGGCGCATGATGCTCGACCGCCACGCCCGCTACATGCCGGTGATGAGCCAGCGCATGCTCATGGGCGTGATGAGCTTTTACGACGTGGCCAAGGCCGTGGTGGACAGCCAGAACTTCGAGAACAAGATGCTCAAGGCCTACATCCGAGACTGGCCCGCTGAAAACGAAGCCGACGCAGGCTGATGTCCGCCTGCAGCGCCTGCTAGCGGCTGTTGGCGTGAATCATCTCGCGCACGCGCGGGTAGATCTGCTGGTTCCATTTGCGGCCGCTGAAGACGCCGTAGTGGCCCACGCCGGTCTGGATGTAGTGGGTTCGCATGTGGTCCGGAATGCTGGCGCACAGATCCTGCGCCGCCACGGTCTGGCCCACGGCGCAGATGTCGTCCCGCTCGCCCTCGACCGTCATCAGCGCGGTGCGCCGGATGGCGCCGGGGTTGACGAGGCGGCCCCGGTAGCGAAGCCGGCCCAGCGGCAGGTCGTAGGTCTGGAACACCTTTTCGACCGTTTCCAGGTAGAACTCGGCTGGCAGGTCGTTCACCGCCAGGTATTCGTCGTAGAACTGGCGAATCACCTCGGCCTTGTCCACCTCGCCCTCCACCAGGTGGTGGTACATGTCGTGGAACGATTTCTTGTGCCGCTCCAGGTTCATGCTCAAAAAAGCGCCGAGCTGTATGAAGCCGGGGTACACGCGGCGCATGTAGCCGGCGTGCGGCAGCGGCACCCGGCTGATGAGGTTCTTCTCGAACCATTCGATGGGCTTGCTGGTGGCCAGCGTGTTCACACCCGTCGGGTTCACGCGGCAGTCCACCGGGCCGGCCATCAGCGTCAGGCTGCGCGGCTGGGCGGGGTCATCGTCCTCGGCCATCAGGGCCGCGGCGGCCAGCGCCGCCACGCAGGGCTGGCACACCGCCATCACATGCGTGCCCGGGCCAATGGCGCGGGTGAAAACAATCATCTGGTCAATGTAGTCGTCCAGCGCAAAGGCGCCGTGGCGCAGCGGCACATCGCGCGCGTTGTGCCAGTCGGTGATGTACACGTCGTGGTCCTGCAGCAAGGTGCGGGCGGTTTCGCGCAGCAGGGTGGCGAAGTGTCCCGACAGCGGCGCGACCAGCAGCACGGGCGGCTGGCGCGGCAGGTCGGCGGCATCGTCCTTCTTGAACCGCAGCAGCTTGCCAAAGGGCAGCGTCAGCACGGTTTGCTCCGTCACGCCAACTTCCTGGCCGTTCACGCGCACGCTGTGGATGCCGTAGGCCGGACGCGAATGGGTCAGCCGCAGGCGCGAGAACACCTGCAGGGACGCCGACATCCTGCGCAGCAGGCTGCCTTCCGTCTGGCTTAGCCACAAGGCGCTGGCGCCGCTCTGGGCCAGCAGGCGAAGCGGCGACATCAGGTCGGACTGGAGTTGATAGGCCGAATAAAGCATGGGTTTCCTTGCCGCGTGGGCATGTCGTTGGCGCGCATGGCTCCCGATACCGGGGGTACACGCAATTTACGGGCCAATGCAAAAAGCGCCCTGGCATGGTGCACTGTAGGGAAAATCGGACTGGCACGAGCTTTGCAAAAGAAGCCCGTTTCCCCGTTTGTTCAAGGAGTACCCCATGGCCAAGACCGTCCTGACGATCAGCAGCAAGAACTATGGCTCCTGGTCGCTGCGTGGCTGGCTGCTGGCCCGGCTGGCCGGGCTGGAATTCACCGAAAAGGTGATTCCCCTGGACGACCCGGCCATGCGCGCCGAGATGCTGCTGCTCTCATCGAGCATCCGGGTGCCGTCGCTGGAGCACGGTGGCGTAAAAGTCTGGGACACGCTGGCGATTGCCGAATACCTGCATGAAATCAAGCCCGAGGCACACCTGCTGCCGCCCGACATCCGGGCGCGGGCGCATTGCCGCGCCATCTGCGGCGAGATGCATTCGGGCTTTGCCTCGCTGCGCTCCTCGCTGCCGATGAACCTCAAGGCGCACTTTCCCGGCTTCAAGGTCTGGTCGCGCGCGCAGGCCGACATCGACCGCGTGCTGGAAATATGGAAAGAGTGCCTGGCCATTTACGGCGGCCCCTATCTGTTCGGCAAGCAGCCATGCATGGCCGACGCGATGTATGCGCCCGTGGTCACGCGCTTTCTGACCTACGACGTGGCCATCGACAAGGCTTGCGCCGATTA
>Ga0302347_1004186_pt1 | contig 11762 bp, 5 predicted proteins | sample PhyWR1_FD_202178 | JGI IMG/M metagenome (GOLD analysis project Ga0302347, IMG submission 202178) | Leaf surface microbial communities from wheat plants in UC Gill Tract Community Farm, Albany, California, United States - DLSL W.R1 (v2)... | ecosystem: Host-associated > Plants > Phyllosphere >...
TGGTTCCAGGTAGGCGTTGAGGATGTTGCCCCCGGCTTTCCATGCCTTGCCGAAACCCAGGCCGACGGGGATATAGTGGGTGTTGTTTTTCAGGTCATAGGTCCAGGTGCCGGTGGAGCGCAAGTACCAGCCCTTTGGCAGGTTGTGGATGATGAACGGCTGGAAGGTGGCGCTCTCGACATGCTGGCGATCACTGTCACCGGCAAAAGAGCTTTGATACTGCATCAGTGCCCCCAGCAGGCCATGGGGTGAGGCATCTATGGCAATCGCTGCCAGCCCCGCTTGCCATTTGCCGGTGCCCAGTTCGTCATGCTCGGCAGTGGGCGCCGTAATTTGCGGGCCGATGCCCAACTGCACGCCATCGGTCTTGAGCAGGAAAATATCGAACAGGTTGAGATCGCCCATACCGGTGCTGTAACCACTCCTGGGGTCGGGGCGGGTGCTGATGGGCAGGGTGGCACGCAACAGTTGCGGTACGCCGATAAAGTCGTTCGGGGCGACGGGCAGGGCGCCGCGCAGCAGGGCGTCATTGGTGTGGATATTGCTGTCGTACACCCGGGGCGTGTAGTAGTCCTGCAGGTTCAGGCCCGGGGCCAGGCTCAGGGGGTTGTTACTTTTGTTGGCTATATCGGGATTGTCTGCCAGGGCAGCAGTGACAGGGGCCAGGGCCAGGGTCAGTAAAAGTCCCGAAGCAAGGTGTGTCTTAGCCATGAGCGTCCAATTCCCTGGAAGTCTTAAGAATGCAGCGCTAGGAAGCTAGCAGCAAATGGCGCGACTGCCAGTTCCCGGGGGCTGCTGCCGGGTACTGTTTTGCTCGAGGCTGGGCATTTTTGGAATTTTTCAGTACCGGCACGGTCTTTTTGTTCCGCGGCCCATGACATTTTACCTGCGGGCCGTAGGTCGGCTGCCTGATTCGTGCTTAACTCCGGCTTCTTCAAAAACCGTTAAGAAGGACATCGTTCATGGCTCAAGTGACGCTTAAAGGCAACCCTGTTCAAGTCAAAGGCGAACTGCCGGCAGTAGGCTCCAAGGCGCCGGCGTTTTCGCTGGTAGCAGGTAATTTGTCCGATGTGACGTTGGCCAGCTTTGCTGGTAAACGCAAAGTGCTGAACATCTTCCCGAGTGTTGATACGCCAACTTGCGCGACTTCGGTGCGTACCTTCAACACCAAGGCCAACGATCTGGAAAACACCGTGGTGCTGTGCATCTCGGCTGACCTGCCGTTCGCCCAGGCCCGTTTCTGCGGTGCCGAAGGTCTGGAACACGTACAGAACCTGTCGACCCTGCGCGGCCGTGAGTTCATCGAGAACTACGGCGTGGCAATTGCTGACGGCCCGTTGGCTGGCCTGACTGCCCGTGCGGTAGTAGTGCTGGACGAAAACGACAACGTGCTGCACAGCGAACTGGTTAAAGAAATCGCTGAAGAGCCGAACTACGAAGCAGCCCTGGCTGTTTTAAAGTAAGTCGCAACGCTTCAGCAAAAACGGCCGGGCATTTAATGCCCGGCCGTTTTTTTGTGGGCTGCTACAAATAACGCTGCAGGCGTCGAGCCCGGCCAGTGTCAATGTCACAGCCGTCGGTTAAAACCGAACCGCTCCGACTGCTCCGGCAGGCGATTCACAGGATTCTGGGGCAAACCCGTGGCCTTGACAGCGCTATAACGTAAATACCCGGTAAAGAACCTTTTCATAACCGTGCGCACTGCTTATCTTTCAGCCTCCTGATAATAAGCGCTCGCCGCCCAATGGTTGATCATTCAATGCAATCGTCTGTTTCCCACAAATCTCGTCGCTGGCTGTTTGGCCTGCTGGTCCTGCTGATCGTTGTTGCCCTGTGCTGGTGGCTGTGGCCATCCGCCTCGAAAAAGGCAGCCACTGCTCAGCCCGCCGGGCACACCAGCAAGTCGGGGATGATGCGTCCCGGATTTGGCGGTTCGACCCTGGCGGTGCCGGTTCGGGTGGCGGACGTGACGCGGGGTGACTTTGCGGTCTACTACAAGGCACTGGGTACGGTGACCGCGCTCAACACCATTAATGTACGCAGCCGGGTGGCAGGGGAGCTGGTCAAGGTCTATTTCAAGGAAGGCCAGATGGTCAAGGCTGGCGAACTGTTGGCCGAAATCGATCCGCGCAGCTATCAGAACGCCTTGCTGCAAGCCGAAGGCACGCTGTTGCAGAATCAGGCCCAGTTGAAGAATGCCCAGGTCGATGTACAGCGCTATCGCGGCCTGTACGCTGAAGACAGTATCGCCAAGCAGACCCTGGACACCGCCGAGGCACTGGTCAGCCAGTATCAGGGTACGGTCAAGACCAATCAGGCAGCGGTCAACGACGCCAAGCTCAATCTTGAATTCACCAAGATTCGCGCCCCGATCACCGGTCGTGTGGGCTTGCGCCAACTGGACGTCGGTAACCTGGTGGCAGCCAACGACACCACGGCGCTGGTGGTGATCACCCAGACCGAGCCGATTGTGGTCAGCTTCACCTTGCCCGAGAAGGACCTTGCACTGGTGCTTGAGCGTTATCGCAGCGGCGCCAGATTGCCGGTACAGGCCTGGAACCGCGGCGACACTCAGGAACTGGCGACAGGGGTGCTGAGCAGTATCGACAACCAGATTGATATCACCACCGGCACCCTGAAATTCAAGGCCCTGTTCGATAACCGCGATCAGGTGTTGTTCCCCAATCAGTTCGTTAATGTGCACCTGCTGGCCGACACCCTGAAAAACGTGATCCTGGCCCCGACCGCAGCGATTCAGTACGGCACCAACGGTTCGTTCGTCTATGCGATGGACGGCGACAAGAAGGTCAAGATTCGCAGCATCAAGGTCGGTGTCACCGATGGTGATGTGACGGTGATCGAAGAAGGTCTTGAGCCCGGCGACCGTGTAGTGCTTGAAGGCACTGACCGCCTGCGTGATGGCGGCGCGGTGGAAGTGGTCAACGACAGCGCCGAGGTGCCGGCAACCCCGGCGCAACATCTGCAAGGCGGGCCTGAAGCCGATGCAACGGCCGATGGCAAGGTCAAGGGCAAGGCGCACGAATGAATCTGTCGCGGCTGTTTATCCTGCGCCCGGTCGCAACCACGCTCTGCATGCTCGCCATCGTGTTGTCCGGGATCATCGCCTATCGCCTGCTGCCGGTATCGGCCTTGCCCCAGGTCGATTATCCGACCATCCGCGTGATGACGCTGTATCCCGGCGCGAGCCCGGATGTCATGACCAGTGCCGTGACCGCACCGCTTGAGCGTCAGTTCGGGCAGATGCCGGGCCTGACGCAAATGGCTTCCACCAGTTCCGGCGGTGCTTCGGTGCTGACCCTGCGCTTTAATCTCGACATCAATATGGATGTCGCCGAGCAGCAGGTGCAGGCCGCGATCAATGCCGCCAGCAACCTGTTGCCCAAGGATTTGCCGGCGCCACCGGTGTACAACAAGGTCAACCCGGCCGACACCCCGGTACTGACGCTGGCGATCACCTCCAAAACCATGCTGTTGCCCAAACTCAATGATCTGGTCGACACCCGCATGGCGCAAAAAATCGCCCAGATCAGCGGCGTCGGCATGGTCAGCATTGCCGGTGGTCAACGTCAGGCGGTGCGGATCAAGGTCAACCCCGAAGCGTTGGCCGCCAACGGCTTGAATCTGGCGGATGTGCGCACCCTGATCGGCGCGTCCAACGTCAACCAGCCCAAGGGCAACTTTGACGGCCCGACCCGGGTGTCGATGCTGGACGCCAACGACCAGTTGAAGACCCCCCAGGAATACGCCGAGCTGATCCTGGCCTACAACAACGGCGCGCCGTTGCGGCTCAAGGATGTGGCGGAAATTGTCGATGGCGCCGAGAACGAGCGTCTCGCCGCCTGGGCCAATGAAAATCAGGCCGTATTGCTGAACATTCAGCGCCAGCCGGGAGCCAACGTGATTGAGGTGGTGGACCGGATCAAGGCACTGCTGCCAAGCATCACCGACAACCTGCCGGCCGGTATCGACGTCACTGTTCTCACCGACCGCACCCAGACCATCCGTGCCTCGGTGCGCGATGTGCAGTTTGAATTGCTGATCGCCATCGCGCTGGTGGTGATGGTGACGTTCCTGTTTCTGCGCCGTGCCAGCGCTACCCTGATCCCTTCGATTGCCGTGCCGCTGTCGTTGGTGGGCACCTTTGGGGTCATGTACCTGGCCGGATTTTCCATCAACAACCTGACGTTGATGGCCCTGACCATCGCCACCGGTTTTGTGGTCGACGACGCCATCGTGATGCTGGAAAACATCTCGCGCTATATCGAAGAGGGCGACAGTCCGATGCAGGCGGCGCTCAAGGGTGCCAAGCAAATCGGTTTTACCCTGATCTCGTTGACCCTGTCGCTGATCGCCGTACTGATTCCGCTGCTGTTCATGGCTGACGTGGTGGGGCGCCTGTTCCGCGAGTTTGCGATCACCCTGGCTGTGGCGATTCTGCTGTCGCTGGTGGTCTCGCTGACGCTCACGCCCATGATGTGTGCGCGTCTGCTCAAAGCCGAGCCCAAGGAAGAAGAACAGGGGCGTTTCTATCGCGCCAGCGGCGCCTTCATCGACTGGATGATCGCCCGCTACGCCAGCATGTTGCAGTGGGTGCTCAAGCATCAGCCACTGACCCTGCTGGTGGCCATCGGCACTCTGGCGCTGACGGTCGTGCTGTATATGGTGGTGCCCAAGGGCTTCTTCCCGGTGCAGGACACCGGGGTGATCCAGGGTATCTCCGAAGCGCCGCAGTCCATCTCGTTCAGTGCCATGAGCCAGCGTCAGCAGGAGCTGGCCCGGATCATTCTGCAGGACCCTGATGTCGAGAGCCTGTCGTCCTACATCGGGGTGGACGGCGATAACCCGACCCTCAATAGCGGGCGCATGCTGATCAACCTCAAGCCCCATAGCGAGCGCAGCGAAAGTGCCTCGCAAGTGATCGAGCGCCTGCAACCGCAGCTCGACCAGCTGGTGGGTATTCGCCTGTACATGCAGCCGGTGCAGGACCTGACCATCGAAGACCGCGTCAGCCGTACGCAATACCAGTTCAGCCTGTCCTCGCCGGATGCCGAGATGCTCAGCACCTGGAGCCAGAAACTGGTGACGGCGCTGAACAATCAGCCCGAGTTGACCGATGTGGCCAGCGACCTGCAGGACAAGGGCCTGCAGGTGTACCTGATGATTGACCGCGATGCGGCTTCACGCCTTGGGGTGTCGGTGGCCAACATCACCGATGCCCTGTACGACGCTTTCGGTCAGCGGCAGATTTCCACCATTTATACCCAGGCCAGCCAGTACCGCGTGGTGCTGCAAGCCCGGGACGGCGAGAAAATCGGCCCCCAGGCGCTGGAGCAGATCCACGTCAAAACCACCGATGGCGGCCAGGTGCGGCTGTCGAGCCTGGCCAAGGTCGAAGAGCGTCAGGCGCAACTGGCGATCTCCCATATCGGTCAGTTCCCTTCGGTGATGGTGTCGTTCAACCTCGCGCCCGGGGTAGCCCTGGGCCAAGCGGTCGAGTTGATCGATCAGGTGCAGAAGGACATCGGCATGCCGGTGGGGGTGAAGACCGAGTTCCAGGGCGCAGCCCAGGCCTTCCAGGCTTCGTTGTCGAGCACCTTGCTGCTGATTCTGGCGGCGGTGGTGACCATGTACATCGTGCTTGGCGTGCTGTACGAGAGCTATATCCACCCGATCACCATCCTCTCGACCTTGCCCTCGGCGGCGGTCGGAGCCTTGCTGGCCTTGATCCTGAGCGGCAATGATCTGGGGATGATTGCGATCATTGGCATCATCTTGCTGATCGGTATCGTGAAAAAGAACGCGATCATGATGATCGACTTCGCCCTCGATGCCGAACGCAATCAGGGCATGGCCCCCGAGCAAGCGATCTATCAGGCGGCACTGCTGCGCTTCCGGCCGATCCTGATGACGACTCTGGCGGCGCTGTTCGGCGCCATACCGCTGATGCTGGCCACCGGCTCGGGCGCTGAATTGCGTCAGCCATTGGGGCTGGTAATGGTCGGCGGTCTGCTGGTGAGCCAGGTACTGACCCTGTTTACCACTCCGGTGATCTATCTGTACTTCGATCGCCTGGGCCGCCGCTGGCGGGGTGATGCGGCTGCGCCCGAGCAGGCGTCGCTATGAACCTGTCCGGTCCGTTCATCAAGCGTCCCGTCGCGACCATGCTCCTGAGCCTGGCGATCATGTTGCTGGGCGGGGTGAGTTTCGGCTTGCTGCCGGTGTCGCCGCTGCCGCAGATGGATTTCCCGGTGATCGTGGTCTCGGCCAGTTTGCCGGGTGCCAGCCCCGAGGTGATGGCATCCACCGTGGCTACCCCGCTGGAGCGTTCCTTCGGCGCGATTGCCGGGATCAACACCATGAGCAGCCGCTCGAGCCAGGGTTCTACCCGGGTCATCCTGCAGTTCGATCAGGACCGCGACATCAACGGCGCCGCCCGTGAGGTGCAGGCGGCGATCAACGCTTCGCGCAACCTGTTGCCCAGCGGCATGAAAAGCATGCCGACCTACAAAAAGGTCAACCCGTCCCAGGCCCCGATCATGGTGCTGTCGCTGACCTCCGACGTGCTGTCCAAGGGCGAGCTGTATGACCTGGCCTCCACCATCCTGTCCCAGAGCCTGTCCCAGGTCCCGGGGGTAGGTGAAGTGCAGATCGGCGGCAGCTCGCTGCCGGCGGTGCGCATCGAACTGGAGCCGCAACTGCTCAACCAGTACGGCGTGGCCCTGGACGACGTGCGCAATACCATTGCCAACGCCAACGTGCGCCGGCCCAAGGGCGCGGTGTCCGATGGCGATCGCAACTGGCAGATCCAGGCCAACGACCAGCTGGAAAAGGCTAAGGATTACGAGCCGCTGATCATTCGCTACCAGGACGGCGCGGCCTTGCGCCTGAGCCATGTGGCCAAGGTTCAGGACAGCGTTGAAGACCGCTACAACAGTGGCTTTTTCAACAACGATGCGGCCGTATTGCTGGTGGTCAACCGCCAGGCCGGGGCCAACATCATCGAGACCGTGAACGCGATCAAGGCCCAGTTGCCGGCGCTGCAGGCGGTGTTGCCGGCCAGCGTCAAACTGAACCTGGCCATGGACCGCTCGCCGGTGATCAAGGCCACCTTGCACGAAGCCGAAATGACCCTGCTGATTGCCGTGGCGCTGGTGATTCTGGTGGTGTTCCTGTTTCTGGGTAACTTCCGGGCGTCACTGATCCCGACCCTGGCGGTGCCGGTATCGCTGGTGGGCACCTTTGCCATCATGTACCTGTACGGCTTCTCGCTGAACAACCTGTCGCTGATGGCGCTGATTCTGGCCACCGGGCTGGTGGTGGACGATGCCATCGTGGTGCTGGAGAACATCTCGCGGCATATCGATGCCGGTATTGCGCCGATGAAAGCGGCGATGCTGGGGGCCAGGGAAGTCGGTTTTACCCTGCTGTCGATGAACGTTTCACTGGTGGCGGTATTTCTCTCGATCCTGTTTATGGGGGGGATTGTCGAAAGCCTGTTCCGTGAATTTTCCATCACCCTGGCGGCCTCGATCGTGGTGTCGCTGGTGGTGTCGCTGACCCTCACCCCGATGCTCTGCGCGCGCTGGCTCAAGCCCCATGTGCCGGGTACCGAGAACGCCATGCAACGCTGGAGCATGGGCCTTAACGAGCGCATGGTCGCCGGCTATGCCCGCAGCCTGGACTGGGTATTGCGCCACAAGCGCCTGACCCTGTTGAGCCTGCTGGTGACCATAGGCGTCAACGTGGCGCTGTACGTGGTGGTGCCCAAGACCTTCATGCCGCAACAGGACACCGGGCAGTTGATCGGCTTTGTCCGCGGTGACGACGGCCTGTCATTCAGCGTGATGCAGCCGAAGATGGAAATCTTCCGCAAGGCAGTGCTGGCCGATCCGGCGGTGGAGAGTGTTGCCGGCTTTATTGGCGGCAATGGCGGCACCAACAACGCAATCATGATCGTGCGCCTCAAGCCTATTTCCGAGCGCAGGATTTCGGCGCAGAAGGTCATTGAACGCCTGCGTGAAACCATGCCCAAAGTACCCGGCGGGCGCCTGATGCTGATGGCCGACCAGGATCTGCAGTTTGGCGGCGGACGCGAGCAAACCAGTTCGCAGTACTCCTACATCCTGCAAAGCGGTGACCTTGGTGAACTGCGCATCTGGTACCCGAAAGTGGTGGCTGCGCTCAAGGCCCTGCCAGAGCTGACGGCCATCGACGCCCGTGAAGGACGGGGCGCACAGCAGGTAACGCTGGTGGTAGACCGCGATCAGGCCAAGCGCCTGGGGGTGGACATGGATATGGTCACCGCCGTGCTCAACAACGCCTACAGCCAGCGGCAGATTTCCACTATCTACGACAGCCTGAACCAGTATCAGGTGGTGATGGAGGTCAATCCCAAGTACGCCCAGGACCCGCAAACCCTGGAGCAGGTGCAAGTGATCACTGCCGAAGGCCAGCGCATCCCGTTGTCGGCCATTGCCCATTACGAGAACAGTCTGCAGGACGACCGGGTGGAGCATGAAGGCCAGTTTGCCTCGGAGACCGTTTCCTTTGACATGGCCCCCGGGGTATCGACCGAGCAGGGCACCGCCGCGATTGAGCGGGCCATTGCCAAGCTGGGCCTGCCCGAAGACGTGATTGCCAAAATGGCCGGCACCGGCGATGCCTTTGCCGCCACCCAAAAGAGTCAGCCGTTCATGATTCTCGGTGCGCTGCTGGCGGTGTATCTGGTGCTGGGGATTCTCTATGAGAGTTATATCCACCCCTTGACCATTCTCTCGACCCTGCCCTCGGCCGGGGTCGGCGCCTTGCTGAGCATCTACCTCACGGGGGGCGAGTTCAGCCTGATTTCCCTGCTGGGTCTGTTCCTGCTGATCGGGGTGGTGAAGAAAAACGCGATCTTGATGATCGACCTCGCGCTGCAACTAGAGCGGACCGCCGGGTTCAGCCCCGAGGCGTCAATTCGCAGCGCTTGCCTGCAACGTTTGCGCCCGATCCTGATGACCACCCTGGCGGCCATCCTGGGGGCCGTGCCCCTCATGCTGAGCACAGCCGAAGGGGCAGAAATGCGTCAGCCCCTGGGCCTGACCATTATCGGCGGGCTGATCTTCAGCCAGATCCTGACCCTTTACACCACCCCGGTGGTTTACCTCTATCTTGACCGCGCACGCCATCGTTTCAACAAATGGCGTGGCGTGCGCACTGATGCTGCTCTGGACACTCCGCTATGACTTCTCGTTTGCTTAAACTCGCTCCGCTGCTGTTATCTGGCTTGTTGCTCAGCGCCTGTGCAATAGGTCCGGACTACCAGCGTCCCGAATCGGCGGCGGCAGAGGATTACAAAGAGGCTGCCGGCTGGACCCGGGCCAACCCCAGCGATGCGCTGGCCCGTGGTGCCTGGTGGGAGCTGTATGGCGATGCGCAGCTCAATGGCCTGGTGGAGAAACTCAACAGCAGCAACCAGACAGTGGCCCAGTCCGAGGCCCAGTTCCGTCAGGCCCAGGCCCTGGTGCGCAGCGCCCGTGGGGCCTTTCTGCCAAGCGCCGACTTGAGCGTGGGCAAAACCCGCTCCAGCCAGGGCACCGGTAGCTCCAACTCCAGCCTGACCAGTTCCAGCAGCGGCATTCGCGACACCTTGAACGCCCAGGTGGGGGTCAGCTGGGAAGCCGATGTCTGGGGCAAATTGCGTCGCGGGCTGGAAGCCAACGAAGCCAGTGCCGAGGCCAGCCTGGCCGACCTGGCCGCCATGCGTTTGAGCCAACAGTCGGAGCTGGTGCAGAACTACCTGCAACTGCGGGTGATCGATGAGCAAAAACGCCTGCTGCAAGCCACGGTCGAGGCTTATCAGCGTTCCTTGAAAATGAGCGAAAACCAGTACAAGGCCGGGATTTCCGGCAAGGACGCCGTGGCCCAGGCGCAAACCCAGTTGCGTAACACCCAGGCCAACATGATCGACCTGATCTGGCAGCGGGCGCAATTCGAGAACGCCATTGCCGTGCTGACCGGGCAGGCGCCTTCCGGGTTCAGCCTGGCTGAAACCACAACCGTTCCGGCGCTGCCGCAAATCCCGCTGAGCCTGCCTTCGCAGTTACTGGAACGGCGTCCGGACATCGCCTCGGCGGAGCGCTCGATCATTGCCGCCAACGCCAATATCGGGGTGGCCAAAGCCGCTTACTATCCCGACTTCAGCCTGAGCCTGCAGGGCGGTTACAGCAGCAGTCAGTATCAGGACTGGATCAGCGTACCGAACCGTTTCTGGTCGGTCGGGCCAAAAGTCTCCTTGCCGCTGTTCGATGGTGGCCAGCGTTCGGCCGAGGTTGACCGTAACGAGGCGCTGTATGACCAGACCGTGGCCAAATACCGCCAGACCGTGCTCGATGGCTTGCGCGAAGTGGAAAACTACCTGGTGCAGCTGAAGGTGCTGGGGGATGAGGCTGTGGTTCAGGAGCAGGCACTGGAGTCGGCCCGCGAGTCGTTACGCCTGACCAGCAACCAGTACAAGGCCGGCCTGATCGCTTACCTGGACGTTGTGGTGGTCCAGGCCACTGCCCTGAACACCGAGCGCAACGTGCTCAACTTGCGACAAAGCCGCCTGATCGCCAGCGTCAAACTGATTGCCGCACTGGGTGGTGGCTGGGACGGCAATACCGATTTAAGCCAGGACCGCTAATCAGCCTGAACCTTGCAGCAGCGAGGCACCGGCCCTAATAAAAGGTAAACCGGTCCTTGCCGCTGTGCTTGGACACATACAGCGCCTTGTCCGCCTTGGCCAGGGCCTGGTTCAGGCTGTCATCGTCTTCGACCCGGGTCAGCCCGATGCTGACGGTCACCGGGTAAGGGTGCGGGTCTACGCGCACTAGCCGGCACAACTCGTCCATCAACGCCTCGACATCGCGGCGCCGCACACCCGCCAGGTACACCGCGAACTCCTCGCCGCCCAGCCGCGCATACTCATGGTCGGCCATCACCGCCTGGATGCTGGCTGCAGTGCGCTTGAGCACCTCATCGCCAATATCATGGCCGTAAAGATCATTCACCTTCTTGAAGTTGTCGATGTCGATCATCGCCAGGTAGTGATCCTGCTCCCGTGGCCGGGTCGCCAATACATTGCCGGCCTGGGTCATGAAGGAGCGGCGATTGGGAATCTCGGTCAAGGGGTCAATGTAGGCCTGGCTCACCAGCAGTCTGAACATGGTGAAGTTGTAGAGCTTGATTTTGCGCAACTTGAAAAAGTTGTAGATCGTCAGGCTGCTGAGAAAGGCCAGATAGCACAGGATCAGGGTGCCCCGCAGATCGGTGACCGACACTTGAGTCATCAGGAAAGGGTTGAGGGTCAGCCAGGTGATGGCCACCACTGCGATAAACCCCCGCTGGCCCAGCGGCATCACGGAGGCGCCGTAGAGGATGCTGGAGCAGGCCAGAATCAGCCAGATCGGCTGGGCATCGGCCGGCAGGCCAAAAATGATCAGGCGGATACCGATGGCAATCACTGCCACGAACAGGGCATTGAGTATGTCGAAATGCCAGGACTTGCGAATGAAACCCAGAATGATGGTGAGCACCACCAGGGTGCTCAGAAACAGGATGGACAGGGCGGTGAACCCCTGGCGGCCCTTGATGCTGACGATCAGGTTGAACAACAGCCACATGAAGATGCTTGCGCTGAAGGTGAGGCGGCAGAAGTTACGCAGTTTCTCGAAGTCATGTTGGGCGAATTCAGCTCGCAAGGCGTGGGGCGCCGCTTG
>Ga0302347_1004189_pt1 | contig 11760 bp, 7 predicted proteins | sample PhyWR1_FD_202178 | JGI IMG/M metagenome (GOLD analysis project Ga0302347, IMG submission 202178) | Leaf surface microbial communities from wheat plants in UC Gill Tract Community Farm, Albany, California, United States - DLSL W.R1 (v2)... | ecosystem: Host-associated > Plants > Phyllosphere >...
CGGATACGATCAATTTTGACCGAAATGTTCAGGAAGTTTTTTACAATACCAAAGGAACAATTATAAACAAAGACAATACTTTGGTGAGTAAATCCGGCAGGTATTATGTTACGGAGAAGAAATTTCAGTTTTTAACTGAAGTTACCATTACGAACCCAAAATATGTAATTAAATCCAATCATTTAGATTATTACAGTAATTCTGGACATACTTATTTACTTGGTCCGTCGACGATTACCAGTAAAGCTAATTATATATATACGGAAAAAGGGTTTTATGATACCAAGAAAAACCTCGCACATTTTCTTCGGAAATCTTATATAAAATATGACGATCGACGTATTGAAGGAGATAGTTTATTTTATAATCGAAATACAGAATTTGCTTCGGCTACGCGAAATGTAAAAATTACCGATTCTATAAATAAAGGAATTGTAAAAGGTCATTATGCCGAATTATATAAACTAAAAGATTCGATGTTTGTTACCAAAAGAGCTGTGGCGATCAATTTGGTCGAAAATGATTCGGTTTACATTCACGGACAAAAATTAATGGTTACCGGAAAAGAAGGCGAAAGAATTTTGAGAGCCTACAAAAACGTTCGTTTTTTTAAAATTGACATGAGCGGAAAATGCGATTCTATTCACTCCAATTCCAAAACCGCTTTAACAAAATTGATTGGAAATCCTATTCTTTGGAATGGAGAAAACCAAATTACCGGAGATGTTATCCATTTAATTGGTGACAATACAACTAGAAAAATAGATTCTCTAAAAGTAATCAACAATACTTTTCTGGTCTCGCGGGACACCCTCGGAACAGGTTTTAATCAAGTCAAGGGACTCAATTTATTTGGTAAATTTAGAGACGGAAAACTGCATATTGTAGATATAGTAAAAAATACAGAAGTCATTCATTTTAGTCGAAATGATCTAAACGAACTTGTCGGAATCAATAAAAGCAAAAGCAGTAAAATAAATTTGATTTTGGAAAATAACGAAATTGAATCTATTACTCTTTTCAATAATGTTGATGGAGATTTATTCCCCGAAGCCGATTTGCCTGTAAATGCGCGAAAATTGCGTGGTTTAGTCTGGCGTGGTGACGAAAGAATAAAATCTAAAGACGATATTTTTACCGAAGAAGATAATGAGATGAACGAAAAACTCATTAAAGAAGGAAAAGAGGAAGAAGAAAAGGGCAAAAATATACCAATGAAAGTCAGGAAAGAGACTTTGAATTATGATAAAAAGAAGCCTGCGCCTAAGACTAAAAAATAGTTTTAAATTTTGGTTACGAAAATTAACCCTGAGCTAAAGCAAAAAACTTAGAACCTTAGTATCTTTGCAGCTTAGTAGCTTAAAAAATGAATTCAGATTTTATAAAATATCAGGCACAAACTTCTCCTTATCCGTTGGGAATGGAAGTTTCTCACGCCATTGGTTCCTACATTTACGATACAAGTGATAAAAAATATTTAGATTTTGTTGCCGGAGTTTCAGCTTGCACATTGGGACATCAGCCTCCCAGAGTCAATCAGGCCATAAAAGATCAATTGGATAAATATTCTCACGTAATGGTTTATGGAGAATATTCGCAAAGTCCGGCCGTTGAGTATTGCAAATTACTGGCTTCTCTCCTGCCAGAATCTTTAAATAAAACATATTTGGTAAATTCAGGTACAGAAGCCATCGAAGGAGCTTTAAAATTAGCCAAAAGAACAACAGGCCGAAGCCAGCTTATTTCTTGCCACAATGCTTATCACGGAAACACAATGGGTTCTATGAGCGTCATGGGGTTTGAAGAGCGCAAACAAGCTTTTCGACCATTGCTTCCGGATGTTGATTTTATTACTTTCAATAACGAAGAAGATTTACAAAAAATAACCACTAGAACCGCAGCCATTCTATTAGAAACCATTCAGGGCGGCGCCGGATTTATTCAGCCAGAAGATAATTTTCTGCAAAAAGTCCGTAAACGTTGTGATGAAGTTGGAGCAATGATGATTGTTGATGAAATTCAGCCTGGTTTTGGAAGAACAGGAAAACTTTTCGGCTTTCAAAATTACGATGTTGTTCCTGATATTGTTGTAATGGGAAAAGGAATGGGAGGCGGAATGCCGGTTGGAGCTTTTACAGCTTCTGCCGAAAAAATGGACCTTTTGACCGAAAATCCAAAACTGGGACATATCACAACTTTTGGAGGTCATCCTGTCATTGCGTCAGCCTGTTTAGCTACTTTGCAAGAATTAACTGAAACAAATTTAATGTCCGAAGCATTAGAAAAGGAAAAACTCTTCAGATCGCTTTTGGTACATCCTTTGATAAAAGAAGTTAGAGGAAAGGGATTGATGCTCGCAGCAATGACAGAAAGTGCAGATATAACCAATGAAGTTATTTTAAACTGTCAGGATAAAGGCTTGATATTGTTCTGGTTACTTTTTGAAGGATGTGCTATAAGAATAACGCCTCCGTTAACGATTTCTGAAGAAGAAATTAAAGAAGGCTGCGCCATAATTCTAGAAGTTATGGATGAAATATTGAAAAAGGAACAATCAAATTAATAACAAAATTAATCTTTTAAAAATCAAAAGATTATAACTAAATTTAGAGCATAAATTCTGCGTATATTGTTAATTAAATTGTTCAAAACAATTAATTTCCCTTCCCCACATCAATTATATGGTTGCCTAAATTTATAACAGGCTAATTTCAAATAAAACAAAGTATGCAATTAAGCAACGAAGAAGAAGATTATAACCTATCCTTATCCAAATTTGAGTCGATGTTGAAAACCAACAAAGTGCTCTTTTTTGATTCTGAAGAATTCGAGGAAATCATTCTTCATTATTTAGATATAGGCAAGGCTAATTTAGCAAAAAAGGCCTTAAAACTTGCATTAGACCAACATCCAAAATCTACAGGCTTAAAATTAGTACAAGTAGAAATGCTGGTTTATGACGACAAACTTGATATCGCTGAGAAGCTTTTGAATGAGTTGTATGCAATTGAACCTAATAACGAGGAAATTTATATCCAGAAAGCCAATATTTGTTCTAAAAGAGATCAGCACGAAAAAGCAGTAGAATTGCTTAAAATCGCGTTGCAATATACTGACGATTATGCCGATGTATATAACTTGATTGGAATGGAATATCTTTTTATGGATAATCTTGAAATGGCAAAAGAAAGCTTCATTAAATGTCTTGAAGAAGATTTAGAAGATCAATCTGCCTTGTATAACGTAGTTTACTGTTTTGAATTTTTAGACCAAAATCAGGAAGCTATTGTTTATCTTAACGAATACATCAACAGAAACCCTTACAGCGAGATTGCCTGGCATCAGCTTGGGCGTTTACATTATGGCGTAAAAGAGTATGAAAATGCGATTCGCGCTTTTGATTATGCTACACTTATTGACGACGAATTTCTTGGTGCTTTTATGGAAAAAGCCAAAGCATACGAACGTCTTAAAAAGTACAATGAAGCAATTGAAAGTTACAACCGTACAATCGAACTTGACGACGCAACTTCTTATGCCTTACTTCGCATCGGAAAATGTTATGAAAAACTAGGAAATGCTGTAAAGGCACTTCAATATTACAATCAAACAGTTCATGAAGATCCGCTTTTAGATAAAGGCTGGATTGCGATTACTGATTTTTATGTTCGCCAGAAAAACTTTCAAAAAGCGTTATTTTTTGTCAATAAAGCATTGGCAATCGATAATCAAAACCGTTTGTACTGGAAGCGTTATGCTACAATAAACAAACAAATGAACTTTTTTGAAGAAGCTGAATTTGGATACAGAAAAGCAGTAGAATTTGGAGATTATGCATTAGATACCTGGTTATTTTGGGTTGACATTCTTCAGTTCTTAGGTGAATTCGAAAGTGCTATTCAAACTTTGCTTCAGGCTTCGGAGTATTTTCCGGAAGAAAATGAAGTCGAGTATCGTTTAGCCGGATTGTATTTTATGATTCAGGACAACACCAAAGCCAAATTTCATTTGAGCAACGGTTTACGTCTTAATTTTGATAATTACATCTTAATTGAAGATCTGTTTCCGGTTGTATGGTCAAAAAAGACAGTAAAAAGTTATATTGAAAAACATAGAAAATAATACATGATTGATATTTTAAAAAGGAGATTTGGCTTATTGGGCCGTAATATTAGTTACTCTTTTTCAAAGGGTTATTTTACAGAAAAATTTAGTGATGAGGTTTTTGCAGGAAACACCTATGAAAATTTTGACATTTCTGAAATTAGCCATTTTGCCGGATTACTTAAAAACAATCCTGATTTAAAAGGACTTAATGTTACTATTCCGTACAAAGAACAGGTTATTCCTTTTTTAGATAAACTTTCAAGAAAAGCAACATTAATAGGCGCTGTAAATACGATTAAATTTACCAAAAATGGAAAATTAAAAGGCTATAACACTGATTATTACGGCTTTAAAAAATCATTAAAACCTCTTTTAGAGCCTCACCATAAAAAGGCACTCATTTTAGGTACAGGAGGAGCATCAAAAGGTGTGGCTTTTGCACTCGATGAGCTAGATATTCCTTATACTTTTGTTTCCAGAGAAGCAAAAGAAAACATCATTGATTATAATCTAATCAATGCAACTACATTTGATAATTTTCAAATTATAATCAATTGTACACCAGTTGGAACAAGCCCAAATATTGAAGCTTGCCCGGATCTTCCGTATGAGTTTTTTACAGAAAAACATATTGCTTATGATTTAATTTATAATCCTGAAGAAACTCAGTTTTTAAAAAATGCCAAAGCAAAAGGAGCTGTAATTAAAAACGGCTATGACATGCTTATTTTTCAGGCAGAAAAAGCATGGAAAATCTGGAATAAGTAAAATAAAACTGTCTAAATACAGATTTTAAAGTAATTTTTGTAAATTAGTCTACTCATTTGTAGATAGTTATGATAAAAATTACATTTTACTTCTGCATTTTTTATTTCATTACATTTTTAGCAAAAGCTCAGGAAGTGGACAGTACTAAAATTAATAGTCCATTTTCTGAACCCCGATATCATTACTTTCTTCGAACAGTTATGATTTTTAATGAGTATTTAGATACCGACAACGGTTCTTTTAATACTACAGATTTACGTCTTTTATATCCCATTGGCAACAAATCCTGGAATTTAAGATTTGATTTACCTTTAGTTTCTGCCAATACCAACTCTATCAATAAAAGTGGCATTGGCGACATAGGTGCCGCAATAAGTTATATTCCGTATATAAAGCACAACAACGGAATTGCCATAAGAGCAAAGGTTGTTTCCAATTCTGCACAAGATCCAAATTTTGGAAGCGGAAAATGGATGTTTGTCCCTACTCTATTTTATGCGCGTTATTTAAAGTCCAAAAAAATCCTTTGGATCTCTTCTCTCGAATATCAGGCCAGTTTTGCAGGTCACAGCAACCGAAATGACATTAGCACAACAGCTTTCGAAAATGTATTGTTGTATTTCTTTGGCAGAAACTGGATTGCCGCCGATGCTGCTTTTAGATATAATAATACCATAAAAGATTTTCAAAATAATGCCTATTTAGAACTCGGTCGAAAAATCTCTACAGATGATTTAATTTACATTCATCCGAGTTACGCTTTTGGAGGGGAAAAAACATATAATTTTGGTCTGGAAGTGGGTATCTTGGTTTTATTTTAATTGCTAAAAGGCATTGAGGGAATTAAACTTTTAAATTAACCCATTTCTATAAAAAGGTTTAAACGCTTTTTTTGTATTTTTCAAATAAATGATCAAAACCAATATATCTTAATGATAAAATCGAGCAAATAATAAGAATTTAATCGTAAAATAAAGCATAAACAGAGGATTTATTTTGTATTTAGAAACACCTTTACTATCTTTCGCTCTGTTTAAAGTAAAAACCTTATACATTTAAGATGTTAGAAGAAAAGAATGATAACCTGCAAGAAGCAGACGGAAAATCTGGAATCGAAATTAGCGATTCTGCGCAAAGTGATGCAATTGAAAATACAGATTCTGAAACAACTCTAGAAACTGCTGCACCAGAGAGTGAAGATACAGTTGCAGAAGTAGTTGAAACTGAAGAGACTGATCATCAGGAAGCATTAGATGCTATAACGAATTCAAACGCTGAAGAAAGTGAAGACGAAACCCTGAAAGAACGTCATGATATTCCTATGAAGGATTATCATACTTTTCCTTTAGATGCTCTTGTCGATGAACTTAAAAAGCTGATCACTATAGACAAAGTAATGTCTGTAAAAGATCATATTGAAGAAATCAAAAAATCATTTTTACTGCAATACAATCATCTTATAGAAGAAAAAAGAGAAGAGTTTAATGCTACTAAAGAAGATCCAAACGAAGAATTTGAGTATCATTCTCCTTTAAAATCTAAATTTGATGAATACTATAATGTATTTAGAGAGAAAAGAAATACTCACTTTAAACATTTGCAAACCAATCTAAAAACAAATCTGGACAACAGACTTGCTATAGTTGAAGAATTAAAAGAGTTAATTAATCCGCAGGAAAACATAAAAGATACTCTTAAACATTTTAATGATTTAAGAGAAAGATGGAAAAATGCCGGAGCAATTCCAAAAGACAAATACAATCACGTTTGGAATAATTACCATTTTCACGTAGAAAATTTCTATGATTACCTTCACTTAGATCGCGAAGCCAGAGATCTAGATTTTAAATACAATTTAGAGCAAAAACAAAAGATAATTACTCGTGTTGAAGAGTTAGTAAACGAAACTGACATTAGTAAGGCATTTAGAGAATTACAGGATTTACACAGAATCTGGAAAGAAGATATTGGGCCTGTTTCTAAAGAACACCGCGATACCATCTGGAATAAATTTAGCGAACTGACTAAAAAAATTCATGACAAGAGAGAACTTTTGTTTGAAAGCCAAAGAGCTAATGAGCAACAAAATCTTGAAGTTAAAAAAGAAATTATTGCTAAAATTGAAGTTTTAGGAACTGAAAAAGTAAATTCTCACTCGCAATGGTTGGTACAAATTCAGAAAGTAGAAGCGCTTAGAAATGAGTTTTTTGCTGCCGGAAAAGTTCCAGCTGATGTAAACGAAGAAACCTGGGCAACTTTTAAAAATGCCGTTAGAAATTTTAATGCTTTTAAAAATTCATTTTATAAAGATATTAAAAAGGACCAAAACGACAATTTAAACAAGAAAATGGCTTTGGTGACAAGAGCCAAAGAATTGCAGGAAAGTACCGATTTCAATTCGACTACTCCAATCATGAAACAGATTCAGGAAGAATGGAAACAGATTGGACACGTTCCTAAAAAATATTCAGATAAAATCTGGAAAGAATTTAAAGATGCCTGCAACCATTATTTTGCAAAACTAAAAGAACATAAATCAGAAGAAAACAGCGATGAGGTAGCTGCGTTTGATAATAAAAAGGCTTATCTGGATGTTTTGAGAGCTTTTCAGTTAACTGGTGAACACAAAACTGATTTAGACGCTATAAAAGCTCATATTGAAATCTGGAAAGGTTATGGAAAAGTACCTTTTTCAAGACGTCATATAGAAGGAAAATTCAATAAGATTTTAGATGCTCTTTTCGAAAAATTAAGCTTGAGCAAAAAAGAAACCGAAATGATGCGCTTTTCTAACCGAATTGACTCTCTTTCAGAAGGTAATGATACTCGTAAATTAGACAATGAAAAGATTTTCATAATGCGAAAAATCGAAGAAGTTCAAAATGAAATTTTTCAGTTAGAAAATAACATTCAGTTCTTTACGAATACCAAAAATGCTAAAAAAGAAAATTCAATAGTTCTTGAAGTACGCAAAAACATTGCTATTCATAAAGAAAGCCTTGAAGTATGGAAAGACAAACTGAAACAATTAAGAAACTTAAATCAGGAATAATTTTCAGATTGATCGAAGTCGATTAAATATATTGGGTGCAATGAATATTCATTGCACCTTTTTTTATGCCCAGGCTTTTTTAACCACAAAGTACACAAAAGATTTACGCAAAGTTTTTAAGTAAAGCTTTGCGAACTTTTGCGTCTTTATAGATTTTCAATAAATAAAAACTTTGCGGGCTTTGCGGTAAAATGAGCATAACAAACCTAAAACTTAACATTCTCATTAAATTTCGTAAAACTATTCTGCAAAATATTGATTATATTTGAGTTAGCACTATTAGTAAACCACATTTAATATTAATTTTTTAAATAAGAAGAGTATGAAATTTACCAGAAAAGCAAATGCCAGCTGGCAAGGAACCGGCATGGAAGGAAAAGGAACAATTAGTACACAAAGTACAACTTTAGATAACGCTCAATTATCATTTAAAACCAGATTTGCAGACGGAGTTGGAACAAACCCTGAAGAATTGGTTGCAGCAGCTCATTCCGGCTGTTTTACGATGCAATTAAGCTTTTTACTAAACGAAGCCGGTTTTACTGCTGATAATCTGGCAACAGAAGCTACAGTAACTTTTGAAGACGGAACAATAACATTAATTCATTTAGAATTGAAAGGAAAAGTACCTTCTATTTCAGCAGAAGAATTTCAGGCAACAGCAGCAAAAGCTAAAGAAATATGTCCTATTTCTAAACTTTTGAATACCACAATCACATTAAACGCTACTCTCGAAAACTAGATAACTGGAGTAAAAAAAAAAAAAACATCCGCAAATTGCGGATGTTTTTTTTTTGAAGTCAACGATAATTACATTGTAGCTTTTAGTGCATTTGCCTCAGCAGTCATTTCTAAAGCTTTGTAAACTCCTAATAATGTTTTTGAAACATCTTCGTTTTTAGGATCTAACTCATTTGCTTTTTTAAGGTAAGGAATTACACTTTTGAAAAGAGCTTCTCTTTGTGCTTTCAAAACATCATAACGCTTCATGTCTTTTGCAGAAGTACCCAATTTGTTCATTTCATCAATGATTGGTTTATCAGCTTCTAATTTTAAAGCAGAAAGGTTAAGGTAAGCATTTGTATATTTTGGATTGATTTCAATTGCTTTCAAATAGTATTTTTCAGCATCAGCAGTATTTTTTGCGTTTGCACTAATAACACCTAAATTAAAAATCAAATCAGCATTGTTTGGATCTTTCTCCAAAGCTTCATTTACTAATTTTTTGTAAGTATCGAAGTCTTTAGTTTCAAGGTATAAGTTAGCCTCAGTAAGTGTTAGAGAACTATCTTCCGGATTTGCTTTTCTAGCATCTGCGATCGCTTTTTTAGCTTCTTCGATTTTTCCTTTTTGAACAAGGATCAAAGCTAAATTTTTGTAGATCTCACCTCTTTTAGAAGGAATTTGAGTTGTTTCAGGTTTTTCGTGAGTACCTAATTTTACAGCTAAATCTCTTTCTTTTGCAGTACTAAAACCATCTTCGCTTCCTGAAATTTTATTTACAGCAGTATAAGATGTTCCTTTTCCAGAATAATTTAATTGCTTCAATTCTTCGTACATTGGCAATGCAGTATCAAAATCCTGAGCATTTACTGCTGTAGAAGCTGCGTAGTAAAGATTGATTGTATCTTTTTTCTCTAACAAATAAGCATCATACAATTTTTTAGCACCTTCTGAATGTTTGTTTGCCTGAGTATCTGCAATTGCAGAGTTAATCAATTTACCTTTAATTTCAGTAATTGAAGTTGCAGCCTGAGTTGAGTACTTTTGTTTTCCAGAAGCTTTTTCAATCTCAATTAATTTTTTGTAGCTTCCAGCAGCAAGAGAAAGATTTTTACCTTCTTCTACTTTTTTGTTTGCTAAATCTAAAAAAGCATTTCCTTGCACAAAATAGTATTGTGCCTGCTCCGTATCTTTAGCATTTCCTAAAACGCTTTCAGCATCTTTTAGTATTGAAATTGCTCCTTGAGCATCTCCACTTTTTAGAGCTTTTTCAGCACTTTTAATTTGATCTTTCTGAGCAAAAGTAGCTAGTGAAATCAACAACGCTGACGCCAGTATTACATATTTACTTTTCATAATATTCAATTTGTATATTTAATTTTAATTTTTCTTATTCTTCAGATTCTTCTTCAGAGTCATCATCCTCATCTTCGACTTCTTCATCAGAATCATCTTCATCATCTTCAACCGGTCCTTCGTCTTCAAGAACTTCTAAATCCGGTTTAACTCTTTCGATAGCAGATTCTACAACATTTCCATCTTCATCAACTACAACTTCTTCTGCTTCGTCTTTCATTACTTTCGTAACGGCAGCGATAGAATCTTTACCTTTAAGGTTAATTAATCTTACACCTTGAGTAGCACGTCCCATAACACGTAAATCCTCAATAGCCATTCTAATCGTTAATCCAGATTTATTGATAATCATTAAATCATCAGAATCTGTTACTGCGTTTATAGAGATTAATTTTCCAGTTTTTTCTGTGATATTAAGTGTTTTAACACCTTTACCTCCACGGTTTGTAATTCTGTAAACATCTTCTCCGTCTTCGTCAACCAATTTAGTACGTTTACCGTATCCGTTTTCGGTTACAACCAAAATTTGAGAATCGTTTACATCATTTTTACCAACAGTTACCATACCAATAACTTCATCAGTATCGTCTTTTAGCGTAATTCCACGAACTCCGGAAGCAGTTCTTCCCATCGGACGTGTTTTAGTTTCTTCAAAACGAACTAATTTACCAGACTTAACTGCTAAGATAATTTGGCTTTCTCCGTCAGTTAATTGTGCTCCTAGTAACTCATCACCTTCTTTGATTGTGATTGCAGCAACTCCGTTTACACGAGGTTTAGAATATTTCTCTAAAGATGTTTTCTTAACCTGTCCTTGTTTTGTTACCATTACAAGGTTATGTGTATTGATGTAATCTTTGTCTTTTAAGTCTTGTGTACAAATGAAAGCTTTTACTTTATCGTCGCTTTCAATGTTTACTAAGTTTTGAATTGCACGTCCTTTTGCTGTTTTACTTCCTTCCGGAATTTCATAAACACGCATCCAGAAACATTTTCCTTTTTGCGTAAAGAACATCATATATTGGTGGTTGGTTGCAACGAACATATGCTCAAGGAAATCCTGATCTCTTGTTCCGGCGCTTTTTTGACCAACTCCACCTCTATTTTGTGTTTTGTATTCTGTTAAGTTTGTACGTTTGATATAACCTGCGTGTGAAATGGTAATTACCACATTTTCGTCGGCAATTAAATCCTCAATACTTACATCTCCTCCGGAATATTCGATTTGAGAACGACGTGCATCGCCATATTTATCACGAATCTCGATAAGCTCTTCTTTAATCAAATCTGTTCTTAAATTAACATCTGCTAATAAAGCTTTCAAATGCTCGATTAACTTCATTAATTCTTCAAACTCAGCTCTTAATTTATCTTGCTCCAGACCTGTTAACTGACGCAAACGCATTTCAACAATAGCACGAGCCTGAATATCTGATAATTTAAATCTTTCGATTAATTTTTCTCTTGCTTCATCTGTGTTCTTAGAACCTCTAATTAACGCAATTACTTCGTCGATATTATCAGAAGCAATGATTAACCCTTCTAAGATGTGGGCTCTTTCTTCGGCTTTACGCAATTCAAACTGCGTTCTTCTAACCACTACATCATGACGGTGCTCAATAAAGTAGTGAATCATATCTTTTAGATTCAACAATTGAGGACGTCCCTTTACTAATGCAATGTTATTTACACTAAAAGAAGATTGTAATTGTGTATACTTATATAAGGTATTTAAAACTACGTTTGGTGTAGCA
>Ga0302347_1004195_pt1 | contig 11741 bp, 9 predicted proteins | sample PhyWR1_FD_202178 | JGI IMG/M metagenome (GOLD analysis project Ga0302347, IMG submission 202178) | Leaf surface microbial communities from wheat plants in UC Gill Tract Community Farm, Albany, California, United States - DLSL W.R1 (v2)... | ecosystem: Host-associated > Plants > Phyllosphere >...
TACTCCGGCCATTCGCGCCTTGCCGCTGTAAAAATTGCCATTGCAGAAGGCGCAGGCATTCAGCACGTCCCTGTGGTCGTGTCTGCTGCAGGCATGTCCATGGAAGATCTGACGATTGCGCTTTTGCGTGGCAACAGTGGAAAACCGCTGACCTACTATGAAAGCGCCGTTGTCTGCCAACGCTTGTTCAAATTTGGCTATGACATTGACAAGATTGCAAAGCACACCGGGTTTGCTGCGGGTGTGATCCGTAACCGCTTGACGCTCATGTCTGCGCCGTTGAAGCTCAAAATGATGGTTGCCAATGGTGAAATTTCACCAACTCTGGCGCTGGAAATGTTTGAAGAATACGGTGACAAAGTTCTCGAAAAACTCGATGAAGCTGTGCAAACGGCCAAAGAAAACGGCAAGGACAAGATTCGCAAGACTTCTGTTCCAGATCCGAAAAAAGACGCTGACAAGCGGATCAAAAAATCTGCACACCTGTTGGTTGAAATTTTGAAGAACGTCCGTCAGGATGCTGGCTACATGTCCTTGACCGTAGGCAACCGCGAGTACATCGAGAAGACGCTTGATGACATCGAGCCGAAAGAACCTGATGTCGATCCTAACCAGCAGGCACTGCCTGATGTTGGACCTACCTGGTAATTTCTTGAGCACCCCGAGAACTCCATCATTCATTTGATGGAGTTTTTTTTTGGCAGACATATCCCCGGTAGTCACAACACAGTGTTGTTGATTTCTGGAGATTCAAATGAACGTCTTGTTTGCCATTTTTGCCATGATCTATGCTGCCATCGGCATTTCCACACTTTGGATGCCCTTCATTTCGGCATGCTTCTTTTTCTTTTTCGGCCTTAGCTTGCTGAAAACTTTTACCCATTCTTCAAAGCCTGCCAAGGCTATGTCCAAACTGTCTTACAAAAAGTAAGATTTCTTGAACCCCCCTAACCCACTGCTTGTCAGTGGGTTTTTCTATTGGCCAGGTGCAACAACTCACTGAGAAATACCGGGCAGGAAGAAAGCATGCTGTCTGGTTTAGAGAGCCGCAACCATGCCTTATCCCGGCTAGCCTTTTTAAATAAGAGACATATCCGAAAAAGTTTTGGCATGTCGTCAAGATTTATAGAAAGGCAAAAAATGAAATCAAGCGTAATGAGTTTCCCCAATCGGGGTAAATGGGGAAATTCCAATTGGCGCGGCAACGCTAGTGGCCATGTTTACAAAGATATTTTTGAACAGATAAAGCCACAGGTGTTTGTCGATCCAATGGTAGGCAGCGGAACCAGTGTTGAAGTGGCGCAAGAGATGGGTATTGAAGCGCACGGCCTAGACTTGCATCAGGGCTTCAATGCCATTCGGCACAGCATCCTGGAGAAAGTTGGAAAAGAATCATGCCTGGTTCTGAGCCATCCACCTTACGGCGGCATGATTGTTTACAGCGGCAATGTATGGGGATGCGAGGCGCACCCTGACGACCTTTCGCGCTGTATTGATGACAATGATTTCCACGAAAAAATGCAGTTAGTCATGCTGAACCAGCGCACGGCGACAAGGCCAGGCGGGTACTATGGCACCATCATCGGTGACTGGCGGCGTGGCGGTGTTTACACCAGCTACCAGGCAGAAATCATTGCTCGCCTACCGCGTGACGAATTGGCTTCGGTGATCATCAAGACGCAACACAATTGCGTATCTGATGCACGAAGCTATGGACACATGGCACTCCCAAGGATCATGCACGAATATGTTTTGATCTTTCAGAAAAAAGCAAAACCTGTTTTGGTTCTTCTCAGGCAAATGGCTTGTGAGCAGCAAGCCAGATTGAACGGTACGTGGAAAACAATCTTGCAGAACGTGCTGATGATGATGGGTGGCAAAGCAGAAATGAAATCCATCTATGAAAAGGTTGCCGAGAATGCGCCAGAGAGACTTTCGCTGAATGTGCATTGGCGCGAGAAGGTACGTCAGACATTGAACTCGAATCCAAAGTTTTTTGCCAGTGATGAACGAGGTGTCTGGTGTCTCGCCTGACCTCCTGAAATTTCCGCCCGTTGCCAAACGGCATTCATGATCCACTCCGAACCCCGTCAATTTCTTTTGACGGGGTTTTTTCATTCTGATTCCATTTTGATGCTTCTGGCGCACAAATGAAGTATCAGCCGGTCATCCAGGCAGCACGGCCTTTTCGCACGGCAGACATATCCGAAACAGTTTTGGCATTTCGTCAGAACGCATCCAAAAGGAGTTTCAGATGGATTTTCAGTTTTACCCAACGCCTATCGCACTGGCACAAAAAGCATGGGCAAAATTCAAGAACAAGGATTTTTCCAGAGTCCTTGAACCCAGTGCTGGTCAAGGTGACTTGTTGAAGGCTATTCCAAATCGGGTTCGACCGATGAACATTGATGCTTGCGAGATCGACATGGGAATGCACGACACGCTGCGAAAACTTGACAGCGACCACAAGGTTTCAGTGGTTGGTTTTGACTTTCTGGCAATGAACCAGGGGGCCATGTACTCGCATGTGATCATGAACCCACCGTTCGCTCATGGCGTCCAGCATGTCTTGCATGCCTGGGAAATCATTTGGGATGGTGAAATCGTTGCCATACTGAATGCAGAAACCCTACGCAATCCGTTCAGTGCCGAGCGCCGTCAACTCAATGAGTTGATCGCCCGCCATGGATCGGTTGAGTTCATCGAGGGCGGTTTTGCAGGAACCGACGCATTGCGAAAAACCAATGTGGATGTCGCGCTTGTATGGCTGAAGAAGACTTCTGAGGTCGGCAGCTTTGTCGTAGCAGACATTCTGACCCGGATGAAGAAGGATGAAGGGCCAGTAGATGAACCCCAGTTCGTACAGCATGACTTGATCATTCCGGCAACGATGATTGAAAACTTCGTGGCCATGTTTGATCAGGCTGTTGCTGCAGCTCGTGAGAGCGTCAAGTACCAGTCCCGTGCTGAGTTCCTTGGCAACCGAATCGGGTTGAGCATGTCAGAAATGATGGGTGAAAGAAATGAGAGGAACGGCGAAAGTGCTTCACAAAAGGCAACTACTCTGTTCAGCAACATTTATATGGACCTTAAAGACCGTGCCTGGACCAATGTACTTCGGACGGCTGATTTCACTTCAAAACTGTCAAGCGGCGCGCAAAAGAAAGTCCATGAATCATTTGAACAAATCAAGCAGATGCAATTCACGACCCAAAACGTGCATGGCTTCTTGCAAGGTATCCTGGAAAGCCAGGGAAGCATTCAAAATGATATGGTCTGCGAGGCGTTCGATCTGATTACCCGTTATCACTCGGACAATCTCTGCTATTACAAAGGCTGGAAGTCAAACGACAAGCACCGAACACTCGGTATGCGTCTTAAAACCACCCGGTTTGTGATTCCCCGCTGTGGAGAAAGTTATTTTCGCAATTCGATCACCTACGGATCAAGACAAATGATGCGTGATATTGATAAAGTGTTTTCTCTGCTTGACGGTGTAGAAGAACCGGAAGTTTCACTTTCTTGGTTATTCGATAAACAGATGGATATGCTGTGCAGTGGTGAAAGGCTATCCAGCAGCTACTTCGACGTTCGTTTTTACCCAGGTGTAGGCACTGTTCATTTCTTTCCCAAAAGGAAAGATTTGATGGATCGCTTGAACCTGATTGTTGGAAAGCAACGCCAGTGGTTGCCGCCGAATGTCGATGCTGTGTCAAAACCGTTTTGGCAGCAGTATGAAAGAGCTGAGTCAATGGACAGACAACTCCGTGCGAAAGGTGCCGAAGCTATCATGCAACGCCTGAACTGGATGGATGAATCAGAGAAGGCAGTCGCTTACGGCAAGATGAATAGTATCTTGACCGAAGTTCATGAGAAAAACGGTATTTCCGATTTTTCAATTGAATGCAAGCCCGAAACAACAGCAAACCAACAAATGCTTTTGTTAGCCGCTTAACTGACCAACCCCTAAACCCCATCAATTTATTTTGATGGGGTTTTTTTGCTGAAGCCTAAAAACTCTTAATTGATCAATTTTTTACCCGATTCATCCTTGAGGTTTGCTAAAAAATTGTCTATTTTCTCAATTAATGCATTACGTTTGGACTCATCTTTAGGTAGATTATTTAACAAAAATCTAACCCCTCGACTGTTATCAACCAATTTTTTGGTTAACTTAATGCCATCATTTTCAGTCTTATATTTTCCTCTTCCACCGGCTGAAATTAATTTTGCATAAACAGAAGCATCAGGTAGCTTCACGATCTCATTTTTGATGTTTACTGCTTCTGCAATAACATTTTTTCCATTGCTTGTGATGACCTTATTCAATCCATCTATCCAGCGAAATTGAATTACAGTAGGATTGGAAAATGCCTTAATTATTTCTTTTGGGAAATTGACAAGCGTGAGCGCCCTGCTAACTGACGATTTTGAAATTTCAATATCTTTGGCCAGTGAAGTAAAATTATCGTAAAGTCCAATTTCAAGAACTTTTTTATATGCGATACCCTGTTCGTAGGCACTGATGTTCTTGCGAAACTGGTTTTCTCTTTCCATTTCGCAGAACAACTGCTTTTCAGACATGCCCTTGGCGATAACAGCAGAAACTGGAATTCCAAGTTCAAGACAGGCACGGTGTCTCCTGTGCCCAAAAACAATCTCGAACTGACCATCAATTTGCGAAGGACGCACCTTGATTGGCTGGGCATTCCCGCCGTGCTGAAGAATACTTTTTTTCAATCCTTCAAAGTCTTCGCTTTCAAAGTTAATTTCTAATCTATTTGCAAATTGACTTGGCCTAATTTTATTTGGGTCGATAAGCGTGACCACATCTAATTTTTTGGCCTCGTCCAGATCGTGCTTGAGTTGCGTGTTTTCAATGAAAACCTGTGACTCACGCTGCATGAACTCGCCCAATGCGCCTGGCCCGCTTCTTACCTTCTTTTCGTCATAAACCAATGGCTTTTTGATAACAGCACTTGGATCAAAAGATTTAATTTTTGATAATGGGGATGAGGACATTATTGCTCCTTGCTTCTGGACAACCAAACACCTTGAATTTGCTTGTCAACATGGTTAACGAACATGTCATACGAATCCTTTGCCCTTTTGAGAGTTCTCGCAATACCTTTGTTGGTTTGCAAATCGTACACAGTCCCAAAACTGGCAGCAGCCGTATCGGCAGTTGATGTTTTTGGTATCTCTACAGGCAGCACCATGGCGCCGTAAGATTTCAATATCCACTCTCTTACCTGAGTGCTGACGCCTACGTTGTGATCTACGCGGGTCAGTAATATGTCGATGAAATTGAATTTCTTTTCTTCACCTGAACGCTCACTGAATTGGCGCATCATGTCGTTGCACAAACCCCAAAACTGGGCACTGCTGGCAAAGTCCAGGGGTGATGGCGGCAACGGCATTATCAAGGCGTCTGCAGCCATGATTCCATTGGCAGTCGTGTATGACAGGGACGGTGGCGTGTCGATAAGAATAACGTCGTACTTATTCTTCAATGATTCAAGACCTTGATTCAACACATCCCAATATCGGAATGACGGATCAGACCTTTGACGCGATGGCAACACGAATTCAGCGCTGTGCAATTCCGGTGATGCAGCAATTAAATCAATTCCATCCCAATATGTTTTTACAACCGCATTATCCAGAAGAATTTCATGCCCATAGTAGAGGTGCATGACAGTGTTTTGTTCTTCCACATCAATGTCAGGCAGATAGCCAAATAAGCTAGTAAGAGAACCTTGTGGGTCCAGGTCAACCACCAGACAGTTCAGACCTCTGAGGGAAAGCCCTTGTGCCAGGGTGGCAACCGTGGTCGTTTTGGTCACCCCGCCTTTGAAGTTAGTGACAGCGATGACAACAGCGCCACCTTTGGCCTCAACAACGTCCTTTCGGAGCCGTTTGACAAGCGCTCGCGCCTGGTCTAAGGGGTAGAGCACCCTCCCGCCCGATTTCACGCCAGGAGGCATATCAGGGCCGTGTTTTTTAACAAAGTGTTGCCATCGGGAAATGGTGCCATTCGCCAGTGTGATGATCTCAGCTTGGCTCAAGATTGGCGCTTCTTTTACGTTTTCAGGGGCAAGCATGTGCTCTTTGATGTTCTGAACCATCAAAGTTGTAGTAGCTGCAATTGTCCTGACTGACTCCGCACCAATGGTGGCGTCCAATTGTTCAATCATGTTCGTGGCTTTTTGATTTAGTGACATTAAGTTTATCACTTTTCTAGTGAAAACTCGTGTACGTTAAATGTTTTGCATTTTTTATAACATTCTTTAATGTTTGCTTTCTTAAGTCATGTCTTTGGCTTAAAATTTCCAATGATCCGGGGCTTGATCTCTAAAGGAAGTCTTTAAGAAAGAGTCTTTAATACCTCTAGGCTGTGAATAGTGTGTTTTTTTCCTTATAGATCAAGAACTTACGAAAACATGTGTATGGGTTTTCATTGCCAAGTGCATGGGTTTTCATTGCCAAGTGCATGGGTTTTCATTGCCAAGTGCATGGGTTTTCATTGCCACCATTGTAGTTTTTCAACATGTTATGCACAGACTTATCCACATAAATGCTTTTTTACTGGTTTGAGAGCTTGTTTGTGTTTATTTAAAATACGTTGCAATATTTATATGTAAGGGTTTTCATTGTGGGCCTCAAAGCTAATTCTTCAAAAAGTGATTTATCCATAACGGTTGGCGTTGGGCCAACACTGAAAAAGCCCACTGCTGCGATTGTTGTAAAGCCAACTTTTGGAAAGATGACAGCACCAGGACGAAAGCTACTCAACGCTCTGCTGTACCTGACCCAGACGCAGATCATTGAAGCTTATGAAGCTTATGAAGCTTATGAAGCTTCGGGTAATCGACCTCTGGCTAATTATGGACAATTTGTTTTTAGTGGTCCATTGACTGTAATTGGTGATCTGACAACACCTGAAGGTGGCAGTAAAGATGGTCACTATGGAACAATCCAAAATAACATAAGAAATCTTCAAATGGTTCGTTTGGAATGGTCCTCGCCGGACGCCAATGGATCTACGAACGAAGATAAATTGATCTGGTCTTCATTTGTACTTCTGGCCGGAGCGGAAATTTGTATTGAAAATGGGTTAAAGATTTTAAAATGGTCTTTTCCACACAATATTATTGAGGCTTTGATTTCACCCATAAGGTTTACAGTTATCTATATGCGTGAACTTTCACGGTTAAGGACGTATTGTGCTATCGCCTTATATGAAATTTGCTCCAGATATAAGGATAACCCTTCTGGAGCCACATCTGTTCAGTCTACAAAATGGTGGATAGAAGCGTTGTCAGGCGACTCAAAAATTTCTTCAATCAAGCAAATGCAGTCAAAAGTTGAAGTCGATTTGGTTTCATGGCGTACTTTTAAGCAAGAGCATCTTATAAATAGTATTGCTAGTGTAAATAAAAATACATCACTGACAATTAAGGTAAGAGAGTTCAAAACTGGAAAATCTATAACCCATGTTCAATTTGAAGTCTTGAAAAAAAATCCGAGTCAAATTGCTGATATAACGGAAAAAAAGAAATCCAGATCAATTGAAGAAATAAAAACTATAAATCGCGCAGTAAGTATTGGATTGACCGAATTCGTTGCAGGAAATTTTATTGATGATTATGGTGTCGAATCTCTAATCGCAACACTTAACAGATATGACGGTCGCGTTTTGGTTAATGATTTACCTGCTATTAAAAACAAAACACGTTATATTAAAACAATATTAGAAGATATTGCCCCAAAAAAGGACGACTCACAAACATCAGAACAAAAGCCATTGGCTTTTATTGCTGAGTCTGTGATTGTTAATACAAGCCCGATCCCGGCTGTGTCGGTATATGATAAATACAGAAACATTTACGCATCACTTAGCGAAACTGACCGTCTTCGCTATAAATCAATGATTGAGGAAATATTCCATGCCAAAAATATTCTCACTCCTGGCCTTAGACTTAGATTGGAGAAGGAAAATTTTGGTGGCGGTGTGTGTCTGGCTGAGTTCAAACGATTGATTGATGAAGGTTTGTAGCCAAATTTTTCACCACTTTTTTGGGTCTTTTTTTATCCTTCATCTAATTTGAAAATACAATCATTGCAACAAATTAAGAAAGACTATTATGCCAACTGGACAGGTTTCACCACCAAATGCTAGCGATGGTGTTGACACCGCTGCTGAATCTACATCCCGCGCAGCGCAGGCGTTAAAGAAGGCACGGCCCTTTCGCTTTGAAGATGGGGAAACATCAAGCTCAAAAAAGGTTTGGCTGTCAGGCAACGCGCTGAAGATCGCTGGACTGGCCATCGTGGGTGTGTTGACCTCTTTCGGAGCGTATTCCTTCCTCCGAAAAAATGATGTTCAATCCGCAGTGGCACCTTTCACCACCCCCAAAGTCGAAATCTCAAAACTGAAATCAATTTCTGAAAATTCAGCATCAGCAAGTGTTCCAGAGATACCCGCTTCATCTCCGCAAATAGCTGTGGCAGCTCAAGAACCCGTTATAGCCAACCCACAAGAGCCAGCGTCCGCCGCTGACACTGTGAAGCCTGCAGATCAAGCCGCGATTTCTCAACAGAAAACTGGCATTGCCAGTGCAGAAACAAAAGCAGTTCGACTGCCTTCAATCGAGCATTTCCAAGTGGCCCTTCTGATCAAAAAAATTGACGAAACTGAGGCTCTGGTGGAATTCAATGGAAAAGAGTTTTTAGTCAAGCCTGGTCAAACTCTTCCTGACAATGAAACAGTTTTTGTCGGCTTTGAAACCTCAAGCTCTGTCATGAGAACGACTGCTGGCGACTACAAGGTTTTCAACAGGTAATCAATTTTTTACCGAACGTCCTGGGTTCCATTCGAAGTGTTTTGTGAAAAGCGACATCTCCAAGGAAGTCAAACTTTATTGGAGTGATTTATGAATACGATGGAATTTTCCAGGCTTCGGCATACCCATCCCTTGCCCGGTTTCTTTGAAGAATATCTAGGTGCGAAAAAAACGGTAGTCTCAGGCGGAGCGCGCTATTCGGTCTGTCCTGCTTGTGGCGCGTCTTCAAACGATTCAGTCAAGGTAAGCGTTCGTGGCGAAAAATGGCGTTGTTTTTCTTGTGATAAGAAAGGTGACGTGGTTGACGCTGCAGCCCTCTATTGGGGAAAGTCTTTGCGCGAAGCGGCTCTAGACCTGGTTGGTCAAGTTGCACCTATTGTCAAACCAGCAAAGACGGAAAGCCCTTCTGAACTGCCAGTTAAGCGTAATCAAGAAGCCATCAATAAAATGATTGAACTCTTGCTTGACTGCAAGAAAATTGTTTCTGATGGGGTGATTGATTACCTTGCTTCCCGCTCGATTCAAAAAAGCATCACGCTTGATGCTGCGAACAGGGGTTTACTGATAGGCTTGTCCACCGATCCTGACAAGTGCCTTCGTTTTTTACTTGATGTGGTTGGACGCGATCTTTTAGTTGAGGCCGGTGTCTGGAAAAAAGACTCTCGTGCGCCTGGAGTCATTTACAGGCCCTTGATATTTGTTTCTGGAGATCGCGGTGGCGCAGAATTCAGGCGCATTAGTGCGACTGAACAGAAGTCTCCAAAAGCGATTCGCTATGGCGAGCCATCACCCTTTTTCTGGTGTGGTTCTGCAAACACCATGATCGTAGAAGGTGCAATTGATATGTTATCGGCGGTTGCTTTAGGTAGTGACCGTAGCATTGTTGGTTTGGCCGGAGCATCGAACTGGAGCGTCGAAGACAAGTGGGTTCAGTGGCTTGGCAAGAGAGGGCATGTTCTCATTGCACTTGACGCTGACAATGCTGGAAATGATCAAGCGAAAAAAATGGCTGACTACTTATTTAGTCATCAATGCGCCTTTCGGCGGCACATCCTGCCTGAAGGTATCAAAGACCTGAATGAAATGCTGCAATTTGTCAGCAGAAATGACCACCCCTAAAAAGACGCTCCTTGTGAGCGTCTTTTTTTTTACATCTGAATCTCGGCACCGAGTGTATTTTTCATATAGATCCATTCCGACAGACAGAAGTCTTCTACGGACTTTAAATGACTACACGACTTATCCCAAGACGCAAACTTCGCAGAGATTCGAAAGTAAGAAGAAACTTTTTTATTAATTGAAGCTTCTAGTTCTTCTTTAGAGTTAAATATTTCTTCAAACGTCAGTGTCTTGTAATCTTCAATCGCACTCTTAGAAATTGAAGTGAAATATTCTAGCTTTTGGTAGATATTTAAATTAATTAATTTTTCTTTAAATAGTAAATTCATTAAACAAAACAAGTGCTTTGGCGACCATATGGCGCCAACCATGTTGTTTGAAATCAAAAAAATAAGAACGTCTTTTGTTGAGAAATAATTTTCTTTGCTTATTTTATTGGTCAAGTTAAATTCTTGACTGTCTAAGAATTGACCAACTATTCCGTACTGGTTTTCTAAAAGTATTTCTAGCATGGTAGGTGCTTTTAAAATATTAAATAATTATTTTTTTCAGCCAATTTTTCGGCTAGTAACATGCATTTTTAATCATCAATATTATATTTACATTTGCATACATCCACCCTGTTAAATTTGACAGGTTTATAGACCAAAAGTGGGAATTTTTGGCAGTTAACAAATATTTATGCATCCGATTGTTTTCGGTAGAAGTCATGCATGAACGTGAGCGAATTCTTGAATGTTTTACGCCAGCGGTTGCTTCCATTGAATAATTATTGATCTTGCATACACCTGTTAGCTTGGTTTTGGCTTACTTCCAGGCAATCTGATCTTTCAATAAAGTGTTTTTTTCGTATTGGCATATCCATTAATAGTTAGACGATTTCCGTCCTAACATTTAAGGAGTTCACAATGCGAAATTTAATGATTCTCTCCAAATGGCTTACCGCGCAAGCTGACGTTGATGTGATGGCGTATGACGGCGATACAGCGTGTATTGCACTGATGCCAAATGGTCGCAAGGTCATTCGTTTGCCTCGGCATTGGTGCGCTGTGAAGGACGATGAATCCGTTGCATTGCTCGAAGGGGTGATTGACCATGAAGCGCTTGGCCATGGGCGCTTCACAAACTTTCATGACGACGAGATTGCAAAAGATCGCGGGTATGACATAAACGGTTTTACTCGGTCTGTCAGCAACATTCTGGAAGACGTGATGATCGAGACAAAAGCGATTGCCACGTATCCCGGCGTGAAGTTCAATCTTTCGAGAACCGTCAAGATTCTCAAGGAAAAGAAGAACTTTTTTGGATCAATCGAAGCCTTTCAAACCGCCCAGCCAAGCTTTTTGTTGGTAGCCGGTCTGCTTAACTGTCTGCGAAGCGCTTGCATTCCTGGTCAAGATGAAATTCTTGGAGATCATGCGGAAATTTTGCATGAGCTTCTTGATGGCCATTTTGGGGATCTTTGGAAAACAGTTTTTGCAATCGGCATGGAGGTTAAAAACTCCAATCAGACGATTGACAACTGGGTCTTGACTCAGCGAATTGTTGATGTTTTGAAAGATGCGTCGAACAGCAAAATTCAGGGCCAGAGCGATGATTCCCAGGGCGATCAAGACGATGGCGACGACTCCAAAGGTCAGGGCCAGAGCGATGATTCCCAGGATGATCAAGACGATGACGACGACTCCAAAGGTCAGGGTCAGAGCGATGATTCCAAAGGTAAAGGCAAAAAGGCTTCAGGTAACGATAGCGCACCAGGCACGGGTATGAATGCTG
>Ga0302347_1004197_pt1 | contig 11735 bp, 9 predicted proteins | sample PhyWR1_FD_202178 | JGI IMG/M metagenome (GOLD analysis project Ga0302347, IMG submission 202178) | Leaf surface microbial communities from wheat plants in UC Gill Tract Community Farm, Albany, California, United States - DLSL W.R1 (v2)... | ecosystem: Host-associated > Plants > Phyllosphere >...
TTCGCTGTCGGCATCCGGGCTGCTGCGCAAGGTCGACTTGCTCGCGTCGCTCTGGTCGTATTTGCTTTGCAGGCGCAGGCTGCCGGTGTAGGGCGGCGGCGGCGCCTTGCTGCACTCAAGGGTACGGTAGTCGGCGATCATCGCTGCCTGCGGAGTATTGCGCGCAGGCCAGATCGACTGAGCCGCCTGCACCTGAGGCGCGAGCAGGGCCAGAGCCAGAGCCAGCAGGCTCAGTTGACGCGCGTGCGCGCGGCCAGTGCTGGCCGTCGCGCGTTGCGGGTTTACAGGCATAGACGGGTTTCCACATCGGTAGGCGCAGCGCTGGCCTTGGTCGGCTCAAGGAACACCGACAGCAGGTTGGCGCCGGCGTAGGCCGGATCTTTGCTCAGCTCAAGGTAGTACTGGCCACCGGTGACTGCAGCTTCACGGCGGAACCAGACCTTGTCGCGAGCACCGTTGTCGTAATACACGATGACGTAGAAGTCCTTGACGTTCTTGTCGCTCAGGCGGATATCCAGAAAGCCGTTCGACCCGCTCAGCGCCTGGCGTTCACTGCCAGCGTTGGACAACAGCTCGATTCGTTCGCCGGCCTTCAGCGGCGAGCGCTGCAGCTTGTTGCCAAGCACTTCGCGGGACGCTTCGCAGCCGCCTTTGACCGCCGGGATCAGCTGGCGATACATCAACGGCGAGTCAAGCCGGTAGTTGGCCGGCAGTTCCCAGACGATCAGCTTCGGCGGCGCGTCGGCCTTGTAGTCATCGGAGAGCAGGTACTCCAGCAGCGAGCCGTCCTCGCCAACGCCGGGCAGGGCGTAGTTGAGCACGTCGACGCTGAGGTACTGCTTGAGGTAGCCGTCGAAGTTGAACTGCTTGCTCTCGTCTTCCCTCGCTGCCGCGTTACTGTCACCGACCAGAATCACTTCCGGGTCCGGCGCCTCGTCGAACAACGCTTCGGCGCTGGCCTCGACCGGGATGGTCTGGTAGCCGCGTACATACTGGAAACCGTAGTTGTTGCCGCAGATCGCACTCATGGCCAGGTTGAGGGTGCCGTCTTTGGGCACCATCACGCCAGGCTCGGTGCGGTACTGCTTCTTGGTCAGGCCGGCGTAGAACGGCTGACGGCGGATCTCGTCTGCCATCAAGCGCGCGGTCGCCTCGGCGCCGACCGGTGTCCAGTGGTGGTCGCGGCGGAAGAAGTACTCGCCCTTGGGCGGCTGCTGGACCAGTTGCATCATCGGCGCGACCACCGCGCCACCTTGCTTGAGCTGGCCAAGGTAAGCCGCCAGGTTGGCGCTGGCGCGGGCGTAGTCAAAGCCGTAAGGATGCTCGCCAATCAACCGGTCGCGGTGCATCAGGCCACGGGTCGGCTGGATCGCCATGGCGACCTGAATGCCCTGCTGATTGAAGGTTTTCATCAGGCGGGCAAATTCAGGGCGCATCGGCGCCGGAATGCCGAACTCGTTGGTCAGATCGACCGCCGAGCGGAACAGCCAGCGCTCCTGACCAGGGACGATCTCGCGCATCAGCTTCATGCGCCCCTCGGCATACTGCTGAGGATCGCTCAAGGCCGGGCAGACCATGCACTGCAGGTTTTCGCAGCCGGGCTTGGCGCCTTGCGCAGGCGTGGCGGCGTGGCCGGTCTGGCTGAGCAGGGCGAGGGCGGCGCCGAGGCCCAGGGGTTTGAGGATCTTCATTGCCATTTCATCCTTGCAGCGAAATTACTCGGTCGGGTCGATGCTGTTGGCCATGCTCATGCTGCGATTGTCGGGCAGCAGCACGTAGCTGTACGAACGGCCCTTCTTCAGGAACAGCTCATCGAAGCTGGCGACCTTCTGCTCGGCCTCGTAGGCGGCGAAACCAATCTTGATTTCGTTGACCATGCGGCTGCCGGTCTGGCCGTTGCTCAGCGGGTCGACGATCACGTGCTTGCCGTCGACGGTCTTCAGCGCAGCTTGCTTGTCGCTGAGGTTGTAGAAGGCGATCTGGGCTTTTTTCGGCTCGTTGACGTATTTGTCAGCGATCAACTTGAGCTGCTTGCCGTCGTAGACCACGGTGCTGGCGGCATTGGCCTTGAGCTGCGGTTCGATGGCCTTGCCGCCGACGGCGATCTTGTGCGTGCCGGCGGGGATGAAGCGGTAACCGCTGAGCTGGCCGGCGGCGACTTTCTGCGGATTGACCTTGCCGCTGAGGCTGACGTCGATATTGCTCTGCGACAGGTTGAGCACGCGGACAAACGCCGAATCGGCCGGGGCGACGGCATCGTACAGGTCGGCGTTGCCTTCGGCGGCGACCGCCAGGTGGCTGCCGAAGGCGAGGGCGATTGCGGTAAACAGGTGGGTGAGTTTCATCAGTTACTCCTTTGATTCTTCAAAAATGCTGCGGCTGGGCGCTACGGCTGAGCGAGCCCGGGCGATGGGCCAGCAAAGTGCGCAGGGGGAATTCCCAGACCACGGTGTCGATCTGTGGGTTGCTCAACTGATCGCTGGCGAGAAACTGGCTCATCGACTCGAACGGACCACGGGCCTCGACGGCAACCGAGATCAGGTCACGGTTGAGCGCTTCCTTGAGGAAGCCGACAAAGTTCCAGTCATCGATCTTGCTGTAGCTGGTGCCAACCAGCAGCAGGCTCTGCTCCTGCTCGGCAAACAAATCGTCGCTGCTCTGCTCGGCCTTGAGCGTCTCGTACAGGTCGATCTGGTTCGGGCCGAACTGCGGCGCGAGGCGGTTGTGGTCGAACTGGATGTAGTTCATCAGGTCGCCCTTGACGCTTTTCTCGCCGGCCTTGTGCGACACGTAAGCCTGATCGCCGACCAGTTGCGGGCGTTGCCGGGCCAGCTCGAAGGCGGCCAGGCGGGCACCGTCCGGGCTCCAGTGGGTATCGGACTTGAGGAACAACTCCGGGCCGTTCAGTTTGCTGAGGAACGCCCCGCGCAGCGGCACCACGTCGAGCTGACGCGCTTGCAGTTCGCCGACAAAATCGTCGTACAGGCTGACTACGCGTGGATCGAAGCGGTGCTGTGCATGCTCGGCATACACATCCAGCTTCATCGGCAGCGGCAGGATCACCAGCTGCTTGCCGTGCTCGGCCAGCTGCGTCTTGATCTTGGCGATCTGCTCCAGCTGGGGGTTGAGGTTGGCCTGCAGGTCGTTCGGGACGCGGTATTCCTGGTTGGTGTAGAGCCAGCCCTGCTTGCCTAGGACCACGCCTTTGGTGCCTTCACCAAACAGCTTGAACTGGGCATCGGCCCACAGCTCCAGCGAAGGCTCACGCAGGAAGAAGCGCTTGTCGTAGACCTGCTCGAACTTGCGCAGCAGCTTGCCATCGACAAACAGGTTCCAGGTGTCGCTCTGGGTGCGGGCAAAGCTGAACACCGGCGGTAGCGAATAGACAAACATCGCCGCCAGCACCAGCACGAAGAGAATGCCATTGGCCTTGCTGGCCGAATTCATCACGGGGTACATGGCAGTCTCCTAGAACTGGAAATACAGGAAGGGCGAGAACGAATTCGCCGCCAGGCTGCTCAGCGCCAGCACGAAGCCGCCCCACAGCAGCACGCTGTGCAGCGCGCCTACATGGCGCATGAAGTAGCCGTCCTTGTTGCCGGCGTAGAAACGCACGTTGTTGATTCCGGCCAGCAGCAGCCATACCACCGCCACCAAGACAAACGCCATGGCCATCTTCGAGGCACCCAGCACGTACAGCTCCAGCGAGCCGAAGCCGTTGAAACCAAACAGCGCCTGGTAGATGTCCAGGCTGTGGCGCAGGTCCATGGTGAAGAACAGCGGCATGCTCAGCACGATCAGCAGCGCGGTGCGCAGGTTGCGGCCGAGCTTGTACGGCGTGTTGATCTTGGTCGCCAGGTGGAACTTGCGCTCGATGACCATGGCGAAGCCGAAGAACAGCCCCCAGAAGATGAAGGCGAAACTCGCGCCGTGCCACAGGCCCGACAGCAGCATGGTCCAGACCAACGCGGGCAGGGCGCCGGTGACGCGCTTGCGCACCAAAGGCATGTACACGTAGTCGCGCAAAAAATGCGCCAGGGTCATGTGCCAGCGCGCCCAGAACTCGGTCACGCTCTGCGCTACGTACGGCTGGTTGAAGTTCTCCGGGAAGCGGAAGCCCATCATCAACGCCAGGCCCAGCGCCATGTGGCTGTAACCGGCGAAGTCGAAGTACAGCTGCAGGGTCGACACCACCAAGCCAAACCAGGCATCGCTGAACTGCAGCGTGCCTTCACCGACGAAGAGCATGTTGATCGGCGCAAGGCGGTCGGCAATCAACACTTTCATGATGAAGCCGAGCATGAACCGACATACACCGAGCGAGAACAGTTCCCAAGAGTGGGTACGCTCGCGCAACTGCGGCGCCAGTTGGCTGTAACGCAGGATCGGCCCGGCCACCAGGTGCGGGAACAGCGCCACAAAGGCGGCAAAGTCGATGAAGCGGTTGGTTGGCGTGGCGTCCTTGCGGTAGATGTCGACGATGTAGCTCAGTGCGTGGAACACATAGAACGAGATGCCCAGCGGCAGGAAAATGTTCTCCAGCGTCCAGGTGTTGATCCCCAGTGGCGCCAGCAGCACCGCGAGCACTTCAGCGCCGAAGTTGGCATACTTGAAGTAACCCAGGGTCGACAGGTTGCCGATCACGCCGATCCACAGCAGGCGCAGCGCCCAGCGTTTGTCGCCGGCATCCAGGCGATCCTTGATGCGCAGGCCGAACCAGTAGTTCCAGTAGGTGATCGCGACGAACAGCAGTAGGAAGTCCGGCCGCCACCAGGCATAGAAGATGTAGCTGGCGGCAACGATCACGGTCGAGCGCCACTGCGGCCTGGCCAGGAAGTACACGGCCAGGAACAGCGGCAGATACAAGAACAGGAACACATTGGAGGCGAAGATCATGGCAAGGTCCGTCCTTAGTAGCTGACAACTACGCCGAGGCTCAGCTGATAGTCATCGCCGGTTTCCAGCGCGCTACCGGCATTGAGGTAGCTGGCGCTGACCAGGGCGTTGATATCGAGGTGCTTGCCATCGAGGGCGACCGGGAACATCTTCCAGTAGTAGTTGACGTCGAGCATTTGCCCGACGTTACGGCCACTGCCCTGCGTGCCCTGAGTGATCTCGCGGTTACGCTGGGAGCGCTGGTCACCGTTCATGCGGATCGGCAAGGTACCATCGGCATCACGCAGGTTCAGCTGAGTGACCCGCATATCGAGCGCGGCGTCGGCCGGGTTTCCAGGGCGATGCCGTAGTAGCTCAGGTTGCGCAGGTCGAGGGCGACGAACGAGCTGGTCAGGCGCGTGCTGTAGGATCCTGTGCGGGTGATCCGGTCCGACTGAATCGAGTTCAAGCGGAAGCCGTCGTTTTCATCGCTCGGCTTGTCGGTCAGGCCGCCGCGCAGTGCCACCCTTGGCGTCCACGGCAGGTCGTCGAAGCGCTTGCCCACTTCACCCAGCGCGGCCCAGCCTTTGCTGGTGTTGCCGGTGCTGGTGACGCCGTTGCCGTCGGTGTTGTCCATCTTGCCGTTGAGCGCGGCGAGTTCCAGATGGTAGTCGCTGACCAGCGGCGAGGGCAGGTTGTCGCCATTGAAGAACAGGCCGTAGCGCACGCCAGTGAAGTCGTAGCGATCGTCTGCGTCATGTCCGCTGTGGTCGTTTTCGTACATCAGGCGCACGCCGGCGCGGTTGTTCTGGGTCCAGCGGTAGGCGTACTCGCTCATCACATAGGTGGTGCGCGATTCGCTGTCCGGCAGCGAGTTGACGTCGGTGTTGTAGTTGTGGAACTTCTGCCCGACCGCGACGAAGGCGTCGGAGAAGGTGTCTTTGTAGTTGAAGCGCAGCGACTCGAGGCTGTCGTCCCACCAGATGCCGTAGGTATCAAAGAACCGCTGGCGACCGAACGATGCCGAAAAACGTGGATCATCACCGATCAAGTTACGTTTGACGTACAACTCGCGCATCTCGGCGTACCAGCCTTCAGGCTGTTCGCGGGCGTTGGTGGTAATGCCTTCGTTGGTCAGGTTGCTCGACTGGCTGGAGTCATAGTTCAACCACAGGCGGCCATAGACCATCCATTTGGCCCAGCGCTTTTCCGGCGAATACCAGGCGAACGACGGCTCGTAGCGCAGGCTGTAGAACATCTCGCGGTCGCTGCCGACCTGGGAGTCTTCCGGGCCGTAGCCGGTTTGCACGGTGAGCTTGTTGAAGAACTCGGAGGTGATCACCGGCTCGCTGCCATCAGCAGCGGCAACTCGCACGGGTTCGTTGCTGTCAGCCTCGGGGCCGGTGACTTCTTCGGCAGCGAACGCTGCCGACATTGGGGCCAGGGCAAGCAGGGCGCCGAACAGGGGGGAATGCGCTTTCACAGGGTGGCCTCCTTCAACAGGTCGTTGCGTGCGGCCAGGGCACGCTCGATATCATCCTTGGGCAAGGTTCTTTCCAGACGTCGGACCAGGCTGCGCGCGCTGCGCTCACCCATGTCCAGGGCAATCCGCGCGTAGGTGTAGGCCTTGACCCGGTCATGGCACAGGGCACGGCCAAAGGTGTGCAGGCTGGCCATGCGGTACCAGGCAGCCGATGAACCCTTGTTGGCCTCGGCCTGGAACAACGCCATGGCCTTTTCCTGATCGGGCTGATCAGCCACGCCCTTGCTGTAGTACTCGGCCAGCAACAGGCCGGCGCTTGGGTAACCGCTGGCGCGTAGCTCTTCGATCAGGGCCAGGGCTTTGTCCGGGTCCAGCGTCAGCCAGTTGTTGACCATATAGAACGACGCCTGCAGGGCTTTGCCGCGGACCGGGTCGCGCTTTTGCACCAGATCGATCATCGCCTGGGTTTCATCGGCGTTGTGCTCGGTCGGGTTAGAGATCATGTAGTTGGCCTTGGACACCATCGCCGGCACAAACCCGCGTTCGACGGCGTCATCGCGCCAGCGCTGAACCTGCGCAATCGACGCTGCCAGCGCCTCGGCCTGAGCCTTGTCGCGGGCCAGTTGCTCAGGCGTTGGCGGTAGCTTGGCAGCGGCCGGGTTGGCCTCTTCGCGCTCGTAGCGGTCGGCGTCCTGCTCGGCGCGTTGCACGCTGGTGATGTTGTCCAGCAGCGAGGCAATCGCGTGCACGACTTCTACCGGCAGCTGGCTGCGCTGCGGCTCAAGCTCGGTGGCGAAGGCGCGGAAGGCCGGATCCTGTTGTTCGCCGAGAAACGCGTAGTAACGGTTGACCGCACGCACATCGAAACGCGCAGCCTCGCGGTACCAGCGCTCGGCCCCGGCGCGATCGCCCTTGCGTTCAGCCAGCACCGCCTTGTACAGCTGCGGCCGGCAGTTGAGCAGGCACGACTGTTCGTACAGGCCGAGCAGCTCGGTGGCCTGTGGCACGTCGACCAGCTCCGGGTAGACCAGAAACACCTCAAGCGTAGTGCTGGCGTTGCGCGGGTCGAGCCGGCTCGGGTAGCGCTCCAGTGCCTGTTTCATCCACGGCTGTTGGGGCTGGCGCAGGCTTGGCTGGCGCTCGATCAAGCGTGCCAGCGAAGCCAGCGCCGGGATCAACCCGCGGCCATCGGCAAAGGCCTGGTGATACAGCGCCACCGATTCTTGCGGTTTGCCATCCGGCCGCCCGGCCAGTACGTCGCCCAGCAGCAGGGCGCTGGCCAGGTCACCGCGGCCGGCCAGCTCGCGCAGGTCGGCAGTGACGTCGGCGCTCGGGTCCTTGTACAAGGCGTAGCGGATCTGCTCCAGGCTCTGTCCAGCGCTGGCGGCGCTGGCACAGGCGAGGGCGATGCTGGCCAGCAGCAGGCGCGAAGGCGTCTTCAGGGTCATGACGTCAGCTCTCTCGATGAACTCAGTTCTGGCCGGTAAACGGCAGGCCCAGGAACAGGTCTACCGACACTGCTTTCTGGTAGGCCGTGGCCGGCAACGGGCTGTCTGGGGCAATGGTCAGGGACAGGTTGCGGTTAACCTCGTCAACCCGTGCATCGACCACCTTGCCGCTGAAGTTTTCATCCAGGCCAAACACCTGCATGTCCACCGAGCGAATGCGGCTGACGTCGGCCAGCTTGTCGAACGGCACGTTGGCGCGCACGAACAGGCCTTGGTCTTTCGGCAGCAGATGCATCAGCGGTGCTTCTTTATAGCCATAGCCATCCAGTGGCTGGTTTGGGAAGTACACCTGGCAGTCGCATGGGCTGTTGATCACGGTCTCGATGGTGGCGCGGCCGAGCAGGGTTTGCAGGTCGCCTGGCGAGAGGTCGGCAACCGCCTTCATGTCAGCCGGGCTGGTGAAGCTGGTGGCCAACTGAGTAGAGATGCTGGCCAGTGGCTGACCCGCTTTGACTTCGGTGGTGCCGGCCGGCAGCAGGAACTTCACATAGCCGTTGTCGGGCATGCTGATGATCTGCGCGTTGGTGGCAACCTGGGCCTGCAGGGCCGGGATGCGGAAGAACAGCATGTAGCCCTTGTAGCCGACGAATGCCAGGGCAGCCAGGCCAGCAGCGCTGTACAGCAAGGTGCCGGTCATGGCCTTGAGGCGAGCACCGGCAGAACGCGGCGAAGCGTACTTGTGTTTGCGTTCCTTGATGTAGTTTTCCCGCTGCATCACGTTGAACAGGCCATTGATGTCGGCGATCTCGCCGGACATGTAGGCGGTGATGATGTAGCGCAGGATGTCGCGCTTCTGCGCGTCGAGGTCGACGAACTGCGCGCCGACTTCGTTGCCACGCTGGGAGACGATCTTGACCTTGCCATCGATCGACAGGTCGACCTGGTTCAAGCGCAGCTGGATCGATGCGTCATACAGCGCGCCGATGGTCAGTGGGCCTTCATGCAGCAGGCCGATACCGCCCAGCGAGATGTCCTGCAGGGTGGTTTCGATGACAGTCTGACCACCGCTGGCAAGGCGCACGCGGGCGTTGATGCGGGTGCGTACGTACTGGCGCTCGTCAACCGCTTCATGAACGATGTTGGCCGATGTCTTGCCCGGGGCCGCGGGACTGTTGGTCATGCTCATGTGCAGGCGCCTTTCCTTTAACGTTGCGTGAGTTCAAGAAGTACGGTGATGACCCCGAAGAAGATGGCGATGGAGGAGAACAACATCGCCTTCGAGGACCAGCGGTTTAGCGAGGTGTCAAAATCGACACTGCCGGTAGCCAGGGTGGTTTTCTGCCGGGTCCAGCTTTGCTGGTCCATATGGAACATCGCGTAGACCTTCATTACCGAGCCAACGATCTGGTTGTAATAAAGGACAAACGGATACATCGGGCTGACCGGGTGCTTGGCGAACACGAACAGCACGGTCACCAGAGTGCGCGAGATCAATACCCAGAACAGGTACACCAGCAGGTACTGGATGCCGAACACCAGGCCAGCCACCACCGAGGCGGTCAGGCCCATCAGGCAGGTCCACATCGACACCCGTTGGTCCCACAGCACGTACAGGGTGAACAGCCCCAGACGCGCGCGGCCGAGCAGGGCGGTGGCGCGGAAGTTCTGCCGCAGCGAGTTGCCGTACCAGCGGAACATCAATTGCCGGGTGGCGATCCAGAAGCTGTCGCTGGGCGGGTGCTCGACGGTCAGGGTGTGGCTGTCGGGTACATAGAAGGTGTCCCAGCCGGCGCGCATCAGGCTCAGCCAGCTGGACTTGTCGTCGCCGGTCAGGAACTGGAAACGGCCCAGGCGCCAGTGCTGAAGAAAGTCTGCTTCGACGTCGCGAATAAATTCCGGGTCGATCATCACGCTGGCGCGGAAGAACGACAGCCGCCCGGTCAGGGTCAGTACCCGGTGCGACAGGGCCATCGAGCACATGTTGATGTGCCGCTGGACAAAGCGCATCGAGTGCCACTGGCGCATCAGGCGGCTACCCTCGACTTCGCAGAACTCGTTGGTAGTCAGGCCGCCGACTTCGGGCAGCACGGCAAACATCTTCACAGCGCGCTCGACACAGCCAGGCAGCATCATGGTGTCGCCATCGACCACGCCGACCACCGCATCTTCCATCGGCATCTGCCGCGACAGTGCGCGGAAGGCGTGGGCCAGGCCATCACGTTTGCCGGTGCCGCGGGCGCGAACGATCACCAGCTTGATGTCGTCGCGGTCGCGCACTTCATTGCGCATGATGTCCTTGATGAAATTCTCGTCGCCCTTTTCCACGATCGAAGCAATCACCGTGCACGGCACATTCAGCCGCTGCACTTCCTGAAACACCGACTGGTAGACCTTGAAGGTGGTCGAGGTCGGGATACGGAAGCTGGTCACCACCATGAACATGTGCGAAGGCAGTGCCGCATCACCCAGGCGCTCGACTTCGCGGCGCATGCGTGGGAACCGCCAATGCAGAAAATACATGCCGCGCAGGTAGTGCACGATGGCATTGCCATAGCGCCACATCCCGAGCGTGCCGATAACAAAGATGAACAGATGATGGCTCGGGTCCAGATAAGCCGGGGCGATCATCTCCGACGCCAGCGCGATCAGCCCGGCCAGGCACGCCCAAGCGCAGAAGCTGGCGGCCGCGCGCAGGTAACCTGGGGCCTCGAAAGGTCGCTGTTGCGTTCGTTCCATGTAGCGTGTGCTCCTGTCTGCGGCCGCACCCACGGCGAACTGCCGGGGTGCGACCTGCATCGATTACCAGCAGATGCCTTGGCGCTGCTCGTCGCTGACGCCGTCCATGAACCCGACCAGGTCGATGACCTGTTTGCCCTCGTTGTTCTGCAGGGCACTGGCAAAGCGCTCGTCGTTGTTGCCCAGGACGATCACATCGGCTTCGGCGATCACTTGCTCAAGGTCGTTCTGCAGCAACGAAGACACATGCGGGATGACCGACTCGATGTAGTCACGGTTGGCACCGAACACCCGTGCGTACTCGACGTTGGCGTCGAAGATGCGCAGGTCGTAGCCCTTGCCGATCAATTTCTCGGCCAGGGTTACCAGCGGGCTTTCGCGCAGGTCATCGCTGCCGGCCTTGAACGCCAGGCCGAGCAGGGCGACTTTGCGTTTGCCGGTGCGCTCGACCAGGTCAAAGGCGATATCGACCTGATTGCGGTTGCTGGCCATCAGCGACGCGAGCAGGGGGTGCTCGACATCCAGCTGGCCGGCGCGGTAGGTGAGGGCGCGCACGTCCTTGGGCAGGCACGAGCCGCCGAACGCAAAGCCTGGGCGCAGGTAATAGCGCGACAGGTTGAGCTTGTAGTCCTGGCAGACCACGTCCATCACTTCGCGGCCATCGACGCCGGAGGCTTTGGCGATGTTGCCGATTTCGTTGGCGAAGCTGACCTTGGTCGCGTGCCAGACGTTGCAGGTGTACTTGATCAGCTCGGCGACTTCCACCGACTTGCGGATCACCGGCGCATCCAGGCCCTGGTACAACGAAGCCAGCAAGTCGCCCGACTGGGTGTCGAGCTCGCCGATCACGGTCATGGCCGGGAAGTCGTAGTCCTTGATCGCGGTGCTTTCACGCAGGAACTCAGGGTTGACGGCAACGCCGAAATCGGTGCCGGCCTTCTTGCCCGAGTACTGCTCAAGGATCGGAATGACCACATTCTTGACGGTGCCCGGCAGCACGGTGCTGCGCACCACGACCGTGTGGCGGCTTTGCTTGTCGCGCAGGACCGTGCCGATTTCACGGCACACGGCTTCCATATAGACCAGATCGAGGTCGCCGTTCTTCTTGCTCGGCGTACCGACGCACAGAAGCGACAGGTCGGTGGCGAGTACCGCGGCCTGAACGTCGGTAGTACCGCGCAGGCGGCCCTGAT
>Ga0302347_1004200_pt1 | contig 11730 bp, 11 predicted proteins | sample PhyWR1_FD_202178 | JGI IMG/M metagenome (GOLD analysis project Ga0302347, IMG submission 202178) | Leaf surface microbial communities from wheat plants in UC Gill Tract Community Farm, Albany, California, United States - DLSL W.R1 (v2)... | ecosystem: Host-associated > Plants > Phyllosphere >...
CCAGTCACCCACACAACCCCTTGGCCTGGCAACGGGTCAGCCAGCTCGGCGAGGAACTGGCGGGGCTGCCCAAGGACCTGAGCCGGCGCACCCTGGACGGCAGCCAGCGCCAACGCATCAGCCGCCGCGACCAACTCAAGCTGCTGATGCTGCTGGCCGTGGGCGGCAGCCTGGGCTGGGCCGCACGCGAGCCGTTGGGCCTGCCGGAATTGCTGGCCGACAGCAGCACTGAAACCGGTGAGCGCCGCCAGCTGCAAGGCAGCGACGGCAGCCTTATCCAGCTCAACACTGCCAGCGCCATCGACCTGCGCTACAGCGCCGAGGAACGCCAGTTGCAGCTGGTGCGCGGCGAGGTGAGCCTGGACAGCAACCGCGACGACAACCGCCCGTTCCGCATCGACACCCGCGTCGGCCCGTTGGCCACCCGCGACGGCCAGTTGTTGCTGCGCGAAAACGATCGCGGCCTGCTGCTGGCCGTGCGCCGTGGCGAGGTCACGCTGTTCCCCGCCTCGGCCGCACCCCGGCAGGTGCTGGCCGGCCAGACCTTGCAAGTGTCGGCCAATGGCAGCGTGCAGCCTGTGCAACTGCACAGCGACCCTTGGGGCTGGACCGACGGTGTACTCAGCGTGCAACAGATGCCGCTGGGCGAATTTGTCGCCGAACTTGCCCGGTATCGCCCCGGCCTGCTGCGCTGCGCGCCCGAAGTAGCTGGCCTGAAGGTATCCGGTACCTACCAGTTGGCCGACATCGGCGAGATTCTGCACTTGCTTACCCACAGCCTGCCGGTGCGGATCGACTACCGCACGCGCTACTGGGTGAGCATCAGCGCCGTGTGAACGCTCAGTCCGCCAAGGCTCGCAAGCGCCCCGCGCGCCGGTACGACTGCCGGGCAAAGCACACGAACAGCCCGGCCATCAGTGCCAGCGCCATAGGCAGACCATGCGGCGCCACGCCCATCGCCGCGCCACTGACCAGCGGCCCGACCAGGCTACCTACACCCCACAGCAAGCCCACGCTGGCGTTGGCGGTGACCAGGTCCTGACCCTTGAAGCGCTGCCCGATCAGCACCAGCGCCAGGGTATAGATCCCCCCCGCCACCGCGCCCAGCACCACCAGCAGCGGCCACAGCAGCCAGGTCAGCCCCAGCAGCCAGGGCAAACCGATCCCGATCAACATCGCCACCAGCCCGCACACCAGGTGCAGCCCGGTGCGCTCCACCCGGTCGGCCAGCCAGCCCAGCGGCAGCTGGAACAGCATGTCGCCGGCAAACACCACGGTCACCATCAATGCGGCCACACCTACCGCAAAGCCATGACTGGTGGCGTAGACGGGTAGCAGCGACAGCACTACGGCATCGAAGAACGAGAAGAACAGCACGGCCACGCACAAGGCCGGTGCCACCCGAAAGAACCCGGCCAGGCCGAAGCTCTTTTCGCCTTCTTCATGTTCGACATGGTCGTTGGGTACTGTAAACACGATGCACAGCAGCGCCAGACCATAGCAGGCGGTAACCACACCGGTGATCCACGGGCTGTGGGCGCCCAGCACTGCCAGCATGGCCGGGCCGAGCACCTGGAAGCCGGTAAAACTGGTGGCATACAGGGCCATGATCTTGCCGCGGTTGTGTTCCGGGCACAGTTCGTTGACCCACGACTCGCCAAGGATGATGGCGATACCCATGCCAAGCCCCAACCCCAGGCGCAGCAGCGCCAGCAGCCACAGCGAGGCGAACGCCGACTCGAGCAGGGCGATGCTCACCGTGCACAGGCTGAAACACAGCAGATAGATGGTACGCCGGGTGAGATGACGGCAGCAGGCGTCGACCAGGAACGCCGACAGCATCATGCCCGCAGCAGGGATGGCCGAGATGATGCCGATTTCCAGGGTACTCGCCCCTGCCTCATGCAGGCGCAGCGACACCAGCGGCAGGCTGGCCCCGAGGCTGAAGCCCACGACCGAAACGGCGAACAACAGGCCCGCCAGCAAACGCATGTTCATGTACCACTCCTTGCAAACCGAAAAGACGTGCAGACACAGGCGCGCACGCCCAGGTAGCGCGCGACGCAACAGCGCAGATCAGTTCAGGCGAGGTGTGGCGAGAAGGTGAAGGCAAACAGCACGCTGCGGCGGCGCTTGAGCACCGTGTCGCTCGGCCACGCACGACGCAGGGCCTGGAGAGCAGGCTGGTGGGCGTATGGGAGGGACCGGGGACGGCGCATTGCTTGGGCTACTACGCAGGTGGTTGGGAAAACAGACGCGGCACTCTAGGCGAAGGTGGTCAGGTCGTCAATCGTCGGCACCTGGGTGCCTGACCTGCTGTCGCGGACACTGTAGGAGCGGCCTTGTGTCGCGATGGGCTGCGCAGCAGCCCCGGGATTTCAGCTTCGCTGCATAGATCGCCGGGGCCGCTGCGCAGCCCATCGCGACACAAGGCCGCTCCTACAAAGAGCAGATGAGCCGGCGCTTCAGCGCTTGCCGGTATTGGGCAGGAACACCGCCAGCAAGCCGAACAATGGCAGGAACGAGCACAGCCCATACACGTATTCGATGCCACGCAGGTCGGCGACATAGCCCAGCAGCGCAGCGCCAATGCCGCCAAAGCCGAACATCAGCCCGAAGAAGATCCCGGCAATCATGCCCACGCTGCCCGGCACCAGCTCTTGTGCATACACCACGATCGCGGAAAACGCCGAAGCCAGGATGAAGCCGATCACCACGCTCAGCACGGTGGTCCAGAACAGGTCGGCATACGGCAGCGCCAGGGTGAACGGCGTCACGCCCAGGATCGAGAACCAGATCACCGCCTTGCGCCCGATGCGATCACCAATCGGCCCGCCGAAGAAGGTACCCGCCGCCACCGCGCCCAGGAACAGGAACAGGTGCAGCTGCGAGCTGGCCACCGACACATCGAACTTCTCGATCAGGTAGAAGGTGAAGTAGCTGGTGAAGCTGGCCATGTAGAAATACTTGGAGAACACCAGCAGGCCCAGCACGATCAACGCCGCTATTACCCGCCCGCGGGAAATGCCATGGGTTGCCTGTACCGCCTTGCGCGCCTTGGCCTGGTTGAGGTGTTCCTTGTACCAGCCACGCAGCATCAGGGTGACGCCGAGGAAGAACAGCGCCGCCAGGCCGAACCAGGCGACATGGGTCTGGCCGAACGGAATCACGATGGCCGCCGCCAGCAGCGGGCCCAGGGCCGAACCGGTGTTGCCGCCGACCTGGAAGGTAGACTGCGCCAGGCCAAAACGCCCACCCGATGCCAGGCGCGCAATACGCGAGGTTTCCGGGTGGAAGGTTGACGAGCCAATCCCCACCAGCGCCGACGCCAGCAAGATCATCGGGAAGCTGCCGACGAAGGCCAGCATCACGATGCCCACCAGCGTGCACAGGGTGCCCAGCGGCAGCAGGTTGGGCGACGGCCTGCGGTCGGTGAAAAAGCCCACCCAGGGCTGCAGCAACGATGCGGTGATCTGGAACGTCAGGGTGATCAGGCCGATCTGGGCGAAGCTCAGGTCGTAGTTGGCCTTGAGCATCGGGTAGATCGCCGGCAGCACCGCCTGGATCAGGTCGTTGATCAGATGCGCCAGGGCGCAGAAACCGATGATGCGCATCACCAGCGGCGTGGCCGGGCTCGCTGCTGCGCTGGTGGACGCCGTGGTGGCGCTACTGGTGGCCATGTGCCTGAATCTCCGTCCGCAGTTTGGGATCCGATTATCGGGAAACAAATAGATACATAGCTACCTTTTTTATCCCTCTGTCGTGTCTTACTTGAAAATGGTTCTCAATATAATTAGCATCCTTGACTCATACCCCTGTCATCGTTGGGCAAAACGGCCCTTACCGCGAGCAGACCGATCCCATGAGCCCGATGCCCGCCAAACAGTTCCAGCCCGACCCTCAGCAGGAAGCGCTGGAATGGTTTTCGCTGTTGCGCCAGCCCGGTTGCGATGAAGCCCAGCGCCAGGCCTTCGCCGCCTGGTGCCAGGTGCCCCATAACGCCCAAGCCTACGCAGAGCTGGAAACTTTCTGGCAACAGCTGCAACCAGCACCTGCCCGCCCTCGCCCACAGCAGATAAGCGTGCGCCGCAGCCAGGTGGGCAAGTGGTTGGCACTGGCTTTCCTGCTGGGGGTGGGCGCCGCTGCCTATCTGTACTGGCCGCTGATGCAACGCTTGGCCAGCGAGCTGCACACCGCGGTGGGCGAGCGCCGCAGTACGCGCCTGGCCGACGGCACGACACTGAACCTGGACAGTGCCAGCGCAATGAACGTCGACCTGCGCGGCCGCACCCGCCAGCTGCACCTGGTGCAGGGTCAGGTGTACATTGAAGTGATGCTCGATGGGCGGGCCATGGAAGTGGACGTAGGCAACGCGCGCATCCAGGTGTTCGGCACCCGCCTGCAGGTCGCCCGGCATGCAGGGCATGACGAGCTGGTGGTCCTCAGTGGCAAGGCCATGGTCATCCAGGGTGGTGAGCAGCGCATGGTTTCGACCGGCGAGCGGGTAACCTTCGATGACACCCGCATCGACCCGGTGCAAAAAGCCGACCTGAAAACCGCCGACAGCTGGCGCACTGGGCGCCTGGAAGCCACCGACATGCCACTGGGGCAGGTGCTTGAGCGCCTTGCCGGCTACCAGGGGCAAAGGTTATGGATGATGGATGCACAAGTGGCCCATCGGCGCGTGAGCGGCGATTTCGACCTCGACCGGCCTGCCGCAAGCCTGGAATCGCTGGCTGCGGCCCAGCATCTGCAACTGCAGGGCGTGCTCGGGCACTGGCTGGTAGTGCACTGAAACCGAACCCGGCCGCTAAGTTTTTGAAAGCGTGCAAATTTTTTTGAAATGAGTGTTGACAGGGGGGCCGTTCAAGAGAATAATGCGCGCCATCGGCTACATAGCTCAGTTGGTTAGAGCATAGCATTCATAATGCTGGGGTCCGGGGTTCAAGTCCCTGTGTAGCCACCAAACAAGACGAAGGGCTTACCGCAAGGTAAGCCCTTTTTCTTTGCCTGCGATAAAGTATTCAGAACCACGTCCCCTGCTGGCCCAACAAACATTTCGATCAACGCCCGCTCACGGACAACCCACGGCTGCCGCGCCCAGGCCTGCTCGAATGCAATCGCCCGCTCAACGAATGCCCGTCACCGCCACTGCCAGCCCAAGCCCGATCAACGCCATACCGATAACTCGGTCCACCAATACCTGCCGGTCGATCATGGCCGTGCGCAATGCCGTGCTGGAGAAAAACACTGCCACCAGGCTGAACCACAGCCAATGGGCAACGGACATGAATGCGCCATAGGCAAAAGCCAGTGTCAGCGAGCTGCCGGGTTGTACCACCTGAGTGAAGGCACTGATGACGAACAGCATCGTCTTGGGGTTGAGGGCGTTGGTCAGAAAGCCCGTGCGCAAGGCTTGCAGCACGCTGGCCGTGGATGGTCCGCCAGCCTCCAGGCTGATGCGCCGGGTGTTGGTCAGAGATTTGTAGCCGAGATAGACGAGGTAACCCGCCCCCAGCACCCTCATGGTGAGGAACAGCACAGGGTTGTGGCTGATGATCACGGCGATGCCCAGCACTGCGTACAGCACGTGCACCTGCACCCCCAGGGCAATGCCCACGGCTGCGGCCAGCCCGGCCTTGCGACCTTGTGCATAACTGCTGCGGGTGACCATGGCAAAGTCGGCGCCGGGGCTGATGACGGCGAGGATGGTAAACAGGGCTACGGCGATGAGTTCGGTCATGTTGAAGCTCTCGATAGGCGATGAAAATGCACAGACGAAGTCATTATCGAGAGCTTAAGGTCCGGTAAAAATCGATTTATAGTGGGGCATATCTGATAGTTTTTCTCACAAAGGTGTAGTGCCTGCTCCCGCCTCTTCGCAGCACAAGGCTCCTCCCACATGGCGATACGAAAACCTGTAGGAGCAGCCTCGTGCTGCGAAGAGGCCGGGCCTGCCAAAACAAGCTCATGAAACTGCCGCCCCTCAACACACTCCGCTATTTCGACATCGCCGCCCGGACCGAGAACTTCGTGCGCGCCGCCGAGCAGCTGCATGTCACCCACGGCGCTGTCAGCCGCCAGGTGCGCCTGCTGGAAGAGAGCCTTGGCGTGGAGCTGTTCGAACGGCGCAACCGCGCCCTGTTCCTGACCCCGGCCGGCCGCGCCCTGCAAGGCACCACCCAGGCCATCTTCGAACAGCTCGAAGGGGCCGTGCAGCACCTGCAGCAGCAGGCCCGGGACAATGTGCTGGTACTGTCCTGCGAACCCACCATTGCCATGCGCTGGCTGATCCCGCGACTGCCCCGCTTCCATGCCGCCCACCCCGACCTGCAGTTGCACCTGGTAGCGGCAGGTGGGCCTCTGGACTTCGCCCGCAGCGGTATCGACCTGGCCATACGCCGCGACGACTTCCACTGGGGCAACCAGCTTTACAGCCTGAAAATCTGCGACGAATGGATCGGCCCCGTGGGCCGCCCTCCTGCCCCCCGCCAACTCGAAGGCCAGCGCCTGCTGCACAGCAGCACCCGCCCCGGCGCCTGGGCCAGCTGGCTACGCCTGAGCGGCCAGCAGGCCATGCACACCCAACGCAGTGACTACGAGCACTTCTACCTGTCGATCCAGGCAGCCAGCGCTGGCCTGGGCCTGGCCATGGCCTCAGCGCTGATGGTGCGCGACGAACTCGACAGCGGGCAGTTGCAGGCACCCTTCGGCTTTGTCCGCGACGGCTCGGCCTACCACCTGCTCAGCCCGCATTCCTTGGACGACAACGGTAAACGCCAGCGCTTCGCCGCCTGGGTGCTGGAGGAATGCGCCAGCTGCCTGGCTCATCTGGGCCTGGCGCAGAACGACGAGTCCGCACTGCCATTGCCACCCCAGGTGCGATAGCCGGCGGTATCGAGGTGGATGCGCCCGGAGGGGTAGCGGCCCAGCCCCATGTTCCAGGCCTGGCCATGCTGCTGCCAGAAACGGCACAGCGGGTTGGGGTCGGCCGAGGCCGGCAGCAGGATATCGACGGCGAAGGCGCGGGTGTGGGCGCTGTTGGCCGCCCCGCCGGCGCACACGTTCAGGCGCGGGTCGCGGTAGGCCGATACCACCTCGAACTGACGCAGCAGGCCCTGGGCAGACAAGGTCTGGATCAGCGAGAGTGTCGAGCGCACGGCCGGCCAGTTGCTGGCGGGCGGCACGGCGAAGGGGGACGCATGGCACAGCTTCCAGTCCGAGGCCGAGCGCAACAACTGGTGGATAGGTACAACGCCGTAAAGGCGAGCGTCCACCAGCATTTCCCGGAACGGGCGTGTCTGGTGGTCGCCGGCCCACTGGGCAAACATCCACAGGTCGCGTTCGTCGGCGTGGGCGGTTGCGCTCAATGCCAGACTCAATGCCAGCAGCCTCCACTTGGTACGGCTCATATAGGCTCTCCTGGCCAACTTGATCGACGCTGCCATTCAGTTAAGCGGTTTGGGGCTGACAGGCAGAACGACTACTCCAAAGCCCGCAACCGATACTGCGGGGGCAACTGGGCAAAGCCGCTGATGGTGGTATCCAGGCTTTTCCAGCGCCCGTCCTTGATGCCATAGATGCAGCCATGCACCGACAGTTCCTGGCCGCGATGCCAGGCGTTCTGCACAATGCTGGTGTGGGCCACGTTGGCCACCTGCTGGATCACGTTCAGCTCGCACAGGCGGTCGACCCTGGCTTCTTCGCTGTCCAGTTTGGCCAGCTCGCCGCGCTTTTCGTAATACAAGTCGCGGATCGAGCGTAGCCAGCCATCGATCAACCCCAGCTGGCGGTCCTGCATGGCGGCGCGCACGCCACCGCAGCCGTAGTGGCCGGTGACCAGGATATGCCGCACCTTCAGCACCTCCACCGCATACTGGATCACCGACAGGCAGTTGAGGTCAGTGTGCAGCACCACGTTGGCGACGTTGCGGTGAACGAACAGATCGCCCGGCAGCATGCCGACGATTTCATTGGCCGGCACGCGGGCATCGGAGCAGCCGATCCAGAGAAACTCCGGGGTCTGCTGGCGGGCCAGCTTGGCGAAGAAGTCGGGGTCGCGCTGGTTGATCGCGTCGGCCCAGCGGGCGTTGTTGTCGATCAGTTCCTGCAGGTCATGCATGGTCGTTGCCTCATCAGGGTTTGCCTGGGTAACAGCGCCAAGCCCTGCAAGGTCAATCTTCGAGCAGGGTGCAGGCCATTACCAGGGCGTCTTCACGGCCGCCGGCAACCGGATAGTAGTCGCGGCGGCGGCCGATTTCGTTGAAACCGTAGCGTTCATACAAACGGTAGGCGGACTGGTTGCTGGCGCGCACTTCCAAAAAGCATTCGCGGCCATTGAGCTGGTAGGCCCGGGCCATCAGGTGCTCCAGCAGGCGCAGGCCCATGCCGCAGCCCTGGTTTTCCGGCTTGACGGTGATGTTGAGCAAGTGCGCCTCGTCGATGATCACGTTGATCACCCCGTGGCCCACCTGCTGCTCGCCATCGAACATCAGCCAGACCTCGTACGATTTGAGCGCATCCTGAAAGATTCCGCGGGTCCAGGGATGACTGAACGCGGCATATTCGATCTTCAGTACGGCATCCAGATCCGCCTCGGTCATTGGGCGGAAACTGATCGATTCACTCATTCAACGCTCTTCCAGCGCGCCATCAGCTGGCGCATGGCTTTCCAGACGTCCGCCTTGCGCTGCGGCTCGTCCATCAACAGTTCAAGGCCCGGCAACGCCCAGGCATCGCCCAGGCCATCGAGCTTCAGGGTTTGGTAATAGGCTTGGGCGTCGGCATTGGCGGCAAAGCGCAAGGCTGGCAGGCCGACCAGCCACAGCAAGGTGCAGGGGGCATCCTCCAGGCGGGCCTGGACAAAGCCCTGGACGAAATCGCGCGCGGCCTCGGGGCCCTGATCCATATTGCCGCGCACCAGCAGCGGCCAGCGCACCGGCTCGCCGATGATCTGCGGGGCGTCGGGCAGGCCGGCGGCGCGCAGCATGTCCTTGAGCAGCAGGTAGGACGGGTCGCGGCTCTGGAAGGGCTGGCCGGTGGCCAATTCCACCAATAGCAGGCAGCTGCCGGCGCGCAGCAGTTGCAGCGAGAAGCGCGGTGGCGGCACCGGGGCCGGGCGCGGGGCTGCTGGCTGCTCGTCGGCCTCGACGGGCTTGGCGGCAGGCTTGGGCGCGGTGCCCGGGCGCGGGATCTCGATTTTCGGTCGCTCGCCGGAGCGCGCCTGCGGGGTGGCCGGCGCGTCATTGCTGGCCGGCGCGGGCCGCACATCGAAATCAAGGGCCTCGACCGGCGCTATCGGCAACAGCAGCTCGGGCCGCGACGGTGCGGCGAACGGCAGTTCGGCGCGCGGCAGCCAGTGCACCACTTGCATGGCGGACAGGAAGGCGCGGCGACGGGGTTCGGTGAGCAAAGGACGGGTATCCGAGGGGCTAAAACAATTGGCCATTCTAACGCTGTTGGCATTCGAGTGCCGCAACTGGTCGGCGGTTTTTTGTGGCTTGTTCCGGCCCTTTCGCGGGTGAACCCGCTCCCACATGGCCTTGTGCAGTACCTGTGGGAGCGGGTTCACCCGCGAAAGGGCCAGTGAATCCCCTACAAGGTTCAAGGTTATCTCTCATTACAGACCAAGGGGTGAAATCCTCCCCCCCGGATGCAGTACAATCGCCCCCTTTTTCTTGGCAACGAGTCGAAGCCAATGATCGAACCCAAGCGCGTCCTGCGCGCCCTAGCCGAACACTGGGCCCTGATCGAGCCGCTGTGCGAGCGTTTCGACCAGGGCACACTCAGCCTGGTGGAACTGCGCCAGCACGTGGCCCGCCAGCAGCTCGAGAGCACCCCGCAGGACATCACCCAGCTGCTCGACGTGTGGATCCGCCTGGATATCCTGGTCCCGGTGGCCAAGAGCCCGAACCGGTTCGAGCTAAACGCGCAGATCCACGACTTCCTCGCCTACCTGCGCCGCGAACACCGGCTGGGCCTGTGCCTGGAGATCGAAGCCTACCTGCGCCACCTGGAGCGCCTTGCCGGGCACATCCAGGACGCCTTCGACAACCGCGACAGCGACGACCTGGCGCGCCAGCTGCGCCTGCTCGACATGCGCGTGCGCGATGTGCTGAAAAAGCTCGACAACGACGAGCAGGCACTGGTGGCCGTGGCCGAACGGGCCAAGACCAGCAACCGGCAGATTCCGCTGCGCCAGCGCTATGCCGAAGTGCTGGCCACCTGGGACGAGTACGTCGAGCCGATGATCCAGCTGGTCAACGCCGACGGTGCCTTCGAACAGGGCGTGCGCAAGGTCGAGACCGTGCTGCTGAAACTGCTGGGCGAACAGGCGCGCCTGGGCCACCTGGTCGACGACGACATGCTGCTGCGCACCCACGCGCGCATCCTGGAAATGCAGACCAGCGCCCAGCTGACCCTGCGCCATGCCCGCGAACTGCTGCTGCCGCTGCGCGAAGAAGCCCGCCGGCACAACGCCGTAACCCGTGGCGCTGCGCTGGCTCTGTCGGTGATCCGGCGCAAGGGCATCGATGCCGTGCCGCAAGCGGCAATGCCGATGTTCACCCGACCGCAAAGCACCTTCCTCGGTAGCGCCAGCCAGGTCGAAGCCTATGTCTACGCCCTGGCCCGCTTCGAGCCCAAGCCGGCGCGCTTCCCCAAGGCGCACAAGACCCAGTCCGACGCCCTGCCGCGCGCACCGCGTACGGTCAAGGAAATGCTCGAACGCTGCGAACAGGCCCTGCCGCTGCCAGACCTGATGGTCTGGCTGCTGGAACAGGAACCCGAAGGCGCCACCGACGAGCTGCTGTACTGGTTCTCGCGCCTGTCGCGAGAAAAGCGCTTCAGGCGCGAACGCCTCGAGCGGCGCGAGTACACCACCCAGGAACACCTGGTCAGCCTGCGCTCGTTCGCCCTGACCTCCAGCCGCGAAGACGCCACCAGCGCGCCTACCGAACCCACCGCGAGCCCAGCCCATGCATCTTGATCTTTCCGAACTGTCCCAGCTCGCGCCGATCTTCCGCGAGCTGTTCAAAGGTTTCCACGTCAGCCGCCGCGACCCCGAGCTGTACGCCCAGCTGTCGAACTTCCAGGACCAGTACCGCACGTTGTTCAAGGCCCTGGGCTTCGAACTGGTCTGCGACACCCGTGGCTTCTACTACTTCGTGCCGGACATGACCGCCGCGCAGGTCAACAAGACCGCGCAGCGCCTGTCGCTGTTCACCTTCATCCTGGTCGAGCACCTGGCCGACCAGGGCCGCGACCCGATGGCCGTGCTCGACGGCGGCAGCATCGGCCGCGACGAGCTGCCCTCGCTGCTGGACAAGTACCGCGACCTGTTCCTGCAGGCCGAAGTGCAAACGGTCGAAGAGCTGGAAGAAAAGATCCTGCGCCGCATGACCCAGCTCGGCTTCGCCCATGAAGAAGGCGGCATCTACCGCTTCCTGCCGCCGATGCACCGCTTCCTCGACGTGTGCCTGTCGGTGCAGCAGGACCGCGACCTCGCCGCCACCCTGCACAGCGACCTGCCGCTGCCGACCCCGGTGCTGGTCGAGGAACAAAGCGCCGAAGAACTCAACCGCACCGATGACCCGCTCGACCTCACGCCGTTCGAAGGCGACGAAAGTGAAGAGGACGCCCTGGCCCGGGCCATCCGCGAAGAGCAACAGGAGATTGACGCATGAGCCAGGAACGCTACGGCATCCGCCGCTTCGCATTGCTCAACACTGC
>Ga0302347_1004203_pt1 | contig 11724 bp, 11 predicted proteins | sample PhyWR1_FD_202178 | JGI IMG/M metagenome (GOLD analysis project Ga0302347, IMG submission 202178) | Leaf surface microbial communities from wheat plants in UC Gill Tract Community Farm, Albany, California, United States - DLSL W.R1 (v2)... | ecosystem: Host-associated > Plants > Phyllosphere >...
GGACCTACACCGTTAACACTTATTAACAGGTTGAACATCTCTTTTTCCTCCTTGGTAAAAAAGCCGAAAAGCAGGTGGGCATCCTCGCGGATAATCTGCTGGATATATATAAAAACTTCAGAATTGAGTTTAAGATTTTGGGAAGTCTGCAGACTGACACTTACATAATATCCGACGCCATTGACTTCTACCACTACAAAAGTTGGTGAAAGTTCCTGTACAAAACCTCTTAAAGAATAGATCATTTTAATCAAAAAATTAGGGTTTTGCGAAGATATAAATTAACTGCATCAAAAAAGCCATCTTAAAAGTTAAAATGGCTATTCTGCATACTTTCTCTCATTTTTTTATAAGAATGATCGATCTTGATGAATAATAATGAAAATCTGAAATCCGGAGTGTTTTAATTTACATCAAATTTTCCAACATAGATTTTTAGATCATCATAAATTTTTCGCGCCTTTTCGTTCCCTTCTTTTGAAGCTTTTTGACGTGCTCGAAATAAGCTAAAGATTTTCTGAGAATACTTTCATTCAAAATCAACTGCAGATCTTAAAAGTGCGTCTAATTCTCTCATCTTGCTTTGCAGACTTGCCAGCATTGATATTCTTTCGTTTAAAAAAGGGTATTTCTTTTCTGCTTCTAGAAGTAAGAGTATCACTATTGTCAGAGATAATTACTATCATCTTTCTTTTTTCTTATCTTCTCTCATCATTTTACCCCTGTTTTTAAGACCATGGAAGCCTATTAGTTTTCTATTAAGGTTGATTTTTGCAGTATCGAGCACGGTATAATGATGAGAAAATAGTCCGTATTTGGTTTCTTTATTAAATAGCCAGTTATGCTTGTCCACCATTTCCATATAATCTATGGGTGGCAATTCTCCCGATTTGATATAATCTAATAATTTAATCTTAAAGTAATCGTATTGTTTAGATTCTGCCATGTGATTTAGTAACAGCCCCATTGGCATAAAAACTTCTTTATTTCCATACAATCCTATCTTTTGCATAGATGGATAACCATAGTCTTTAAAAGTCCACATTAAGAGTTCGGTATTCTTTTCGTCATCACCTTTTCTTTTTGAACGTAGAGAATCATGTTGCCTGTTCTGTTGATCACGAATAAAAGCAATACTAAAAGAATCTACTAATTGCCGGTTGAGTGATTTTTTCCAATCCGATACTTTTTGCTCTACTTCTAAGCTATCGATGCCATATTTTCTGTAAAGCTTAAAAAGATCAGTTTCTTGCTTCCAATACTTCCAGTATGGTGCGACTAAAGGGATAAGTTTGTAAAGACTTTTTTTGCCTCCAAAATTTTTGTGCTGTTTGTCAGAAAGGGTAATGAATTTTTCGAATTCATCTACTCGTTCTTGATTCTTTGGCTCATATCTTCTAAACAATTTACGTGATTTTCTTAATGCTTTTAAAGTGTCTTTCTCAACACTATAAAGACTGTTAATTTCATAGACACGGTTGTAGTAGATGATGTAGTTTCTCTTACACATACACGAAATAATGATTGTTGCTAGAAATATGATAAAGAAAAAATATCTTAGGTTGTTGAAAAATTTCACATCTACAGAATAGTTTTAAAATTAATACAAAGACTACAAACCCTGATATTGTGCTGTTTGCTGATCAATATTCTTACAATCATACCGTACTCATACGGCTGCATTGGAGTGAAACAAAACTAAAAATTAAAACCAAACAAAACTATCTTTAACACAAATAATCCTTATTAATTTAATATCAATCTATATTATAATCAAATTATTCTCCAATTAAAACAATCATCTTTTAAAAATTATTAAATAAAAAAGAATATTATTTAACTATTCATCAAAATATATCTTTACGGTTCTGAAAGCTTAAATATGAAAAAACATAGCAGGAAAATAATTTGCGCCGCCAAAACAAATTATTTACAAATTAGTCTTTGGATGATTGATAGATAGGTTTTATAAAATAGTGTTGTCTTATAAAAAAATAGATTGCGATTAACCAGTCGCTCATCCGGAGCTTTAATTATGGAAACAATTTTTTTTCTATTTACAGATCACTCCTACGGAAACAATTATTTATCCTGACGGGGAATTATCCAATCCCATCAGGATTTACTGTTAATAGAAAAGATGAGGTTATAAAAAAACTCCGTAGGAGCGAAATGTTTATTCATCTAATAAATAGCGTGTCTATTAATTATTACACTTTCATAAGACAACTATAGGGAAAATAAAAAAATCCCGTCGCGTAATTAAACGTGACGGGAATTTTATTTTTTTAATATTTAAAAGCGAATTGCTATAAGCCGCTTACTTTTTGTCTTTAGTCTGCGCATCCAAAACGGCAATTGTTGCAAGATTCACAATCTCATCCACGCTGGATCTCATCTGCAAAACGTGAACCGGCTGATCCAGACCCATCAGGATTGGTCCAATAGTCTGAGCCGCTTTCATTCCACGGATGATTTTATAGGATAGATTAGCACTTTCAAGATTTGGGAAAACCAAAACGTTGGCAGGATTGGTTCCGAGTTTTGAAAAAGGATAATCTGCCAGGTGATCACTGTTCAAAGCAAAATCCGGCTGAATTTCTCCGTCTACCACCATCTTCGGATATTTTGTATGAAGGATTTTTACCGCTTCCGCTACTTTTTTGGAAGAATCTGCTTTGGCTGAAAAATTTTCGTAGCCTAACATTGCAATTCTTGGTTCGATGGCAAAAGACTTTACCGTGATTTCTGCCATTTTTGCAATATCTACCAAATCTTCCGCAGAAGGGTTTTTATTAATGGAAGTATCTGCAAAAAACAATGGTTTCTTTTCCGTAAGGATCATCATCATGGCCGCTACTTTGTTCACGCCCTGTTTTTTAGGAATGATTTCCAAGATAGGTTTCAGGATTGATGAATAACTTTTGGAGAAACCGACAATCAGCGCATCTGTATCGCCGTGAACCAGCATCAATGGCCCAAAATAATCGCGTTGTCTTACGTAGCGTTTTGCTTTGTACTCATTGATTCCTTTTCTGTTTCGCAGATCCCAAAGTGTTTTTCTATACTTTTTGCGGGTTTCTTTATTCTCGTCTTCGTTCGGATCTATAATTGGAATATCCAGATCCATCCCGAATTCTGCCATTCTTTCCTTGATCAGTCTTTTGCTTCCTAATAAACTTGGGTAAGCAATACCTTCTTCCTGTAGAATTTGTGCTGCTTTCAAGATATTATATTCTTCACCGTTGCCAAGCGTTACTCTTTTTGGGTTGGCTTTGGCTCGGTTCTGCATCATTCGGACCAGTTTTTCATCACGGCCCATTCTGTCCAGCAACTGATTTTCGTATGCTTCAAAATCCTCGATAGGTTTTCCGGCAATTCCGCTTTCCATGGCTGCTTTTGCAACAGCGATAGACACTTTCGTGATCAATCTGTTATCGAACGGTTTCGGGATGAAATATTCTTTTCCGAAACTCATATTGGTGACGTTATAAGCCAGTTTTACCATTTCCGGAACCGGTTCTTTCGCAATTTCTGCCAGGGCATAAACTGCCGCCAGCTTCATCGCTTCATTGATTCCTCTTGCCTGCACATCCAATGCGCCACGGAAAATGTATGGGAAACCAAGAACGTTGTTGACCTGATTTGGATAGTCACTTCTTCCCGTTGCCATCATTACGTCTGGTCTTGTCGCCAATGCCAAATCATAACTGATCTCAGGATCCGGATTGGCCAACGCGAAAACGATTGGATTATCAGTCATTGACAATAGCATTTCAGCCGTCATCACATTGCCTTTTGACAGACCAATGAAAACATCCGAACCTTTGATTGCATCTTCCAATGTGTCGATATCGGTTTGGGCAATGAAATCCAGTTTCTCCGGCGTCAGGTTTTCTCTTCTTTGATTGATGACGCCTTTGCTGTCGCACATCAATATATTTTTTGGATTGAGGCCCAATGAAATGTACAATTTCGCACAAGCTACTGCAGCAGCTCCGGCGCCGTTGATCACCATCTTCACTTCATCGATTTTTTTGCCTGCGATTTCCAGAGCATTGATCAAAGCGGCTGCGGAGATAATGGCTGTTCCGTGCTGATCATCGTGCATCAACGGAATATCCAGTTCTTCTTTTAGTCTCTGTTCTATATAGAATGCTTCCGGTGCTTTGATATCTTCCAGATTGATCCCGCCAAATGTTGGTGCGATTGCTTTTACCGTTTCGATGAATTTGTCCGGATCTTTTTCATTGATTTCGATATCGAAAACATTGATGCCTGCGAAGATCTTGAAAAGCAATCCTTTTCCTTCCATCACGGGTTTTGAAGCTTCGGGGCCGATGTCACCCAATCCTAAAACTGCGGTTCCGTTGGAGATTACAGCTACAAGATTTCCTTTGGAAGTGTATTCGTAAACTTTCTGAGGATCGTCGTGGATGGCCATACAAGGCACTGCAACTCCGGGAGAGTAAGCTAATGAAAGATCTCTTTGTGAGGAATGTGGTTTGGAAGGAATGACTTCTATTTTACCTTTCGGTTCCTGGCTGTGATAATCTAATGCGGCCTTGTCGAAAGCGATCTGGTCTCTTGAATTTTTTGACATTTTTAATTTCTTTGCGTGAGTCCCTGAATGGTACGGACTCACTGGTTTGTAATGACTCTGCTGCGTAAGGGCGGAGGGCATTGTCGGAGCTCTTTTTTGTTTCTATATAAACGTCCTTCGAGAGCCTCAGGATGACAAAACAAAAAAAGCGACTGCCCGCAGACCGACCCGCTTGTTTTTGCGTGGCTGAAAAGTTCTGTTTTCAGACCCCAGCCGGAAAGCAAAAACAAAGGGATACGCCCAAATATTTGTGCAAAGTTAAAGTTTTGGAATGATATAGTCACGATGATAATTCACCAGACTTTCTATTGGTTTCTGCACCACGGTGCCGATTTTGAAATGGAAATCTGAGGCTGCGGCGCGAAGAATATCTTCGAAAAAATAGGCAATAGAACCTATAAAATTGACTTCACAATCGCGGCATTCTTCGTAGGGCATCACCTGATACTCAAGGAAGTTCTTGAGTTCTTTGAAAATAAAATTCTGAAAATAGGGATGCGTTTTCCGGTCTACAATGAACCTTGTAAAATCTGCCATATAGGCGTTTGCACGGGGATTGTGGTACATATTTTTGAGCAGATCGTCTATGTTTAGCTGATAAATCTCAGTAAACTGCTGATGGAGATCGGGCGGCAATTTTTTCATAAAATAGTGCCGTACGAGCTGCTTTCCAAGTGCGCTGCCGCTACCTTCGTCTCCGATCAGAAAGCCTAAAGAGGGCAACTCGGTCTTTACTTTTTGGCCATCAAAATAACAGGCGTTGGAACCTGTACCCAGGATGCAGACAATGGCCGGATTGCCACGGTAGGCGGCATAAGCGGCTGCCAGAAGGTCTTCTTTGATATTGACCTGCGCGTTGGGGAACACCTTTTGAATCTCCCGCTCTACAATGAGTCTGTTTTCGGGAGTGCCGCAGCCGGAGCCATAGAAAAATATATTCTCTATGTAATCGTGGAATTTGGAAAGCGCCTGATTGTTTTCTAGCTCAGGCGCAATCAATTCTGCTTTTATAATATTGGGATTGAAACCGATGGTCTCGGTCTTGAGTACTTCTGTACCATCATTTTCCAGGATAACCCAGTCGCATTTGGTAGATCCTCCGTCAACAATAGCAATCATATATTAGGTTTTTAAAGTGCTAAAGTAATATATTTTGGGAAGAATAGTTGTATTAATGCTTATTGGGTGTTTCTATCAGCCAGTCTTCAATTTCGTCTTCTAGGTAGGAGGTCTGCAGTTTGATCGCATTGATAAAGTCATCGGGAATACTTTCTGTAGTCTCGCTGCTTTCCAGATTCCAAAGTTCATCGGCCATCAATTCATATTCTGAATAGATTCTTTTGAACCGGGAGCTACTCTTTTCCAGTTCCTCAATTTTTTTTTGCTGAGGCAGAAATTTTCTGTAGGGTCTGTTAGAATTTTTCATTTTCTGTAATATTATTATGTAAGTATGGTGACTTGGGTTGTGGTGAAAAAATTTCCCGGCTTCGTTTTTAAGAGCCAGGAGTTCTTTGTAACATTGATAAACATTAGCACTTTCGTAAACAATTATGCTAATAATAATTAATTATTCAAACAAATAATTAAATGCTTTAATATTAAATAAATGTAGAAATATTTTTGACACGAAAAAATAATTTAACTATTATTTAAAAACTTTTAACAAATCGTATAAATTTGCATTTGAAATGAAACAATTATTACTTCGACATAAACAAATTCTTTTTTTCATCATCGCCGGCGGCCTGAGCGCCATTGTGGAAATCGGCAGTTTTAAAATACTGAGCGTTTATCTCCCACAGGTTTTTTCTTCGGAATACAATCTTTATGGGATCAAATATCCTTTCAGTAATATACTGTCGACAGGATGTGGCATTATCACCAATTATTTCCTCAGCATCTGGTTTGTTTTCGAAAGAGGAAAGCATTCTAAAAAGCGGGAGTTTGCCTATTTCATTTCTGTATCTGTTGTTTCTACAATTATAAGTTTGATTCTGTTTCAGATTCTGTATCATTTTGTCTTCAAAAATCCGCTAGATCTTAGGTTCTATGTCCTGTCCCAGGAGATGATGAGCAAGATCAGTTCTATCGTCATCGTATCTCTGCTGAACTATTCTATCAAGAAAAAAATTATTTTTAACGGATAAAAACTTATTTTTGGACAAAATTGATTTTGATGAAGGTTTTGCTCGTTTATATTTGGCGGTTTTGGATGGTGCTTGTGGGAACTGTTTTTACCCTGATATTTTTCCTACCGGTTTATCTGCTGTCCATCAGAAAACAGGATTATAAATACTGTTACTTTTTTATCCGGCTCTGGGCAATGTCCATTTTCTATGGCACAGGCTTCCGATACAGAATCATCAACAAGACCGATAAGAAAATAGACAAAAGCCAGCCTTACGTCATAATTTCCAACCACACATCGCTGATGGATGTGATGATTCCCTGTATTCTTTTTCCCAACCATCCGCTTTGCTACGTCGGGAAGAAAGAACTGGAGAAGATTCCGGTTTTCGGAAGCGTTTATAAAAGAGTCTGCGTGATGGTAGACCGGAAAAGCGCAAGAAGCCGCGCCGATGTCTACAGACGCTGCGCAGAAAGGATGCAGGAGGGACAAAGCGTGGTGATCTTCCCCGAAGGCGGCGTTCCGGATGATACGAGCATCGTACTGGATCAGTTCAAAGATGGTGCATTTATCCTTTCTACAAAACACCAGTTTCCGATTGCCGTTTACACTTTTGCAGGTCTTAAAGAAATGTTTCCTTTCGATAATAAAAAAGGATATCCGGGACGGGTTGATATCTACTTTAATGATATTTTGACGCCGGATGCGCCTTTGAAAGAACTTAAAGAAAAAGCGCACGAGGAAATGCGATTGTCTCTTATTGAGAAAATAAAATAATTACTCTACCAATACTACTTTTTACTTACATTTGTTTTTGAATATTAACCTTAAATTAACATTAAATAAATAATGGAAACACAAAAAACCAATTGGGCACAGTTTATTCCGCTCGTCACCGTTTTTTTCTTCTGGGGATTTGTTGCAGCAAGTAACGACATTTTGATTCCCGTTTTTAAAAAAGCATTCGATTTGACACAGGGTCAAAGTCAGCTTGTGTCCGTCGCCTTTTACATTGCCTATACCGTTGGTTCCATCATTTATATGTTGATTTCATTGGCCATCGGCAAAGATTTAGTCAATAAAATTGGTTATAAAAACGGCCTGGCACTGGGACTGCTGATTTCTGCCTTGGGAACATTGTTATTTTATCCGGCAGCCAATTTGCGGTCATTTCCATTGATGTTATCCGGACTGTTCATTGTAGCATTAGGATTTTCTCTCCAGCAAACAGTTGCCAATCCATTAGCTATCGCACTGGGACCTATTAAAACAGGATCACAGCGTCTGACCTTGGCCGGAGGGATCAACAATCTAGGAACAACCATCGGACCGCTGATTGTAAGTTTTGCGATCTTCGGTTCCGCAGCTTCTGAAAATACCAATATGAGCATTGAAAGTGTGAAAATACCTTACCTTGTTTTGGGTGCCGCGTTCCTGGCTGTTGCAGTTTTACTTAAATTTTCCTCATTACCGGAACATCCAGCAACCATTGAGGAAGCAGTAACAGAAGAAGGAAGTGTCAAAAGTTCTGCTCTGAAATACCCACAATTACTTCTGGGAATGCTGGCCATCTTCATCTACGTTGGTGTAGAAGTTTCTACCGCGAGTAATTTGCCAGCTTATATGGAGTCTATCATCAATTCCAAGACAGGCGTTGTCTATACGCTGCAGGAAATATCACCTTACATCTCGCTATATTGGGCAAGTCTGATGATTGGCCGTTGGACGGGCGCTGTAGAAGCTTTTACAGATAATATGAGTCTGCAGAAAATATTGCGTTTTGTAGCGCCTTATTTAGCTTTCGGTGTTTTTCTTTTTGTGAATGCAGTTGCAAAACACGATCTGTCGCCCTTCTACATTTACGGTTTGGTCATTTTAGTATTAATTGGAGCTGATATGGCTAGTAAAGGAAATCCTGCAAGAATGCTTCTGATATTCTCGGCACTTGGTATTATTGCTTTGACGATAGGAATGTTTACGGACGGAATTGTCAGTATCTACGCGTTCACAAGTGTTGGACTGTTCTGCAGTACGCTTTGGCCTTGTATCTTTACATTAGCAGTTAGCGGTCTTGGAAAACACACAAGCCAGGGAAGCAGCTTCCTGATTATGATGATTATGGGTGGTGGCATTATAAGCTGGCTGCAAGGTGTTGTTTCTGAAAGTATCGGTATCCAGCACAGTTATATCGTCGGAATTTTATGTTTTGCTTATTTGGCATTCTATGCCTGGAAAGTGAGTGGAATCCTAAGAAATCAAGGCATTAGTTTTGACAAAAAAGTATCAGGTGGACACTAAAAAGAACCTCTTTCTTAAAAATAAATTTTGGGCAATCATTCTGGTTGCCCAATTTTCGTTGTTTTATATTTTGTCTAAGATAGATGCAGCGGTCGATCTCTTCAACAGGTTGTTTGAGACGAAAAAGGCAGTTCATATTTTGCTGTTCTCAAAGACGGGATTTTCAGCCGGCGATGTTATTTACATACTTGTTTCGCTTTATTTGATCTTGATGATCGTTCATTTAATCAAAAGAAAAAAAGGAACTGTACGGCAGGTAATGATTTTCATTAATATTGTTTATTTTATTTATCAGTGTTTTTGGGGAATGCTCTACTTCCAGAAACCGATCATCGAGAAGCTGCAAAAAAAAGAAATCACAGAAGACGACCTTAAAAACCTGACGATTAAATATCTCAAACTTTGTGCAGAAAGCAGAGAGAAAGTATCGGAGGACAAAGCCGGTATTTTTGTAATTGATGATCTCGAGAAGATAGAAAAAGAGATACTGGAACAGCAGAAGATGCTGCCGGCCTCTATTACAACAAAAAAGCCTGTGACAGCACTATCCGTCAAACAAAGTGTATTTGACCGTGCGATGAGTTTCACGGGAATTCTTGGCTACTACAATCCCTTCACTGCAGAAGCACAGTACAACGCACATCTGCCTCATACACAACTGCCATTCACCTTGGCGCACGAGATGTCTCATCAACTTGGTTTTGCAAGGGAACAGGAAGCCAGTTTCGTCGCTTATCTCTGCGCAAAAAACTCTACGAATCCCGATTTGCAATACAGCGCAAGACTTTATGTTTTAAAAAGCTTGTTGAGAAGCCTGTCGTCAAAAGACAACCAATTTGTAAAAAAGATATTATCTCAATTTTCTCACAAAATGAAAAGAGACAGGGCCAGTGAGCTTCAGTTTTTCAGGAAACACGATGGCCTGGTGAGTGAGATTTTTGGTATTACCAATGATTTATTTCTAAAATCCAATCAGCAGGATGGCAGCATTACCTACTCCTATTTCGTCACTCTTTTAGCCCTATATGAGGCATAAAAAAAAGAATCGCACACGAGGTACGATTCTAAAAACACAAATGATGAAAAAAAATTTATTGCTCCTGAGTGATTGTCTCAAAAGCCCTGTAAAAGTACAATATTCCATTATCAACTCCAAATATTTTTTAACATTTGTTATAAATAAATCAAAAAAAAATTCGGATCAAAAAGTTGCCTGTAACTTGTACCGGATTTCAATGCCTCATAATGAAGTAATGACGGGACTTGAGCAAAAAAAAAACTCTTTTCTAATTAAAGAAAAGAGTTTTTGCAGTAGCGAAGACGGGAATTGAACCCGTGACCTCAGGGTTATGAATCCTGCGCTCTAACCAACTGAGCTACCTCGCCATTTTTTGGTGGTGCAAATATAAGGATATTTTACATTTCCGCAAATTTTTAATTGACTTTTAAGTAATCTAATACATCACCAACGTGATTTGGTTTGCTAATGATTTTATTGTCAGCGTCTAACACAAAATACGTCGGCGTTGCAACGATGTTATAAGTTTCTCCATAGGAGCTGTACCAGCCTTTTCCTTCAGAATCATTGATCCACGGATAGATATTGGCCTTGGTTCTGAACTCGTCCAGATTGCTGTCCAGAGAGAAGCCTACGATCTCTATGTTCTGAGCTTTAAGCTTGTCATACTTCTCCAGTAATTTGGGCAGTTCTGCCTCACAATGCGAGCAGGTAGATGACCAGAAAACAACAATTTTCTTCGAAGCCTTTATGTCGTAGAGAGACTTCGCTTTGGTATGGATAGCGTTTACAAAAGTGTTGTTCGGCATCTTTGCACCAATCTCCGTATTTTTGTTCGCTTTCAGCGTAGAAGCCAGCCGGTCGTTGATCGTGCATTTAAGATTATTGGCCTGGGCAAGATATTTATCTTTCAGCTTATCCATTCCGTAAGTGCTGAATATTTCGATTAACTCAGACATTATAGTCTGTCCTCTTGGAGTTTCCAGATTGACGGCTTCTAAAAGTTTGTCTACGCTGCCTTCTACATTGGACTTGGAAACATTCAAAAAATTAATTAACGAGGGTTTCAGAATGGTAGAAGTTTCCAGATATTCTCCGGATCTTGAATAAAAGTTGATGAAATCCTCTGTCTTCAGTTCGGCCGCTTTTTCCTGAACAGAATATTTCTGATTTTTGTTGTAATAGTCCAAAAAAGGATGAGTCTCATAAAGGGCTACATCAGTTTTGGAAAGTAAATTGATCTCACTATCGAGAGATTTATAAAAAGCATCGGAAGGTTTGTAGTAATCTTTGATCTGAATGAGTGCAGGAAGAATTAATTCCTGTTTTTTCTGCACTTCAACTTCATTACTGAAAAGCTGATTCACCTGATCATTGAAAGCAACATTTGAAATCTTGTTTTTACTGTCCAGATCTATTTTAAAAATAACGTCCTTGTTTTCGGAAACCATATTGACTGAGGCATTAGCCTTTTGAAAAAAAGCCCTCATCATTCCGGTGTACTGCTTATCCACTTTGAACGATGCCGTAGTGCCTGATATTTTTGCTTTGGAGAGAAGTATCTCTTTTGAGCCGTTGAAACCGTAGAGATACACTTCTGAGTCAGAAAGATAAGCTGGTATAGTGGCTTTTACGTTGAACTGAGCAGCCAGGAATGCGGACAACAAGACGCTGCCT
>Ga0302347_1004208_pt1 | contig 11715 bp, 9 predicted proteins | sample PhyWR1_FD_202178 | JGI IMG/M metagenome (GOLD analysis project Ga0302347, IMG submission 202178) | Leaf surface microbial communities from wheat plants in UC Gill Tract Community Farm, Albany, California, United States - DLSL W.R1 (v2)... | ecosystem: Host-associated > Plants > Phyllosphere >...
TTCCTCTTTAGCCATTGAAATTAATCTGGTTTACGGCAAATTGCAGCAGCATAACACGCAGTTCCCGGTAGTGATTGCCGGACTGTTTGAGCATCTCCCGGCGTGGGCACGGCACTTCCTTGCCGAGCACGACCTTGATAACGCGACACAGATCCAGGAAAAACTCTCCGGGGTGGCGTTAAAAGGCGGACAGTATCTGGCGGGCAGCGCATTCCTGATTGGTAAAGGCACGTTCGGCTTTACCATTAGCTTTGGCATCATGCTGTACCTGCTTTTTTTCCTGTTAAAAGATGGCCCGTATCTGGTTCGTCTGACGCTGGAAGCGCTGCCGCTGTCTAACTATATGAAACATCATCTTTTTGCCAAGTTCGCAGCCGTTTCGCGTGCAACAGTAAAAGGCACGGTAGTGGTGGCGGTCGTTCAGGGGGTGCTGGGCGGACTCGCATTCTACATTGCCGGCATCGACGGCAGCGTTCTATGGGGCGCACTAATGGCGTTCCTCTCTCTGGTTCCTGCTGTAGGGTCGGCGATCATCTGGGTGCCTGCGACCATTTATCTGTTTGCTACCGATCAACTGTGGCAGGGCTTTTTCATGATTGGCTTCTTTGTGGTCATCGTCGGGCTGGCGGACAATATCCTGCGGCCACTGCTGGTGGGTAAAGATACCAAAATGCCGGACTACCTCATCCTGATCACTACTCTTGGCGGAATGGAAATCTACGGTATCAACGGATTTGTCCTCGGGCCATTGATTGCCGCGCTGTTTATCGCCTGCTGGAACCTGCTTTCCGGGCGCGATCATCCGGGTAACGCTGATGAAATCGACGAGGTGGTTATTGAAGAAGGGCTGAATCACCCTGAGTCAGAAGAGAAATAACACGTGTTTATCCACAGCTCCTGGCGGGGCTGTGGGTCATTTACCCTGCTGCTGTCTTTTTTGGTCAGTTAACGTAAATAAACAACAGAATAAGCTGAGCTTTATTTTTAATAATTTAACCCGATATAGCACCAGGTTAAATTCGGCCTTAAGATAAATCCGTTTAAACAGTAAAATTAATAAATAATATATCTGATAGCGCTAACCCCTTAAATAACATACAAGATCACATCGTTAAACATTTCTTGCAACTCATTGAGACGTTTCCATTTCGCTTTCATAGCCGCTGCCCTTGTTAATTTTTGTCGAGCGACTATAGTTAAATCCATATCAAACATTACTGTTTGAAACTGTATTTACTTATTAAATTTAAAGTAATGCATGTTATTACAGCACCCTTTACATGTTGCTTCTGAGGAAAAATGATGAATAAAGTAGAACATTATCACGACTGGCTGCGCGATGCTCATGCAATGGAAAAACAGGCTGAGTCGATGCTTGAGTCAATGGCAAGCCGAATCGATAATTATCCTGACATCCGGGCGCGTATTGAGCAACATATTACTGAAACAAAACGTCAGATTGAACTGCTGGAAAGCGTATTTGACCGTAATAATATTTCGCGTTCAGTGGTGAAAGACTCCATGAGTAAAATCGCTGCGCTTGGGCAGTCAGCTGGCGGCCTTTTTGCATCCGATGAAATTGTCAAAGGTGCAATCAGCGGTTATGTATTTGAACAGTTCGAGATTGCCTGTTACACCTCACTGATTGCCGCCGCTGAACAAGCCGGTGACACTGAAGGCGTGGCCGTTTTCAAAACCATTCTCGCCGAAGAAGAAGCTATGGCGAAATGGACACTTGAGCATTTACCTGATGTTACTGCTCAGTTTCTTGTGCGCTCAGAAGCGCCCGGCGTTGAAGCAAAAAAATAGCGCCCTTTCATGCCATGCGAACGCTGTATCCGGCGTTCGCCGTTAACTTTCACACCGCCCTAAAGTATGTTGTAACTAATATCATAACTTTCATTTTGCTAATGCGCAGCAATATTCATTTCTGCGAGACGCAATTTGCGACAGTATCGGCCTCGGGAAATACCCGCGTAAATGTTTCAAACACCAATTCCATCTCTTCGCTAAAGTAACCGCTGCGCTCAAAAAAAGCCCGGTGCTCGTTACGCCAGTAGCGCAGGCTTTTGTCCCCCTCTCCTTCTGCTGCTGCGTCTTGCGCAGAAACCTCATTAAAGCGGATCAGCTTCAGGCTGGTCGTTTGGATCACACAGACAGGCTTTTCTCTGCCATCAAGAACAATGTGATAGTCGCCCACGGTCACTTTCTCATCGCCCTGCGGCCAGGCAGCCAGGGAGCTACAGCTGGCTTTTTTCTCACCGGCAATCACTAATTGAGCCAGTTCATCTGCCATCTCTGAGGAGTCACCAAATGCCCACACGTGCGCGTTTGGGTAGCGGGTTTTTAATTCATCAAGTGAAGGAAACATTTTTTATCGCTTATTTCAGCCAGGATAAAAAACCTTAACACAGAAATGAAGCGTGTCGACGACGGTGCGGCCTGCTAAATCCAGGAGGGAAGCTCTCGCCTGTCGTGGCGGTATCATGATAAAAACAGCATTTACCATCAGGTAACACGTTTCGGGAAGCGCACGCTGCCAAAGGAGAAGCCATGATTACGTTAAGGCCAGTGAATAAAGGCGAGTTTGCTGATTTTCTGCACTATTTTATTGCCGATTACGCCACTGAAATTGAGATCAATTACCGTCTGACGCCTCAGGACGCACTGGCGCAAGCTACCCGCGATGCAGAGCACAGTTTTCCACAGGCCGAAGAAACGGCAGACCAGAGCGTTCTGTGTATTATGCACGAAGAACATAATGCCAGGCAGCATATTGGCTACTTTTGGTATAAAGCGGATACGGTGCTTAAGTCAGCCTATATTAATGACTTTTGTATTTTTGAGCCGTTCAGAAGTAAAGGTCTGGGCAGCATGGCGATGAAAGCGCTTGAGCAAAAGCTTAGTGAGGAAGGATTTATTCAGCTGAAATTGAGAGTTGCCGAGGGGAATCATCATGCGAGACAACTCTATTCGGCTAATGGTTTCTGCGTGACCGGCATCAATATGAATAAGCTGCTATAGAAAAAATAAGGCCAGCACAGGCTGGCCTCTAACCCGATTAGCGTCAGTCTTTCGCTTTGACCGTCGCTAATTTTGCATTAACCGGAATATTATGACTTTCCAGCCCCGGAACCTGGTCATGCAAATCAAAATCCAGTGAGACATCCTTAGAGAAGAACAGGCAGTGAGTAGAGCCACCAAAGTGGAACATACCCAGCTCATCGCCTTTCTTAACGTGCTGTCCTTCGAAAACGCGAATGTCACAGGTAGAGACTTCCGCCATCCCGACAGCCATAAAACACATCAGACCGATGTCTTTATTGTCGGCTTCAATGAAAATTAACCCTCGCGTCGCCACTTCAGTAATGTATCCCTGAGAAGCATTCGGGCCTGAGTCATCACGTCCCTGAGACAGGGCTTCTGAATAGTAAGTGCCGTCAATAATTTTCGTTTTAACGATGCGTCCGGAGACCGGCGCATGCCAGCGATGGTAGCTCAGCGCACTCAGGAATGCCTGATAAACCGTACCGCCCTCGAAATGGGCAGCCATTGCGTCATTGTCCATCATAAAATTCAGTGAGTAAGGCTGCGCTTTTAGCCAGAATTTATCAACGGGTTTAACATCAGTGACCAGACGATACGGCGCTGATTCACAGGCATTAATGATAACACTATCATCTTCTGGCGATGCGACAGGACGTACGCCGTCGCGGAAACGGCGGGTAAAGAAATCGTCCCATGAGGTGAAACCGTAATGTGGCTTCGTCGGATCGCACTGGAAATCGTCAACAAACGTTGGCATCGCTTTGCGCGCGCTTTCGCCAAACCAGCCGTTTTTCGGATGATCATTCAGGACCTTAGTGCTCTCCGGGGACTGCAGAAATACCGCCCACTCATTGAGGATTTTTTTCAAATGCGCATTGATTTTTTCGTTAAGAAAAGCGCTCCAGCCATTTTCAGTGGCCATTGACCAGTTGAAAATAGCGTTAAAAGGAAAGCCTACCAGCCCGGTCTCATCAAATTCTGGTGCATGCGTCATAATAACATTCATCAACTGCAGCATGTGCTCGTAGTCGCGGACCTGAGGCAGATTTGCCGGTGAATGTTTCAGGCGATGCGGAACCTCTTCAAACATTTCATTAAAGTACATGAAGATGATTGGGTCACTTTCAATAAAGTCCTTAAACTCCTGAATGACGGGTAATAGCGGGCGCGTTGAACACGCTTCTTCTTTCATTATTTTTTTCAGCCAGAATGCCAGCGTCTGCTCATCTGAAGGCATCCACTTACCGGTGATATAGGTATTGTTAGCGGGTAAAGATTGGTCTGTCATAATATCCTCAATATAATCAATTTATAACTTAGAATGAATAGATTTCCGGGAGCATGCCGTTGAAAAGCATTACCAGTGAAATAATAGCTATAGCCACCATAACTATACTGATAATAAATTCGTTGCGTGTAAATGCAGGCTCATCTGGCGATTCTTCTTTTCTGGCTTTATAGAAAACCAGTAAACCGATGGTATAGATTACGCAGCCCACCAGAATATAGGACAAGCCAGCAGCGTAAATTAACCAAAAGCCATAAACGGTTGCAATAATACTTGTCAGGAGCGCCGTAGTGGCACCATACGCCGCTTTCATTGGATACTGTTTAGTGAATATCAGTCGCCACAAATAGGCAGATGACCCGATATAGGCTGGCAACAGAATAACGCCGGTAATTGACAGCATTACATTCCAGGCATTATTTGAGAAATACACCAGCAGCATCGCCAGCTGCATGACGACAGTGGATGTCCATAATGAAACGTTGGCAACACCGGCGCTGTTGGTTTTAGCGAATACTTTTGGAAATGCACCATCTTTTGCACATGCCCAGGGTAGTTCCGCTACCAGCATGGTCCATACCAGCCAGGAAGAGAGCAGCGCGATGATGACACCGACGTTGATCATAATCTCACCCCAGTGCCCTACCAGTTGTGACAGGATCGCCGCGGTGGAAGGCGGTGACATGGTGGCCAGTTCGCCCTGAGAGAAAAATCCGTACGGCAAAACAGAGACGGCAACATACAGAATAGTGGTGATGATAAAACCAAAGATTGTCGCCTTACCGACGGTTTTCGCATCCGACTTATCGGAAAGTACAACCGCGCCTTCAATACCGATATACATCCATAGCGTCACCAGCATGGTACTTTTAATCTGGTCAAAGACGCTACCCAACGGTTTATCATGCAGCGCGTTGGATTTGATATTGCCCCAAAAATCAACGGAGAAATGATGATATTCAATGGCGTAAAACAGCGCGATCGCGATAAAGATAAGGACGGGAACAAATTTAGCAATGGTGCCGATATTATTCAGTACGGTTGCCGCTTTTACGCCCCGAATGACCATAAAGCTCATTCCCCAAATACAAACAGAGGCTAACGCAACTGCCTGCCAGGTATTTCCTCCCTTAAACCACGGTGGGAAAAAGTAGTTCAGTGCATCCATCAAAAGAACGGCATAGCCGACGTTACCAAAGGCAGTAGACATCCAGTATCCCCAGGCCACGAGAAACCCGACCAGCTTGCCGAATCCCGCTCTGGAGTACATATAGATGCCGGACTTCATTTCAGGTTTTACACTGGAAAGGATCTGAAATGTTTTTGCCAGAAAGAAAATACCTAGCGCGGTAACTATCCACGCGATAATAATCGCGCCGAGTGCCGCGGACTGCGACATATTTTGTGGAATATTAAAGATACCCCCACCGAACATGGCGCTGACGACCAGTAGCGTCATCGCCAGGATACCCAGCTGATGACCAGCTGAGGTAGCCTTAGGCTTTTTATTTTCCATTATTAATTCACTTATAAAGGTAATAGAATAGCGTTATGTATGGCTGCTTTCTTAAATAATACATTCGCTACTGATATTATCAGTTTCCATAAAAAACGTTATCAGAATACGCAGCTATTTATGTATTACTATTCCTACACGGGTCAGATATAAAAGATAGAGCGGTACAGGTCAGGATAAAGTATAAAATAGATAGATAGCCTGATAATAGTTTTTGGACTCGACGAGTTAACCTTCTCCGCACCTGCAATGTGCGGAGAGTGTTCTTTTATCATGATAATGACTTATTTAAAATCAACAGCCATTTGCTGAGGGATGGACAACCCACGGGTGGTTTGCACACAGCGAGATAAATAGTCGGTGAAACGTGGTGGTTTCCCCATTCCCAGACTCAATAATTTATCATTGCAAAAGCGCACATTCATCATGGCAAATGAACCGTATAAGCGCATCGCTCTTAACATCAGTCTTTCGTTACACGGACCAAAGATTGAATTGAGCTGATGACGCATTTTCACCAGTGCCTCATAATCTACCTGAGTATACTGTTCTGCAATCGGCTGTTCCTCAAGCGCTTTAGCCATTGCGCGATCGATGTCCGCAAATTTCACGCTGTTTTCTTCCCCGGCAGAAATGTGTACTACTTCGCCTTGTTTCAGATCGCTTTCAAGAAGCATCAACAGCGCGTTGGCACAATAGTCGACGGGAATAACATCAATTTTATCATCCAGTGAACACATGAACTTTTGCAGCATTAATCCCATCCGGAAGACCCAAAAAATACTGCTCGACGGCTGGCATCCATACTGAGTATGCCCGACAACAATCGACGGTCTGGCAATCGCCAGCGGCAGATCCGGACAATTTTCACGCATTAAACGCTCAATGGTCGATTTAGAATGGGTATATTCCACCAGATGCTCGGCATTCTGCGGGAATTTTTCACTTTCCGGCACCAGTGAATCCGGCTTCGGAGTACAAGACATTGCGGTACCCACGTGTAAAAAGCGCTGCAGCGTTTTAACATCATTCATGCGTTTAGCAAATTCAAAGGTGCCTTCGACATTCACTTTTTTGATCAGCGGATTATTGCCGAATGATGCTACAGCGGCGCAGTTGATAACGTGTGTTACATCATCAAGTTCAACAGAATTCAGGAATGTGGAAGGTGTAGCCAGATCGCCTAATAAAATGTTCGATGTATTCAGACTTTGCAATTTTGCTTCGTCGACATTGAACTTGCGCATATTATCTTTTACACGCTCCAGCCCGGCGCTGCGATCGCTGGCGCGAACCAGCAATAATAGATCTACATCTTCATTATTATTAATGATTTTTTCCAGTACTGCTCCACCCAGAAAGCCTGTAACACCTGTAATTAATAACTTTTTCATTTAAAAAAAACCTCACCAGTAACAATTGGACTTAAGTTTACATGTATGATCATAAACAATTTCTAAATGATGCTGGCAGCAACATAATAAATAAGAGCTATTAGAAGCAGCCTGACTGCATTACAAAGAGAATAACAATAATTTAGTAAAAATTTAAACCGCGGATAAACAACCGAACGTTAATCGTAATCACGCCAGGCCGTTTACACTGTGTTTATTATTATATCTCTTTTCAGCTCAACCCATATAAAAAGCCATGCGATAGCGCATGGCTTTTTAAGCGAGGTGGTTAACAACAGCGTTAGTCGGGATTATGGTTCCAGGTAAGAGTTCTCATTTACCACTTCTGACGGGGTATAGAGATATCCTGGAGGTGGTGCAATACCCCAGTCTGAAGACCATGCGTAAACCCAGCCATTCTCTGGCACAAAGCTATTTTCAAGCTGCCACGTTTGATAGCCAAGCATAGACATTTTCAGGAATTTGTAGGGCTGCTTACCAATCAACTGATATTCTGTTCCTTCTACTTTGCCAAGCACAGTAACATACCGGCTGCGGAAGTTCTCAGGGTCAAGGAAGTTATTGGTGTAAACCAGTACACGTCCCTGGTAGGGAGCCTGAATTTTCGGTCTGGCGTACTCATTCAACGGCAATACTGCCAGCTCCAGGATAGTAGAGGACTTGAGATTGATGACGTTAATGACCTTACCGCCTACACGTACATCCTGTCCCTGATAACTCTCCGGGCTGATGGCGATCTGCTCATATGACGCGGAGCTGACAGCAACATTTGCACCTTTAATACTGTCAGGTATCGTGGCACAGCCAGACAGTAAAAGCGTGGAAACGACGGCTAAGCTCGCCAGAGTTTTTTTAAAAACGTTATTGTTTAACATAAATTTTCTCATGGTTTAAAATTTAACTTACTACATTTAAATCGGTCATAATCCGACACTTATATAATTAGCGCTGGTCTATTTCCGGATAATACTTTGCTGTAATTCAGGCAGCGTTAGTCATTCCCCCCTGGGTAAAGGGAGGTCTGGCGAACCACACCAGAATAGTGAGCATCACGAATGCTATTGATGAAAGGCGAAATATTTCATTAGCAGAAATAAGCATCCCCTGTTGAGTAATCATATTATTTACCTGCTCAAGCACTTGCGAGAAAGAAAATCCTGACTGCCCTGCCTTTTGATAATATTCATTGAATATTGGATTAAACTTGTTTATAGGCCCGGTTAACAGCCCATGCTGGCCTGATTCCCAGCGACTCCACAGGGTCATCGTCAGCGACGTCCCGATTGAGCCGGCTAACGTACGGAAAAAGTTGCTCATACTGGATGCGTTAGCAAATTTATCATCCGGCAATCCTGAAAGCGTAATCGTCGTGAGCGGAAGGAAAAAACAGGCTACCGCACATCCCTGCAATATTTGTGGGCTAATAATCCCGACAAAGTCGATACCCGTCGTGAACGTGACCGATCGCCAGTAGTAACAAATGGCATAGACAACAAAACTGAACGTTACCAAAATGCGCATATCAATTTTATTACCGTAGAAGCCAATGATCGGCGACAAAATCAGCGGCATTAATCCTATCGGCGCATATGCCAGGCCAGCCCATATCGCATTGTATCCCATCGTTTCCTGAAGTAACTGCGGCATTAGCACAATTGCACCGGAGTAAAAAAGAAAAGCGCAGGTGGTGCAAATTATCCCAATAGTAAAGTTCCGTGATTTAAACAAATTAAGATCGAGAATGGGATGCTCATCGGTTGACTCCCAGATAATTAGCGATACCAGGGCCAGAATCGAAACCACCGCCAGGATCAAAATAGTATTAGAGTTAAACCAGTCTAAATCTTTGCCTTTATCGAGCATCAGTTGTAACGCACCGACGCCAAGCACCAGTAGTACTAAACCAACGTAATTCATTTTCACCGATTGCGTCTCTGTCTCCCTGCCTTTTAATAAGGTTGCCGAGAGTGTGACGGCGATAATCCCCATTGGAACATTAATAAAAAATATCCATCCCCAATTAAAATTATCGCAAATATATCCGCCTAAAATGGGTCCACAAATGGGGGCAATAATGACGGTCATTGACCACATTGCCAGAGCAAACGTCCGCTTTTCCGGTGGATAATTTCTCAGCAGCAGGCTTTGTGACAGCGGGACGAGTGGCCCCGCCATTGCACCCTGCACTACCCTGAAGAAAATCAGCATATCAAGGCTGGTTGAACAGCCACAGGCCAGTGACGCCAGCGAAAAAAGAGCCACTGAGGTTAAAAAAAGGCGTAACTCACCAAAACGCTGAGCCAGACGTCCGGTTAAAGGAATTGATATCGCATTGGCTACCCCAAAAGAGGTGATAACCCACGTTCCTTCATCCGTTGAAGCACCCAAAAAACCTGAAATAGTCGGGATTGCCACATTGGAAATCGTCGAGTCCAGCATTTGCATGAAGGTCGCCATTGAAAGCGCGAAAGTCATGAAAATTAACATTGCACCGCGCAGTGGCTCCGGTGATGATTTTACGCTCTCCATCAGGGCTGACCATTCAGATTAATGATTCTGGCGATCTCCATCTCTACCGGCGTGGTATCAATGACAAGCGCATCGCTGACGTAAGCCGGAGAGCTGGTCACAACGGTTGACAGTTCCGGTAAGGCTTTGCGATGGCTTGCGCCAATATCAATGGTGGCATTCATTGACAAACCAATACGCAGCGGATGCTGGCTCAGTTCATTTTCATCCAGCACCACGTTTACCGGCACGCGCTGAACGACTTTAATCCAGTTGCCAGAAGCATTTTGCGAAGGCAGCAGTGAAAACGCATTGCCGGTCCCCATATTGATGCCTTTGACATGACCATGAAAAATCACTTTATCGCCATACAGTTCGCTGGTAAGCGTGACCGGCTGGCCGATACGGACATCGGTCAACTGCGTTTCTTTAAAATTGGCATTCACCCACATTTGTTGCGCGGGCACTACTGCCATAAGCGGCTGAGCCGGGGTAATTGTCTCGCCAACCTGAACATTACGCTGTGCCACGTAGCCGGTTACCGGGCTACGGATATCCGTTCTTTGAAGCGCAAGCCACGCCTGCTTCATATTATCGGCCGCCTGCAGCACCTGCGGCTGTTGTGCAAGCGAGGTATTCATAATGAGCGTTTTGTTGGCTTTGTAGGCCTGTACGGCGGCATCCAGTGCGGCATTACTGCTTATTACACTGTCTTTTGCATGTTCAAGATCTTCGCGTGCGATAACGCCACTCGCCGCGAGGCGTTGCCGTCTCTGATAATCTTCTGATGCCTGCTTTGCCTGGATCTTTGCCGCGTTAACATTGGCCAGATACTGAGAATCCAGAACATATAGCTTGCGCATTTCACGTACCGTATTGGCCAGATTGTTTTTGGCCTGGTTGAAGGCAATGATTGAATCCGTTTTATCCAGCCCGATAACGATATCCCCCTTGCGCACGAACTCGGTATCGGTGTAATTAATTGTCGTCACGCTACCGTTAACTTGTGATGAGACGGCATTCATATTGCCCGTCACATAGGCATCATCAGTATTAACCTGGCGACTCAGGACGAGATCCCAATAGAAAAAAAGGCCAATAAATACCGGAAGTACGATACCTAAAAAAACAATAAAATATTTCTTTCGTGATTTTTTCTTTTCTGACGCTTCAGACCGTTCCACGTTAATTTCTCATATTAAGCTTATATTTTAACATCTCACCATAACATTTACGAAAACGTAATATGTTATTAACACAAATGATGCACCGCAGGATATTTCGACTGTGCACAGGATAAAAAATTATCAGAAACTTAATAGTAGATTTTCCTGATATTGTTGCCATACAATTCCTACAACTGTAGTTTTACGCCGTCAGAAAAAATTATAAGTCATTGATTACAAATAATAATTTAGACACCTTGCATTCGTTATCGTTTTGTTTAGTTTCTCCCTTTTAATATGGGCTCTCAATATTGAATTCTTTTTGCACTACATTCAGCGCCTGACGTAAAATTGATCATCATTTAAACCTGGTTTCTCTGTCGACAACTGTATTCACAGCAAAAAATATTATTAGCGGAATAAGGCATTAGAAATGAAAGCAATTATCATTGACGATCACCCGCTCGCCATTACGGCTATTCGCAATCTGCTGCGTAAGCACTCAGTGGAAATTGTTGCCGAATTGAGTGATGGTTCTCAAGCGGTACAGAGTATGGAAAAGTTGCAGCCTGATATTATGATCATTGATGTTGATATTCCGGGCCATAACGGTATCCAGGTTCTCGAAATGCTGCGCAAGCGCCATTACACCGGGATTATCATTATTGTTTCAGCTAAGAATGATTATTTTTACGGTCGCTACAGCGCAGAGGCTGGCGCCAATGGATTTGTCAGTAAAAAAGAGGGCGTTAACAATATTATTGCGGCCATTGT
>Ga0302347_1004216_pt1 | contig 11703 bp, 8 predicted proteins | sample PhyWR1_FD_202178 | JGI IMG/M metagenome (GOLD analysis project Ga0302347, IMG submission 202178) | Leaf surface microbial communities from wheat plants in UC Gill Tract Community Farm, Albany, California, United States - DLSL W.R1 (v2)... | ecosystem: Host-associated > Plants > Phyllosphere >...
GCGAATTGCTTCTGCTTTTTCCTCGGCGTTAACAACCCGATATCCCATGATTTTTCCTTAGGTCGATACTCCTACATCATGGTCCAAAATCATTGAGCCACAACAAGCTCGCTCCTACAGTTTATGGGGGTTAGAGCGTTAACGCCCCGCTGTACAGCCCGTACGCCGCGCCCAGCGCAGTAATCACGACTGCTGCGAATATCAGCGGCTCTATGCCCTTGAACAACGCCTGCCCTTGCTCACGCTTGGCCTTGGCAAACAGAAATATCCCCGGCGCATAGAGCAACGCGGACAACAGCAAGTATTTGGGCCCCGCCGCATACAGCAACCACATCGCGTAGATCAATGCGATGGCACCTATCAGCAGGTCCTTGACCCGGCTACGACTGGCCTTGGCGTAGGTTTCACCGCGCACACACAACAACACCGAATACGCCGCCGACCAGAAGTACGGCACCAAAATCATCGATGAGGCGAGGTAGATCAGGGTGGTGTAGGTGCCCGATGACACCAGCGTGATGACCAGAAACAGCTGAATCATGATATTGGTCAGCCATAGGGCGTTGACCGGCACATGGTTGGCGTTTTCCTTTTTCAGGAACGCCGGCATGGTTTTATCCCGAGACGTCGCGTACAGAATCTCGGCGCACAACAACGCCCATGACAGCAGCGCTCCGAGCAATGAAACCGCCAGGCCGATGCTGATCAGAATCGCCCCCCAATCCCCCACCACATGCTTGAGCACCCCGGCCATGGACGGGTTTTGCAGTTGCGCCAGTTCGGGCTGAGTCATGATGCCCATCGACAGCACGTTCACCAGCACCAGCAACGCCAGCACGCCGAGAAACCCGATCACGGTAGCCTTGCCCACATCGGAACGCTTTTCAGCGCGCCCGGAGTAAACACTGGCGCCTTCGATGCCGATAAACACAAACACGGTGACCAGCATCATGTTGCGCACCTGGTCCATCACGCTACCGACGCTGGGCATTTCTGAGCCCCACAGGTCACGGGTAAAGATGTCGGCTTTAAACGCCACGCCGGCCAGCACGATAAACATCACGATCGGTACGATTTTCGCCACGGTGGTCAGCTGGTTGATAAACGCGGCCTCTTTGATGCCGCGCATCACCAAAAAATGCACGCCCCACAGCAACAGCGATGCACAGCCGATGGCAATGGGCGTATTGCCTTGGCCAAACGCGGGGACGAAAAAACCCAAGGTGCTGAACAGCAACACGAAGTAGCCCACGTTGCCCATCCAGGCACTGATCCAGTACCCCCAGGCCGACGAAAAGCCCATGTAGTCGCCAAATCCGGCCTTGGCGTAGGCGTACACCCCCGAATCCAGCTCCGGCTTGCGATTGGCCAGGGTCTGGAACACAAAAGCCAGCGCCAGCATGCCCACCGCCGTGATTGCCCAACCGATCAATACCGCAGCGCCAGCGGCTCGTTCGGCAATATTTTGTGGCAATGAAAAAATACCGCCACCAATCATCGACCCGACCACTAACGCAATCAAGGCATTGAGCCGAAGCTTCTGGGTCTGTTGAGACATCGCTACCTCTTTGTCGGGTGTTTTATTAATGCTGCTGATCTAGCGACAGACACTTGCGAGTAAATAAATGTTCGACCCACACGTTTAATAAAGTTGCGCTATAAGCCTGATTTTTTAACAGCAAGATTTTCTATTAAAGACCAAAAACCAACGCAGATGCAGATGACGTTTTCATTTCACAGGTCGTTAAATGAAACATTCGGCTCACATTTGCAAATTCTCAAATAGTGTCTAGCTTCATTCCCCACGACGAATCAATTAAAGCCGCTGTATTACCTGAAAGCCCTCTGGAGCCGGGTTTCCAGCGCGCGTCATAAAAATGCGCAATAGCGACCTCCCCGCTCTACTGACAATGGAATGTAGTCATGACCTGACCTAAGTCAACAGGGTAAGCAAACAACGCAATAACCTCTGAGACATCACTTCACATGGATTGGAGTCACTCTAAATGTCTGACACTCCTGGAAAACTTCGACTAGGTGCATTGGTTGCTCTGGTAGTCGGTTCAATGATTGGCGGCGGGATCTTTTCGCTGCCGCAAAACATGGCAGCAAGTGCGGATGTCGGGGCGATTTTAATCGGCTGGGCAATCACCGCCGTAGGCATGCTGACCCTCGCATTTGTGTTCCAGACCCTGGCCAATCGAAAACCCGACCTGGACGGCGGCGTGTACGCCTACGCCAAGGCCGGGTTTGGCGATTACATGGGCTTTTCGTCGGCCTGGGGGTACTGGATCAGTGCCTGGCTGGGCAACGTGGGCTACTTCGTGCTGCTGTTCAGCACACTCGGTTACTTCTTCCCGATCTTCGGTGAAGGCAACACGGTCGCCGCCATCGTCGGCGCGTCAATCCTGCTCTGGGCCGTGCACTTTCTGGTCTTGCGCGGCATCAAGGAAGCAGCGTTCATCAACCTGGTGACCACCGTCGCCAAGGTCGTGCCGCTGATTCTGTTCATTCTGATTGCACTGTTCGCCTTCAAACTGGACATCTTCACCAGTGACATCTGGGGCCTGAAAAACCCGTCGCTGGGCAGCGTGATGGACCAAGTGCGCAACATGATGCTGGTCACCGTGTGGGTGTTCATCGGTATCGAAGGCGCGAGCATCTTCTCGTCTCGTGCCGAAAAACGCTCAGACGTCGGTCGCGCCACCGTGATCGGTTTTATCACCGTGCTGCTCTTGCTGGTGCTGGTGAACGTGCTGTCGCTGGGCATCATGACTCAGCCAGAACTGGCAAAACTGCAAAACCCTTCGATGGCGGCCGTGCTTGAACACGTGGTCGGCCACTGGGGTGCGGTGCTGATCAGCGTCGGCTTGATCGTGTCCTTGCTGGGTGCCCTGCTGTCGTGGGTGTTGCTGTGTGCAGAGATCATGTTCTCGGCCGCCAAAGACCACACCATGCCGGCGTTCCTGAAGAAGGAAAACGCCAACCACGTACCGGTCAACGCCCTGTGGCTGACCAACGTAATGGTGCAGATCTTCCTGATCATCACCCTGTTCTCGGAAAGCACCTACTTGTCGCTGATCTATCTGGCGACCTCGATGATCCTCGTGCCTTATCTCTGGTCGGCGGCCTACGGCCTGCTGCTGGCGGTGCGCGGCGAGACTTATGAGAACGCCCTGGCTGAGCGCAAAAAAGACCTGATCATCGGTTCTGTCGCGCTGATCTACGCGATCTGGCTGATCTATGCCGGTGGTCTGAAGTACCTGCTGCTCTCGGCCCTGCTGTATGCACCTGGCGCCATCTTGTTCGCCAAGGCCAAGCGCGAAAGCGGCCAACAAGTGTTTACCAACATCGAGAAAGTGATTTTCGCCGCAGTGATTATCGGTGCCCTGGTGGCAGCGTATGGCCTCTACGACGGCTTTCTAACCCTGTAATACCCTGTTTTATGTACTTTGGAGGATGACTGTAATGACCACGGAAAAAGTGAAGTACGGCGTGCATTCCGAAGCCGGCAAGCTGCATAAGGTTATGGTGTGTTCCCCAGGCCTGGCTCACCAGCGTCTGACCCCGAGCAACTGCGACGAGCTGTTGTTTGATGACGTGCTCTGGGTCAACCAGGCCAAGCGTGACCACTTCGATTTCGTCACCAAAATGCGCGATCGCGGGATTGATGTGCTGGAAATGCACAACCTGCTGACCGATATTGTTGCCATTCCAGAAGCGCTGGACTGGATCCTTGACCACAAGGTCACGCCGAATCAAGTGGGCGTGGGCCTGGTCAATGAAGTCAAAGCCTGGCTCAAGAGCCTTGAGCCGCGCCACATTGCTGAGTACCTGATTGGCGGTGTCTCTGCTGACGACCTGCCTAATAGCTTCGGTGGCAAAACCATCCAGATGTTCCGTGACTTTCTGGGCCACACCAGCTTTATCTTGCCGCCCCTGCCCAACACTCAGTTCACCCGGGACACCACCTGCTGGATCTACGGTGGCGTAACGCTGAACCCGATGTACTGGCCAGCCCGCCGTCAGGAAACCCTGCTGACCACGGCGATTTACAAGTTCCACCCTGAGTTCACCCAGGCTGAATTCAAGGTCTGGTACGGCGACCCGACCGTTGATCACGGCAATGCCAGCCTCGAAGGCGGCGACGTGATGCCAATCGGCAAGGGCGTGGTGCTGATCGGCATGGGCGAGCGCTCGTCACGCCAGGCCATCGGCCAACTGGCACAGAACCTGTTCAAGAACAAAGCGGTTGAGCGTGTGATTGTTGCCGGGCTGCCCAAGTCTCGGGCGGCGATGCACCTGGACACCGTGTTCAGCTTCTGCGATCACGACCTGGTGACCATCTTCCCGGAAGTGGTCAATCAGATTGTCGCCTTCTCCCTGTACCCGGATGAAAGCAAAGCCGGTGGCATTGACGTTCGCCGTGAAGAAGCCAGCTTCCTCGATGTGGTCGCCAAGGCCTTGGGCCTGAAAGCCCTGCGCGTTGTCGAAACCGGCGGTAATAGCTTCGCCGCCGAACGCGAGCAGTGGGATGACGGCAACAACGTCGTGGCTCTGGAGCCGGGCGTGGTCATCGGCTACGACCGCAACACGTACACCAACACCCTGCTGCGCAAGGCCGGTGTTGAAGTGATCACCATCAGCGCCTCTGAACTGGGACGCGGCCGTGGCGGCGGTCACTGCATGACCTGCCCGATCGTACGCGACCCAATCGATTACTAAGTCACCCATTGATTGCTTGCGCTGACCCCACAAGGGGCGGCGCAAGCCGGTTAACCAGAAACCCAGGAGATCCCCATGGCGTTTAACATGAAAAACCGCAGCTTGCTGAGCTTGGTTCATCACACCCCTCGTGAGCTGCACTTCTTGCTGGATCTGTCCCGTGACCTCAAGCGCGCCAAGTACACCGGTACTGAAGAGCCGCACTTGAAAGGCAAGAACATCGCGCTGATTTTTGAAAAAACCTCGACCCGCACCCGTTGCGCGTTCGAAGTCGCGGCCCACGACCAGGGCGCGCACGTGACTTACATCGACCCGGTTTCTTCGCAAATCGGCCACAAAGAAAGCATGAAAGACACCGCTCGCGTTCTCGGTCGCATGTTTGACGCCATTGAATACCGTGGCTTTGAGCAAGTGGTTGTCGAAGAGCTGGCCAAGTACGCAGGCGTACCGGTGTTCAACGGCCTGACCGCTGAGTTCCACCCGACGCAAATGATCGCTGACGTGCTGACCATGCGCGAACACAGCGACAAGCCGCTGCACAACATCAGCTACGCCTACCTGGGCGATGCGCGCAACAACATGGGTAACTCGCTGCTGCTGATCGGCGCCAAACTGGGCATGGACGTGCGCATCGCCGCACCAAAAAGCCTGTGGCCAGAAGAAGCTTTCGTCAAACAGTGCCAGGAATTCGCCAAGGAAAGCGGTGCCAAAATCACCCTGACCGAAGACCCGAAAGCAGCGGTCAAAGGCGTGGACTTCATCCACACCGACGTGTGGGTATCGATGGGCGAGCCGGTTGAAACCTGGAACGAACGCATCAAGCTGCTGCTGCCTTACCAGGTCAACACCGACATCATCAAGGCGGCAGAAAACCCGCGCGTGAAGTTCATGCACTGCCTGCCAGCGTTCCATAACAGCGAAACCAAAGTCGGCAAGGACGTGGCAGAGCATCACCCGAACCTGAAAAACGGCATTGAAGTGACCGAAGAAGTGTTCGAGTCGCCGGTCAACATTGCCTTTGAACAGGCTGAAAACCGCATGCACACCATCAAGGCCATTCTGGTGGCGGCGCTGGCTGATATCTAAGCCCTGGTTCGGTTGGCCTGTGCACACCGGCCTTCTGTGGGAGCGGGCTTGCTCGCGATGGATTCAGCGCGCGTTCAGAGACAGACCGCGTCGTCAGCATCGCGAGCAAGCCCGCTCCCACACCACAGCGTCGCTTACCCTCCCCTTTAAATAAGGACATTTTCTATGCGTATCGTCGTTGCACTGGGCGGTAACGCCCTTCTTCGTCGCGGTCAGCCCATGACCGCTGACAACCAACGCGAAAACATCCGTACGGCCACCGCCCAAATCGCCCGCGTCGCCCCTGGCAATGAACTGGTGGTGGCGCACGGTAACGGCCCGCAAGTGGGCCTGCTGTCGCTGCAAGCCGCTGCCTACACTGACGTCGCGCCCTACCCGCTGGACGTACTCGGGGCTGAAACCGAAGGCATGATCGGTTACATGATCGAGCAAGAACTGGGCAACCTGCTGCCCAAAGACGTGCCTTTCGCCACCTTGCTGACCCAGGTAGAAGTCGACCCCAAAGACCCGGCCTTCCAGAACCCGACCAAGCCGATCGGCCCGGTGTACAGCGAAGCTGACGCCAAGCGCCTGGCCGCTGAAAAGGGCTGGGACATTGCCCCGGACGGCGACAAGTTCCGCCGCGTGGTGCCAAGCCCCAAACCTAAACACATTTTTGAAATCCGCCCGATCAAATGGCTGCTGGAAAAAGGCACCGTGGTGATCTGCGCGGGCGGTGGCGGTATTCCGACCATGTACGGCGAAGATGGCAACCTCAAGGGCATTGAGGCGGTGATCGATAAAGACCTGGCCTCTTCCCTGTTGGCCCAACAACTCAACAGTGACCTGCTGGTGATCGCCACAGACGTCAATGCCGCCTTTATCAACTGGGGCAAACCTGACCAGAAAGGCATTGCTCACGCGCACCCGGACGAACTGGAAAAACTCGGCTTTGCCGCCGGTTCCATGGGCCCGAAAGTCGAAGCGGCCTGCGAATTTGCCCGCAAGACTGGCAAGACTGCTGTTATCGGCGCACTGGCAGACATTGAAGCAATCGTTCAAGGTAAGGCAGGTACTCGAGTGAGCACCGAGAAATCGGGTATTACCTACTTTTGAACCCAAGGGCAGACCTGGCGGTCTGCCCTTGATTACTTAGCCTCAAGGAGCAGCCCTATGGCCATTTTTAACCCCGGGTACCTGCATATCGAACGCGAATCGCTGGGTCCGCACGACTTTAGTTATGAGATCGTAATTAAGTACCAGGTCGTTCAAGATCCCAAGGAAGGCAAGTCGATGCAGTTCGATATGAGCGGCCAGATTAATGGCAAGGATTTCAAGGAATCGTTCACGCTGCCCAAGGACATGGCGTTCGATTTCGCCCGGGTGGCCTTCAAGATTGCCGTGAAAAACGGGATTCCAAACAACGCGAACATCCTGTCGATGCATAAATACTACGACTTGATGTTTAAGGACGTACGAGAGCAACTCGACGTCAAGCCGGGTGACCCGGTAAAACCTGAACACCTGGAATAATCCCCTCCCTGTAGGAGCGAGCTTGTCTCGCGATCTTTTAAACGACCAAAAGATCGTGAGACAAGCTCGCTCCTGCAGAGCCGATGTGCGGCTCACATTTCACCAATCCTCCCCGCCAAGGCATACTGGCCATCCCCTGGCTTAAGTTTTCTCGTTCCCATGCGTATCCATGTCAGTTTTATCGACCGTGTCGGCATCACCCAGGAAGTTCTGGCGTTGCTCGGCGGGCGTAATCTCAACCTGGATGCCGTGGAGATGGTGCCGCCCAACGTCTACATCGACGCCCCGACCCTCAGCCCGCAAGTGCTCGACGAACTGCGCGAAGCGCTGTTTCGGGTCAACGGCGTGCAGTCGGTGCGGGTGGTCGATATCCTTCCCGGCCAGCGCCGCCACCTGCAACTCGACGCCCTGCTCGCCGCCATGACCGACCCGGTACTGGCGCTGGACAGCGGTGGCCACGTGCTGCTGGCCAACCCGGCGCTGGTCACGCTGTACGGCCGTGACCCTACCGGTGAAAGCATCGGCGAGCTGTTCAGCGATCCCGGCCTGCTCAATGTGTTGCTGGAAAACGGTTTTCGCCTGCCGTTGCGCGAAGTGACGCTCAACGGCCAGCCGCTGATGCTCGACGCCACGCCGATTACCGACGCCGGTGCCTTGCTCACGCTGTACCAGCCCAGCCGTATTGGTGAGCGGCTGGCGGCCCTGCATCACGACCACGCAGAAGGCTTTGACGCGCTGCTCGGTGACTCCCCGGCGATCCGCACCCTGAAGGCCCGTGCCCAGCGCGTGGCGGCGCTGGATGCGCCCTTGCTGATTCAGGGCGAAACCGGCACCGGCAAAGAACTCGTGGCCCGCGCCTGCCATGCGATCAGCACCCGTTTTGCAGCGCCGTTTTTGGCTTTGAACTGCGCGGCGCTCCCGGAAAACCTGGCCGAAAGCGAGCTGTTCGGCTATGCCCCCGGCGCCTTCACTGGCGCCCAGCGCGGCGGCAAACCGGGGCTGATGGAGTTGGCCAACCACGGCACGGTGTTTCTCGATGAAATCGCTGAAATGTCGCCCTACCTGCAAGCCAAGCTGCTGCGCTTTTTGAATGACGGCAGCTTTCGTCGGGTGGGCGGCGAGCGCGAGGTCAAGGTCAATGTGCGGATCCTCAGCGCAACCCACCGCAACCTCGAAAAAATGGTCAATGAAGGGACGTTTCGCGAAGATCTGTTCTATCGCCTGAACGTGTTGAACCTTGAGGTGCCGCCGCTGCGCGAGCGTGGCCAGGATATTTTGCTGCTGGCACGCGCGTTTATGCAGCAGGCTTGCACGCAGATCCAGCGCCCGGTGTGCCGCCTGGCACCCGGCACTTATCCGGCGTTGCTGGGCAATCGCTGGCCGGGCAATGTGCGGCAATTGCAGAACGTGATTTTCCGCGCGGCCGCGATCTGTGAAAGCACGCTGGTGGATATCGGTGACCTCGACATTGCAGGCACTTCGGTCGCGCGGCAAAGCGATGGCGAGATAGAAACCCTGGAGCTGGCGGTCGAAACGTTCGAAAAAGCCCTGCTGGAAAAACTCTACGTCAGCTACCCCTCAACTCGCCAATTGGCCAGCCGCCTGCAAACCTCGCACACCGCCATTGCGCACCGCCTGCGCAAGTACGGCATCCCGGGTAAAAATTAATCCAGAAAAGCCACATGTTCCGTATTGAATTCATTCCAGCGGAACGATTTCGATACAGGCACGCCAATCCTCAGTAACCCAAGGCTTTGATCCTCTTGGATTTTTTAATTGCGCCAGCACTGTAGCGATTTCGCTACAGCGTGATGAGTCAGTCATCTGCGAAACCAACCTAAGCCACTGATAAATAAGCCTTTTTATAAACTGGCAACCATCTTGCAGTGATCATGGCAATTAGCTCGACCTGCACGAGCATTACACCTGTGACCACCAGACATGTCTGGCCCTGAGGAGTTTCGATGAGCGAATTGCGTTTTACTGAAGACCACGAATGGCTGCGTGCCGAAGCCGATGGCAGCGTGACCGTTGGCATTACGGCTTTTGCGCAAAACGCTCTGGGCGATGTGGTGTTTGTTCAGTTGCCAGAGTTGCAGGCTTACGACAAAGGCGCTGAAGCCGCCACGGTTGAGTCGGTCAAGGCCGCCAGCGGCGTGTACATGCCACTGGACGGTGAAGTCCTCGAACTGAACGCTAAACTCGAAGACAGCCCGGAACTGGTCAACGAGGATCCGCTGGGTGAAGGCTGGTTTTTTCGCTTTAAACCGGCTGATCCCGAGGCGCTCGGCAAACTGCTGACGCAGGACGCTTACGACCGCTTGATCAAAGCTCAAGACGACAACTGAGGAGCCGGCCATGACGATTAATCTCAGCACTGCCAATGAATTCATCGCGCGCCACATCGGCCCGCGTCAGGCCGACGAACAGGCCATACTCACCACGCTGGGCTTTGACTCGCTGCAAGCGCTCAGCGCCAGCGTCATCCCGGAAGGTATCAAGGGCACCAGCGTACTCAACCTGCCCGCTGGCCAAAGTGAAGCCGATGCCCTGGCATCGATCAAAGCCATCGCGGCGAAAAACCAGTTGCATAAAACCTATATCGGCCAAGGCTATTACAACTGCCACACGCCTTCGCCGATCTTGCGCAACCTGCTGGAAAATCCGGCCTGGTACACCGCTTACACGCCGTATCAGCCGGAAATCTCCCAGGGTCGTCTTGAAGCCTTGCTGAATTTCCAGACGTTGATCAGCGACCTCACCGGCCTGCCGATTGCCAACGCTTCGTTGCTCGACGAAGCCACCGCAGCCGCCGAAGCCATGACCTTCTGCAAACGCCTGAGCAAGAACAAAACCAGCGAGCGCTTTTTCGCCTCCCGCCACTGCCACCCGCAAACCCTCGATGTGCTGCGCACCCGTGCCGAGCCGTTGGGCATTGAAGTGGTGGTGGGGGACGAGCGTGAGTTGAGCGACCTGTCGCCGTTCTTCGGCGCCCTGCTGCAATACCCGGCAAGCAACGGCGATGTGTTTGATTATCGCGATCTGGTTGAACGCTTCCACGCCGCTAACGCGTTGGTGGCGGTAGCGGCAGACTTGTTGGCGCTGACCTTGCTGACACCGCCTGGTGAGTTCGGCGCCGACGTGGCCATCGGCAGCGCCCAGCGCTTTGGCGTGCCACTGGGCTTCGGTGGCCCGCACGCGGCTTACTTTTCGACCCGCGATGCCTTCAAGCGCGACATGCCGGGGCGTCTGGTCGGCATGTCAGTAGACCGTCACGGCAAACCGGCGCTGCGTCTGGCGATGCAAACCCGCGAGCAACATATCCGCCGCGAGAAGGCCACCAGCAACATCTGTACCGCTCAAGTGTTGCTGGCCAACATCGCCAGCATGTACGCCGTGTACCACGGGCCTCAGGGCTTGCCCCAGATTGCCCGGCGCATTCATCAGTTGACTGCAATCCTTGCCCAGGGCCTGAAATGGCTGGGACTGAACGTTGAACAAAGCCAGTTTTTCGACACCCTGACCCTGCACACCGGCAACCGCACCAGCGCGCTGCACGCCAAGGCTCAGGCCCGGCACATCAACCTGCGTGTGGTCGATGACGAACGCCTTGGGCTGTCGCTGGACGAAACCAGCAGCCAGTCTGACGTCGTTGCTCTGTGGGCCTTGCTCGCAGTCGATGGCCAGACGCTGCCTGACTTCGACGCGCTGGCCCAATCGGTAACAGGCACGCTGCCTGCGGCGTTGCTGCGCCAGTCGGCGATTCTGAGCCACCCGGTGTTCAACCGTTATCACTCCGAAACCGAGCTGATGCGTTATCTGCGCCGCCTGGCTGACAAAGACCTGGCGCTGGACCGCACCATGATCCCGCTGGGCTCGTGCACCATGAAGCTCAACGCCGCCAGCGAAATGATCCCGGTGACCTGGGCCGAGTTCGGCAACCTGCACCCGTTTGCCCCTGCCGAGCAAAGCCAGGGCTATCAGCAACTGACCCGCGAGCTGGAACTCATGCTCTGCGAGGCCACCGGCTACGACGCCGTGTCGCTGCAACCCAACGCAGGCTCCCAAGGTGAGTACGCAGGCTTGCTGGCCATTCGTGCTTACCACCAGAGCCGTGGCGAAGAGCGCCGCGACATCTGCCTGATCCCCTCCTCGGCCCACGGCACCAACCCGGCGACCGCACACATGGCCGGTATGCGCGTGGTGGTGACCGCCTGTGACGCGCGCGGCAACGTCGACATTGAAGACCTGCGCGCCAAGGCCATCGAACACCGCGATCACCTTGCCGCGTTGATGATCACCTACCCGTCGACCCACGGCGTGTTCGAAGAAGGCATCCGCGAAATCTGCGGCATCATTCATGACAACGGCGGCCAGGGG
>Ga0302347_1004217_pt1 | contig 11702 bp, 10 predicted proteins | sample PhyWR1_FD_202178 | JGI IMG/M metagenome (GOLD analysis project Ga0302347, IMG submission 202178) | Leaf surface microbial communities from wheat plants in UC Gill Tract Community Farm, Albany, California, United States - DLSL W.R1 (v2)... | ecosystem: Host-associated > Plants > Phyllosphere >...
CACAATCTGCAATCTTGGGAATGCACAACATTTTGCAAAGACCAATGGCGATAGACGGGCAAGTCGTCATTCGTCCAATGATGTACGTTGCATTGTCTTACGACCACAGAATCATCGACGGAAAAGAATCCGTAGGCTTCCTGGTAGCAGTAAAAGAAGCAATCGACAATCCAGTAGAATTCCTAATGGATGGCGACGAAAGAAAAGCTTTGGAATTGTAAATAATTTCACTGATATAAATTTAAGAGAGCAATTTTTTGCTCTCTTTTTTTTGATGTAATTATTATTTGGGCAGCTTTTCCGCCTTCCGCTCCCAAACCAAACGTAGTGGTTCGACTAAGTCAATCTTTTTTGCCCGACGGTTTCTGTTTAATTAGAACGTTAGTTTCGGCAAAAAAGGATTTCCGCTCAAGCCGGGCTGCGCTTCGCAAGGTTGAATCTTTGTCTTTTAAATTTAAGGTTTGCTATAAAAACACAACCATTTCATTCTGAAAGAATCTAAACTTTGCTGTCGAGATTGACTTCGTTGAACAACGTCGTGAGGTTTCCTATCCTGTGACCTCTAATGCTTCATTAGTATTTTCAAAATTTAAATCAACAAAAATCTCAATCGCAGGAAAGGCCGATGAATACGTGAAGATGCCTCAACGGAGTGAATCACCGGCTCAACGTAATGAATCAATGCCTCATCGTAGTGGATCACCGGCTCAACGTAATGAATCATCGGCTCATTGTAATGAATCACTAACTCAACATAATGAATCAATTACCAATCGAAATTAATCATCGGCATAACGAAATGAATCACAGAAACTCCGTAGTGAATCAAGGACTTGTAGAAATATATTTACGTCACTTTGATAAGTTTTACGCATTTGTGAACCTTAAAATGTTTTCAATAATTAATAAAATCTTTGCGCTCTTTGCGTTTAAATCGTCTCCAAAGCAAGTAACAATTATTGCAAAACAATTTCCAAAATTCACAATTAATCCTTACTTTTGAGCAATGGAAAATTTCATCGTATCCGCACGCAAATACCGTCCACAAGAGTTTGATACTGTTGTTGGGCAATCGCACGTGACCGATACTTTGGAACACGCCATCGACGAAAGCCAACTCGCGCAGGCATTGCTTTTCTGTGGACCGAGAGGTGTCGGTAAAACAACATGTGCCAGAATTCTCGCCCGTAAAATCAATGAAAAATCAGGTGCTGCAGATGACGACGGTTTCGCATTCAACATTTATGAATTAGATGCAGCGTCCAACAATTCTGTTGACGATATCCGAGAACTGATAGACCAGGTTAGGTTTGCACCTCAAGTCGGAAAATATAAGGTTTATATTATTGATGAGGTTCATATGTTGTCTCAGGCTGCTTTCAACGCCTTCCTGAAAACTTTGGAAGAACCGCCTGCACACGCTATTTTCATCTTAGCAACAACTGAGAAACACAAAATCATTCCGACGATTCTTTCCAGATGTCAGATTTATGATTTCAAAAGAATCACGATTGAGGACATTCAGGAGCATTTGAGAAAAATTGCTGAGAAGGAAAACATCACTTACGAAGACGATGCGCTTTACCTGATTGCTCAAAAAGCGGATGGTGCTTTGAGAGATGCTCTATCGATTTTTGACAGATTAAGTACATTTTCCCAGAAAAATATTACGCTGGAAAAAGCAGCGGAAGTTCTCAATATTCTGGATTATGATCAGTATTTGAAAATTGCTGATTTGGCCAAAGAAAATGATATTCCTGGTGTTTTGACCGCATTTGACGAGATCGTTAAAAAAGGTTTTGATCCGCATATTTTCATTGCCGGATTGGGAAATCATTTCCGTGATCTGATGATGGCTCAGAATCCAAAAACCCTGAACCTGATAGAAGTTGGCGAGAAAACAAAATCCAAGTTTGGCGAACAGTCCCAAAAATGGAAAGCTCAGGAATTAGTGGATGGCATCGAAATCTGTAATTTCGCCGACATCAATTATAAAAATTCCAAAAACCCAAGGTTGACGGTTGAGATTGCGTTGATGCAATTATCTAGTCTGACAGCAGGTTTGGAAGCTAAAAAAAAAAGTTCTTAATATTAGCGCCACTTCTCGAAGCTAATCTCATACAAGATTCCGGTACAAAGATTCAAGAGTCAAAATCAGAATCGAAAATACCCACAACCAACAACAATGCTCTGACCGGAGAAAATGGGCAAAAACCGACAAACATAGCATCTTTTGAAGAGCCAAAAAAAGTGATTCAAAAAGCGTCGGAACCCATCGCAAGAACGTCGTCTAATTCCCAGTTCAGCATCAAGGCGGCTTTGGTAAAAAAAGAAGAAGTAAAGAAAGATGAGTTTTCGGAGATCAAAGATGAAAATCTCCCTTCAAACCATTTCTCCCAGACCGATGTCGATACCGAATGGAATATCTTTTTGCGAGATCTGGCAAAGACGAATACTTTTGTTTTCAACGCGATCAGCAGTTTCAAATTAGAAAAGACCGATGAACATCAGATTACGGTGAGATATTCTTCATCTACCGCGAAGGCAGAATTTGACAGGCTAAGTATAGAATTTTTCAACCATTTCCGGCACAAAGTCAACAATTTTAAAATCGAAGTGGAGTATATTACAGATATGACGATCAAAAAAGAAGTCATGACAAAAAGGAAAATGTTTGAAAAGTTTGTAGAAATCAACCCTCTTCTGAAAGATTTGGATGATCTGATGCGTTTTGACCTGACTTAGATCCTTTATCATTTATAGGGTTTTTCGCATTTTCTTCAGCAATATCGGCCTGTCTCTTTTTAATAAAATCTATTGGCCGGACGCCATTAATCTCGGTAAAAAGATTGGAAAAATTGGTTCTGGACGCTATCCCGCATTTATCAGCAAGAGATTCGATCTTATAAGTGAGAAAAACCTTGTCTTTGTAAAGTTTGTGGGTAATGTATTTGATGCGCAACTCTGCCAGATAACGGTTGAAATTGACCCCTTTATGCTCATTGATGACTTGCGAGAGATAGGTGGAGTTGGAATGCAGCTTTTGCGCCAGTTTATGAATAGTGATGCCGTGTTCTGTGAATCCGAGGCTCTCTTCAAAGCATTTCAATTTTCCGAGAATCTCCTTTACCATTTTTTTATTAAGCGGGCACTTATCTTCCTCTTTATGGCATTCCGGCTCTGCCTGCGGTAATTTGTACAGGCTATCCAGAATTTTTGCCTCAAGAACGTGATAATTCATCTTGCTCTTGCGCTCGGTCTTATCTTTAATGATGAGCAAAATGATCAGTATCGCAGCCAGAATCGTAAGGCTGATGACCAGCCAGAGCAGAATGGTGCTGTTTCTTTTCAGGCTTTCAGTTTTGTTCTCGAGGTTGGAAGTGTTGATTTCGCGATGGAGCGTGGAAGAGAGGTACGCAAAATCCTGAGTGATGTTTTTGTTTGCCTTGAGAAGTTGTTTTATGTAAAACGACTCTTTGTCTATATCTTTTTTATTTCTGTAATAATTGATGATCAATTCATAACTTTCTAGCAACTCCGGGAAAAGAAAGCCGTGCTTCTCAAAAATCGAATCTATTTTCTGGAAATTTACAATTGCATCTTCGTGTCTTTCCAAAGCAAGCAGCGTTTTTCCGATGTATAAGTAGGATATCGAAGTCCGTGCAAAGTCGCCACTATTAATCATCGGCGACAATGATTTCTGGAGCGTTTCCAGAGCTTCTTCATAGTTTTTATTGTGATATTGCTGGATGCCTTTTTCTTTAAGAAAATAGCCCAGCTCCTGACTAAAACCTTTTTCGTTTTTGATTTTCGCAAAGCTCAGCGGGATCAATTGTTCGTTCTGTTCATTATTTCCCAGTTTTCTGTGGCAGATAATCATCTGATGAAGGCTGCTGAAGTAGGCTTTTTTATAGTTAAAAACAGTTTCCGAGTCGGATCCAGATGGTTTATGTTGGAAATAATGGTTGACCTCCTTAAAGTTTTGTAAAGCAGTATCATAATATCCGAGATAGCTGTTGATATTTCCAAGATTGTACAGAATTTCTTTCTTCAGATATTCATTCTTTGTCTTTTCAGAATAATGGTAAGCTTTCAGCAATTCATCCAGCGTGACTCTGTACTGTTTGAAATGAAAGTAATAAATAGTCGCTTTTCCAAGATAAGCGTCCGAAATAATATCGTTGTTTTTCGTTTTCAAAGCTGACGAAATGGCGCTATCTGCATATTTTAATTTGTCAGAAGGCAGCAGCGTTTTAGCTGCATATTTTTTGTAAAGTAGTGTGAGTTGTCTGTAGTTATTGTTCAGTTTTGCAACTTTCAGAGCGTATTGCTGTGCTGATTCCCGGGAACCAGCCTCTTTTTTCGGAATAGATTCGCTAGTTTCATTTTGAATCTGACCATTCTGCGCAGGATTTTTCTGTGCAGAGAAGCACAGGAAAAATAAGTTCGCAATGATGAAACAGAGATTTTTCATATCGCAGAATGAGTTTTCAGTTATTTGGTTTTCTCAAAAATAAGCATAATTATTTTAACCATTTTATGATTTTTCGGTATTTAATTAAAATATACAATTAGCGATAATTGTTTGATTTATATATTTAAATATCATTTAGAATAATGCAGTCGTAATAATATTCGTGTACTTATGTGGAAATGAGCACACCAAAATCTTTGCTGAACACATTATCTCATCTAAATTTGAGAAGAGAGTTTTGACTATTCAACAATAACAACAATTACTGTAACGGTAATAGTAAAAATTGTAGGGATCAGCAATTCAAAACTTGATAAACTCAAAAAACATAATTATGAAAAAATTCAAAGAACAGTTAGTCATCTTCATTACTCTTATTGCCACATCTATCCTCTACGCACAGGTAGGAATCAACACGGCAGATCCCAAATCCATTCTCGATGTCAATGGTAATCTTAAAATCAGAACAGTACCTGCCTTGACATCTCTCACCAGCAGTCAAACGATTCTCGTCCGGGACAATTCTGCAGGAGGCGATCATGAGATCAAAGAAATTAATTCCGATTTTCTGGTTACTGGCAATGCAAATGCCTACTATGCCAGCAAAAGCGGCGCTTGGTCATTGCTGGATCTAGGACTCGGAAATTCCTGGTACAAAGTTAATCTCACGGGTTCCGCAAACACAAAGTTGGGCAACGCAGCCCATTTCACCGCCGGTGTTTATACCGCACCTCAAGCCGGAGTCTATGCTGTAGATTATGAATTCCAACTGGCTTCCGGTGTAGACTTGGAAGTTTTGGGAGGCAAAAAATTGGGGATTTTAAAAAACGGAACTACAGTTTGGGACGAAAAACTGTTTGATGCGGTCCGCGTCCAGGTTTTGACGGTCACACTCGCTGCTGTTCCTGTAACTTCAACAAAAATGACTTCTCTTGTACAGCTTGCAGCCGGTGATACTCTCACTTTTGCCGTCAATACATCCGGTATTCTGCCGATAAATCTCGGCGTCCTTACCAATGGGAAAGTCAGTCTTTATATCTATAAAATTTCGAACTAGTCCAAACCTATCATAAATAGTCACGGATTACAAGTGATGAACCTTCATTTTTTCAGGGCAGGATTGAATCCTGCTCTTTTATTTTTTATGAAAACGAGTCGTATTTAATAATAAATTTGCCAGTAAGCTTATCTTACAATAGAAATAACCAAATGAGATGTAATGAAATTGGGTGTTAAGTTGTCGTAAGAGTAAAGAATCATCAGCATAACAATTCAAATGAAAAAATTATTATCCTTCATCATTTTAAGCCTCGGATTTTCGGTCTACGCTCAGACGGCAATCACTGAAAAGCAGATTTTCGCAGCGATGGACGCTCAGGCGGAATTATTTTTGAAAGCGTCAAAAGCAAATTCTTTTTCTGTAGGAATTGTAAAAAACGGCAAAACCTACACCAGGCATTACGGGGAAATTGATAAAGGCAAAGGAAACAAAGCCAATGATTCTACACTTTTCGAAGTGGCATCCATTACCAAATTGTTTACCGGAACGCTGATGGCAAAACCTGTCTTGGATGGAAAAATAAGTCTAGATGATGACGTCAGAAAATATATCACAGGTTCTTATCCCAACCTTCAATATAACGGTACGCCCGTTACAATCAGAGATTTGGTTTCATTGAAATCAGGTTTTAATAAAGATTTGCCGGACAGAAGCGCAGTCCTCAAAATAAGAAATGACAGCACAGCTTTCAAAGTTGAAAAACTGGAAAAAGCTTACACGAAAGAGCAATTCTTTGAAGATTTGAAAGCAATTAAAGTGGAAACCAAGCCCGGAACAGTTTACAATTATAACAACGGAACCGTACAGCTGGCGGCTCATATTCTGGAAAATGTATACGGGAGAAGTTATGAAGCTTTGCTGAAGGAAAATATCTTGATGCCTTTAAAACTAAATCACACAAAGCTTCACCTCAGTCAAAATGAATTTATCGCAAATGGTTATGACGGAAAAGGCGTTCTAATGCCATTTTTGCCATACTCGCTTTGGGGATCTCAAGGTTATTTGAAATCTACATTAAGTGATTTGACCACATTTTTGAAATTTGAATTGAATCAAAAAAATCCGCTCGTTCAGGAATCACAAAGAGATTTGCTCAATAACAAAAACTATTGGAATGCCTATTTTTGGGATGAAATCACCGTCAATCACAACGGCCGAAATGCCAGAAAGCACGGTGGCGCATTTGGAACGCAAAACTTATTCTGGGTTTTCCCGGATTACAACATCGGGATTTCTGTGATTACAAATCAGGGCGGAGAGAATACTTACGGACAATTGTATGATGCAGTTCAGAATTTGGTAGACGATCTCAAGCCGTTCGGTCAAAAATTAATCGGCAGAGAAATCGAAAAAAAATCGTTCGAAAATATTGATTCCGGAATTGATTACTACAAAGAACTCAAGAAAAATAAACCGGATGCCTATAATTTTTCAGACGAGTCCGAGCTTAATAAACTAGGTTATCAGTTGATGAGAAGTGGGAGAGTTGCATCTGCCATCAAACTATTTCAACTTTACGTTTCCGAATTTCCAAACTCCGGAAATCCTTACGACAGTCTGGCAGAAGCCTATTTTAATAATAAAGAATACGCGCTTTCCAAAAAGAATTATCAGAAATCTTTGGAACTGAATCCGGATAATGGTAATGCAAAAGAAATGCTTTTAAAGATCGAACAAATTTCTAGTAAGTAAGGTGATTACATTAAAGTTTGTATATTCGGGAATTAAATATCCATAAAACTTATTAATGAAAATTACAACTACAATCTGCACATTATTGTTTGCTACTACCACAATGTTCTCCCAAACTTTAGAAGCTAACAAAGCTAATTTAATCATCGAAAAAGCTATTGAAGCCAGAGGTGGAAAAGCGCTTTTAAACAGTATTCAAACACTGTATTCTAATTCCAAAACCGTGATGGATGGCAGAGATGTGAACTGGATAACAAAAGAAATGGCTCCCAATAAGGGAAGTTTCGAAATCGTCTACCAGGATAGAATTGTTTTTAAATCTTTTTATAACGGAAAAGTTGGCTTTGAATATGTTAACGGTGAAAAAAAGCCAGCCGATCCTGAAGAGTTCAAAGATAAAATATACAGAAAGCACATTATCAATGAATTGGATTATATTGATTCCACACTCTATAAGCTAGAATATATTGGCGAAGAAAAAGCAAATAAAAAAGATTGTGATAAAATAAAAGCAACCCTTGCTAATGGAAAAGTGACGTTTCTCTACTACGATAAAAAAACTAATTTTTTAGTGAAAACTGATGTTGTAAAAAATCCCGAAAAGAATTCATTTTCAACTATCCTTTATGATGGCTATAAGAAATTTGGAGATTTAGTTTATGAAACAAAATCTACCTTTGTGTCTGAAGACGGAAATCAGGAATCCAAAATAGTTGAGCTTTACTATAACAGGAATATCTCAGATAAAGATTTTGAGTGATTAAAACTTCTACTACTAAGCATCTAAAAATATTAATGAAATTGTTCATTAATATTTTTTTTTAGAATTAATTGTGAAATATTTCAGGTTTTATATTGGCCTCAGTTTATTATTAATTTATATATTTGTTCAAGATTTTGATGATAATAATCCAAATCTATTAACCATATAAAGCTGAAAAGCCTTCCCGCAAGGCATTTACAAATGGAATCAAAACAATTTCCATATCTTTCTTCTGATGCATCTGCCAATTATTTTGGTGGATCATTTAGCTTTTTTGGATCTTATTATAGAAATTTCAGAACCTATTACCGATTTTATTGGTTTAGCTAAAGAATTTCTTTCTCAAAAATACACGGAGCCTTTCAACCTTCCGTAACTCTTTTAAAGTTTTTAAACGTTTTTTTTTGGAAAAGAATTATAAATCAACATTTATAACAGCATTGCTGTTTCATTAATTTAAAATATATAAAATTAAAAATATGAACCTAAACGAATTGAAGAACGACTGGATAAACGACTTCGCAAATCCAATGATCATTGCAGGGCCCTGCAGCGCAGAAAGTGAATCCCAAATGCTGGAAACCGCCAGAAGACTGAAAGAAAGCGGTGCCGAGATCTCGGCCTTCCGCGCTGGAATCTGGAAACCAAGAACAAAACCAAACGGTTTCGAAGGCGTAGGCGTAATCGGTCTCAACTGGCTCAAAAAAGTAAAAGAGGAATACGGTTTCAAAACAGCAACAGAAGTAGCAAACGCACACCATGTTTTCGCAGCCCTGGAAGCAGATGTTGATATTCTGTGGATTGGCGCTCGTTCTACGGTGAATCCGTTTACAGTTCAGGAAATTGCTCAGGCACTGAGAGGAACCAACAAGCCGATTTTGGTAAAGAATCCCGTAAATCCGGATTTAGCGCTCTGGATTGGAGCATTAGAAAGACTTCTGGGTCAGGGAATCGAAAATGTTGGGGCCATCCATAGAGGATTTTCCACTTACCAAAAAACGAAATATAGAAATATCCCCAACTGGCAGATCGCTCTGGATTTCAAAAATCAATTCCCGAATATTCCTTTATTTATCGATCCTTCGCACATTTGTGGAAATAGAACAGGCCTCGCCGGCGTGGCGCAGGAAGCTTTCAACGTGGGTTATCAAGGTGCAATTATAGAAAGTCACGAAGATCCGGACAACGCGTGGAGCGATGCTTCCCAGCAGATCACGCCGGAAGTTTTGGCAGAAATGATCGGTAATCTTCAGATCCGAAATTCCGGAATCTCCGGCTACGAGGACGAGATGGGAAAACACAGAACTCTGATCAGCGATATGGATTTCCAGCTGATAGAATTGCTGTCCCAAAGAATGAAAATTTCTGAAAAAATCGGAACTCTGAAAAAAGAGAACAACATTGCCATCTTCCAGCCGGAACGTTGGAAAGTAATCACAGAATATGCCAACCAAAAAGCCAGCGAAACAGGAATGTCTCAGGAATTCATCGAGAAAGTTTTCAAAGCAATTCACGAGGAAAGCATCGAGGTTCAAAACGGAATTATGATAGACAGATAACTTGTCAGTCTGAGGTTCTCGAAGACTTTTAATGATTTGGGCAGCTATTTGACTTTGTCGAAAGCTATTGTACAATTTTTTATGGCAGCTTTTCCGCCTTCCACTCCCAATTTTTTTTGCAGACGATTGAAGTTTAATTAGAAATTGAGTCAAAGCAAAAAAGGATTTCCGTTCAAGTCGGGCTGCAGATTCTACATTAAAACAAGTTTTGTCATCAAAACAAACAACCCTTTCAGATTTCAAACTCTGAAATGGTTTTTATTTGTAAACACGATAAAAGCTTTAACTTTGTAAAATATATTAAAATCTATTTTTTGAAAGGCATCATCATCAAATCTACAGGAAGCTGGTATCAGGTTTTGGAAGAAACCTCGAAAACGGTCTACGAAGCCAGAATTCGCGGCAAATTTAAGCTGATAAAAACTCGACTTACCAATCCGCTGGCAGTAGGAGACGAGGTAGAGTTCTCTCTAGAGCAGGATGATGTGGCGTGGATCACAAAGATCTTCCCAAGAAAGAATTATCTCATCAGAAAATCGGTCAACCTTTCAAAAGAGGCGCACATCATCGCTTCCAACGTGACTGTGGCGTGTTTTATTTATACCCTGAAATTCCCCGAAACTTCTCTGGGATTTCTGGACCGATTTTTGGCATGTTGCGAAGCCTACAATATTCCGACTCTAATATTATTCAATAAAATGGATACTTTGAATGACGAAGAGAAAGAAATCGTAGAGAATATCGAAGCTATGTATCAGAATATCGGCTACGACACTTTGAATATTTCTTCTTACACCAAACTGAATCTCAATTTTCTCATTGATAAAATAAAAGATAAAACGTCTGTTTTTTTTGGGCATTCCGGTTGCGGAAAGTCGACATTGGTGAATGCGATGCAGCCTGATCTTCACATCAGAACTGGCGAGATCTCAGAATCGCAGCTTAAAGGAAAGCATACGACCACCTTCGCTCAGATGCACTTCTGGGATTTTGGAGGATCTGTGATAGATACACCGGGCGTGCGTGAGTTTGCAATGATAGACGTCCAGAAGGAAGAGATACAGCATTATTTCCCTGAGATTTTCAAAGCGGGAAGGAACTGCAAATACCATAATTGTATGCACATTAATGAACCGAAATGCGCTGTTCTGAACGCATTGGAAACCGGCGAAATAGAAGAGACCAGATACATCACCTATCTCAAACTGATGGAAGAGGCAGAAGAGATGAATCAAATCTAAAAAATAAAAAGTCCTGAAATATCAGGACTTTTATTTTTATATGTAAACCGGAATTTAGAATTTCCAACCAACCGTTACAAAGAAATTGCTTCGCGAGTTTTTAACTTTTGAAACGGCATAGGCATCACTTAATAATTCCGTTCCTGATGGATCATAGTAGCCAGAAGTGCTGAAAGAATTTGCATCTGTACTCACACCATACAAAGACGGGCTTGAATATTGTGACGTGATATTCTGGTATGACGCATCAATATAAAAAGATTGAAAATCATAACCAATCCCGGCACCGAAAGTATTTCTTTTTCCACCAAGAAGATTTGAAAATGACTGGTCTGCTGCTGTTCCGGAGTCATTGAATGTCATCAATGTCAGGTTGTCAAAGCTATTTCCCTGATAGGCATATCCGCCACGAAGTCTGAAACCACTGATTCTGTATTCTGCTCCCACTCTTACTTCAGAAGAGTTTTTGTAAGCATCGCTAAAGAAGCTGTTGAGTTCTCTTTCCGCATCACCATAGACTTTATATTTAGGCTTCGAAATACCCTGGATGAAGTCCACATTCAAAGCAAAATTTTTGCTTGGGACAAAGGCTGCACTCAGCGTGGCTTTCATTGGTGTAGAAAGTTCTCTGTCCTCTCCGTATCGGTCGTAGGTGCTGTCATCCTTGTAATACTGATTGTAGACACGGTCCATATTCCACCAAGTTGGTGTTTCCAGAGCCGCACCCAGCCTAAACTGATTTGTAATCTTCGCAATTACTCCAATATTTGCTGAGAATCCATCTGCGTTTTCTTCAAAATTAGTGTACTGCTTGTCAAAAGTCGTTACAACATTGGTAGCAGTATTTTGGAAATTAGCTATATCGTCCTGACTCAAATAAGAGTTATGAAAATTAAGGCCGGCACCAACGTAC
>Ga0302347_1004221_pt1 | contig 11693 bp, 11 predicted proteins | sample PhyWR1_FD_202178 | JGI IMG/M metagenome (GOLD analysis project Ga0302347, IMG submission 202178) | Leaf surface microbial communities from wheat plants in UC Gill Tract Community Farm, Albany, California, United States - DLSL W.R1 (v2)... | ecosystem: Host-associated > Plants > Phyllosphere >...
TACCAATTTTCTCTACAGCGTCCTGAACAGTTACGCGTGCCATACTTAAAATGCTCCACAGGTGAAGAAATGACTGGGCATGATACTGAAAGTGGGTTCAGTCTGCCAACAGTTTGGTGATTAAAGCGTCATGTCGCTGTTTCTGGCGGCTCATGCGCAGACGTTCAGCACGAATAATCGTTTTCATATCGCTAATAGCGGTATCAAAATCATCATTCACAATAAGATAATCATATTCGGCGTAATGACTCATTTCTGCAACTGCCTGAGCCATGCGTTTTGCAATAACCTCTTCGCTATCCTGACCACGACCGCGCAGACGGCGATCCAGCTCAAGCTTAGACGGCGGTAAGACAAAAATACTGCGGGCCTGCGGCATTTTCTCGCGGATTTGCTGCGCACCCTGCCAGTCGATATCCAGAAAGACATCCACACCGGTTGCCAGTACCTGCTCGATAGCTTCACGTGATGTGCCGTAATAGTTACCGAAAACTTCAGCATGCTCAAGAAAGGCATTATTGCCGATCATGGTTTTGAACTCATCGTGATCTACAAAGAAGTAGTGTTCACCGTGTTCTTCACCCGGACGCGGTGCGCGGGTGGTATGTGAAACCGAAACCTGAGTATCGTACAACGGCTGAGTTTTAAGCAGAGCCTGAATCAGGCTGGATTTACCCGCGCCGCTGGGAGCAGAAACAATATAAAGCGTGCCTTGAGCCATGAGAATCTTATGTATGTGTTAGTCGAAAGTGAGCTTACATACGAGCCTATTATACACGTCGATGCTCTGTGACGCAGTCTTCGTCACACTTTTTGCGCCATATTCTTGCATTTTGCGTACTGTTTTCCCGTTTTCGCCCGAGGTTGCTGTAACAGGATGAAAATCCCTGAAGCGTGCTCGCAAGATCCTCTTTGGTCTCTCGCCAGCGATTAAAGGCTGGCGTATACCCTGAGCAATACAGCAAGGGAGGCAAGATATGTGGCGATGGACGACTATTTTTTGGGGATTGGTACTTTGGGTAACACAGGGATGGGCGCTTTGTCCCGTCTGGTCTCCGGCCAGGGCTGAACAGGAAATAGGCCAGCTTAATATGCAGCTCAGGCAGTGGAATGAGGCCTACTGGAGGCAGGGTGCCAGTGAGGTCAATGATGATGTTTATGACCAGCTGTCGGCACAGATGGCTCAATGGCAGCACTGCTTTAATGTGTCATCGCGTAACGATCTCTCATTGCCGGCTATCGGCGGTTCAATCAATCATCCTGTTGCGCATACGGGCGTCAGGAAGCTAGCGAATAAAAACGCCATTGCACAGTGGATGTCCGGAAAGCGGGATCTCTGGGTGCAACCCAAAGTCGATGGCGTGGCAGTTACCCTGGTTTACCGTCACGGTAAGCTGACGCAGGCTATCAGCCGTGGAGATGGGTTAAAAGGAGAGGACTGGACAGAAAAAGTGCGGCAGATCCCTTCTGTGCCGCAGGTCGTATCCGGCGCGCTGGCAAATGCCGTCCTTCAGGGAGAGTTATTTCTGCTACGTGATAAACACATTCAGAAGCAGATGGGGAGTATGAATGCCCGATCGAAAGTCGCCGGAGCGATGATGCGCAAAGGCAATACTGCGCTGTTGCATGAGCTGTCAGTGTTTGTCTGGGCATGGCCAGATGGCCCCGCTACTCTGCAACAGCGTATGACGCAGCTGACCGATGCCGGTTTTCCGTGGATCGCGCAGTATTCGCTTCCGGTGAATCGGGTTGAACAGGTAGATGCTCAGCGCGCACGGTGGTTCACCTCCGCGCTTCCTTTTGTGACCGATGGCGTCGTGGTACGTGCAGCAGCAGAGCCGGCAGCAGTACGGTGGTTACCCGATCAGGCTGATTGGGTCGTCGCATGGAAATATCAGCCGATGGCAAAAGTCGCAGAGGTAAAGGCCATTGATTTTACCGTTGGCCGTAGCGGTAAAATGACGGCTATTGCGCAGCTTGCGCCGCTACAACTTGATGATAAGCAGGTCCAGAGAGTGAATATCGGTCCGGTCAGCCGCTGGCAAACGCTGGATATTGCCCCGGGCGATCGGGTGCTGGTTAGCCTCGCCGGGCAGGGCATTCCACGTATCGATAGCGTTGTCTGGCGCAGTTTACAGCGGTCAAAACCCGTTCCGCCATCTTCACATTTCAATACGCTGACCTGCTTTTACGCCACGCCCGACTGCGAGGAGCAATTTATTTCCCGGCTGGTCTGGCTTGGATCTGTACAGGCGCTCAATATTAAAGGTATAGGTGAGGAGGGCTGGCGTGCTCTGCACCGTACTCAGCATTTTGAGCATATCTTTTCCTGGCTTGCTCTCAGCCAGAAAACGCTGCAGTCCATACCCGGTTTCAGTGGGACCCGCGGGCAGCAACTCTGGCAACAGTTGGATCTTGTTCGTCATCGTCCTTTTAAATTATGGATAAAGGCCTTCAGCGCGCCATTGCCAAAAGCGGCACTTAATAGTCTGGACACAGAGAGCTGGAAAGCGCTGGTTGACCGAGATGAAGCCCGCTGGCAGACGCTGACAGGTATTGGCGCAGAGCGGGCCGGGAAGCTAATAGCGTGGTTTCATCATCCGGATATTGTGCGACTGGCACAATGGCTGGGAGGGCGAGGAATAGAAGGATTCAGTGGTTTTGATTATATTCGGAAGTAGAATTTTACTACCAGCAGTCTCCGGACAGGTATGCAGGATAGTCGTGGTATTGACGCATTTGCGCGTAAGATCAGGGATAGCAATTATGATAACTGAAAGGGCCTGCACGGGGCGGCGCGGTCTCTCTGCCTGCTGCCCTGACCGTGAAAAAAGGGTTCAGGGCAGAAGTCAGAGCGCTTATATCTCCCCGGTACTGCTTTTTTCTATACGAGACCGAATAAGATCGCTAATGTGTGCTGTTGCTGTATGAGAAAATAACTTCTTATTTAATTCATCTATTGCTGTTAACTGCTCCGGGGATGTGTTTTTTGGTGTGGTATTAGAGGTCAGAGCGAATATCTTGTTACCGGAAAAGGGGACCTGACCAACAATTTTTGAATCTATATGGCTTATCAGATCGGGCCCACCCAGTTTTCTTATCGATTTTACTAACGGGTACTTCCATGGTTGCATATCATAATAAGGCATTTTCCCTTTTAAACTAATATACTCACTGAATGACTGGTCCCCGCTCGCCATCCCTGTATCAGCCAGCATCAGGAAATCATCATAGATATTTTTCGGTAATTTGTTAGTAATGACTATGTTTATTTCCTTTGTGCCCGTCCCCATGACTTCCTGGCGATTTTCGATATCTCCGGTGTCAGGATTGACACTAATAATGGTTGCTTTAGAAAAAAGAGAGGGATAATCGAATTCGTTGTTTTTCAATTCAAGAATATCGGTTACGTGTTCACTCATAGTGTGAGGCCTAAGGGGATCTAGTTGTCGCAGGCTCATAATAAAGGTTGCACTTCTTTCATCATCCGCTGTTTCGCAGAGCGTATTGGCAATGAAGACCTGTGTCCCCGTAACGTAAAGGTCCGAGCTGATGTACGCCAGATGGCAGCTACTGTCTTTGGGGAGCGATAAATTATAGCTATCGAAAAGCTTTATCAACTCACTTTCAAACCGGTTTTCTACTTCATTGATGGTCTTTTCATCTGTAGGTAAATAACCTATAGCACCATCACTGAATCCAAGGTGATTTACACTAATGTCGGTAAAACCCATACCTTTTAGCATGTTATCGTAATGTTCTAACTGCTGATAGGGAGAAGATAATAAATCCATTTCTTCGATGAGAATGACGTCTTCAGGCTGGAATTTACACTTTTCGCAGACGTCCGCTATATGCGCTTCAAGCTTCTCTTTTTTGGCAATGCCGACCGGTGATATAATAAACAGAGGGTTGTTCAGATCGGATATATTATGCGGTTGCTCATTATGTAAAGAGTAATTACGATAGGTTGCGCCAGGTTTATTGTCATCACTAAATGCATCAAAGGAAGATATCGTTACCCTACAGCCTTCATCCAGCGCTATATTAGCTATTTTTTTTGCCAGCGCATGATCGCCATCACCTTCGCTATACGGATTTATAATAATAACATCCCTTCCACGAATGTTTTTCAATGATGAGTCGCTAACGTTAATGTGGTTAGATTCGTTAATGTTTGATGATACTGTACCAGTGTGGTGATTAATTTTCATTGGAAATTGTGTTCCTGGTTTATGAACCACTTTTAGATCACGTTAATAGCGTTACTTTCTGAATATTATACGTGTTTTGCGGTGGTGGTATTAAATGAGAACCTCTGCTGTGGCGAGATGCTAAATAATTTATGTACGTCGCTGTACGGTACTCAATTACTACATATATGTGAGTGATTTTAGGCAGTATTTTTGCGAGTTTCTGCGGTTGTTGCTATAAAAAAGGCTTTATTTGTAATGAATTTTTATTCTTAAATGCCATCGTAGGATAATGTACACGAATAAATATCAGCATTTGCAAATACAGCGTTACGCCTTTTTGATAGCAGCTTCTGATAACAGAAAAGCCCGGCGCAATGCGGGCTTTCGGTTTTTTTCGCGGGTGATTTTATGTAAATCGTTACTCAATATTCTGAATCTGTTCCCGCATCTGCTCAATCAGCACTTTCAGTTCAATCGCTGAGTTCGTCACCTCTGCATTGATGGACTTAGAGGCCAGCGTATTTGATTCGCGGTTAAATTCCTGCATCATAAAGTCAAGGCGACGACCAACGGCTTCTTTCTTCTTCAGGATGTTCCAGGTCTCTTTCACATGCGCTTCAAGACGATCAAGTTCTTCTGCCACGTCGATGCGCTGTGCCATCAGCACCAGCTCTTGCTCAAGGCGGTTATTTTCAAGCTGGACCTGCGCATCTTCCAGTTTGGCGACCAGACGTTCGCGCTGCCATTTCAAAATTTCAGGCATGTGAGCGCGCACTTTGGCCACTTCACCGCTGACGCCATCAAGACGCTGTTCAATCAGGCCTTTCAACGCCTGACCTTCAGTTTCACGGGCAATGATAAAGTCGTCCAGCGCGCCGTCCAGCGCGCTAAGGATTTCGGTGGCAATCGCGTCAAGATCCTGTTCCTGAGCCGCCATAACACCCGGCCAGCGCAGGATATCAACCGGGTTGATTTCGCCCTCATCACTCTGCATTTTGACCCAGTTCGCCGCACTGACCAGCTGTTTAGCCAGTTTTTCATTGAGGACTAACTCCCCTTGTGAGCTGGCGTCTGGCTCAAAGCGCAGGCTGCACTCGACTTTGCCGCGGGTTAAACGGGCGCGGATACGCTCGCGTACTACCGGCTCAAGGCCACGGAATTGCTCAGGCAGGCGAAAATAGGTTTCCAGATAACGCTGGTTAACAGAGCGCATCTCCCAGGTGGCGCTGCCCCATTCGCCTTTAATTTCACGGCGGGCATAAGCGGTCATACTGCGGATCATAAACGTTCCTGTTTTTAAAGGAGAGATGGGGTGATTATAGCTTTCGCTGCTCCGGCAGGATAGGAATAACCGCCGGAAGTCCGTATAATGCGCAGCCACATTCGTTTCAAGCCGGAGAAATCATATGCGTCCAGAAGGTCGTAGCGTCAATCAGGTACGTCCCGTCACTCTGACCCGTAATTACACAAAACACGCAGAAGGCTCCGTGCTGGTCGAATTTGGTGATACCAAAGTTTTGTGTACCGCGTCTATTGATGAAGGTGTGCCGCGCTTCCTGAAAGGTCAGGGCCAGGGCTGGATCACTGCCGAGTACGGTATGCTGCCGCGTTCTACCCATACCCGTAATGCTCGCGAAGCAGCGAAAGGTAAGCAGGGTGGCCGTACGATGGAGATCCAGCGTCTAATCGCGCGTGCGCTGCGCGCTGCGGTCGATTTAAAAACGCTGGGTGAATTTACTATCACGCTGGACTGCGACGTTATTCAGGCGGATGGCGGCACGCGAACTGCGTCGATCACCGGCGCTTGCGTGGCACTGGCCGATGCGCTCAACAAGCTGGTTGCTGCCGGCAAGCTGAAAACTAATCCGATGAAAGGCATGGTGGCAGCGGTTTCTGTTGGTATCGTCGGCGGTGAAGCGCTTTGCGATCTGGAATATGTTGAAGACTCGGCTGCTGAGACGGACATGAACGTAGTGATGACCGAAGATGGTCGCATTATTGAAGTGCAGGGAACGGCAGAGGGTGAGCCTTTCAGCCATGAGGAGCTTCTTACCCTGCTGGCGCTGGCCAGAGGGGGGATAGAATCTATCATCGCGACGCAGAAAGCGGCGTTAGAGAATTGATATTAAGGCGACTGAGAAGTCGCCTTTTTTTTGCCTGAAAAACGAAATCTGGAGGAGTGTCGACATGAAACCGTATCAGCGCCAGTTTATTGAATTTGCGCTTAGCAAGCAGGTACTTAAGTTTGGCGAATTTACGCTGAAATCCGGACGCAAAAGTCCCTATTTCTTCAACGCCGGGCTATTCAATACCGGGCGCGATCTGGCACTGCTTGGCCGTTTTTATGCCGAAGCGCTGGTCGATTCCGCTATCGACTTTGATTTGCTGTTCGGACCTGCCTATAAAGGTATTCCGATTGCGACGACGACGGCCGTCGCGCTGGCGGAGCATCACAATCGCGATCTGCCGTACTGCTTTAACCGTAAAGAGGCGAAAGACCATGGTGAGGGTGGCAGTCTGGTCGGTAGTGCACTTCAGGGTCGCGTTATGCTGGTGGATGATGTTATCACGGCCGGTACCGCTATCCGTGAGTCGATGGAGATTATCCAGGCCAATGGCGCAACACTTGCCGGCGTGCTGATTTCGCTGGACAGGCAGGAGCGCGGGCGCGGAGAAATTTCGGCAATTCAGGAAGTTGAGCGCGATTATGGCTGTCAGGTTATTTCTATTATCACGCTGAAAGAATTGATCGCGTATCTGGAAGAGAAGCCAGAGATGGCGGCGCATCTGGCGTCGGTACGCGCTTATCAGGACGCATACGGCGTATAGTCAGATGTCCGGCACAGTGCTGCCGGACCTTTTATCACACCAGCTTTGCCCCCTGTGTATTCACGTACAGGGAGTAAATCGAGGTACTGGACGCCATAAACAGGCGGTTACGCTGTTCGCCGCCAAAACACAGGTTAGCGCAGCGTTCCGGCAGTTGAATCGTGCCGATATGTTTGCCCTGCGGGCTGAAGACGCGTACGCCATCAAGTTCTTCCGTCCCGGTACCCCATCCACACCACAGATTACCCTCAACATCGCAGGCAATGCCGTCTGCAGTACCGTTGCCGCAATCGATATGTACCCGCTTATTTTGTAGCGCGTTATTCACCACGTCATAGGCCAGAATGAGCCGATTCGGCGCAGCACGACTTTCCACGAGATAAAGGATTTTTTCGTCAGGTGAAAAACAGAGTCCATTAGGCCCTTTTACATCGCCAAGGACGACCTCCAGTTTACGGCTCTCAGCATCCAGGCGATAAACGTTTTGCGGGAGTTGGGATTCAGCTTTATGCCCTTCATAAAAACCGGTAATGCCAAAGGGGGGATCGGTAAACCAGATGGAGCCATCAGATTTGACGACAATATCATTAGGCGAATTAAGCGGCTTACCGTCAAAGCTATCAGCCAGCACGGTTATTGTGCCGTCGTATTCGGTGCGGGTAATACGACGGGTGTCATGTTCACAGCTGATCAGGCGTCCTTGCCTGTCGCGGGCATGGCCGTTTGCATTATTGGCGGGACGGCGAAATACGCTGGTTTCACCGCTGGTTTCGTCCCAGCGCATGATGGCGTTATTCGGAATATCGCTCCACAGCAGCATGTGCATGTCACCAAACCAGACCGGGCCTTCCGCCCAGCGAAAGCCGGTGGCAATTTGCTCTACTTTGGCGCTGGCGACCATATAACGACGAAAACTGTCATCAAGCGCAATGACGCGCGGATCGGGATAACGTCCTGAAGGGGTCCAGCTTGCAAAACTTTTTTGACTTATGACTAGCGCGGTTGCCAGGCCGCTCAGTTTTAACAGGTCCCGCCGTGATGTTGCCATTGAACATTTCCTTATTCCATTGAAAAAAGGCTGCTCAGGGGATAGTAGGAGAAGGAAAGGATATAAAGCATCTGGCAATCTGACGAATAAGCCTGGTCTTTTTAACAGATCGCAGCGCTGAAAATGCAGCCGGCCACGGGCAGGCTGCATAAGAAGGGTTACTGAAGCTGTGCGGCAATAAGTAGCCAGCGGGCGTCAAAATCATCGGTTGGACGATATTTAAATTCACTGCGGACGAAACGTGACAACATGCCTTCGCAAAAAGCCAGTATCTGACTCGCCAGCACATTTTCATCCGTCACGTAGCCCTCTCCTTCACGCATGCGTTTTTCCCGCAGCACCTGACGCAGTTGCGCTTCAATGCGCTCGAACAGCTGGCTGATCCGGCCTTGTAATCTGTCTTGTTCAAACATAAGCGCGTGGCCCGTCAGGATGCGCGTCAGCCCCGGATTACGCTCACCAAATCCCAGAATCAACTGCACGATAAGACGCAGGCGAGCAGTCGTATCTTTTTCATCTTTCAGGATCAGATTGATGCGGGTAATCAGGCTATCTTCGATAAATTCAATCAGGCTATCGAACATGCGCGTCTTGCTGGGAAAATGGCGATACAGCGCTGCTTCTGATACGCCTACCGAGGCGGCCAACTTAGCCGTAGTAATGCGTTGGCTTCCATCGCTGGATTCAAGCATCAGTGCCAGAGATTGAAGTATTTCTTCGCGACGGTTCCTTTTCGCAGTTTGTTTTTCTGCCATGTTGCAAAATACCCCTGAGAATAAGCAATAGTCAGGCGAGCACCCACACAGCGACCGCAAACAGGATGTTTGCGGTAATGTTATAGCCTTTGTGCGCAGTAGGGTGCGTTATGTTTTATTTACGCCCGGAATGGCCGAAGCCGCCTTCGCCACGATCGGTAGCGTCAAATGATTCCACCAGATTAAATTCGGCCTGGACGACGGGAACGAAAACCATCTGGGCGATGCGCTCGCCGGGTTCGATGGTGAAGGGCTCCTGGCTGCGGTTCCACATGGAAACCATTAGCTGTCCCTGATAGTCGGAATCAATCAGACCGACCAGATTGCCCAGCACGATACCATGTTTGTGCCCAAGGCCCGAGCGCGGCAACATTACGGCTGCCAGAGACGGATCGGCAATATGGATTGCAAGGCCAGTCGGCAATAGCGTGGTTGCGCCCGGAGCCAGTTCAAGAGCTTCATCAAGGCAGGCGCGCAGATCAAGGCCAGCCGAGCCGGAGGTTGCATAAGTGGGCAGAGGAAACTGTTCGCCAATACGCGGGTCCAGAATCTTAACGTCGATTTTTTTCATCATAGCGGGTAACGATCTCGTCGAGTAATAATTGGCCAAGAAGGGCTTTTTGCTCAAGCGGCAAAACTTTATCGCCTTCCTGCCAGAAAAGATGTAGTGCATTGCTGTCGCTATTAAATCCTTGATCGGAAAGCGAAACATCGTTTGCGCAGATCAGATCAAGATTTTTGCGGGTGCGTTTTTGCCGGGCGTATTCTTCCACATTATTTGTTTCCGCAGCAAACCCAACAACGTAAGGTCGACCATCGGTGAGTGCGGCAACGCCTGCAACAATATCCGGATTCTTGACCATTTTTATTGTTAATTCATCACCTTGCTTCTTGATTTTTTCATCTGCAATAGCGGCGGCACGGTAATCCGCGACCGCAGCACAGCCGATAAAAATATGCTGCTGCTGGACATTTGCCTGTACTGCGGCTTCCATTTCAAGGGCGGTAGTCACGTCAACGCGCCGTACAAACGGCGGCGTCGATAACGTTACCGGCCCGCTGACCAGCGTCACGTTCGCACCGCGTTTTGCGGCGGCGGCGGCAATAGCAAACCCCATCTTGCCGGAGCTGTGGTTAGAGATATAGCGCACCGGGTCCAGCGGCTCGCGCGTCGGGCCTGCGGTAATCATAATATTCAGATGTTGCAAATCGTTGACCGCAGAAAAATGCGCAGCGGCTAAATCGACGATAGCCAGGGGATCGAGCATCCGTCCTGGCCCGATATCACCGCATGCCTGACTGCCGCTGTCCGGTCCCCAGATGCGTAGTCCACGGCCTGCAAGCAACTCAAGATTATGCTGGGTTGCGGCGGCCCGATACATCTGCTGATTCATGGCGGGTACTACCGCAACGGGTGACGGCGTTGCCAGGCAAATCGTCGAGACTAAATCGTTGGCCATGCCTGCGGCGACGCGTGCCAGCAGGTCGGCGGTGGCAGGGGCAAGAATAACCAGATCGGCCCATTTGCCCAGTTCAATATGGCCCATCGCTGCTTCGGCTGCCGGATCGAGCAGGCTATCGGAAACGGGATAACCGGAGACCGCCTGCAGGCTCAACGGAGTAATAAATGCTTTAGCGGCGTCGGTCATTGCCACGCGCACGTCCGCCCCGCGATCGCGCAGGCGACGTACCAGCTCAGGCGTTTTATAGGCAGCGATGCCGCCACTCACGCCAAGAACAATTTTTTTACCGGCCAGGCTCATCATGATTGTTTCCTGTTGGAGTGCACCAGAAGCTGGGCATTTTATCACAAACCTGCTGGCATCGTGTGGTCCGGGCGCGTTCACTTTGCGAGGCGCTACGCAAGAGCTGAAAAGGCAGGTCGAAGGCAGAATAAGGCTATGGCAGCATAGCGAAATATGCCCAGGGAGAAGCCATATGAAGATGTCTAAGGAGTGCAGGGAAAAGTTACCGCGTGAAAAAATGCGCCGTTTGGGTATCGAAGCGCTGAGCGAAGTCGAATTGCTGGCGCTGTTTTTGCGCACTGGCGCACGCGGTAAAAATGTGATGACTCTGGCCGCTGAATTATTACAGCACTTTGACACACTTTCGCAGCTGATGTCGGCAGATTGGGATAAATTCGACAAAATAGACGGAATTGGACTTGCTAAGTATGCCCAGCTCAGGGCGATCGCTGAGCTGGCGCGACGTTGCTATAACGAGCGTCTGCGTGAAAAGCAGGGGCTGTACAGTCCTGAACTGACGCGAGAATTTTTGCAGAGCCAACTTAGCGGTGAAGGTCGGGAAGTCTTCATGGCGATTTATCTCGATAGTCAGAATCGAATTCTCAAACATTGTCGGCTTTTTTCCGGTACCCTGAGCCATGTGGAAGTGCATCCGCGCGAAATTGTACGAGAAGCCATCAACGTTAATGCCGCTGCCGTGATCCTTGCACATAATCATCCTTCGGGTAATGCTGAGCCGAGTAAAGCTGATAAAATAATCACCGAACGTGTGGTAAGCTGCTGCCAGCTAATGGATATTCGCGTACTTGATCACCTGGTGATTGGACGTGGCGAGTACGTTTCTTTTGCGGAAAGAGGCTTAATTTAGCCCGGATCGCGCGATCCATCGGGATCTTTGTCTGTTCGGGACTTGAGCACACCGTCGAGTCAGCGTATACTACGCCACCTTTGAGAATCTCGGGTTTGGCATTTGGGCCTGGTAATCGCGAGTTCACTTAGAACCGCCGTGACCAGGCTTTACAGCCTGACGAGGCGTCAATACCCCATACGAAGCTCGAGCTAATTTGATTTTTGGAGAATAGACATGTCCCGAGTCTGCCAAGTTACTGGCAAGCGTCCG
>Ga0302347_1004223_pt1 | contig 11690 bp, 10 predicted proteins | sample PhyWR1_FD_202178 | JGI IMG/M metagenome (GOLD analysis project Ga0302347, IMG submission 202178) | Leaf surface microbial communities from wheat plants in UC Gill Tract Community Farm, Albany, California, United States - DLSL W.R1 (v2)... | ecosystem: Host-associated > Plants > Phyllosphere >...
AATTTTTCGTGTAGCTTTCAAATTAATAAATAATGGATAAAGAAATTCCACTGTTACAGTTCCTATTCCGACAATGATGAAAACGAAATCAGGAACATTTAAAGAATTGACACTAATAATCCCGTTATAATTATGGGAATTTAACGCTTTCCAAATCGCTTCACCATTCCACCAGTTAATTCCAATTCCCTTATCCAGGCCAGAAAAAAAATAAATGACACAGACATGAATTTGCAATAACAGCAAAGACCATTTAATCGAAATTGGATTTTGTTTGGATTTAAAAATTACATAATCTAAAGAGAGCAAACTTTTAGGGAAAATTATACAATAAAACAATGTCATTGTCTGAAAAAAATCTGCTCCATACAAATATAAATGCATTGATTTGTAGATAACCATTTGAAGTAAAAATGCAATAACAGCCGAAACTCTTGTAAACAATCCAAGAATCAAAAATGATAATGCAACAATATAAATATACAGAAACAAACAAATCATTGAATCAAAATTTAAAGCAGTAAAATATTTTTGCAAAAAAGTATAAATACTGTAAGTTGTTGGAGAGTAGCTGTCTGTTAATGCATCTAATAGCTCAGGCTTTATGTATGCACCTTCGTACAATATTTTGGGAATATCTTTCCAAAAAGCAACCAAGCTCAATATAGCAAATAAAGCTACTGAAATTCTGAAAAAGGCAATCCAATCGAGATTAATTTTTTGTTTCATAAATCCATGTTTTTATATCAAATAATAGAGGCGTTTTGGTGGTAACAGTTGATTGAAGTGGTGGGAATTCTATCAGCTTATAAGTTACTTTTACTATCTTACAATTATTTTTCAAACCGTTTACTTGCTCAGCTTTAACTACCAGATTTTGAATAAGCAAATCACTAAAACGTTGTTTTAATGTAAGCTTTTTACCAGATTGAAGATCATCATTTATGTATTCAGTCACATTACTTATTAAACAATTACCTCTAATGTTTCCTTCATTTGTTTCAAAAGGTAAATCCAATAAGGCTCCACAAGACTCAAAAAACATATCTCCGTGACTTTTCACATCTGGTGCGAAAAAGCCAAAACCCGTTTCTGTGCCTGTATATCGATAGTATGTCCGCAGAAGTTTCGAATTATTTTCAAATTTTTTATATTTGTTTATAAAAGTATTACGCTCTTTACCATACATATATTTTTGAGCAGCAAATGTGGTTGATACTATTCCGGTAATTAACAAGGTACATATGTGAATAAATGAAAAATACTTTAATCTATTTGTGTAAATAACTTTAATAAATGCAGGCCACTGAGCCATGTGACCTGCAAATTTGTACTTATATGCTTTATAATAATTTTTAAGCATCGTGGTATTTTTTAGTAATTTTTCATGTCTAATACAACTCCTTTTTCAAGCTGTTCGTCAGAGAGATTGTATTCTTTTTTAACAAAATCAATAAGAGTTTTTTTATCTGCTTCAGAAAACTTGGTATTGGTGGAAAGTGAATACTCATTACTGCTAGCTTTTTTCACATCATTACTGCTAGCTTTTTGCGAACTAGAAGTTTTAGCATATTTATCCAATATATCTGTAACTTTACTTGCAGCTGTCGTTGTTTCTGTTCCACCCCCATCATTAATGACAGTCGTGCTAAAAATCGTCAAAGAAAATTTACTGATAAAAATCCATTTTCCTCTTATCTCTGATTGAATTCCATCTTTTAAATGCGATCCAATCAACTGAGTTTTACCAAGATCATAGTTTTTTGCTGTTAAGTCTTTGATTTGTTCATTGTTCTGCTGTGCAAATTTTAATCCTGTGGTAGATTCTTGCAAACTTTTCCCTGTTTCGTTAACTCCGCCATTTGTAGGAGTTGTAAAAGAAAACAATGTTAGCCCTCCCACTAACAAAGCTGGTAAAATAATTTTTTTCATAATAAAATAAATATAAATGCTCCATTATATGGACTTGAGCGGTTAGGTTTCGTCCTATCATGCCATTTTATCGTGTAAGCACATTTCACTAGTCAGTTTTTTTCTTTGGGTAATTAACAAATCCCGCAATTCGTAGCTACTGAATGTTTTTAGAAATAGATTTTTTGATTTATTTCTGGTCCAAACATACAGAGCTTAAACTTGCGAAAAAAGACATAGAAATATAGATTTATAAATTTAGCTTATAAATTTATAAATCATACGTGGTTTAAGTATTTGATTTTAAGTAGGTTATGTGGTTTTCACAAAAAAATATTAAGATTGACTGTCAATCTCTTTAAGATATATAGAAAGAGTAGTTCCTGTTCTTTTTTTAAAAGCTAGGGCAAAAGCTTGCTCATTATTGTAACCCAATTCCTCAGCTATAACAGATAGTTTATAAGATCGAAATTTTTTGTCTTTTACTAATCTATTTAGTGCATAATCTATGCGAAGGTCATTCAGGTAAATTGGGAAGTTTTTTTCCTTGTACGTGTTTACTACCTGGGACAAATATGTGGAATTGGTCTTAATTTTTTTTGCAAGGCTGCTTAATGTAATGCCTTTTTTTAGATATTGTTCTTTTTCCTCAAATGATTTTAATCCCTGGAGAATTGTATTGATGAGATCTTCAGACAGTTTGTTTTTTTCCGAGTCAAAAACTTGCTTTTCCAAAACAATCTTATTTTCTATATTATCTATAACGGGAAGCTCATTCTCATTGACAGATTTTATTAGATCCTGCGCTATTTTTTTATATTCCTTTTCTTTCCTTTTGGATTTTATAAATAAAAATAACAACGTCAGTAACATTAAACATAACAGGCTGCTAGTAATATAGGATGAATATTTTTTGTGGTTTAGTTCGCGAATAATCTCCTCTTTTTCTGATAAAAGTTTTGGAGTGTCATATTTTCTTGGAAGTTCCCGAGAAATATATTTGAATTGTGAATCCAATACTGCATCTATTTTAAGAAATCTCTCAATATAATAAAGTTGTTTTTCCTTATTGTTTTTTTCTTTGTAATAATCAATTAAGTAAGTGTAGGCGTAATGAAGTTCTGGGAAAGTATTGTTCGTTTTTTGAACGATAGAATCAATTTTGTTAAAATTTTCAATGGCTTTTTTCTTATTTTTTGATCTTGAATATGATTCTCCCAAATAGAGCATTGCATAATTAGCACTAAGGGGTATATCATTTTTTAAAAAGTATTTTTTACATTTTTCCAATGGGGATATTGCTAAATTGTACTTTCCCTTTTGTAGATAGTAATTACCTAATAAAGATAAATATCTGTTATATCTAACTTCTTCATGGTTTTTTAAAGTATTTGTTAGACCGTCTCTTATAAGGCTAAATGCTTTTTCATATTCACCAATATCTAAGTAAGTATCGGCTAAATTTATTTGAATGTGCGTTACATCTTGCTCTGTTAAAGATTTGGGATTGTTGTAGTAATATTCTAAAACTTTAGCAGCTTCTATATGTTTTCCTATATAAGAATTCAAATATGCAATTTGCAACTCAGCAATAGTGATTTGTCGCAAATTCTTTTTTTCTTTAGCATATTTCAAACCCATAACAAAATTTTCCAAAGCAAGCTTCAAATTATCTGAATTATTATATGACATACCCTTTAATAAATAAATACGTGCAGGATATCTGCCATCTTGCAATTTTTTGCTGATTGCTGCTAAACTGTCAATATATTTTAAAGCAACTGGTAAATCTTGATTGTATTGGATAAACACAAATCCCTCTGCCAAATGTTTTTCATCTTTATTCTTTTTTGCCTTTTGAAGATAATATGTTGCAATTATTTTAGATGGTTCAATTTTCCCATTGTCCTTATAGTTATAAAATTTATTTTCCAGTTCTTCATAGGTATATTTACGTAGGGTATCTGTTTTCTGATTTTGTGAATAAAACAGATTAATATATGATAAGAATAGGAGAAAACATTTTAATTTTTTCATAACATAACTTGTGTAGCACAAAAATACCATTTTATTAATGAAATTATCACCTTTGATTTACAAACACTAAGATTTTATTAAAAAAATAGATTATATTCAAATAAATTCTTTAAAAAGCGAATGCGTGTATAACTGATTTAAAATCAGAATATTAAATTTACAATTATTTATATAGATTTATAAATCTATAGATGTATTCTTATGAAAATGTAAAAAAAATGATTTCATTTGCAGTAATAATTTAAATTTTTAGCAATGAAAAAGAAAACAAACGAAAAGAAACTTTCTTTAAACAAAATGACAATCTCGAAAATTACTAATTTAAAGTCCGTGAAGGGAGGAGATGATTTAAATGGTAAAAGAACTACTTGTGCCTATCCAGAAAATGCAAGCAAAAAAGGAGATGAAACAATTCATGTTTAGCTTATGAACAAAATAATATTTATCATTACCTCATTCTTAAGCCAATTGATGGTAGCTCAGAAAGACAACCTTGCTATTTCGATTCCTGTTACAGATAATTATTTTGGTACTAAAATCATTGACGAATACCGTAATTTGGAAAATCTAAAGGATTCTTCAACCGTTAGATGGATGAAATCCCAGACAGATTACGCCAATTCTGTTATCGATAAAATTCCCAATAAGGATTCCTATCTAAATAAGCGGCTGCAATTAGACAAGAGACAGGGTTTTTCGGTATCTGATTTGAGGATAACAGGTAATGATAAATATTTCTATTTAAAAAAAAGTTCTGAAGAAAAGACGGCAAAAGTTTACTATAGGAATGGATTTAATGGAAAGGAGGAATTGATGTATGATCCAGATAATTTTAAATCTTCTATTGAAGATACTTCTGGTACATCAAGTCATCATTTTATAATCAATCTTATAAGTCCAAGCTGGGATGGAGGTAGATTGGCTATTTCTTTGACCGAAGATGGTAAAGAAATCTCCGAAGTCATTGTGATAGATGTAAATAGTAAATATGTGTATCCCGAAATCGTAACAAATACAACCCCTGCAAGTATTGGAGGGATTAAATGGCTAGAAGATAATTCCGGCTTTTTCTATGTTTATTATCCTGTTATTGATAGTAATTCTAAGGAATACGGAAAGAATGTACAAACCGTGTTGTATAGAATAGGCGAAGACTCTAAAAAACTAAATATTGTATTGTCTAATTCTAACAATCCTAATCTGAATATAGAAGAAAATTCATATCCTGCAATCATGGTGTTTAACGCGGATGATAAGTATTATGTAGGGAATCTCGTAGATTCGGAAGACTTTAGAAGAACGTTCATTATCAATAAAGAGGACTTATTAAAAGGTAATAAAAGCTGGAAACCCCTATATACCAAAGAAGATAAAATACCTTATATGCGGTTAGCAGGAGAAGATATTTATTTCTTGTCCGGTTACAATAATACTTTTAATTACAAGCTCTGTAAAACCAACGCAAAGAATCCAAATTTCAGAAATCCGGTGGTATTGGTTCCTGAAAAAGCAGATGAAGTGATAACCGGATATGTTCTGACCAAAGATGGAATTTATTTCACAAGAACAAAAAACGGTGTGGAAGCAAAATTGTATCTGTATAAAGACGGTAAAGAAAGGAATATAAAAACACCTTTTGTATCAGGAGACATCTATTTGGAAGCAAAAGGGAAAGACTTTTCGGATATTTGGATAACGTGTTCAGGTTGGGCAAATGATGAGCAGAGGTTTATGTATGACTTGCAAAAGAACGATTTCACGCCGCAAAATCTTGCTCCTATTATTGAATATCCTGAATTCAAGGATATTGTTGTTGAAGAAATTACGGTGAAGTCCTATGATGGAACAGAAGTACCTCTTTCATTAATATACAATAAAAGCACCATCAAAAAGAATGGGTTAAATCCCGTATTTATGAATGGTTACGGAGCTTACGCAGAATCTTATAGCCCATATTTTTCAATTGGTTATTTATTATGGGCAAATCAAGGAGGCATAGTGGCCGTTCCGCACGTGAGAGGAGGAGGAGAAAAGGGAGAGCAATGGCATATTGATGGTCAAAAGTTAAATAAACCAAATTCATGGAAAGATTTAATTGCCTGTACAGAATATTTAATTAATGAAAAATATACTTCCCCTAAAAAAGTAGCCATATTTAGTGGAAGTGCAGGAGGAATTTTGGTAGGTAGAGCTGTTACGGAAAGACCCGACTTATTCGGAGCAACAATCATAATGGCAGGAGTTCTTAACGCTATAAGAATTGAAAAAAATGGAACAGGAGGAACAAGTATACAAGAGTATGGCAACCCAAATAATCCTATTGAGTTTAAAGGTTTATTAGAAATGGACGCCTATCAGCATATTAAAAAGGGAACTAAATATCCTGCAACACTAATTACTACAGGAATTAATGACCCTAGAGTTGCTCCTTGGATGTCCTCAAAATTTGTTGCTAAAATGTTAGCTAATAGTACTTCTAAAAGCCCAATCCTGTTAAAAATAGATTATAATGGAGGTCACGGAGGAGCCATTCCTGTCGCCCAATCATATTCTAACATAGCGGACATTTACGCCTTTGCCCTGTGGCAATTGGGGCATCCCGATTATCAGCCAAAAAAATAAAAAAACAATGCCGCGTTTTCCATATATCTTTTTTGACAATTTTGTTGTCAGAGTACCCTTGTTATCCTATAAAGAATTTCAAAATATTTGTTCCGAAAGCACAAATGATGAAAAATTAAAGGAAATATTTACAGGAAACCTTTTCAAGGAATCTATTTATCTGGCGTCCTCAGAATTGTATCAGGAAATGGAAAAATCTATAAATAATGATGCAGACTTTCATAAAGATATCAAAAACAAATTAAGAAATACACTTTTGAAATATTTCAACAGGATACATAATCGTTGTACTCCTTTTGGTCTGTTTTCCGGTGTCGGTATCGGGAATTTTTATTCAAAAAGTTCACTTCCGAAATCATATTTTGAATGGCAAAAGTCAAGAGAGACCAAAATAGATATGAATTTTCTGGTTTCATTATCTCAATATATAACTTCAATTCCGGATATTAGAAACCAGCTTCTTTTTTCCCCCAACAACAGTATTTATAGAATTGGAAATAAAATCCGTTATATTGAACATGCAATCCAGGGGATGGAAAGAGAATACATCATTTCATCTGCCCCTATCTCTTCAGAATTAGAACAAGTTCTTGATTTTTCTAAACAGGGAAAAACCATTCTTGAAATAGCAGAATTATTAAAAAATGACGAAATATCATTTGATGAAATATTTGAATATTTAGATGAACTTATAGAAAACCAGGTTTTAGTAAGTGAATTGGAACCAAGTGTTTCTGGGGAGGATTTTTTAGATAATATTATTTCTTTCCTAAGCCGAATTGACGAATCCAAGAAAAGGAATATATTACACACCATTAGAAGTAAAATCAATCAACTTGATGATAATTTTGAAAATCCGGTTTCTTCTTACATCGAAATTGAAAATATTATTGAAAATCTAAATGTAAAATATGAGCAACAATATCTTTTTCAAACGGATTTATATCTTGATAACCAAGTTAAACTATCTCACCATTGGAAAAAAGAGCTCAAGGTAGGGATATCATTTTTGAATAAAATCACGATGTTCAATTCTCGGGATACACATCTTGAAAAATTCAAAACCGCATTTTACGAAAGGTTTGAAAACGAAGAAATTTTGCTGGCTTATGCTTTAGATACAGAAGTTGGAATTGGGTACAGACAGGATATTCGTAATAAAGGAATACACCCTTACTTAGAAGATTTGGATTTACCAATTTCCAATGAAAGAAGAAGTCTGGAAATCAAGTTAAATGCCGTACAAATTATACTCAACAAAAAGCTACAGGAAGCTTTCTTAGAAAAAAAATATTGCATTACACTGTTTGATGAAGACTTTCCTGAATTAAAAGAAAATTGGAAAGATTTGCCCAACACAATGTCTTTTATGGGCGAAGTGATTTCAGAAGAGAATCATGAAAAATTGTATCTGAATGGAGGAAGTGGAAATGCAGGTCGGCTATTGGCAAGATTTTCTTCGGAGAAATCAGCTATAAATATGTTGATCAAAGAAATTTCTGAAAAAGAGAAAGAGCTTAACCCCGAAAAGATCTTAGCAGAGATTATACACCTTCCAGAAGCAAGAACCGGAAACATTTTAAGACGTTCGCGAATAAGAGAATATGAAATTCCTTATCTCGCAAAATCTACTCTACTAGAGGAAAATCAAATTTCGGTGGATGATTTATTCTTGTCTGTGAAAAATGACCGGTTAGTTCTTCGTTCGAAATTGCATAATAGAGAAGTTGTTCCCTGCCTTACAAATGCCCATAATTATTCTACTAATTCGTTACCTGTTTATCATTTTTTATGCGATTTTGGTAATCAAAATATTCGATCAGGCTTATACTTTGATTGGGAAAGTCTTAGTACTATTTACAATTTTTTGCCAAGAGTAGAATACAGAAATATTATTCTTTTTAAAGCCCGCTGGAAAATCAGTTCCGACGAAATAAATTGGTTTTTATCTCTTTTGCAAACCTCAAATAAAGAATCAATAATGAATAAAATTGAAAATTGGAGTGCAATTAGACAAATTCCAGAGTGGATTCAATGGATAAAATCGGATAACACGTTGGTTATCAATTTTAAAAATTGGGACTTGGTACATCTGTTCTTTTCTTCAGTTAAAAATCAAAAGGAAATTTTTATTGAAGAATTTTTATGTAATAAAGATGAAAATTTTACCAGCCAGTTTATATTTCCAATGTATAAAGACTTAGATTAAAAATGAAGACAAGGAAATTTTCTCCTGGAAATGAATGGTTATATCTTAAAATTTACTGCGGAGTAAAAACTGCGGATATTATTTTGCTTGAATCAATAGGTGTTTTAGTCTCCGATTTAATGAAAAAAAAATTGATAAATAGATGGTTTTTTATTCGATATAATGATCCAAATTCACATTTAAGATTACGTTTTCAGCTTTTGGATATCAGTGATTATAATAAAATTTTAGCGATGCTAAATTCCAGCTTCAAATCTTACATACATTCGGGAGAGATTGCAAATATAGCCATAGATTCTTATGTCAGAGAATTGGAAAGATATGGAGAAAATACAATGGTATCTGCCGAAGAATTATTTTGTAAAAGTAGCGAATTGGTATTAAATTTTTTGAATTACGACGACGAAGAAAAATTGATAGTTTCGATGTTTTATATTGAGCAATTCCTTTCTTTAATAAAATTATCTGCAACCAAAAAAATGGATTTGATTAATCAATCAAACATAGTGTTTAAAAAAGAGTTTAATGCGGACAAAAATCTGAATAACCAGCTAAAAAGAAAATTTGCAGAATTTAAACCGAAATATCAGAATTTTGTTGATTCTAACGAGTTTGAAGAGATAAGGAATTTGATCATTATCAATATTTGTGATAGTATCCCAACTCTTGGAAAAATAATCGAAGATGATTTGAATTTTTTAGCTTCTTTTTTTCAAAGTATTTTCCATATGCACATCAACAGGATTTTTATTTCCCGTCAAAGGTTGTTTGAAATGGTGGTTTATGATTATTTATTTAGGTATAACAAGAATAAGGGATTGAAGATTTAAAAGAAGGTAGTGAATTGTTCAAGTTTTTGATTTACAGTAATTTAAATCACTAAGTTCACCATATAAATTTATAAATCTAAAGTATATATATTATGAATTGTGAATTCTACCCTATAAGTTTGCTGCTAGGAAATCAAAACAGCGGAATCCGAAAAGCTTCTAGAGTAGGAAATAACTCACTTATTTTTTAATTATGAATACTGAAAATAACAAGAAGAAAGTTATTAATAGTTTACTTAAAAAAAAGATTGAAGGATTAAGAGGTATCTATGGTGGTGTAGCATGTACTGCGGCGCCTGGACCAATTATTACAAAGTGCTATATATGCACAGTAACTTCTCCAAATCCTGGGGGAAGTACTGTCGGGCAGGCGTAACAATCTAGCTAAACTTTGAAGGAGTGGTATCTAAAGCCATTCCTTCTTTAATAGAATTAATAACTCTTTAAAATTATGGAAACAAAATTATCGGATGTGCTTTCTTATATAAATGAAGATGTTGTGGATCGTTTTTTAGCGATGTACGACATTGAACAAGAGGAAGCTTCAAAAATATTTACTGAAACCCTAAAGTGGCTTTGGTTAGGCAATAAAATGGACGGTGTTTTTATTGATGATTCCACATTGATAATTGATGAAATGTGGCATAATTTCATTTTGTTTACACAAGATTATGAATTTTTTTGTTTGAACACTTTTGGAAGGTTTCTTCATCATCAGCCTGAAAAAAGAAAGAAACAGGATTGGTATGAGGACTCATTTAATATTGAAGAGCATAAAAACAGACTGGAAAAATTGTACGAAGGGGTTTATGATCATCTTGGAGAAGAAACTTTGCTTACGTGGTATGAAGACTTCCCCCAAAAATACTCTATAGAAAACATAAAAAAATTGAGAAGATGAAAAGAGTAATTTACTTTTATTTATTGTTATTATCAGGATTATTCCATGCACAAAATTCGTTAGTTGATCTTGAAAAGGTATTTCCTGAAAAATTCGAGGTCTATATGACCAAAAATGCAAAAGAACAGCAAGTTTTCAAATCCGAATATAAATATCTGGATTCTGTGAACATTTATGGATACAATTACTCTTCATTTGATAACCTTAAAATAAGAGGTTTTTTGATTGAGCCAAAAGCAAAAGGCAAATATCCGGTAATTATTTTCAACCGTGGAGGAAACAAAGAGCTAGGAGCAGTGACCATAGCAACATTGACCGATTTTTTAGCAAAGATTGCGGCTAAGGGATTTATTGTTATAGGCTCGCAATTACGTGGAAGCGGACGAAGTGAAGGAAAGGATGAATTTGGTGGAAAAGATATTGGAGATGTACTGAAAATATTTGATATTATCAATCATCAAGGAAATGCTGATTCAAAAAAAATAGGGATGTTGGGCGTTAGCAGAGGATCAATGACTAATTTTTTGGTGCTGAAAGAAACAGATAAAGTAAAGGTAAATGTTACAATTGGAGGAATTGCAGACTTAAACCAAAAAGACAGACCGGAAATGTATCAGCTTTACAAAGAACTCATTCCTGATTTTGAAAAAAATCCAAATCAAGAATTAGACAAACGTTCTTCGTTGCTCTCTATTCCGCTTATAAAAAACAAACAACTAAAAAATTTCATTATTCACGGAGCCAATGATGAACGTGTAAATATTAATAATGCATTTTTGTTATTTGACAAGCTTAAATCTAATGATTTTTCAACAAGATTACTAATTTATGAGGATGCCAATCATGGAATAAACAATAATACAAATAGTTTGATAGGCCAAATAATAAGTTACTTTAGAACATACCTGTAAAATTTAGATTTCGTAAAATAAATCAGAAATTTCTGACCAAGATTTTAAAAATATAACCAGAATATTGAAAAATTTTCCGTTCTATAAACAACCGGATTTCAAAGACTGTGGACCCACATGTCTACGTATTATTGCCAAAAATTATGGTAAGACCATCCCTCTGCAACAAATTCGTGCTCTCTCTGAAACTACAAGGGAAGGAAGTTCTATGCACGGCTTAAGCGAAGCTGCTGAAAAATTAGGGTTTCGCAGTCTGGGAGTGCGGATTA
>Ga0302347_1004226_pt1 | contig 11685 bp, 10 predicted proteins | sample PhyWR1_FD_202178 | JGI IMG/M metagenome (GOLD analysis project Ga0302347, IMG submission 202178) | Leaf surface microbial communities from wheat plants in UC Gill Tract Community Farm, Albany, California, United States - DLSL W.R1 (v2)... | ecosystem: Host-associated > Plants > Phyllosphere >...
CCTCGAGGCCGGCCGCATCGCCCGCGACGCCGGAGTGGCCGCCGTCGCGCTGCACGGCCGCACGGCGAGCCAGTTCTACTCCGGCAAAGCCGACTGGGACTCCATCGCCCGGCTGCGCGAGGCCCTGCCGGACATCCCGGTGCTGGGCAACGGCGACATCTGGAGCGCCGAGGACGCCGAGCGCATGGTCCGCCAGACCGGCGTCGACGGCGTGGTGGTCGGCCGTGGCTGCCAGGGCCGACCGTGGCTCTTCGGCGATCTGCAGGCCGCGTTCGACGGCCGCGAGGACCGTATCCGCCCGGGCCTGCGCGAGGTGGCGGACGCCGTGTACCGGCACGCCGAGCTGATGATCGACACCTTCGGCGACGAGGGCAAGGCGCTGCGGGACATCCGCAAGCACATGGCCTGGTACTTCAAGGGCTACGTCGTCGGCGGGGACCTGCGGGCTCAGCTGGCCACGGTGCCGGACCTGGCGACGCTGCGCGGACTGCTCGACCAGCTGGACATGGAATCCCCGTACCCGGGAGCCGACGCCGAAGGCCCCCGTGGCCGCGCCGGCACCCCGAAGAGGACCGCGCTCCCGGACCGCTGGCTCGAGAGCCGCAGCCTGAACGACGAGCAGCGCGCCACCATCAAGGCGGCCGAACTGGACGTCTCGGGCGGCTGACGCCCCAGCCCGCCCGGTGGACGGCAGCGTTCCGGCCATGACGGATGTCATGCCCGGGACGTGACGCACGGCCGGGGTCCTCGCATCCTCTCCACGGTCGAATGGATACCGAGGGAGAGCACAGGCTCTTCCCGATCCATCCGGCAGACGGGGAATGCGAGGACATGATGAGCCAGTCACTGGCCGTGGACGCCCAGGGCCTCCATAAGAGTTTCGGGACGGTGCAGGCCGTCCGCGGCCTGGACCTCCAGGTGAAGCCCGGCGAAGTCGTGGCCTTCCTGGGCCCGAACGGCGCGGGCAAGACCACCACCATCGACATGATCCTGGGGCTCTCGGAGCCGACGAAGGGCAGCGTCACGATCTACGGTGGCACGCCCCGTCAGGCGATCGCCCGGGGCCAGGTGGCCGCCGTCATGCAGACGGGCGGGCTGCTCAGGGACATCACCGTCAAGGAGACGGTCCAGCTCACGGCCGCGATGTTCGACTCGCCGCGCCCGGTGGCGGAGGTCCTGGAGCGTGCCGGCATCGCGAGCCTGGCGGACCGCCGGGTGGAGAAGGGCTCGGGCGGTCAGCAGCAGCGCCTGCGCTTCGCGATGGCCCTGGTCTCCGACCCCGGCCTCATGATCCTGGATGAGCCCACTACCGGCATGGACGTGACCGGCCGCCGCGACTTCTGGCACGCCATCCGGCAGGACGCCCAGCGGGGCCGCACGGTGGTCTTCGCCACCCACTACCTGGACGAGGCCGACGCCTACGCGGACCGGATCGTCCTGGTCCGCCAGGGCCGCGTGGTGGCGGACGGCACCGCCGCCGAGATCAAGAACCTCGCGGCCGGACGCACCATCCGCGCAGCGTTGAGCCACGAGGATCCGCGGCTGGTCCGGCTCCCCGCCGTGGATTCCATGGAGTACGACGGCGCCCGGGTCACCATCCGCTCCCAGGATTCGGACACCGTGCTCCGCTTCCTCCTGGCCGAGACCGACGCGCATGACGTCGAGGTCAGCGCCAACAACCTCGAGGACGCCTTCGTGGCCCTCACCAGCGACGACGCCGCACCCGCCGTCGAGTCGACCTTCACCGGAAACGAGGCCCGGGCATGAGCACCACCACCAGGGACCCGCAGGCCGCCATCCAGCTGGTCGACCGCAGACCCGCTGCGGGAGGAGTCAACGGCACTTTCCTGTGGATCGAGATCAAGCGGCTTCTGCGCAACCGCCGCACCCTGATCTTCACCATCGCCATCCCGGCCCTGTTCTTCGCGATCTTCGGCCTGTCTAACAAGAACCAGATGCTCCCGGGCGGCACTCACAGCTACGGGGAGTACATCCTCATCAGTCTCACCGTGTATGCGGCGATGACCTCGGCCACCGCGTCCGGCTCGCAGGTGGCGGTCGAACGGGCCCAGGGCTGGTCCCGGCAGCTCCGGCTGACACCGCTGCGTCCTGGGGCGTACATCCTGGTGAAGGCCGCCGCCGCCCTGGCCATGAGCCTGATCGCCGTTGTCGCGCAGTTCGTGATCGGCGCCCTCTTCGGCGTCCACCTCGACGCCGCGACCCTCGTCGTGGCGGGCCTCGCCGCCTGGCTGGGCTCCCTCGTCTTCGCGGCGCTGGGCCTCATGGTCGGCTACCTCATGCCGAGTCAGAACGTCATGCAGCTCCTCGGCCCGGTGCTCGCGATCATGGCGATGCTCGGCGGGCTGTTCATGCCACTGGAAGTCATGGGCAGCACCTTCGCGGACATCGCGCGCTTCTCACCCGCCTACGGGATCGGACAGATCGCCCGCAGCCCCTTGACCGGGAACTGGGACTGGATCTGGGTGGTGAACGCCGTGGTCTGGCTCGCCATCTTCGTGACCGGCGCCGCCCTGGCCTTCCGCAAAGACACCAAGCGCGTCTGAGCCCTAGATTGGTTCTCATGGAAGACACACGGGAGTCACCCGGCCGATGGGCGAGCCGGCGTTCCGGGGCCGGGCCCCGGAACTGGCTCATCGGCGCCGGATTCTCCCTGCTGTTGTGGACGTGGCCCACCTACACCACGGTCTGGGCGGATCCGGCCGACCCGCTCGGGAACAAACTGCTGATCACGGGTCTGACCGTGCTCTTCTTCGCCTGCTATGCCGTCGGTCCGCTGTACGCCTGGTCGCGGAGGAAGCCTGAAGAGCGCGTCGTGGCGGCGGCCGTGGTCCTGGTGGTGCTCCTGGTCAGCAACGCCCTGGTCGTGCTCACCCTCGGCCTTCCCGGGCTCTGGACGTGGACGTTCGTGGCCTGCGCCGCAGCCATGCTGCCGCTGCCCGCCCGGTGGCGTGCGGTGTCGGTCTTCGCCCTGGCCGTCGGCTCCCTCCTGCTGCAGTCGGCCGGCGGGCAGCCGGAGGCGGGGTTCATGCAGGCGTCGCTGGTGCTGTCCCTCGGCTTCATGATGATGGCCTTCGCCCGGCAGATCCAGCTCCGGCAGCAGCTCGAAGCCACCCGGAAGGACCTCGCAGTCGCGGCCGTCGCCGCCGAACGGGACCGGATGGCGCGGGACATGCACGACATCCTGGGCCACTCCCTGACCGTGGTGGCCGTGAAGGCCGAACTCGCGGGCCGGCTGCTGGAAGCCGACCCGGCCCGTGCCGCCCGCGAGCTGGAGGACATCGAGGACCTGGCCCGCGGAGCGCTCGCCGATGTGCGGGCCACGGTGGCCGGGTACCGTGGGGTGAACGTCGTCGCGGAGCTGGCCCAGGCCCGCGGCGCGCTCGCCTCCGCAGGGATCGAGGCGGACCTGCCCGGCTCCGTGGACGAGGTTCCCGCGGCACACCGGGAACTCTTCGGCTGGGTGGTGCGCGAAGGCGTCACCAATGTCGTCCGGCACTCCCGCGCGGCACGCTGCCGGGTCACCGTGTCCGCGGACGGCGTCCAGGTGGACGACGACGGCGCGTGGCGCCCCGCGCTCGCACTCGCCGCGGGAGCCTCCGGGGGCGGCCGTGCGTCCTCCGGCGGCCCCGGCGACCCGGCGACTTCGCACTGGAGCGGACGGGGCTCCGGATTGGACGGTCTGGCCGAACGGGTCAGGCAGGCGGGAGGGACCCTCAGCACGGGCCCCTCGGAACTGGGCGGCTTCCGCCTGACGGTGGTGATGTAGTACATGGCGCAGGACAGTGCGATCCGCCTCGTGATCGCGGACGACCAGGCCCTCGTCCGGGGTGCGCTCGCCGCCCTGCTGGGGCTGGAGAACGACATCGAGGTGGTGGCCGAGACGGGGGACGGCGAAGCGGCGCTGGTCGCCGTGCGGGAGCAGCGGGCCGACGTCGCGCTCCTGGACGTGCAGATGCCGGGGCTGGACGGACTGGCGACGGCGGAACGGCAGTGCCGGGTGCTCATGGTGACGACGTTCGGCCGGCCCGGTTATGTCCGGCGTGCGCTGCAGGCCGGGGCCGCCGGTTTCGTCGTCAAGGACACCCCGGCCCGTCAGCTCGCGGACGCCGTCCGGAAGGTGCACGCCGGGCTGCGGGTCATCGATCCGTCGCTGGCCGCCGAGTCGCTCGTGGCGGGGGAGTCCCCGCTCACCGTGCGGGAGGTCGAGGTGCTCCGGGTGTCCGCGGGCGGCGGGACGGTGGCCGACATCGCGCGCGAGGTGTTCCTTTCGGAGGGCACGGTGCGCAATCACCTCTCGGCGGCCATGGCGAAGACGGGCGGACGGACCCGCGGCGATGCGGCACGGATCGCCGCGGAGAACGGTTGGTTGCTCTAGCCGAACGACCCTGGCCGCGCCGGTGTGGCCCGTGGCATGATGTCGGCACCCTGGCGAAGAGGCCGGCGAAGGAGCTGATGTCATGACCACCTGGAAGATCCGCGATTTCCACGCCTCGGATGTGGAAGGGATCCTGCACCTCTGGGAATCCCTCAAGGCGTCCGGAGTGGAGTCCGTCTACGATCTGGCCGAAGTGCTCGCGTCCTGCGAGAAGGACCACGCCGTGGTCGCCGTCCACGGGGACACGGTGGTGGGAGCCGCCGTCGGCCGTGCGGCGCACGATCAGGGCTGGATCGTCTTCCTGGCCACGCTCGAGTCCTGGCACGGGCAGGGCATCGGCACCTCGCTGCTCGCCGGCGTCGAACAGCGCATGGCGTCCCTCGGCCTGAACAAGCTGTCCGCGCTCATGCCCACCCAGGAGACCCGGGTGGAGGCGTTCCTGAACCGCGGCTTCCAGGTCAAGGCGGACCTGCGGTACTACGAGCGGCGGATCCCCATCCAGCGGGCCGAGCTCGGGGCCCTGGAGCAGCTCGGGGGCCGCATCCTGCCGCGCGATCTCTGGGAGAAGGTCGCGGGCATGACCCGGGAGAAGCAGCTGCTGGAACGGCGGCTCGTGCTGCCCCTGGCGGAAGGGGAGCTGGCGGAGGAGTTCGGCGTGGTGCCGCCCCGCGCCGTCGTGCTCTTCGGCCCGCCCGGCACCGGCAAGACGACCTTCGCCAAGGCCATCGCCTCCCGGCTCGAATGGCCTTTCGTGGAGGTGTTCCCCTCGCGCCTCGCAGCAGACCCCGCGGGCCTGGCCGGCGCCCTGCGTGAGACGTTCCTGGAGATCGCGGAGCTCGAGCATGCGGTGGTGTTCATCGACGAGGTGGAGGAGATCGCGGCGCAGCGTTCGGGCGAACCGCCGTCGCCTCTGCAGGGGGTGACGAACGAACTGCTCAAGATCATTCCGGCATTCCGCGATCAGCCCGGCCGTCTCCTCGTGTGCGCCACGAACTTCATCCGGTCCCTCGACTCCGCCTTCCTGCGGCACGGACGCTTCGATTACGTGATCCCGATCGGGCTCCCGGACGAGGAGGCGCGGACCGCCATGTGGCAGCGGTTCATCCCCGCGACCGTGCTGGCGGACGTCGACATCCAGGCTCTCGTGGACCGCAGCGAGGGGTTCTCCCCGGCGGACATCGAATTCGCTGCGCGCAGCGCCTCCCAGCGGGCCCTGGAGAAGGCGGTGTACGACGCCGGCGGCTCGGCTCTCGCGGCCGCGGACGGCGCTGCGCCCGGCGCTGTCGCTGGCGCCGGCCGCCGCGGTCCCACGACGCGCGACTACCTGGAGACCATCGCCGACACCCGGGCGACCGTCAGCGAGGAGGTCCGCGAAGCGTTCCTGGAGGACATCGGGACGCTCGCCCGGACCTGAGTCAGCCGGCCTCGGCCCCCGGGCCGGTTCCGCCCTGAGGTGAAGTCCGCGGAAAATCCGTGGGTCATGGCGTCATGGGCCGGGGGAGAAGGGCCTGCTCTGACTAGACTGAGGGCGTGAGTGACGCACAGTACCCGGCCCACGCCTCCGAACGCTGGGTCGCTGAGCCGGCCAAGAACACCTACCGGTCCGACTTCGAACGGGACCGCGCCCGGGTGCTCCATTCGTCCGCCCTGCGGCGGCTCGGGGCGAAGACCCAGGTGGTGGCGCCGGACACGGACGACTTCGTCCGGACCCGCCTGACCCACAGCCTCGAAGTGGCCCAGGTGGGCCGTGAACTCGGCCGTGCGCTCGGCTGCGATCCCGACGTCGTGGACACCGCTTGCCTTTCCCACGATCTGGGACATCCGCCCTTCGGCCACAACGGCGAGTCCGCGCTGAACGACATCGCCCACGACATCGGAGGCTTCGAGGGCAACGCCCAGACTCTGCGCCTTCTCACCCGTCTCGAGCCGAAGGTGCTCGCCCCGGACGGCACCCCCGCCGGGCTGAATCTCACCCGCGCGAGCCTGGACGCCTCGTGCAAGTACCCGTGGCAGGCCGCCGACGCCCCCGTGATCCACGGCCGCCGCACAAGCAAGTTCGGCGCCTACGAGGACGATCTGCCGATCTTCGACTGGGTCCGGGACAACGCCCCGGCGGGCCAGACCTGCATCGAGGCCCAGGTCATGGACCTGGCCGACGACATCTCATATTCAGTGCACGACGTGGAGGACGCCGTCGTGGCCGGGCATTTCCAGCTGCGCTGGATGGACAACCCGGACCACCGCGCCCGCGTGGTGGGCTACACCCGGCAGTGGTACCTGCCGCACGCCGACCCCGCCGAAGTGGACGAGGCGCTGAGCCGTCTTGAGAAGACCGCCGTCTGGGTGCGGGAGGCCGACGGCAGCCGGAAGTCGATGGCCGCCCTGAAGAACATGACGAGCCAGCTGATCGGACGGTTCTGCCAGAGCGCGCTCGAGGCCACCCGGTCCGTCTACGGCCCGGACCCCCTGACCCGGTACAACGGACAGCTGATGGTGCCCGAGGAGACCGTCATGGAGATCGCCGTCATGAAGGGCCTGGCCACCACGTTCGTCATGACCACGGACCACCGCCAGCCGATCTACGAGCGGCAGCAGGAGGTGCTGCGGGCTCTCGTGAGCGCGCTGACCGCCACGGGGGACAAGCATCTGGAGCCCATGTTCGCCGCCGACTGGCGCGCCGCGGACAGCGACGACGCCCGCTTCCGGGTCGTCATCGACCAGGTGGCGTCGCTGACCGACGGGTCGGCGCTGAGCCTGCACGAACGCCTGGTGGGCAGCCTGCCGTCGCTCTGGTGATCCCGCGGGCGGCCGTCCCCGGGCCGCCCCACCCACCGCGGCCGTCCCGGCTTGCCAGCCGGACTAGGATGGAACCGTGGCTGGACTGATCAAAAGGGAAGACATCGAGGCGGTCCGCCAGCGCACCGACATCAAAGAGGTGGTGGACGGGTACGTCACCCTCCGCAGCGCGGGCATCGGCTCGTTCAAGGGGCTCTGTCCTTTCCATGACGAGCGCAGCCCGAGCTTCCACGTCCGCCCGCAAGTGGGCACGTACCACTGCTTCGGATGCGGTGAGAGCGGCGACGTCATCTCCTTCGTGCAGAAGATGGATCATCTGTCCTTCAGTGAGACGGTGGAGAAGCTCGCGGCCAAGGTCGGCATCGAACTCCGCTACGAAGACGGCGGCACCGGACCGCGACGCGAGGATGTGGGCAAGCGCCAGAAGCTCCTGGACGCCCACAAGATCGCCGCGGAGTTCTTCGCCGCCCAGCTCCTGACGCCGGGCGCCATCGAGGGCCGGCGGTTCCTCGCCGAACGCGGTTTCGACCGCGCCGCCGCGGAGTCCTTCGGCGTGGGGTTCGCCCCGCAGGGCTGGGACGGGCTGCTCGGCCACCTGCGCACCAAGGGCTTCCGCGATGACGAACTGGTGCAGACCGGCATGTTCTCCACGGGCCGGGAAGGGTCCGGCCGGCTGTACGACCGCTTCCGGGGTCGGCTGATCTGGCCCATCCGCGACATCACGGGCGACGTGATCGGCTTCGGCGCGCGCAAGCTCTTCGAGGACGACAAGGGCCCCAAGTACCTCAACACCCCGGAGACCCCGCTCTACAAGAAATCCCAGGTCCTGTACGGGATCGACAAGGCCAAGCGGGACATCGTGCGCGGCCGGCAGCTCGTGGTGGTCGAGGGCTACACGGACGTCATGGCCTGTCACCTCGCGGGCGTCACCACCGCGGTCGCGACCTGTGGCACGGCCTTCGGCGGGGACCACATCAAGATCGTGCGGCGCCTCCTCTCGGACGACGGCACCGGTGGCGAAGTGGTCTTCACCTTCGACGGCGACGCCGCGGGCCAGAAAGCGGCCCTGCGTGCCTTCGAGGAGGATCAGCGTTTCGTGGCGCAGACCTACGTGGCGGTCGAGCCGTCCGGCGCGGACCCCTGTGAACTCCGGCAGCACCGGGGTGACCAGGCCGTGAAGGATCTCATCGACAGCCGCAGGCCCCTGTTCGAGTTCGCCATCCGGGTGGGCCTGAAGAAGCACAATCTCAACACCGTGGAAGGCCGGGTCCAGGCGCTCCGGGAGGCCGCGCCGATCGTGGCCCGGATCCGGGACGGGTCGTTGCGTCCCGCGTACACCCGCGAACTGGCCGGCTGGCTGGGCATGTCCATGGAGGAGGTGTCCCGGGCGGTGCAGACGGCCGCGCGCCGGGCCGCGGCGGCGCCGTCGTCGGGCGATCACGGGGGAGCGCCCGCGCAGGAGCCGGCGGACAGCGCACCGCTGTACGGCCGCCCGGATCCGAGGGATCCTGCCGCCGCCATGGAGCGGCAGTCGCTGGAGGTCGCCCTGCAGCAGCCTCAGGTGCTCGACGAGCGTCACTGGCAGATGTTCTCCCAGGCCCACTTCGTGGTGCCCGCCTACCAGGCCGTCCACACGGCGATCCGAGCCGTGGGCACGGCGCGGGGCGCCGACCCGGTGACCTGGGTCGAGACCGTCCGCGAAGAGGTTCCGGAGCCGCTGCGCGGCCTCGTGTCGGAGCTCGCGGTCGCGATGATCCCGGCGCCCGACGAGGACGCTCTCCTGCGGGCGTGCCGGGACATCCTGGCCCGCCTGTTCGAGCTGGACATCACCCGTCAGAAAGCGGATCTGCTCGGTCAGCTGCAGCGCATGGGGGCCGACGCCGACCCCGCCACGGTCCAGGACCTGAACCGGCAGCTGCTCTCCTTGGAGATGCAGCGGCGGTCGCTGCGCCAGACCGCCTGAGCGTCCCCGGGCAGGCGCGGGGCCCGATTTCATGTTCGGGGTCCGGCTCTGGTAATGTCTTACTCGCTTCGATCCTCCTTAGCTCAATTGGCAGAGCATTCGACTGTTAATCGAAGGGTTGCTGGTTCAAGTCCAGCAGGAGGAGCTTTCGCCCCGGGTGAGCGGCCTGAAACGGCCGCTGACCCGGGGTTTTTCTTTGCCCGGGAACGTTTTCGTGAGCCGGGAACCACCCGAGGGGAGCCGATCAGCGCTCCGACGGCGTCCGACGTGGAGCGTCCGCGGGCCTCCCGGAGGCCTGAGTGGCCCGCAGGGCTCCGATCAGGCGTTCGGTGCACCCCACGATCACCAGGAGCCCTCCCAGGAGCGAGACGCGGAATCCGCCGGTCACGAACGCGTCCATGGCCACGAGCAGCAGGCCGATGCCGATCAGCAGCGGGCCGAACGTCCCGTCGGCCTTCCGTGCACGGTCCGATCCTGGTGTGTTCCGCATCTCCTGTGGCGTCATGCGGCCAGACTACCCGTCCGGCTCAGCTCCCGCTGGTCACACGTTCCTCGAAAGCGGTCCACCCCGGGGACAGGAGGGCGAACGTGGCCTCGAGGGATGCCCGGGGATCCTCCGTGCGGTCGAGGAACGCCCAGGTCTCCAGCGCGTAGTGGGAGAAGACCTGGATGAAGGGGTCCGTGGCGGGCAGCCCCAGCTCGTCGGCGATGGTCAGGATCAGGGCCTTCTCATGCCGCATCCACATGGACCGCTCGTACTCGCGGAGGGACGGCGCGGCCTGGACCATCGCGTCGAAGGCCGCCACTTGCGCACCGTACTGCTCGTGCTCCTCCATGACCGCGCGGAGCCACTGGTGGATGGCGGTGCAGATGGTCATGCCCGGCTCGCGGTTCCTGACCGCCTCCAGGAGTGCGTCTCGGATCTCGTCGTCCTCGTCGTAGACGAGGGCCTCCTTCTGGGGGAAGTGGGCGTAGACGGTGGCGAGGGAGACGTCGGCGCGTTCGGCCACCTCCTTGATGGTCACGGCGTCGAAGCCGCGGTCCTGGAAGAGTTCGAGCGCGGCGTCCGAGATCGCCTTGCGGGTCGCTGCCTTCTTGCGTTCCCGGCGTCCCGGGGTGGTGGTGTCGGCCATGCTCACCAGGATAGTCGCTCTAAAACTAGAATGACTCTAGTTTTAGTGTTACTCTAGCGACATGCCCCTGAATTCCTCCCCTCCAGCTCCGCCGCCGTCTCCGCGCCGCGCCTGGTTCATGCTCGTCGTCCTCACCATGCTCACCGTCATCGGCATGACGGTGGTCCTGCCCGTCATGCCGTTCATCGTCCAGGAGTACCTCCCGCACGGCGATCCGAACCTCGCCCTCTGGGTGGGGGTCCTCGAAGGGGTGAACGCGTTGTGCGCCTTCCTCGCGGCGCCGTTCCTCGGCGGCCTCTCCGACCGAGTGGGCCGCCGGCCCGTCATCATCGTCGCCTCCTTCGGCGCGGTCATCGGCTATCTGGTGTTCGGCTTCGGCGGATCCTTGTGGATCCTCCTGCTCGGCCGTGTCATCCAGGGCGTCACCGCCGGCGACCTCCCCGCGCTCTTCGCCTACACCGCGGACATCACCCCCGCCAAGGACCGCGCCAAGCGATTCGGGCTCCTCGGGGCTCTCAACGGCATCGGCTTCATGATCGGCCCTGCCCTCGGCGGGCTCCTCTCCGCCATCGACATCCACCTGCCGGTCTTCGTCACGGCCGTCGTCGCCCTCATCGTGGCGATCCTCGCGATCTTCCTGCTGCCGGAGTCCCTCGCGCCGGAGAACCGCACCCCGAAGCTCGCTCTCGAGGAACTGCACCCGGTGAGGGTCATCTCCGATGCGTTCCGCCGTCCCGGGCTGCGCGGTCTGCTGCTCGTGTTCGCGCTCATGATGATCCCGTTCGCCTTCTTCGCCAACAACTTCAGCGTGCTCGCCATCGACGCCGTCGGCTGGAGCGCCGCCCAGATCGGCTTCCTGGTGGCCGTCATCGGCGTCCTGGACGTCGCGGTGCAGGGCGGCCTGCTGGCCGTGCTGCTGCCGAGGATCGGCGAGAAGAAGACCATCATCATCGGCATCCTGGGGCAGGGTCTCGGATGTGCGGCGCTGGTCATCCTCGCCTCGGTGCTGGCCCAGCCGTGGCTGCTGATCGCCGGCGTGCTCATGCTCGGAGCATCGCAAGGCCTCACGCAGGCTCCGCTGGACGGGCTCATCTCCAGCTCCGTGGGCGACGACGAGCAGGGCCGCGTGGCGGGAGCGCTCCAGGCGGTGGGATCGGCCATCCAGATGGCCGCGCCGATCGTTGCCGGTCTCCTGTACAGCGGGATCGCGCATGTGGCGCCCTACCTGCTGGGTGTGCTCTTCATCCTGGCTGCGGCGGTGGTCTTCTCGCGCCTGAGGCTGCCGAGGAGTGCTCACGAAGCGCCCCGCGGGGAAGGGGCCGTGGTCTGAGCCGGCGTCACTGAAGCGAGGCGGCGGGCGGGGCTCGATTTCATGTTCGGGCCCCGCCTCTGGTAAC
>Ga0302347_1004227_pt1 | contig 11684 bp, 7 predicted proteins | sample PhyWR1_FD_202178 | JGI IMG/M metagenome (GOLD analysis project Ga0302347, IMG submission 202178) | Leaf surface microbial communities from wheat plants in UC Gill Tract Community Farm, Albany, California, United States - DLSL W.R1 (v2)... | ecosystem: Host-associated > Plants > Phyllosphere >...
TGGGGCGATCTGAAAACCAATCTGGGCGTCTATGGCCGTAACTTCAACGATATTAAGTCGATGGAGAATGTTGAATATAACAATATGACCGGGGCGGATAATACCTTTATCCAGAACTATACCCTGTCTGTGAATAACCGCCTGGGGTCGTGGCAGTGGATGGTCAATGGCCTGTTCTCCAAAGATAACGATCTGCGCATTAACGATGGACTGGCAACGGACAAAGCTGCATCCAGCGGCGTAAACACCATGCTGGGTTATCATGGAGAGAGTTTTTATGGTCTCGGGTCGGGCTCGTCTAAAACGGTACTGCTTTATGGTAAAGGATTAGGCGCAGAAGTACGCGGTCCAGGCTCTGATGGTTATCTGATAGAGGATGCCTGGACGGTGAAATTTGCTTCCTATGGAATAACGCCTCTGAGTGACAAATTTAGCTGGGCGCCGCTGCTGGTCGCACAAAGCAGTCATAATCGTTACCTCAATAATGATAGCTATAACTGGATAACCTTTAACTCACGCTTCATTCAGGAAATAAACCAGAACTTCGCGCTGCAATACGAAACCAGCTATCAGTATATGGATATTGATCCCCAGGGCTTTAATGGTAATAAATCTGTCAATGGCAGCTATGCGAAGCTTACTTTTGCCCCCACCTTTAAGATGCAAAATGTGACCGATTTCTTTGAACGGCCTGAAATTCGCTTTTTTGTCACCTATATGAACTGGAATAAGGCGCTGGATAACTACTCCACCACCGATACCATGGGCAGTGCTGGTTATAATAGCGGCGGTATCTTTGTGTTTGGTGCTCAACTGGAAACCTGGTTCTAAGCCTATCCCGCAATGGAGAGTCCGGATGAATGATCTCATCCGGATTCGCCTCAGTGCTAATTTACAGTGATCCCCCAGAATATCCCTTTCAAATAAATGGTAATGATTATCATTTACATAACAAAAAACCCCAGTATGATGAGCTCCTGCGTTTTGTCTTGATAACAAAACACCTGATCATCACCTGGCACGACTGTTTATTACCCGGGATTTACCCACAGCCAGTCAGGTTTGCACGGTAGCCCTGCATTTAAGTGCTGGGGTATTTAAAGATATTTGAAAAGGAGATCGTTGATGACGTCGATAAACGCCGCTGACCCCGCGACAAAATCCCCTGGTGCCGGGTTACTTCGTCCGGTGCGCGGCTGGATTGCGCTGGCTGCGGTATTCCAGGCCGGTTCAGCTATCTTGATACTGGCTCCGTTGATAGGCCTGACTGAACTGGCTCGGGTGCTCATGAGTACTGACTCTGAACGTGCTGCCGAGGCCTGGTATATTGTTAAAGTCTCTGCACTTTATCTGGGCGGGGGATTAGCGTTGCGTGGCTTTGCTGAACTGATCTCTCATGTTGCTGAAAATGCGTTCTCTTTATGGTTGCGTCGACAGTTAGCCTACAGAATGGCACACGCGCCGCTCAGTTGGTTTAGTGCCAATAGCAGCGGAAAAATTAAGCAAAGTATGCAGGACGATGTCACGGCTATTCATCATCTGGTTGCGCATTCTTATTTAAATCTGACCGGGGCGGTGACGACGATTATTTTTGTCTATGGCTATCTGTTTTTCATTAACTGGCAAATGACCGTTATTGCCCTGATCCCTTTTCCTTTTTTCTTTCTCCTTTATCGAAATGTGATGCGCGCCAGTCAGGCGAAAATGGCAGAGTATGGTCAGGAACTAGAGCAAGTGAACCAATCCGTGGTGGAGTTCGTTCAGGGTATTCCGGTAGTGAAAACCTTTGGTCAGCATGGTGTTGCTCATCAAGCTTATCGCCAGGCGGTCGACAGCTTCCGTGATTTCTTCCTTGGCTGGGTTCGGCCATTGATTAAACCGGAAAGCCTCTCTGGTGTGATAATCGCCCCGGTGACTTTGCTATTGCTGGTACTGGTAAGTGGCGTCGGTTTTATTTATCTGGGCTGGCTGGATATCTGGCAGCTTCTGCCTTTTGCTGTGCTGGGATTAGGCGTCTCGGTACCCATTGGCACCTTAAGTCACAGCGCCCAATCTTTGCAGATGTCAAAAGGGGCTTTTAACCGGCTGGCAGAATTACTGGCGATACCTCAGCAATCTGAGCCTGAAAAAGGGCTTATCAATGCGAATAATCAAGTCTGTTTTGACTCTGTCAGCTTCAGTTATGGGGCCGATCGCCGCATTCTCAATGAGGTCTCTCTGACGCTGGAGCCGCGGACGGTCACTGCCGTGGTTGGCGCATCGGGTGCCGGAAAATCGACGCTGGCAAAACTGCTACTGCGGTTTGCCCAACCCGACAGTGGCAAGATCACTCTGGGAGGAGTCTCTCTCACTGATATGACGACTGAACATCTTTATCAGCAGATTGGCTGTGTATTCCAGGATGTGCGTCTGTTGCGACTGAGTATTTATGACAATATTGCACTAGGGAACCCGCAGGCAACCGAGCAACAAGTGGTAGCTGCTGCCCAGGCTGCAAATATTCATCAGCGCATTACGCAACTGCCCCGGGGTTATCAGTCAGTTTATGGGGAAGATGCCCTTCTTTCTGGCGGTGAAGCACAGCGATTAAGTATTGCCAGAGCACTGCTTAAGGATCCTCAGTTGCTGGTCCTTGACGAAGCAACCGCCCAGGCGGATGCCGAATCAGAGGCCGCGATTCAGGACACGCTGGCAAAACTCATTGCCCAACGTGGTAATCGTTCATTACTGGTGATAGCTCACCGCCTGTCTACCATCGTCCATGCCGATAATATTGTGGTGATGGCGAACGGCTATATTGTGGAACAGGGAACTCATCACTCGTTGCTGGCTAATCAGGGTGAATATGCGCGTTTATGGCAGGCCCAATTTTCAGCGTCTCAGGAGGAAGTATGTTACTGACTCGCCTTTTATTATTACTGGGTACAGAGAACAGCAAAAGACTGAAACGCTATCTGGTATTAATGGGATTGTTCTGTCTGGTACAGGGCATCACCTTTGCGATGGTGGTTCCTGTTATTCGCGCATTATTACTGGGTGAAGTGGTGCAGGCTGCTCTTTGGTTAGTCCCTTTAACGCTGGGAACGTTGCTGACCTGGTATCTTAATTATCTTGTCTCTATGAGCGGCTTTAATGTTGCGATTACCTTACTGAATACCTTACGGCACCGGATTGGCGACCATGTTGTGACTTTGCCACTTGGCTGGTTTACCCCGGCAAATACCAGCCGGCTGGGGGTGTTATTGAGTCAGGGGGTGATGGATATTCTCGGGCTTCCGGCGCATCAGTTGACACCTTTGCTGCGCGCCATACTGACCCCGCTAGTGGTGGTGGCAGCAACGTTGTTCTTCGACTGGCGTATTGCGCTGATTACGCTGGTTATTTTCCCTCTGGTGGCATTGGTTTACTGGTGGGCAGGTAAGCTGGGACGGGCAGCTGATGAAGTCGTTCATCAGACTACGGCAGAAGCCAGCGATCGTATGGGCGAATTTGCTCAGAACCAGATGGTGCTGCGCACTCATGGTTGCGGGGAACAGGGACATGCTAGCTTTGACGCAGCGCTGGTGGCCCAGAATCGAGCCAGTAAACGCCAGCTCTGGCTGATATTACCGCCACTGCTGGCGAATTCCTGGGTGACGCAACTGAGTTTCCTGATGCTGATGGCGAGTGTGACTTATCTGGGGCTCACAGATAGCGACCCACAGCAGTTGGTGACCTTGCTGGCATTGCTGGTGTTGATGAACCGAGTGATGGATCCCCTGACGGAAGTTGCGGCTTATGGATCGGGGATCCGTATGGCTTCTGCACAGATGGATGCGGTGGAACGTGTGCTGGCTGAACAACCTTTGCCGCAGCCAGAAAATCCGCAACCTTATAGCGGTGAGGCCAGCATTGAGCTGCATAACGTGACATTTGGTTACCAGCCTGAATGGCCGATAATCAAAAATATCTCTTTCACCCTGGCGGCAAACACCACCACGGCATTGGTGGGGCTTTCTGGTTCGGGCAAAACCACGCTCATGCGGCTGATTGCCCGTTTCTTCGATCCGGATAGTGGCAGCATCTCGCTGGGAGGCACCGATCTCCGCCAGTTAAGCAATCGTGATCATATGGCGCTTATCGCTCCGGTATTTCAGGATAACTATCTGTTCAGTGGCTCCTTGCGAGAAAACGTATTGATTGGTCGTCCTGATGCCAATGATGAGGATATCCAGCGCGTGGTTGAGCTGGCTCGTCTGGATGAGTTACTACAACGCTTGCCGGACGGCTGGCAAAGCCAGGTGGGCGAGGGGGGAGGATTGCTCTCTGGCGGTGAGCGCCAGCGCGTCGCCATTGCTCGTGCACTGTTAAAAAATGCGCCAGTTTTGCTGCTGGATGAAGCTACCGGATCGCTTGATGCTGACAACCAGGCCGCGATTACTGCCGGACTCCAGTCATTGACCCATCGTTGTACATTACTGGTTATCGCACATCAGCTTGCGACCATCCAGAATGCAGACCAGATTTTGGTGCTTGATCAGCAACACATCATTGAGCGTGGCAGTCATCAACAATTACTGGCCGCCGGGGGGCGATACGCCGATTTCTGGCATGCTCGTCACCAGGCTGAAGGCTGGCGCATTCAATAAATCCTGCGGGGCGGTGAGGTCTGATTTTAATCATGATGAGTCAGACTGATAACCGCCCCTGAAAAGTGCATCCCGTATTGATGGGAATAAATGAAAAGATGTTCATGGCAATCAATAATTCTCGGAAATATGATTGATTTCCTATGCATCGTTTATCTCTGGATAATAGTTTCTCTTGAATATTATCTAAAGTGAAATTTATCCAGATGTTAAACTAAAGTTATTTATTTTGTAGTTTGATTGAAATACATTTTAAATGTTCCGGGAACATTTCATTTTACCTATGGAAGTTTGCTCCTGTGGCATAAGCAAATAAGATTGATTTTTCATGCTATTGTCTGTTTGTATGTCAAGAAATAACAGATTGTATTTTTAATTGTCACTATTATTTCTGATCGCATCTATAGCTGTAAATATGCAAGGAATATGCGACTTATTAAGCTATTTGTTTTTTCGATAATAACGAATAATGACATGAGCAGCACAGGCATGGATGCATTACTGCGAATGAAACTTAAACTCAGAATCATCAACCTACTGGAGTATTAAAAAAAGAGACGTCATGGCTTACGGAAATTTTATCAAGTTATGAGTATTTAAATTCTGGACGTCATGCACACAGAGATGAATGACCCAACATCATCGCCAGACCGTCAAATAGAACTGTTTGGATTAGGTTGTTTGTAACCATATGTAATATAATGACTTGATTGGCTTTTGAATTTATGGGTTTACTCTTATTCTTAGTTGAATATTTAAAATTGTGCCTTTATATTTTAATTATATTTATTATCTGATTGTTAGTTATTCAGGTTGATATGATTTCATTATTATATTTCGACGCTTATTGTTACTTATTAATATATTTAGATGATTTCATTACATGAAAATCGCTAATGATTTTCAATGTGTCTTTTTGAAATGTTTATGGAGGGAGCTTGCACCTGAGTAAAAAATTAATAATAATTAAAAGGAATTATTAATTGCTGCAGTGTTTAATTGAAAAGAATATTTAAAAGGTCTTTTCTATCTTGAATAAGACACTCTGGTTTAACCAAAATTACTTAGATAAAGATGAATCAAATGGAAACTATAGATTATAACGAACAGCTTCAAAGCATACATAATGTCAATCTTTCATATCTATTGCTGGCACAACGATTAATTCGGGAAAATAAATTTCTGGCAACCTTCAGACTAGGGTTAAATGATGCAACGATAGATATATTAAAGGATTTATCCTTACCACAACTGATCAAACTTTCATCTACCGGACAACTTATTAGTCGTCTCAGACTGGATAATGAAGATGTGATTGAATGTTTAACTAAGGACTCACGTATTGATGCTCTTCAGCGTATTCATACTGGCATTATTCTATCGACAGAATTACTCGACTCTCTGTCAGAGAAAAATCCCTCAATGGCCTGACAGGAGAGAATAATGGAAAATAAGAGCATTCTCCAGGAAATCACCGAAGTACATATCGCCATGGAACTGATATCTTTTGGGGCACGTATGCAGGTGTTAGAGAGCGAGACCAGTTTAAGCCGCAGGCGATTATTAAGATTATACAAAGAGCTTAAAGGCTGCTCCCCACCAAAAGGGTTATTACCTTTTTCACCTGACTGGTTTATGACATGGGAACAGAACGTTCATGCCTCAATGTTTTATAATATATTTTTATTTTTGCATAAAACCCTGTCAGGAAGAACAATTGAACACACCCTAATGGCCTATAAACTCTATCTTGAGCAATGTATCAGTTACTCAGCAGAAAAACCGGTACTTGGATTGACGCGGGCATGGACACTTATTCGTTTTATAGAATGTGGCATGATTGAACATACGAAATGTTGTACTTGTGGGGGCGTGTTTGTGGTCTCGACAACCCATATAAACTATAAACAGTTTACTTGTCGATTATGTTGTATTCCTTCACGGGCGATAAAAAAAAGTCAGTACCATAATAAACCTGCAGTTTGTAGCAGCGTAAGTAATTAATTCTGATTTGAGTCTGTTTTTAATTAATGCGATGTGAACAATGAATGAGTTATTTTTTATGGAATACTGATTTTGGTGAATAACCAAAGAATTGATTAAATGCTACGCTGAAATTATTGGGGTGACGATAACCAACATTCCAGGCTGTCTGTGCCACCTGATAGCCTGATTCTAATAATAAATGCGCTTTCCGCATGCGCATCTCTAATAACATTTTATGTGGGGTGGAATTAAACAGATAACGGAATCCTTCCTTGAGCTTGCTTTTACTGATACCCATCGCGGTACAAAGAAACGCTTCCGTTATCGGCTCCGCCATCTTTTTTTGCATCAGATCCTGGACTTGTTCTAACTGTCTGACTTCATCAGGGGACAGTTTTTGTTTACGGGCGATTTCTGGTGGTATTAAAGACTCAAGTTGCTCAGAGAGTAGACCGAGGCTATGCATATGTAAGGTTAATCGGTTTGATCCCGCGTCATGGTGGTTCATATGACGGGCTAATACTGAAGCATGGGAAAGACTGGTCGGTGAGGTTTTCTGATGGCGTAACTGGGTTAACTGACCATTACCTAATAACAGACTCGCCCGCTCGTGACCGACATATTGCTGAAGTAAATTCTCACCAATGATTAAACGTAACTGGGAGGTAGTCGCCGCGGCAGAGTAATAACGCTGGCCTGCACTATGGCGGAATGCATTGATGGTCGTGTATCCGGCGCTAAAGTTCACCGTTGGCGAAGCCTGCGCTGACTGATAACAGGAGGTACCATGAAGCCCTAAAGTAATCACCATAACATGGCTATTATGTGGATTATCACCTTGATTAATCGTGAGATCGCAGACAGGACTGTAATGTAAGTGGACCAAGGTTAGGTCGGGTGCAAGGACAATCTGATCAGAATAACAGACTCCCAAATTTTCAATTGGCTGGCTACGAACAGCACCGGTCTGCTCACTGCGATTGAGATGAAAATGCTCTTTACTGAGTTGTTGTTCTTGCTTCAATGAAACCTTCAAGATGCACCATTTCCTTCGTCCGGCCTTACTGCGGTATCAGTGATTTTTTACAAGCAACTAATGATAATGATTATCAATTGTGTTTATAGCATACCTGTTTTTGCTCTACAAGAAGTACCCGCCAGCAAATCCACTCTCTTTGTCAGTCAATAATTCATACGAAACAAAACTGATTCCATAGGAATTCAAAAGATATTGATAATCGTTATCAAATAAAATGCTCTGGCTCAACCACAGAGCCCCCTTTATTTGGCCTGACAGCGCTAATGTATTCTTACTGCCTGAGAATAAACGTATGAATAAATTTAAAATAACAAGAATCCCTTTTTATCAGACTGCCTGCCTGGGATTTTGCGGACTGGTATCCGCATTCAGCTATGGTGATGATTCAACGATTATGGTCACCGCAGATAAAACCGTTCAGTCTGCCGAAGAAGTGCCCGCTAGTTTGTCGACTTTTTTTACTGAAGATTTACAGCGTCAGCACATTGAAGATCTCATTACCCTTGCCCGTAAAACCCCCAGTTTCAGCTTTCAGTCCACCGGACAATCTGGCTTTAACCCGCCAGTTATTCGGGGCCTGACATCCTACGCGACGGCTTTTTCCTCTTCGATGCTGATGACCGTGGATGGCGTTCCTGTGCTGGCCAGCCAGGGGTTTGATAATAATCTCGTTGGTGTCGAGCGAGTAGAGATACTCCGTGGTCCGCAATCGGCCTTATACGGTAAAAATGCCGAGGGCGGGGTATTAAATATTTATACTCGTCAGCCTGATAATACCCCCTGGTTACGTATTGATGGCGAAATGGGTAGCCGAAATAAGCGCGTATTACGCCTCGATACCTCCCATCCTTTGATTGAAGACACGCTCTATTTAGGGATTGCCGGCCAGTTCCGTGAACAGGATGGTTTTATCCATGACCGTTACAACGGCGGCTGGGCTGATGACCGAAAAAGTTATGATGGCCGGGCGGTGATGCGCTGGACACCTAATGAGAAGAGCGATATCTCATTGCGTTACAGCCATATTAACTACCGGGATGGTGCTTCGGCATGGGGGAGTGTTAACGGTTCGCACCATGAAGTTGATTCTGGAACCCCGAGCTGGAACCGCTCAGAGGGGGAAACCTTCTCATTAGATGTGGCTTATGAGTTTGACTCAGGCATTTCACTACGTTCAATCACAGCAAAAACAGACTATGACGACAGGCTGAAACAGGACACCGATTTTATGCCTGCGGAACTGTTCTTTTTGCAACGTAAGTACCATTTGAACAATCTCTCTCAGGAATTAAGACTGTCTGGCGATTACCGTGATGCCAGCTGGCTGGTGGGGATTTATGCGGATAAAACGGATAACGATGTCTCTTTTACCAATAAAACCTTAATGAATCTCCAGACCATTAATACCTCTCTTGAAGGGCACTCGGTTTCACTGTTTGGTCAATGGCTACAGCCGATAACTTCTCAGTGGTCCGTTACGCTGGGCGGACGTATTCAGCAAGACCGCATCAAGGTTAAACCTGAATATGCTGAAAATCAGAGCCAGAAAGATAATCAGTTCTCTCCAAAAGCCTCTTTGCAATACCAGTGGACACCCGAACATAATCTCTACCTGACCTATTCCGAAGGTTTTCGTGCGGGAGGATATAACCTCTTCTCACCGACAGTGAATTACCCCAAATTTTCACCAGAGAAAGTCCGCTCTTATGAGACTGGGATGAAAGGGCTGATTAAGCCGCTCAATCTGCGATATTCACTCGCTGCTTATTACATGCAAATCAATGATATGCAGGTTCAGCAAATCCTGGGGCCGGGAGTGACCTCAATTACTAATGCGGCGACAGCCCATTCCAGCGGAATAGAAGCCACCCTCGACTACTGGCTGAACTCAGAATGGAGTTTTGATGCTTCACTTGGGCTCAATAAAACCCGCTTTAAGCACTACCGGGATGGCAGTAATAACTATGACGGTAATCATAACCCCTACGCGCCGGACGTGACCTGGCACCTGGGCGTGCGCTATGACGCTGAAAGCTGGTATGCCAATGCGTCTCTGGATGGGGTAGGGCGTACTTATCTGGATCCGGGCAATAACTATCAGCGCGGCGGGTATCAGCTACTCAATATGCTAGTCGGTTATCCGGTGAACCCGCACCTGACCTTAAGCGTTTACGGGCAGAACCTGACCAACGAGCACTACGATGCCATCGGCGAAATGAACGGTAATGTCATTATTTATAGTCAGCCTCAGGAATTTGGAGTCCGTGCCAGTTATGAATTTTAATCAACCTGCAACCTTACAACCTTACTGGGACCTGGCTCTGGCCAATGTTAAAGCCGATGCCTTACGGATAGCGCTCGAATGGGATCTGTTTCGCCAGCTTAATCAACCACAAACGGCGAAGGATATTGCTGCTTGCCTGGGGGTTGATATCAGCAATATAGGGTACGTATTAGAGTTACTCTGGAGTATGGATTTACTGGCGCGTGAATCAGGAGATCCTGTTCGTTATTGTAATCAGGCTATCACCCGGCACTATTTTGCTTCAGATGCTGAACACTACCTGGGGGATGCTTTTCTCTTTCGTTTAACCGGGCTGCGCCATTTTGGTGGTCAGCTGGCACAGCAGGTACAGTCAGGCACTGTCTATAGCCAGGCGCCTGACGCTATCACAACCCAGGAGAACTGGGCCAAAGCCGCTAATGTCCAGATAGCACAAGAGCAGCGAGCCATCACCACCGGTGTGGTACGTGAACTGATGACCCGCGTGCCGGAATTTCAGCGCGGCGGTCGGCTACTGGATTTAGGCGGTGGCCCGGGATTAGTCGCTATCAGTTTGCTGCAAGACAATCCTCAGTGGAGTGGCGCAGTGTTCGATTTTCCTGAAACCGTCAAAGTGGCTCGGGGAAATATTGATAAGGCAGGATTAAGTGAGCGGTTAAAAGTCATCGGTGGAAATCTGGCAACCGATCCGATTGGCGATAACTTTGATTTAATCTGGTGTTCTTCGGTATTGCACTTTATGCCGGATATCGAGGTGACATTAACCAAAATATGGGCAGCCCTTAAACCGGGTGGCGTTTTTATCAGCGCCCATGCGGAAGTGCCATCGACAGCAACCGATGCCAGTAAAGTCCTGCCGTATTATTTAGCGATGCGGATGAAAGGCTGCCATGTCACTCAGCAAGATGAACTGGCGGCCCTGATGGCGCAGGTCGGTTTTGCCCGGATTGAACAATATCCGCAAGTGACATTTCCTGTTGCCCCTGTCACAGTGATTGTCGCCAGGAAAGAAGCGCTATGAGTCAGATAACCGCTCAACGCTATGGTCTTTATCAGGCCGTCTTTGGCTGGATGAACTTTGTGCTGGTGATCCCGGGAATTTATCTGTTACTTGGCCTGCCGCTCACTATGCGTGAATACGGCTGGTCCGGTACCGAAATTGGGCTTTTTCAGTTAGCCGGCCTTCCGGCGGTGTTTAAATTTCTGCTGGCATTACCGGTTCAGCGCCTGAGTCCGGGCAAACGCCACTACGGTAACTGGGTTTTATTGCTGATCCTGCCTTTGGCGGTCTTGCTCTGGCTGATAAGCGACCCGGGCATACTGGCTCATCGCATTCCGCTGTTCTTACTGGCCCTGGCAATCAGTCTGCTGGCGACCTGGGCTGATATTCCTTTGAATGCCCTGGTGGTTAAACTGCTGCCACGTAGCGAGCAGATGCGGGCTGGCAGTATCCGCTCCATGGCGCTTTTTTTAGGGGCCATTGTCGGCAGTGGCGTTATGCTGGTGCTGCAAGGATTATGGGGCTGGGAAGCGCCGTTTTTTCTGATGTTAGCAGGTCTGTTAATCGGTTTGTTGTTGATGGGATTACTGAATGAAGATAACGCGTTAATTGCAACGCCTACGCCAGAAATATCGCATTCGCCATTAATCGACTTTGCTGGTTTTTTTCGCCAGCCCGAAGCCCGACTCTGGACGTTATTGCTGATGACCTGTTTTCCGTTTGTCGGCGCGGCCTGGTTATATATGA
>Ga0302347_1004228_pt1 | contig 11662 bp, 9 predicted proteins | sample PhyWR1_FD_202178 | JGI IMG/M metagenome (GOLD analysis project Ga0302347, IMG submission 202178) | Leaf surface microbial communities from wheat plants in UC Gill Tract Community Farm, Albany, California, United States - DLSL W.R1 (v2)... | ecosystem: Host-associated > Plants > Phyllosphere >...
ATCAGACAATGGTGGTGAGTCAGGACTTCAGTCGGGAAAAGCGGTTACTCACTCCCCGACACTTCAAGGCAGTCTTTGACTCCCCCACCGGCAAGGTTCCGGGGAAAAATCTCCTGCTCCTTGCGCGCAGCAACGATCTTGATCACCCCCGTTTGGGGTTAGTGATCGGGAAAAAGAGCGTAAAGCTCTCCGTTCAGCGCAATCGCCTTAAGCGTTTGATGCGTGAATCGTTTCGTCTCCACCAGGATCTACTGGTTGGTTGGGATATCGTTATCGTCGCGCGCAAAGGTTTGGGTGACGTAGAGAACCCCGAATTGATTCAGCATTTCGGCAAACTGTGGAAACGTCTGGCCCGTAACACGCCAGCTCCATCTGTTAAAACCGAAACTGTAGGGGTAGGCAGTCCTGATGCGTAAACTGGCGCTCGTTCCGATCCAGTTTTACCGTTATGCCATTAGTCCTTTGATGGCAAATCACTGCCGTTTCTACCCCAGTTGTTCCTGCTACGCGTTGGAAGCCATCGAAACTCATGGCGTTCTTCGCGGCGGCTGGCTGACCTTTCGTCGTTTAGGTCGCTGTCACCCGTGGAATCCCGGTGGTTACGACCCGGTTCCACCTATCCCTACCTCCCGTTCTTCTTGATGGCCGAGTAATCATGGATATTAAACGCACGATCCTGATCGTCGCTCTCGCAGTCGTGTCCTACGTTATGGTTCTGAAATGGAACCAGGATTACGGCCAAGCTGCCCTGCCGACTCAGAATGTTGCCGCCAGCAGTAATACCGCGCAGGGTTTGCCTGACTCGGTGCCAGGTAACAACGCTTCGAACAGTGCCGATGTACCCAGTGCCAATGCCGACACCAGCACACCAACAGAAACGCCGGTGGCTGCAAGCAAAGACCTGATTCACGTCAAAACCGACGTACTGGATATTGCAATTGATCCACAGGGTGGTGACGTTGCCCAACTGCGTCTGCCGCTTTATCCACGTCGCCAGGACCACCCGGATGTGCCTTTCCAGCTGTTCGATAACGGCGGTGAGCGTACTTATCTGGCACAAAGTGGCCTGACTGGCGTTGACGGCCCGGATGCACGTGCCGCCGGTCGTCCGGTTTTCAGTGTGGATAAAAAGACCTATGAACTGGCTCCTGGCCAGGATCAATTGGTTGTTGACCTGAAATTCAGCGAAGACGGCGTTAACTACATCAAGCGTTTCACGTTCAAACGTGGCCTGTACGATGTTCAAGTCAGTTATTTGATTGATAACGAGAGTGGCAAGCCGTGGACCGGCAACCTGTTCGCGCAATTGAAACGCGACGCCAGCTCTGATCCTTCTTCCAGCACCGCCACCGGTACTGCCACTTACCTGGGCGCTGCCCTGTGGACAAGTGCAGAACCGTACAAAAAAGTGTCGATGAAAGATATCGACAAGGGTTCGCTGAAAGAAACCGTTCAAGGTGGCTGGGTTGCATGGCTGCAGCACTACTTTGTAACCGCGTGGATCCCGCAGAAAGGCGATAACAACGTCGTTCAGACCCGCAAAGACAATCAAGGCAACTACATCATCGGTTTCACTGGCCCTACCTTGACGGTTGAGCCGGGTAAAACAGGTGAAACCAGCGCTACCTTGTACGCAGGTCCAAAGAGCCAGGGTGTACTCAAAGAGTTGTCCCCAGGCCTGGAGCTGACTGTCGACTACGGCATTCTGTGGTTCATTGCCCAGCCAATCTTCTGGTTGCTGCAACATATCCACAGCCTGGTGGGTAACTGGGGTTGGTCGATTATCTTCCTGACCATGCTGATCAAAGGGATCTTCTTCCCGCTGTCGGCCGCCAGCTACAAATCGATGGCTCGCATGCGCGCTGTGGCACCAAAACTGGCCGCTCTGAAAGAGCAGTTCGGTGATGATCGCCAGAAAATGTCGCAAGCAATGATGGAGCTGTACAAGAAAGAGAAGATCAATCCACTGGGCGGCTGCTTGCCGATCCTGGTGCAGATGCCGGTGTTCCTGTCCTTGTACTGGGTACTTCTGGAAAGTGTTGAAATGCGTCAGGCGCCTTTCATGCTCTGGATTACCGACTTGTCGATTAAAGACCCGTTCTTCATTCTGCCGATCATCATGGGCGCAACCATGTTCATCCAGCAGCGTCTGAACCCGACACCTCCGGATCCGATGCAGGCCAAGGTGATGAAGCTGATGCCAATCATCTTCACCTTCTTCTTCCTGTGGTTCCCGGCTGGTCTGGTGCTGTACTGGGTTGTGAACAACTGCCTGTCCATCGCTCAACAGTGGTACATCACACGTAAGATCGAAGCCGCTACCAAAAAAGCAGCTGCTTAACTTACTCTGTTGATCACCACTCAAAACGCCCCCTAGTGGGGCGTTTTGCTATCTGTCACTTTTGTTTTTGAGGCCTGTTTTTATGAGTGTTCCGGCACAAACCATTGCTGCTGTGGCAACCGCCCAAGGCCGAGGTGGTGTGGGGATCGTGCGTGTTTCCGGGCCACTCGCCCGGGCGGCGGCGCAAGCGTTCACTGAGCGCGAACTGAAACCGCGCTACGCCCATTACGGACCGTTTTATGGTGAAAACGGTGAAGTCCTGGATGAAGGCATTGCGCTGTATTTCCCGGGCCCGAACTCGTTCACCGGCGAAGATGTGCTGGAGTTGCAAGGTCACGGCGGGCCGATCGTGCTCGATATGCTGCTGCAACGCTGCATCGAGCTGGGTTGCCGTTTGGCACGACCAGGCGAATTCAGTGAGCGCGCGTTTTTAAACGACAAGCTCGATCTGGCACAGGCCGAGGCCATTGCCGACCTCATTGAAGCAAGTTCTGCACAGGCTGCGCGCAACGCATTACGGTCTTTGCAGGGGGCTTTCTCACACCGTGTGCATAACTTGACTGAGCAGCTCATCAGTTTGCGCATCTACGTCGAGGCAGCGATTGACTTCCCGGAGGAAGAAATCGACTTTCTGGCCGATGGCCACGTATTGCGCATGCTCGATAAAGTCCGCGAAGAGTTATCCACCGTTAAGCGCGAAGCCGGTCAGGGCGCCTTGCTGCGCGATGGCATGACGGTGGTGATTGCCGGTCGACCCAATGCGGGCAAGTCCAGTTTGCTCAACGCGCTGGCCGGCCGTGAAGCAGCCATTGTGACGGAGATCGCCGGCACCACCCGCGACGTGCTGCGTGAACATATCCACATCGACGGCATGCCCCTGCATGTGGTGGATACAGCAGGACTGCGGGATACCGAAGATCAGGTCGAGAAAATCGGCGTGCAGCGAGCCCTCAAAGCCATTGGTGAGGCGGATCGCGTGTTGTTGGTGGTGGATGCGACAGCGCCGGAAGCGGATGACCCTTTCGCGTTGTGGCCCGAGTTTTTGGAGCAGCGCCCGGACCCGGCCAAAGTCACCTTGATTCGTAACAAGGCGGACCTCAGCGGTGAAGCGGTGAGCCTTGAAGTGAGCGCCGATGGCCATGTCACGATCAGCCTCAGCGCCCGATCGACGGACGGTCTGGATTTGCTGCGCGAGCACCTCAAGGCCTGCATGGGCTACGAGCAAACCTCTGAAAGCAGCTTCAGCGCACGTCGCCGTCACCTGGAGGCGTTGCAGCACGCCAGCGATGCCCTTGAGCATGGCCGGGCACAGCTGACGCTGGCGGGTGCCGGTGAGTTGCTGGCCGAAGATTTGCGCATGGCGCAGCAATCGCTGGGCGAAATTACCGGGGCATTCAGCTCGGATGATCTGCTGGGGCGGATCTTCTCCAGCTTCTGTATTGGTAAATAATGCCCGGCAACCCGTAGGAGCGAGCTTGCCTCGCGATCTTTTGATCTGTTAAAAGGTCACGAGACAAGTTCGTCTCCTACAGGTATTAGTCCAATGCGCCATTGATGCCGCCGCAAATCTTGCGGCCAGTTCTTGATTCCCCTGCAACAGGGGGTAGATCTGTGCATCTCTGGAGTGCGTATGACCCACGCGACCTGTGTAACGCTGGAAGGCGTTTCTTATCAGCTGCCCGATGGCAGCCCGCTGTTTTCTGATCTCAACCTGCATCTCGATCAACGCCACACCGGCCTGGTGGGGCGTAATGGTGTGGGTAAAAGTGTATTGGCCCGTCTGATTGCCGGGGATATTGCTCCTACCGCTGGGCGCTGTCTGCGCACCAGGAAGGTGTATTACCTGGCGCAGCACATCACCCATGCCCCCGGGCAGACGGTCGCTGATCTGGCCGGTGTGCAACTCATCATCAACGCGCTGGAACGCATCGAGCAGGGCAGTACCGCACCAGCCGACTTTGACGCGGTGGGCGAGCAGTGGAACATTCGCCAGCAGTTACTCGACCAACTGGCCCACAACAACCTCGAGCACCTCACGCCTTCAACCCCGACCTCACGGCTCAGTGGCGGCGAAGCCATGCGTGCCGCGCTGATGGGGGCGTTTATGTCAGAAGCCGAGCTGCTGATTCTGGATGAGCCGACCAATCATCTGGACCGTGAGCAACGTTGGGCACTGCAGGCGCAACTCAGCCATTGGCCCAAGGCGTTGCTGGTGATCAGCCATGACCGCGAGTTGCTGGAGACGATGACGCGCATCCTCGAACTCTCAGCCCTGGGGCTGGCCAGCTACGGCGGGGGTTATTCGTTTTATGCACAGGCCAAAGCCCAGCAGCAATCGGCCGCCGAACAGCAACTGGCCCACGCCAAACTGGAACGAAACAGACAAGAACAACGGTTGCGCGAGCAGGCTGAACAGCTTGAACGCAGGCAGGCGCGGGGTAACAAGTCTGCCAGCACCCGTAATCAGGCGAAGATTTTGCTGGGCCGCCAAAAGGAGCGCAGCCAAAACAGCAGCGGCAAATTCCAGCAACATCAGCAAACCGCGCGCGAGGCGTTGTCGGTGCGCGTCAGTCAAACTGCCAGCCAGGTTGAAAAGCAGCAGGCCGTGTTTGTCTATGCCCCCACAACAAGCCAGCACAGCGCTGCCCACATCGCCGAGCTGGTCGATGCACGCTTGCCGTATGGCTTCGAACCGTTGCGCACACTCAGCCTTACGCTCAGTCGGGGCCAGCGGGTGGCCTTGCTCGGCCCCAATGGCTGCGGTAAATCAACGGTACTTAAGGTGTTGGCTGGCCAAGTGCAGACTCTGGCTGGGCAGGCGGATGTCCATGTGAAAACAGCTTATCTTGATCAACACCTGGCGTTGCTTAACCTTGAATGTTCGGTGCTGGAGCAATTGCAGGCACTCAATCGGCAACTCACAGAGAGTGAATTGCGTACCCGGCTGGCGCAATTAGGGGTCGGCGCCGAGCAGGTGAATCGCCCTTGTGGACAACTCAGTGGGGGTGAACGGCTGAAGGCGGCAATGGCCTGTGTGTTCTATGCCGAGCAACCTGCGCAGCTGTTGTTGCTCGATGAGCCCGCCAATCACCTCGATCTGGTGTCCTTGCTGGCGCTGGAAAGCATGCTCAATCAGTACACCGGCACGTTGGTTGTGACCTCACACGACCAAAGGTTTCTCGACGCTATTGGAATAACCCACAGGCTCATCGCGAGTGCCAACGGCTGGTTGAGCACCCCTGTTTGAATAGCCGATAAGCCGCCGTTCATCACCTTTATCCCTGTTGAATCTGCTGGCCGCTGGATGACGTGTTCATCCAGACGGCTTTCGGCCGCCTTTTTGTTGGCCTTGAAGGGGGAATTTCGTCGGATAAGCTCTGTGTATAACTGGCCCTTAGCTCAGTGGGTAAGTGGGCTCGAAAACTGAAGATAAACCCCCCTGTGGATAACGTTATCATTTACCCACAGGCTTAACGCACTTATTCACACCCCTCATGGCCACATGACCACAGACTTTTGAATCTCTGTACAGTACGTAAAATAAGGCTATTAGCAATCTATCCACAGAAAGGTGCCGCTATAGAAATAAACATAAAAACAAAGCTTTAATAAATTTCTTCTTTATTTATTTTTCTATCTTGCCTTATCCACAAGCTGGTTAAATTTTGTGCAAAGGGTTCTTTAAGGAAGGCGAAGTCCCTATACTTCGCGGTCTATCCAAAAAACCCCTAGTAACAGGCACGAGGTGCGTGGTGAATTTCCCTTCCCGTTTTGCAGTGATCGTCATCGGTGGCGGTCACGCCGGAACCGAGGCTGCACTTGCTTCAGCACGCATGGGTGTAAAAACCCTGCTGTTGACCCACAACGTGGAAACCCTCGGGCATATGAGCTGCAACCCTGCGATCGGCGGGATTGGTAAAAGCCATCTGGTTAAAGAAATCGATGCCCTCGGCGGCGCGATGGCGACCGCAACGGATAAAAGCGGTATCCAGTTCCGCGTACTCAATGGCCGTAAAGGCCCGGCCGTGCGGGCAACCCGCGCACAGGCCGACCGCGCTATTTACAAGTCGGTGGTACGCGAAATTCTGGAAAACCAACCGAACCTGTGGATATTTCAACAAGCGGCGGATGACCTGATTGTTGAAAACGATCAGGTACGCGGTGTTGTTACCCAGATGGGCCTGCGTTTTCTGGCTGACTCGGTGGTTTTGACCACCGGTACGTTCCTGGGTGGACTTATCCACATCGGTTTGCAGAATTACTCGGGCGGACGCGCCGGTGATCCACCTTCGATTGCCCTGGCACACCGTCTGCGTGAACTGCCTTTGCGTGTCGGTCGCCTGAAAACCGGCACCCCGCCACGCATTGATGGCCGTTCGGTTGATTTCTCGGTGATGACGGAACAACCGGGTGATACGCCGATCCCGGTCATGTCGTTCATGGGCAACAAAGAACAGCACCCGACTCAAGTCAGCTGCTGGATCACCCATACCAATGCACGTACCCACGAAATCATTGCGTCTAACCTCGATCGTTCGCCGATGTACTCAGGTGTGATTGAAGGGATTGGCCCGCGTTACTGCCCGTCGATTGAAGACAAGATTCATCGTTTTGCTGACAAGGAAAGCCATCAGGTGTTTATCGAACCGGAAGGTTTGAACACCCATGAGCTGTACCCGAACGGCATTTCGACCTCGTTGCCTTTTGATGTTCAGTTGCAACTCGTGCAGTCGATCCGCGGCATGGAAAATGCCCACATCGTGCGACCTGGCTATGCCATCGAATACGATTATTTCGACCCGCGCGACCTGAAATACAGCCTCGAAACCAAGGTGATCGGCGGTTTGTTCTTTGCCGGGCAAATCAACGGCACCACCGGTTACGAAGAAGCGGGAGCACAAGGTTTGCTCGCCGGAACCAACGCGGCCTTGCTCGCACAGGGCAAAGATACCTGGTGTCCGCGTCGCGACGAGGCCTACATCGGCGTGTTGGTTGATGACCTGATTACGTTGGGGACTCAAGAGCCGTATCGCATGTTTACCTCCCGCGCCGAATACCGCTTGATCTTGCGCGAAGACAACGCTGATATGCGTCTGACCGAGAAAGGTCGCGAGCTGGGGCTGGTCGATGACGCCCGTTGGGCGGCGTTCTGTACCAAGCGCGAAAGCATTGCGCTGGAAGAACAACGTTTGAAAAGTACGTGGGTGCGCCCGGGTACTGAGCAAGGTGAAGCGATAGCCGCCAAATTTGGCACGCCGCTGACCCATGAATACAATTTGCTGAGTTTGCTGACACGTCCGGAGATCGACTACGCCGGTCTGGTCGAAGTGACTGGCCAGGGGGCAGAAGATCCACTGGTTGCGGAACAGGTTGAGATCAAGACCAAGTACGCCGGTTACATTGATCGTCAACAGGATGAAATTGCCCGCCTGCGTGCCAGTGAAGACACCCGTCTGCCTGTGGATATCGATTACACGACTATCTCGGGGCTGTCCAAAGAGATCCAGAGCAAGCTCGGGGCAACACGTCCCGAGACGTTGGGTCAGGCTTCACGGATTCCCGGTGTGACTCCAGCCGCGATTTCCCTGTTGATGATTCACCTGAAAAAACGCGGCGCTGGCCGCAAGTTGGAGCAAAACGCTTGAGTTCGCTGGTGACTGCACAACACGCTGAAGAGTTATCAACAGGTGCACGCCAACTGGGCGTCGCATTGACCCAAACCCAGCATGAGCTGCTGCTGGGCTATCTGGCCCTGTTGATAAAATGGAACAAGGCTTACAACCTCACGGCTGTGCGTAACCCGGACGAGATGGTTTCACGGCATTTGCTCGACAGCCTGAGTGTGATGCCGTTTATCGAAAATGGCCGCTGGCTGGATGTCGGTAGTGGCGGCGGGATGCCCGGTATTCCCTTGGCTATCCTGTTCCCTGAGTCTCAAGTCACTTGCCTGGACAGCAACGGTAAGAAAACCCGCTTTTTGACCCAGGTTAAACTTGAGCTCAAGCTGGACAACCTGCAAGTTATCCACAGCCGTGTTGAAGAGTTTCAGCCTGAACTGCCGTTCAATGGAATTGTTTCCAGGGCTTTCAGCAGCATGGAGAATTTCAGCAACTGGACGCGGCACCTGGGCAACAGCGAAACGCGCTGGTTGGCAATGAAGGGCGTTCATCCGGCTGATGAGCTGGTAGCATTGCCGCTTGATTTTCGTCTAGATAGCGAACACGCCTTGACCGTCCCGGGTTGCCAAGGCCAACGCCATCTGCTGATACTGCGCCGCACGGCATGATTGGGAACACAAGCAAGAATGGCTAAGGTATTCGCTATAGCGAACCAAAAGGGTGGTGTGGGTAAAACCACCACCTGTATCAACCTCGCAGCATCGCTGGTCGCTACCAAGCGCCGGGTACTGCTGATCGACCTTGATCCACAAGGCAACGCCACCATGGGTAGTGGTGTGGATAAACATGGTCTTGAGAATTCAGTGTATGACCTGCTGATTGGCGAGTGTGATTTGGCTCAGGCCATGCACGTCTCCGAGCACGGCGGTTATCAACTGCTGCCCGCAAACCGCGACCTCACCGCCGCTGAAGTGGTGCTGCTCGAAATGCAGATGAAGGAAAGCCGTCTGCGTACAGCGTTGGCTCCGGTGCGCGAGAGCTATGACTACATCCTGATCGACTGCCCGCCGTCTCTGTCGATGCTGACCTTGAACGCGTTGGTCGCGGCCGATGGGGTGATTATCCCCATGCAGTGTGAGTACTTTGCACTCGAAGGTTTGAGCGACCTTGTGGATAACATCAAGCGTATCGCCGAGTTGCTGAACCCGAACCTGAAGATCGAAGGTCTGCTGCGCACCATGTACGACCCGCGGCTGAGCCTGATGAACGATGTGTCGGCCCAGCTCAAGGAGCATTTCGGTGAACAGCTTTATGACACCGTAATCCCGCGCAATATTCGCCTGGCTGAAGCCCCGAGCTACGGCATGCCAGCGTTGGCGTATGACAAAAATTCCCGTGGCGCGATTGCTTACCTTGCCTTGGCTGGCGAGCTGGTTCGCCGCCAACGTCGTACCCCCCGCACTGCTCAGCCAACTTAAGGAAATTCCATGGCCGTCAAGAAACGAGGTCTCGGACGCGGACTGGATGCACTGCTCAGCGGTCCTACAGTCAGCTCGCTGGAAGAGCAAGCGGTCAAGGTTGATCAAAGCGAGCTGCAGCATTTGCCGCTGGACTTGATCCAGCGTGGCAAATACCAGCCACGGCGTGACATGGACCCGCAAGCCCTTGAAGAGCTGGCCAGCTCGATCAAGGTCCAAGGTGTGATGCAGCCGATCGTGGTGCGTCCTATCGCGGGCGGCCGGTTTGAGATCATTGCGGGTGAACGCCGCTGGCGCGCCAGTCAGCAGGCTGGCAAAGAAACCATCCCCGCGATGGTCAAGGACGTGTCGGACGAAACAGCCATTGCGATGGCGTTGATTGAAAACATCCAGCGCGAAGACCTCAACCCGATCGAAGAAGCCATCGCGTTGCAGCGTTTGCAGCAAGAGTTTCAGTTGACTCAGCAACAAGTGGCCGACGCTGTGGGTAAGTCCCGTGTGTCTGTGGCTAACTTGTTACGACTGATTTCTCTACCGGAAGTGATCAAAACCATGCTGTCTCACGGTGACCTGGAAATGGGGCATGCGCGTGCATTGCTCGGTTTACCCGAGAACCAGCAGGTCGAAGGGGCGCGACACGTTGTCGCACGTGGCCTCACGGTACGTCAGACCGAAGCCTTGGTTCGGCAGTGGTTGAGTGGCAAACAAGCACCTGTTGAACCGGTTAAAGCTGACCCGGACATCGCCCGATTGGAGCAGCGACTGGCCGAACGCCTAGGCTCTGCGGTGCAGATCCGCCACGGAAAGAAGGGAAAAGGCCAATTAGTAATTGGTTACAACTCTCTTGATGAGCTTCAGGGAGTGCTCGCACACATCCGCTGAAACATTTCCTTATGTAGCGCGCAGTCGGAAATCACTACCTGACAGTTGAATAGGGGCTTAAGCGCCCCTATACTCTGCGCGCATTTTGTCGGCACAAATTATGCCAAGTTTTTTCTATTGGATGCCGACTTTTGAGGAGCAGTTGTGATGGAAACCCGCACGCCAAACCGCTTGCCGTTCCATCGCTTGGCGGTTTTTCCGGTTTTGCTGGCTCAATTTGTCGTTTTATTGCTGGCTGCTCTGGGGCTCTGGCAATGGCATGGAGTCGTTGCCGGATATTCAGGACTCTGCGGAGGCCTGATAGCTTTGCTACCCAATGTGTATTTTGCTCACAGGGCTTTCCGGTTTACCGGCGCTCGAGCAGCGCAAGCCATCGTTCGGTCGTTCTACGCCGGCGAGGCAGGCAAATTAATTTTGACGGCAGTGCTGTTCGCGCTGACGTTTGCAGGTGTGAAGCCATTGGCGCCGATAGCAGTATTCGGTGTCTTCGTGTTGACCCAACTGGTCAGCTGGTTCGCTCCCCTGCTAATGAGAACAACACTTTCGAGACCTTAGGGCGTTTGAGGCAACCATGGCAGAAACAACCGCTTCGGGCTATATCCAGCACCACTTGCAGAACCTGACTTTCGGTCAACTACCGGATGGCGGCTGGGGCTTTGCCCACACCGTTGCCGAAGCCAAAGAAATGGGCTTTTGGGCGTTCCACGTCGATACCCTCGGCTGGTCGCTGTTTGTCGGTTTGATCTTCATCTTCATTTTCCGCATGGCGGCCAAGAAGGCAACTTCCGGCCAGCCTGGTGGGTTGCAGAACTTCGTTGAAGTGATGGTGGAGTTCGTTGACGGCAGCGTCAAAGACAGCTTCCACGGTCGCAGCGCAGTGATTGCACCGTTGGCGCTGACTATTTTCGTCTGGGTTTTCCTGATGAACGTCATCGACCTGGTCCCGGTCGACTGGATTCCTCAACTGGCAATCCTGATCACTGGCGATGAACACTTCCCGTTCCGTGCCGTACCGACGACCGATCCAAACGCGACTCTGGGCATGGCCCTGTCGGTGTTTGCGTTGATCATCTACTACAGCATCAAGGTCAAGGGCATCGGCGGTTTCATCGGCGAACTGACCTTGCATCCGTTCGGCAGCAAGAACATTTTTGTTCAAGCGCTGCTGATTCCGGTGAACTTCCTGCTCGAATTTGTGACGTTGATTGCCAAGCCTATCTCGCTGGCACTGCGTCTGTTCGGCAACATGTACGCTGGCGAACTGGTATTTATCCTGATCGCCGTAATGTTCGGCAGCGGCCTGCTTTGGCTTAGCGGTCTGGGCGTGGTGCTGCAATGGGCGT
>Ga0302347_1004230_pt1 | contig 11659 bp, 9 predicted proteins | sample PhyWR1_FD_202178 | JGI IMG/M metagenome (GOLD analysis project Ga0302347, IMG submission 202178) | Leaf surface microbial communities from wheat plants in UC Gill Tract Community Farm, Albany, California, United States - DLSL W.R1 (v2)... | ecosystem: Host-associated > Plants > Phyllosphere >...
CGGATTTTCCTGTTTCAGCATTGCATCGGTCTCCGGCAACATCAGCTCGCCTGGCTGAAGCCAGGACGCGGCACCATGTCCATCAGCTTCGCCGACATGCCGCCATCGACCATGATTTCGGTGGCGTTCACATAGCCTGCGCGTGGGCTGGCCAAAAAAGCCACGGTGTGGGCGATGTCCTCGGCCTCGCCCACCCTGCCGCTGGCCGTGGCGGCGCAGCGCGCCTGCTCCACGCCCGGCTGGGCATAGAAGTCCGCAGACAGCGGCGTGCGTATCATTCCCGGACAGACCACGTTGCTGCGCACCGCATCCGCGCCCCATTCCACCGCGAACTGGCGCGACAGCAGACAGACCCCCGCCTTGGCCGCGCTGTACGCGCCGCTGTGGCTTTGCGGAAAATGCCCGGCAATCGAGGCCACATGCACCATGCTGGCGCCGCCTTCTTCCCTGTGGGAGCGCAGCTGCGCACCAAAGGCCTTGGCGGCCAGCCAGTAGCCCGTCAGGTCCACGGACAGCACGAGATTCCAATCGGCCAGCGTCAGCGCATCGAGCGAGCCAGCGCGCAGCACGCCGGCGTTGTTCACCAGCGTGCGCGCCGCGCCCCAGGTGCGCTCCACCTGCTGCGCGGCCGCCTGCAGCTGCGCCTCGCTCGACGTGTCACAGGCCAGCGCGATCACCGGTCGCGCGACGGCCTCGAACTGCCGCACCACCGCCTGCAAGGCCGCGGCGTTCTTGTCGATCAGCGCCAGGCGCGCGCCCTGCGCTGCCAGCGCCTGGGCCACGGCCAGGCCAATGCCGCTGGCCGCACCCGTCACCACGCACACCCGGTCCTGCAACTGCAGCCAGCCGGTCTGAACTTTTTCCATCGCCATTGCAACTCCCTTGAATCCGAAGGTCCGAATTCTGCGAGCGCGGGTCCATGGTGTCCTTTGACAATTCAAGCCAGTGATCGGACATTTCGTGCATAAACAAGGCACAGCGGGTTATCCCTATAAGCTATACGTTGCATCAGGCAGGATATTTCCTGCATGCCTCAGTCACCGCCCCAGCTTCCCGGCAAGCGCCAGCGCCGCATCCCCAACTACGCCATGTACGGCGACAACGCTCCCGCGGGCGGCAGCAATATGTTCAACTTCGAGTGGATTCCGGAGCGTTCCTCGCTGTACGGCTGGGAGATCGATCCACACGAGCATCAATCCCTGTTCCAGATCCTGTACATGACGCATGGCCAGGGCCACGCCCTGCTCGATGACGAGCGCCGTCCCCTGCACGCACCGGCTCTCGTCGTGGTGCCCGCAAGGCGGGTGCACGGATTCGAATTCAACCCGCAGGTCAACGGCGTGGTCGTGACGGCGGCGCAAAAACCGCTGGAAGCGATGGTGAAGATCGTGATGCCGCAGCTGCTGCACACTTTGCGCAAGCCGCTGGCCATCAATCTCCCGCAGCAAGGCCGCTATACCGCGGGACTGATGCCGCTGTATCTGAGCATAGAGCGCGAATGGCGGTTGGCCGCGATGGGACAGGTCGCGGCGGGCCTGTCGCTCATCACTGCCTTGCTGGTCCAGGTGGCCAGGCTCAGCGAAACGCTGGAACCCGCCGTCTGGCCCGCACTGTCGCGCAGGTCGCTGCAACTGGAGAAATTCAGAAGCCTGATCGACGAGCACCTGCGCCGCCGCTGGACCGTGGCGCAGTACGCCGAACAGCTGGGCATCAGTGCCGGCCAATTGTCCAGGCTCACGCGCGAGAGCGTGGGCAAGTCCAGCATAGACATGATCAACGAGCGCGTGCTCTTCGAGGCGCAGCGCGAGCTCGTCTATACCAACGGCAGCATCAAGCAGATCGCCGACAGCCTGGGCTTCGAGGACGAAAGCTACTTCGGCCGGTTCTTCCGCAAGCACATGGGTGTGAGTCCGCATGCCTATCGGGTGCAGGAGCTCGAACGTTTGTCGCGCTACCGCGCGCGTTAGGCAGCCGCACCGTCGCAGCGTGCCGCGAGACCAGACGCTGGCGCTACGGCCGGCTTATATGCCCCGGCCTCAGGTCACCCCGGCCTGGATCAGAGGGCATCTGTGCATCAGTATTGCCGATAAGTTATAGCTGTATCTCCAACCGTCAGTTCCGCTGTCGAATTCCTTTGGATAGACTTGATTCGAATCGATTATAAAAATCACCGATCTGCGGCATATTGAATGCAAATTCAATCCACTGAATCAGGCTTTTCTGATAATCCAGAAAATAACCGGACGCATATCAAACGATTTCATATAAACCAATTGCACCGCGCGCGAATCTTGTCGAAAAACAAAGGAGACCATCGTGAATAAATCAAACATATTGCGCTGCTGCTTGGCAGCGCTGCTCTTGTCAGGCCTGTCCATGCATGTCGGTGCACAGGCCTATGCCGATCGCCCGATTCGTCTTGGCCACCAGGCCCAGTCGGAAGCCCCGATATCCCAGGCTGCACGCAAATTCTCCGAGCTGGTCGCGCAGAAAAGCGGCGGACGTCTGAAGATCAAGGAATTCCCAGCCTCGCAACTGGGAGGCGAGAGCCAGCAGATGGCAGCGCTGCGCGGCGGGACCCAGGAACTCTTCATTCCCACCACCACCTCGCTGGCGATGGTGGTCAAGGAGTTCGGGCTGCTGGATTTTCCATTTCTGGTCTCCACCACGGCACAGGCCGAGGCACTGCTCGATGGACCGGCAGGCAGCGCATTGCTCGACAAGCTGCCGGAAAAAGGTCTGATCGGTCTGGGCTACTGGGAAAACGGCTTCCGCAATGTCACCAACAGCGTGCGGCCCATCCGCAAGCTCGAGGACTTCGCCGGCCTCAAGCTGCGCGTGATTCCCAACCCGGTGTTCATCGACGCATTCAAGGCCTTGCACAGCAATCCCACGCCGCTGGCCTACGGAGAACTGTATGGGGCGCTGGAATCGCGTGCCGTGGACGGACAGGAAAATCCGTATGTACTCATCAGCACCTCGAAATTCTACGAAGTGCAGAAGTTCGCGACCCATACCAACCATGTCTACAGCCCGCTGATTGTGCTCGCGGGCAAGCCGTTCTGGGACAAGCTGTCCGAGAGCGAGCGGCAGATCATCCAGGCGTCGTTCCGGGAAGCACGCGCCTACCAGCGCGATCTGAGCCGCCAGGCCACGACGGCCGCCATCGCCGATTTGACGGCCAGGGGCATGAAGATCAACGAGGTCAGCCCTGCGGAGCTGCTGCGCATGGAAGCCGCGGTGCGCCCGACGAAGGAGAAATTCGCCGCGTCGTACGACCAGGCCACCACGCGCAATTTCTTCGCCGAAGTCGAAAAAGTCAGGAACAAATGACGGCCTGACCGGTGGCAGGCATTGATGCGCCGCGGATCTCCCGCGCCGGCCACCGTGGCACAGACCTGCGCAAACTCTGCGCTCGAGCACTGGCTGAAAAATCCTTGAATCCAATATCTCCAATTTCGACAGTTTTCACCTGAACGGTTTTTCAATCGGCCGTTGTGATTTTCACCGGCTTCCACGCCATACGTGCTCATTCGATCAATGGCAAGGCGCACTCACGCGCACCACGCGGTGAACCGCTCCAGATAATGGAGAGGAAAAAACCCATGATAAAAATCATAAATATCTATTGCAAGATTTTTGAATTCCTGATTGCGCTGATGCTGGCCATCATGGTGCTGCTCGTTTTCAGCAACGTGGTGCTGCGCTACGGTTTCAATTCCGGCATTGCCGAATCGGAAGAGCTATCGCGCTGGATGTTCATCTGGATCACTTTCCTGGGAGCCATCGTGGCGCTGCGCGAACGAGCGCATCTGGGCGTGGACATGCTGGTGTCGCGACTGCCGGTGGCCGGCAAGAAGATCTGTCTGGCGGCCAGCTATGCACTCATGCTGTTCATGCTGTGGCTGCTCTACCAGGGCAGCTTGATGCAGGTGCGCATCAACTGGGACATGCAGGCCCCGGTGACCGGCGCCTCGATGGCCATCATCTATGCGGCCGGGCTGGTATTCGCCGTCTGCTCGGGCCTGATTCTGCTGACCGACTTCGTGCGCCTGCTCGCAGGCCGGCTCGCCATCGACGAACTGGTCGGCATCCAGGAGTCCGAAGAGGCCGCGACCCTGGCCCAGGTGCTGGGAACGCAGTCCCTGTCCGACGCGCATTCCGCCCATCCAAACACTCCAAAGGCCTGACCATGACCATTGCTGTTTTTCTGGGCGCATTGCTGCTCGCCATGGCCATAGGCATGCCGATCTCGTTCGCGCTGCTGGCCAGCGGCGTCGCGCTGATGTGGCAGCTGGATCTGTTCGACGCACAGATCCTCACGCAGAACCTGGTGGCCGGCGCCGACAGCTTTCCGCTGCTCGCCGTGCCCTTCTTCATGCTCGCCGGCGAAATCATGAATGCCGGCGGATTGTCGCGGCGCATCGTGAACCTGGCGCTGTCGCTGGTAGGGCATGTACGTGGCGGACTGGGCTATGTGACGATCATGGCCGGCTGCCTGCTGTCGGCCTTGTCGGGCTCGGCCGTGGCCGATGCGGCCGCACTGACCGCGCTGCTGCTGCCGATGATGGTCGGCGCCGGCCACTCCAAGGCGCGCGCCAGCGGCCTGATTGCGGCCACCGGCGTCATCGGTCCGGTCATTCCGCCGAGCATCGGCCTGGTGATCTTCGGCGTTGCTGCCAATGTCTCGATCTCCAAGCTGTTCATGGCGGCCATCGTGCCCGGTCTGCTGATCGGCGGAGCACTCTGGGTGACCTGGGCCTGGCTGGTGCGCAGCGACAAGATCGTGCCGCCAGCGCGCAAATCCGGCCGCGAGATCGCGGCCGCGGCCCGCCAGGCGAGCTGGGCCTTGCTGCTGCCGGTGATCATTCTGGTGGGCCTGCGCATGGGAGTCTTCACGCCCACCGAGGCCGCGGTGGTGGCTGCCGTCTATGCTTTCTGCGTCGCGGCATTCGTGTACCGTGAGTTGAGCGTGCGCGAACTGTATGCAGTGTTCGTCGGCGCGGCCAAGACCAGCGCCATCGTCATGTTCCTGATTGCCGCGGCGATGGTCAGCGCCTGGCTGATCACGGTGGCGGACCTGCCGTCCAAGGTCGTGGGCCTGCTCGAGCCCTTCATGCAGAACAAGACCCTGCTGATGATCGCCATCATGCTGCTGGTCATGATTGTCGGAACGGCGATGGACATGACGCCCACCATCTTGATCCTGACTCCGATCCTGATGCCTATCGTCACGGCAGCCGGCATCGACCCGGTCTACTTCGGCGTGCTGTTCATCATCAACAACTCCATCGGGCTGATCACGCCCCCGGTCGGGGTGGTGCTGAACGTCGTCGCGGGCGTCGGGAAGATGCGCATGGACGACGTGACCCGCGGGGTGCTGCCCTTCATGCTGGCCGAATTCGCGGTGATGTTCCTGATGGTGCTCTTTCCTGTGCTGGTGACCGTTCCCGCTCGCTGGCTGCACGGTTGACGAAACCGCGAGCAGACGGCGGGCCAAGCCACGCCGCCCAGACAGGCAGGCCCGAGAACCAGATGGTTCCCGGGCCTTTTCCGCTTGTCGCGGCGCGGGCAGCGCCTGCCACCCCCTTAGATTGCGCGGAGCGTCAATGCTGCGTGTCGCAGCACATCGCCTTCCAGCGCAATCGGCTGGTGGTCTTGCCGATTCCAGGGTTGAACGTGTTCGTGGGATCGAGTTGCCGGTAGAAGCTCTCGAGCTCTGGCCCGGCCTTGTAGAGATGGCCCAGATTGTGCTCTGCCGGATATTTCGCCCCCCGGCCATCCAGCAAGGCCAGCAGGCGGTCCTTGAGCTGCGCGCAGTCGGCACCCTTCTTGACCAGGTACTCCTGGTGGAGCACATGGCAGAAGAAATGCCCGCAGTACATGGTGCGCTCGATTTGCGCCGCGAGGTCCGGCGGCAATGTCTCGAACCAGTCGTAGGCGTTGCGCGGCAATGCGATGTCCAGCGCGACGATGTCCTCGACGCTGTCCCTATGGACCGCACGATAGCGGTTGGTCGCATTGCCCACGGCAAACCGGTGCAGGAACGCGGCGCTGGCCTCCTGCGGACTGCACTCGAAGAAATCCGCCTCGGTGTCGCCCAGGAACGACGCCAGATAGGCGCGGGTTTCGGCGCCGGCCTCCTGGCCCACCTTCAGCAGCAGATGGTGGGCGTAGCGATCGCGAAAGTCGTTCAGCCGCGCGGGAAGATGTTCGGGCAGCCAGCGGGACACACGCTGCAACAGGCGGTCGCCCAGGCCAGGGCCCAGGCCCATTCGTTCGGTCAGGGCATCGAAGCGGCTCTTCATGGCAAACGCCAGCGGAACAAGTCCCGGCCCCAGTTTCTGGATGAAGAAAAAGAGATCCTTGCCATAGTCTCGGCTGAGATCATAGGCCGAGCGATGCATGTATTCGCCAGCAATCGGCAGCGCCTCGAAGTGCGTCAGGATGTGACGCCGGATATCTTCCAGATCGCCGGGGCGGTTGCTGCCGATATAGAAGACCTGGGGGTTGGCGTCGGCAGCAAACGTGTCCAGGCGCAGCGCGAAGACCACGATCTTTCCGGCGGAGCCGGACGCCTCGTGCAGCCGCCGGGGATCGGCGTTGTAGCGCGCCGGATCCGCGGACGAGATGTCGCGTACATGCTGCGCATACTCCCGGTCAGATGCCATGCTCCCAGGCAGGTCCACCAGGTCTTCGCGGCGGAAATCGCCCGTTTCCAGCCGGGTCAGCATGGTCTGGGGATCACTTCCCAGGTCGATGCCAAGGTGGTTGACGAGCTGTAGATGGTCATGCTCGTCGATGCGGGCGTATAGGGAGAAATGGGTGAATGCCGGTCCTCTGCGTATCAAGGAGCCGCCGGAGTTGTTGCAGATGCCGCCGGTCACCGACGCGCCGATGCAGCTCGAGCCGATGACCGAATGCGGTTCACGTCCCAGCGGTTTCAGCGTGCGTTCGAGCTGGTCCAGCGTCACCCCCGGTTGCGCCAGGACCTGCTCGCCCTGCGACAGCAGATCGAGCCGCCTCAGGCGCAGCGTGTTGATCAGCACCACGGGGCGGTCGTAGCCCTGGGCCATCGGCGTGGAGCCGCCGGTCAGGCCGGTGTTGGCCGCCTGGCAAATGATGATGGTGCCGGCGGCGTGGCAGCGCTCGAGCGTGCGCCACATCTCCAGCAAGGTGGCGGGCCGGACCACGGCGACGACGTCTGCGCCGCCATAACGTATCCCCTGGGTATAGCGACGGGTCTGTGCGTCGCCGGTCAGCACATGGCGGCGTCCGACGATGTCTCTCAGCGCGGCAATGAGCTGCGTGGATTGGTCTTGCGTTCGCACGTTTGTAGTCTCCTGTCATATCGGTAAGGCTCCGCGCCGGCGCAGGCCGCAACGCAGACAGGCACCCCGCCGGGGTGCCTGTCACATGCGCGCTGGCGCGGCTTGAGCTCATTTTCGGTCGGGAACGCCGTCCGTCATGCGCCACAGGTCCAGCGGATTGCGCTGCTGCAGCGCTTCGGGCAGCAAGGCGTCCGGCAGGTCCTGGTAGCACACCGGCCTGAGGAAACGATCGATCGCCGCGGCACCTACCGAAGTAAACATGGCGTTCGAGGTGGCAGGGAATGGACCTCCATGCACCATCGCATGGCTGACCTCGACCCCCGTGGGGAAGCCGTTGGCCAGGATGCGTCCCGCCTTGCGCTCGAGCACTGGCAACAGCCGCCGCGCCAGGGCGTGATCGCCGTCATCGAGCTGCAGCGTCGCGGTGAGCTGGCCTTCGAGGTGTTCGGCCACGGCCAGCAACTCGTCCATGTCGCGCACGCGCACGATCAACGACGCCGGACCGAAGACTTCCGAATCCAGATCGGCTGATTTCAGCAGAGTCTGGCCATCGGTGACGAACAGCACAGCCTGGGCCGCGTTCGGCTGGTCGCCGGCGGCCAGGCCGCGCGCGACCTGCTGCACGCCGGGAGTTGCCGCGATCTTTTCCCGGCCGCTGCCGAAGGCAGAATGGATGCCGCTGGTGAGCATGGTCTGCGCGCCCTTCTTCGCTAGCGCTTCGCCGGCAGCCTGCACAAACCGCTGCAGGTCGGGTCCGTCGATGGCCAGCACCAGTCCGGGGTTGGTGCAGAACTGGCCAGCGCCCATGGTCAGTGAATCGACAAAGCCCTGGCCCAGGCTATCGGCGCGGCGGGCGAGTGCGGCGGGCAGCAGGAACAGCGGGTTGATGCTGCTCATCTCCGCATAGACAGGAATAGGCTCGGGACGGCGGTTGGCAATGGCCACCAGCGCCAGACCGCCCTGGCGCGAGCCGGTGAAGCCCACCGCCTTGACGGCCGGGTGCGCGACCAGCGTCTCGCCCAGGGTGCGGCCCGCGCCGATCAGCAGGGAAAACACTCCTTCGGGCAGATCCTGGTCACGCACGGCCTGCTGGATCGCACGCCCCACCATTTCGGAAGTGCCCAGATGGGCGCTGTGCGCCTTGACGATCACCGGCGCTCCAGCAGCCAGGGCGCTGGCGGTGTCTCCGCCGGCCACGGAAAAGGCCAGTGGAAAATTGCTGGCGCCAAACACTGCGACCGGCCCCAGCGGCATCTTGGTCAGGCGCAGGTCGGCGCGCGCTGCGGGCTGGCGCCGGGGCTGCGCGGTGTCGATGGTGGCGTGCAAAAAATGGCCGTCGCGCACGACGTCGGCGAAAAGCCGCAGCTGACCCACGGTGCGGCCGCGCTCGCCCGCCAGGCGGGCCAGAGGCAGGCCGGTTTCGGCCTGCGCGCGCTCCAGCAGGCTGTCGCCAAGCGCCAAGATGTTGTCGGCAATGGCTTCGAGAAACGCAGCGCGCCGGCGCAGCGGCAGGGCGCGGTAGGGGTCGAAGGCAGCGGCCGCCAGAGCGGCTGCGCGCTCGACTTCGGCGCCGCCGCCAAAGCCGAAGCACGGCTCGGCGATTTCGGCGTTGGTACCGGGGTTGAAGGCGCGCTGACTGCCATGGGCGCCGCGCACGCAGGCCGCGCCGATCAGCATTTCACCGGTCAATGTCATAGGGTTCTCGTTCGAAGGGAAAAGGTTGCGCTCCTGGGCCGGCGCCGGACCGAACGGTCCGAGCGCGCCGCGCCCAGGGTAAAAGAGGCGGAAACAGCGGCGGCTGGTTACATTGCATGCTCGAGCATGCGCGCGTAGTCATCCGCGCTGGCCTCGCGCGGATTGGTTTTGTGGCTGTGGTCTGCCAGCGCCCCGGTCACGATGCGCTGCGTGAGGTCTCGCGTCACGCCCATCTGCGCCAGGCCAGAGGGCAGGCCCAGCGCCACGGACTTTTCCTGCAGCGCGGTTTCCACCGACACATGGGCGGGCAAGCCCATGGCCTGCGCGAGACGGTCGATCTTTTCGTCTTTCACCACCGACTCGGCGCTGCGGTTGAACGCGATCACCGTCGGCAGCAGCACTGCATTGAGCGTGCCATGGTGCAGCCGCGGATTGATACCGCCCAGTGAATGGCTCAGACTGTGCACGCAGCCCAGGCCTTTCTGGAACGCCAATGCTCCCTGCAGCGAGGCGCTCATCATGTTGGCCCGTGCCTCGATGTTGCCCGGCTCGTTGAAGGCCAGATCAATATGGCGCCATGCGCGCCGCAATCCGTCCAGGGCAATGCCTTCCGCCGGGGGATTGAATCCGGGTGCGAGGAAGGTCTCTATGCAATGGGCGACGGCATCCATGCCGGTGGCGGCGGTCAGGCCTGGCGGCAGGCCCACCGTCAGCGTGGGATCACAGATCGCCACCCGCGGGATGACGTAGGGCGAGATGATTCCCACCTTGCGGCCGTCGTCGAGAATGATGATGGCGCCGCGCCCCACCTCGCTGCCGGTTCCCGCCGTGGTCGGAATGGCAATGATGGGCGCGGTGGCCGCGGTGATGTTGTTGAGTCCGCCCTCGATGAGCGCGAAGTTCCTGAGGGGTCCGGGATGGCGGGCAGACACTGCGATCGCCTTCGCCAGATCGATTGATGAACCGCCGCCGACGGCAATGATGGCGTCACAGCGGGCCTGATGGAAGGCCTGCACCCCCTGGCGCGAAGCTTCCTCGGTCGGGTTCGACGGTGTGCCGTCAAACACTTCGCAGGCCTGCAGACCGCTCTGCCCCAGGATCAGGTCGATCAAGCCGGCCGCAACCACGCCTTTGTCGGTGACGATCAGCGGCCGCTGCAAGCCCAGCTTGGCACAGATATCGCCCAGTTCCGCCGCGCTGCCCGTACCGAAACGGATCTCCGTCACATAATTGATTACCGGCATTTTTTCTCCTGTGGTTAAATAATATTCATATCAAAAAGCGCTTTTCAGCTAGTTTATGGACTTCAAAAGACTTATAAACTGAAACTTTTCGATATAGCTATAACTTAAATTCAATGCAAAACCCATCGAACCTCAACTCCGTCATGTCCCGCCTGCATGCCAAGCAGCTGCGCTTGCTGATCGCGGTCGCCGAGCAAGGCTCGCTGCTGGCTGCCGCAGACCGCGTGGGCCTGACCCAACCAGGCGCCAGCAAAGCGTTGAAAGAGCTGGAGGCCACGCTGAATGCGGAGTTGTTCCTGCGCACCAACCGCGGACTCGTTCCCACGGAGGCAGGAAAATGCGCGGTGCGATTCGCCCGGCTGATCCAGTCCGACATCAACAACCTGCGTCATGAGCTGAGTGCGATTGCCAGCGGCGCGGGCGGCAAGTTGGCCGTCGGCACCATCATGGGCGCCGTGCCGTTGCTGACGGGCGCCCTGTCACGCCTGCTCGAAAAGCAACCCGATATATCGATAGAGATCATTGAGGACACCAGCGAAAGCCTGCTGTCGCTGATAGACCAGGGGCGCATAGACGCCGCCATCTGCCGCCTGTCGGTCAGCACCAGGCCGCATCTCTACGACAGCATCGTCATCAAGGAAGAGTCCCTTGCGGTCATCGCCCATGCATCGCATCCGGCCGCAGCCCTGCCGTCCATCGTGCTGCAGGACCTGTCGACATGCCGGTGGGTGATGTACCGCGCGAACATGCCCATGCGGCGCACGCTGGAGCGCGAATTCTTCGAAGAGAACCTTTTCTTTCCCGCCCAACTCATTGAAACCACGTCCGCGCTGGCAACTCTTTCGCTGCTCAGCGGCAATCCGAAGCTGATCGCACTGGTGTCCGACGACGTCGCCGACTACGTGTGCCAGCACGGGATGGTCAGCCGCCTGCCGCTGCGGCTGAAATCGCGCAGTGAGCCGTATGAATTGATTTCCCGGCGCAACGCACAGAAGAATCCGGCCTTGGATCTGCTGATCGATTCACTGCGCTCCTGCCCGGCCGGGCCGCAGCCCGACAGCTTCAATTCACCTTCAGGTTCAACTTGCTGATCAGGCTCTTGAAATAGGTGCTGTCGCTTTTCCACTGCGCGCCGAATTCGCTGCCGTCCGCGTAGGCATAGCCCAGATTGAGTTTCTGCAAGGTCGCGATGAATGCCGGATCCTTGGCGGTCTGCTCCGCCATTTCCCGCAGCGCCTGCAATACCTCGGGCGGCGTGCCCTTGGGCGCGGCCAGACCACGCCAGACTCCCAGAACGAGATCGACGCCGCGCTCCTTGAAGGTCGGGACCGCTTCGAACTCCTTGATGCGCTTGTCCGCCATTACAGCCAGCAGGCGCAACTTTCCCGC
>Ga0302347_1004238_pt1 | contig 11631 bp, 13 predicted proteins | sample PhyWR1_FD_202178 | JGI IMG/M metagenome (GOLD analysis project Ga0302347, IMG submission 202178) | Leaf surface microbial communities from wheat plants in UC Gill Tract Community Farm, Albany, California, United States - DLSL W.R1 (v2)... | ecosystem: Host-associated > Plants > Phyllosphere >...
TGGCCTGCGCCCTGGCGCTGTGCAAATGGCTCAGCGGCCGGCCGGTGCAGCCGCGACGGGTGCTGGTGCAAGGGCCGCAGCCAAAGAATGTGGAGCCGTACAAGGTGGCGTTCCATTCGCCGCTGGTGTTCGGCGCGGCGCACGATGCGCTGGTGTTCGAGCGGGCCGACATGGAGGCGCCGTTGCCGACTGCCAACGAGGCCATGGCGGTGCTGCACGACCGGTTTGCCGGGGAGTACCTGGCACGGTTTTCCGAAAGCCGCGTCACCCACCGCGTACGCCAGGTGCTGTGCCGCATCCTGCCGCAGGGCGAGCCCAAGCGCGAAACCCTGGCCCAGGCCTTGCACCTGTCGCAGCGCACCTTGCAGCGGCGCCTGCAGGAGGAGGGCACCAGCTTCCAGGCGCTGCTCGACGACACCCGCCGCGAACTGGCCGAACAGTATCTGGCCCAGCCCGGCATGACCTTGCTGGAAACCGCCTACCTGCTTGGTTTTGCCGACCCCAGCAACTTCTACCGGGCCTTCCGCCGCTGGTTCGATGCCACGCCCAGCGAATACCGCGCCCGTCTGGGCGCGGACAGCGAGCTACTCAGTGACGCCAGAACGCCGGCATACACAGCACCAGCACCGTGATGATTTCCAGGCGACCAAGCAGCATACCGCCGGCCAGGATCCACTTGGCTGCATCAGGCAGCGTGGCGTAGTTGCCAGACGGGCCGATCACTTCACCCAGCCCTGGGCCCACACCTGAAACCGTGCCGGCAGCACCGGTCAATGCGGTCATCCAGTCCACGCCAAGCAACGACAGCAGCAGCGCCATGACGCAAATGGTGATGGCAAAGAAAAACGAGAACGTCAGGATCGAGCGCACGATGTCTTCGTCGAGCCGGTGGCCGTTGTACTTCTGCTTGATCACCGCGCGCGGGTGGATCAGCTGGTTGAGGCTGGCCTTGAGCAGGATGTAGGCAACCTGGAAGCGGAAGATCTTGATCCCGCCTGCGGTCGAGCCGGAGCAGCCGCCAACGAAGCCCAGGTAGAAGAACAGCATCAGCGAGAAGTTGCCCCACAGGCTGTAGTCGCCCAGGGCGAAGCCGGTGGTGGTCACTACCGAGGTGACGTTCAGTGCCACATGGCGCAGGGCATCAAGCCAGTGCAGGTTGGTGCTGTACCAGTACCAGGTGCCGAGTACCAGCCAGGTGACCACCAGCATGCCCAGCAAGCCCTGCACCTGCTGGTCGCGGATCAGCGCCTTGCGGTTGCCGCGCAGGGTCGCCACGTAAAGGGTGAACGGCAGGCTGCCCATGATCATCACCACTACCGCGACCCAGTGCACGGCGGGGATATCCCACTTTGCCAGCGACTGGTCGGAGGTGGAGAAACCGCCCGTGGAGATCGCCGACATGGCGTGGTTGATCGCATCGAATGGGCTCATGCCGGCCCACCAGAAGGCCAGCGAACCGAAGATCGAAAAGCCGACGTACACCCCGACGATGGACTTGGCGACCATGTGCGAGCGCGGCATGACCTTTTCCGAGCGGTCGGACGATTCGGTCTGGAACAGGCGCATGCCACCGATGCGCAGCAGTGGCAGGATCGCCACGGCCATGGCGATGAAGCCGATACCGCCAAGCCAGTGCAGCATCGAGCGCCACATCAGGATGCCCGGCGACATGCTGTCGAGGCCACTGAGCACGGTGGCGCCGGTGGCGGTGATGCCCGACATGCTTTCGAAGAAGGCGTCGGTATAGCTGATGTGCTGGGTGAGCAGGAACGGCAGGGCGGCGAATACACACACCACCAGCCAGCTGCAGACGGTCAGCAGGTACATGTCGCGCGGGCGCAGGTGTACATGCTCGGGTCGCCCCTGCACCACCAGGGCCAGGCCGGCGATAAAGGTGATCAGGCTCGACCACAGGAACGACGGCATGTCACCGGTGCGTTCGAAGATCACCAGGGTCGCCATCGGCACGGCCATGCTGACGGCGAGGGTGATCAGGAAGATGCCGATGATGAAACCAATGATCCTTAAGGTCGGCAACGCCATGTGATCTGCTCTGACTCGAAACGGAAGGGCGCCATTCTACCTATGGGTCTGGTGATGTAAACGCTAGAATGGCCGCACATTCAACTGCCAGGAGGGTAGCCGATGGAGGCTCTCGACGCATTGCTCAACCGTGTATCCGTGCCACGCCTGACCGAACCGGCGCCCAATGCCGCCCAGCGCGAGGCGCTGTTCCAGGCTGCCCTGCGGGCACCGGACCATGGCCAGCTGCGGCCGTGGCGTTTCCTCACCATCGAAGGCCAGGGCCGTGAAAAGCTGGGCGAGCTGTTCGCCGAAGCCGTGCAGCAAAAGGGCGATGCCAGCCAGGCTGCCCTGGACAAGGCGCGCGCGATGCCGCTGCGGGCGCCGTTGCTGATCGTGGTGGTTGCCAAGCTTCAGGATCACTTCAAGGTGCCCAAGTCCGAGCAGCGCCTGGCGGCCGGCTGTGCGGCGCACGGGATCCTGATTGCCGCGCATGCGCAGGGCATCGGGGCGGTATGGCGCACTGGCGACATGGCGTTCGATGCCCATGTGCACAAGGGCCTGGGGCTGAACGAGAACGAGGAGCTGATCGGTTACCTGTACGTTGGTACGCCGCTGAACGAACCGCGTACGGCGCCAGTGCTGGAGACTGCCGATTTCGTCAGTGGCTGGGGTGAGTAACGCAGCCTTGGCCTGAAGGCTGGATCAGGGCTGCCGGCCTCTTCGCGGGTGAATCGGATCGCCGCGAAGGGGCCGGGTGCCTTTACATCACATCAACTGCCGGTTGCTTCCGCCAGGGGCAACTCCAGCCTGGCCACAAACCCACCCTGTGGATGATTGTCCAGGACCAGGCTGCCGCCATGGCGCTCCGCCGCCTTGCGCGCGATCGCCAGCCCCAGCCCATGCCCCGGCGCGTCCTGCCCCGGCGCCCGGAAGAACGGCTCGCCAAGCTGCGCCAGATGCTCCACTGCCGCCCCCGGCCCATGGTCACGCACGCTCAACACGATCCGGTCCTGCTCGCGCACGGCGCTGACCTCGATCGGCTGGCCAACCGGGTTGAACCGCAGGGCATTGCGCAGCAGGTTGTCCACGGCACGCTCGATCAGGGTTGGCCAGCCCTGCAAGGTCAGCCCCGGCTGTGCTTCAAGGCGCACCTCCTGGTCCGGCGCACTGAGCAGAGCGTCCTTGCGTACACTCCCCAGCAACGCGTTGATGTCGACCGGTTCGGCATGGGCCTGTTCGGCATCCACCCGTGCCAGGGTGAGGATTTCGCTGATCAGGTCTTCCAGGCGGTCGCATTCGCGGGTCAGGCGCGGCCACAGGCTTTCCCGCTGCTCCGGCCCGGCACGCTCGGCCAGAGCCAGGGCGATACGCAGCCTGGCCAGTGGCGAGCGCAGCTCATGCGAAACGTCGCGCAGCAACTGGCGCTGGCTGCCAAGGGTGCTCTGCAGGCGCGCGCCCATCTTGTTGAAGTCCTTGGCCAACACGCCGAACTCGTCGCGCCGTGCGGCTAGCTGCGCCAGGCTGTTCTGCTGGTAGGTCGACTGGCCCAGGTCATGCACGGCGCCGCGCAGGCGGCTGAGCGGGCGGGTGATGGACAGGGTCACCAGCAGGCTGAACAAAGTCAGCACGACCAGGGCGATCCCCAGCGCACTGAGTGGCCACAGCAGGCTTTCGCGGTGCCAGGCATCCAGCGCCGGGTGGGGGATGCGGTAGATCAGCAGGTAGGTTTCGCCGGTGTCGGGGCTGGTGTATTCCTCGGTCAGCCGACGCCACGGCAAGCGTCGCTCGTCATTGTGCTGGCGCGCCTCGAACGCGGCCGCGCGGCGCGGGAAGGTGCCGGGCACCACGGCTTCCCCACTGTCGTCGAGCACCTGCACGTCGATCTTGTAGCGGTCTTTGCGCCGCTCCAGGAAGTGTTGTGCCGAATCCAGCCCTTCCTGTTCGTAGTGTCTGGCCCACTTGCTGGCCAGCGTATTCAGGCCAGGGTGGCGGCTGAGTATCCAGGCATCCTGGTTGAGCATGTGGCCCAGCAGGATCGACAGGCCTGCAACCAGGGTGATGGCCAGCCAGAAGCTGGCCAGGATGCGCCAGAACAGTGAACGCAAGTGCACCTCCTAAACGGGAAAAGCCCGGCGCGCACTGAGGCGGGCCGGGCATTGGGCGGACAGGTTACTGGGCCTTGTTGCCTTTTTCAGCTTTCCAGGCCTGGAACTCCTGCCATTCGGCTTTCTTGGCGGCGCGTTCCTTTTGCAGTTCGTCGAACTTCTTCTGCTGCTCAGGCTTGAGCAGGTTGCGTACAGCGCTGTCGGTCTTGGCGCGGCTTGCCTGCAGCTCGTCCTTCATGGCTTTCTGGTCGGCGGCCGGCAGCTTGGCCAGGTAGCGCTCGTTGATGTCGCGGCGCTGCTTCATCTGCTCGCCCATCAGCTTGCCGATCTGCTGGCGCTGGTCGCGGCTCAGGTCCAGCTGGTGGAAAGGCGCATCACCGCGGTGATGCGGGCCGTCGTGGCGCGGGCCGCCTTCTGGCATGGCCATGGCAACGGTCGGCAGGGCGGCGGCGAACATCAGGGCGATAAGGGTCTTGCGCATGGTGTCTCTCCTTTCATAGGCCGGTGATTACCGGATGAGCACAGTCTAGGGAGATCACCGTCAAGCGCAGTCAGGGAAGGGTAAAGGCTCGGTAAAGAATGGCCATGACCCGCAAACTACAGGCAGTAGTAATAGCCACGGCTACGCAGGGCGACGATGCGCGGACGGCCATCGGCGTGCGGGCCGATCTTCTTGCGCAGGTTGCTCACGTGCATGTCCAGACTACGGTCGTACAGGGTCAGCTTGCGCCCAAGGCCGATTTGCGCCAGTTCCTGTTTGTCCAGCGGCTCGCCGGGCTGGCGCAGCAGGGCCTCGAGAATGCGGCTTTCGGACAGGGTCAGGGTCATCTCGCGGCCATCGATACTTGCCACGCCACGGGCGGGGCTGTACACCAGGTCGCCCAGTTCTACCTGGCTGGTGGTGGCGGTGGGGTGGCTGCGGCGCAATACCGCGCGCAGGCGAGCGGTGAGCTCACGCGGGTCGCAGGGTTTGGCCAGGTAGTCATCGGCGCCCAGCTCCAGGCCCAGAATACGGTCCAGCGGCTCGCCGCGGGCCGACAGCATCAGTACCGGCAGTTCGGCATGCTCGCTGCGCAGCTGCTTGAGCAGTTCCAGGCCACTGCCATCGGGCAGCATCACATCCAGCACCACTGCTGCAGGGGCATGCTCGGCCAAGGCCTGGCGTGCGCTTACGCCATCGTGACAGGCACGGACGGTAAACCCTTCCTGGGTCAGCCAGCTGCCGAGCAGCTCGCACAGTTCCTGGTCATCATCAATCAGTAACAGCTCGCTCATGACTCACTCAATTCAACCATTGACGGCGGCTATTCGGCCCGCCAGTGGCAAAGATACCGCAGACTGATGGCAACCGTATAACTGCCCGCACCGGTCAGCTTCTTCGCGGGCCCGGCCGCGAGAAGCCGATGCGGTCTCAGATCAAGGCAGCACTTGCTTGAACGGCTTGACCACGACCTTGTCGTACACGCCTGCAGCAATGTAAGGGTCGGCATCGGCCCAGGCCTGCGCCGCAGCCAGCGTATCGAACTCGGCAACGATCAGGCTGCCGCTGAAACCCGCTTCGCCCGGGTCGTTGCTGTCGATGGCCGGGTGTGGGCCGGCCAGCACCACACGGCCTTCGGCCTTCAGCTGCTGCAGGCGCTCGATATGCGCCGGGCGTGCGGCCAGGCGCTTTTCCAGGGAGTTTGCGACGTCGCTGGCGATAATGGCGTAGAGCATGTCAATCCTTGGGTTTGGAGGTAGAGGGGTCATCGTGCATGTGGCGCGACAGGTAAACGCCTTGCGCCACCAGGAAGATCACGGTCATGCCCAGGCTGCCGAACACCTTGAAGTCGACCCAGAATTCCTGGAAGGTGAAGGCGACGAACAGGTTGGCCGCACCGCAGAACAGGAAAAACGCGATCCAGGCCACGTTCAGGCGCGCCCAGATGGCATCGGGCAGGCTCAGGGCATGGCCCATGATGCGCTTGATCAGCACCCGGTCACCGATGAAGTGGCTGCCGGCAAAGGCCAGGGCGAACAGCCAGTTCACCACCGGCGCCTTCCACTTCAGGAAGGTTTCGCTGTGGAAGGTCAGGGTCAGGCCGCCGAATACCAGACAGGCCACCAAGGTCAGCCACTGGCCCTTTTCCAGCTTGCGCTGGCGCAGGAACAGCGCGCCGTAGACCACCAGCGAGCTGATGATCAGCATGGCCGTGGCACTGTAGATGCCGCCGAATTCGAAGCTGTGGCCAGCCACCTCCACAGGGCGCGGATCGAGCTTGTAGACGATGAAGAACAGCAGCAGCGGGATGAAATCGATGAATTGTTTCACAATGGCAGCCAGAATCGGGATGTGACGGCATAATAACAAACATCGAATCCAGCGAAAGCGCTCCTCCATGAATGTTGATCTGCACTGTCACAGCACGGCCTCCGACGGCGCCCTGGCGCCCTCTGTACTGGTTGCCCGCGCCTTTGAACACGGGGTGCAGACGCTGGCCCTGACCGACCACGACACCCTCGAAGGCCTGCCTGAAGCGCGCCAGGCCTGCCGGGACGTGGGCATGCGCTGGGTCAGTGGCGTTGAACTGTCGTGCACCTGGGGTGGTGCAACCATCCACGTGCTGGGCTATGACTTCCCGCTCGACGCGCCGCCTTTGCTGGCAGCGATCGAGGCGTTGCACCGCGGCCGCTGGTTGCGCGCCGAAGAAATCGACAAACGGCTGGCGGCCAAAGGCATGCCCGGCGCGCTGGACGGCGCCCGCGCCGTGCAGCAGGAGCTGGGCGACAGCGGCAACGCCCCGGCGCGCCCGCATTTTGCCGAGTACCTGGTGCGTGCCGGGCACGTCAAGGACCGCGGCGAAGCGTTTCGCAAGTGGCTGGGCGCCGGCAAGCTGGGCGACGTCAAGCAGCATTGGCCGACCCTCGACGAAACCGTTGCCACCCTGCGGCAGTCCAAAGCCTGGGTGAGCCTGGCGCACCCCATGCACTACGACCTGACCCGCAGCAAGCGCAGAAGGCTGATTGCCGACTATATTCAGGCAGGCGGGCAGGCACTGGAAGTGGTCAACGGAATGATGCCAGCCGAGCAGGTGGGCACGATGTCCATCCTCACCCGAGAGTTCGGCCTGCTGGCAAGCGCTGGCAGTGATTTCCACGGCCCCGGCACCTGGGGCGAGATAGGTGCCTACCGGCCCTTGCCCGAGGACCTGCCACCTCTGTGGCGCCGATTCAGCCATGAACAGCCTATGGCGGTATGAACAGGAAGACTACGTGAGCCAATTTTTCCAGATTCATGCGGAAAACCCGCAGGCGCGCCTGATCAAACAGGCCGTCGAGATCATCCGCAAGGGTGGCGTGGTGGTGTACCCGACCGATTCTGCCTATGCGCTCGGTTGCCAGATTGGCGACAAGGGCGCCATCGAGCGGGTCCGGCGCTTGCGCCAGCTTGACAAGCAGCACAACTTCACCCTGCTGTGTTGCGACTTGTCGCAAATGGGGCTGTTCGCCAAGATCGATACTTCCACCTTTCGCCTGCTCAAGGCGCATGTGCCTGGGCCTTATACGTTCATCCTCAACGCGACCCGGGAAGTGCCGCGCCTGCTGATGCACGAAAAGCGCCGCACCATCGGTCTGCGCGTACCGTCCAACCCGATTGTGCTGGCGCTGCTGGAAGAATTGGGTGAACCGCTGATGAGCGTGAGCCTGATCCTGCCGCCCGAAGAAGAACCGATGACCGACCCGTACGAGATACGCCAGCGCCTGGAGCACCATGTCGACCTGATCATCGATGGCGGTTACGGCGACCTCAAGGCATCGACCATCATTGACCTGACCGGCGATGAGCCTGCGCTGATCCGCGAAGGCTGCGGCGATCCCTCGCCGTTCCTGGTCAGCGCGTGACCCAGGTGGACGCGCCCGAGGCACCGGCCGAACAGGCCGACCTGCCTCGGCAGCTGCAATTGGCGCTGGTCTACGGCGAAGCCCTGACCGAGCTGCCACTGGACCTGTACATCCCGCCAGACGCCCTGGAAGTCATCCTCGAAGCCTTCGAAGGCCCGCTGGACCTGTTGCTGTACCTGATCCGCAAGCAGAACATCGACATCCTCGACATCCCGGTGGCGGAGATCACCCGTCAATACATGGGCTACGTGGAACTGATGAAGAGCGTGCGCCTGGAGCTGGCCGCCGAGTACCTGGTGATGGCGGCCATGCTCGCCGAGATCAAGTCGCGCATGCTGCTGCCGCGCTCGGCCGACGTCGAGGAGGAGGAGGGCGACCCGCGCGCCGAACTGATCCGCCGCCTGCAGGAGTACGAGCGTTTCAAGGCCGCTGCCGAAGGCATCGACGAGCTACCGCGGCTTGGTCGTGAGGTCGTGGTGCCACGGCTGGAAGCGCCGCAGGCCAAGGTTCGCAAGTTGTTGCCCCAGGTCAGCCTGGAAGAGCTGCTGATGTCCATGGCCGAGGTGATGCGCCGCAATGACCTGTTCGAGAGCCACCAGATCAGCCGCGAGACCTTGTCTACCCGCGAGCGCATGAGCCAGGTGCTGGAACGGCTCAAGGGTGGCGCCTTTGTCCCGTTCGTCGAGCTGTTTTCCGCGGAGGAAGGCAAGCTGGGCGTGGTGGTGACCTTCATGGCGATTCTCGAGCTGGTCAAGGAATCGCTGATTGAACTGCTGCAGAATGAACCTTTCGCCGCCATTCACGTGCGGCTTCGCCCGGCGCTTGTTGAAGAACCTGATGAACCTGAATGAACCCCGCGACCTGGCGTCGCTGATCGAAGCCTTTCTGCTGGCTTCGGGCAAGCCGCAATCACTGGAGCGTCTGTACGAACTGCTTGAAGAGGCCGAACGGCCAGAGCCCAGGGTGTTCAAGCAGGCCCTGGAGGTGCTGGGCAAGTCGTGCAGTGGCCGCGCCTTCGAGCTCAAGGAGGTAGCCAGCGGCTACCGCCTGCAGATTCGCGAGGATTATGCCCCCTGGGTCGGTCGCCTGTGGGAGGAGCGCCCACAGCGCTATTCGCGTGCGCTGCTCGAAACCCTGGCGTTGATCGCCTACCGTCAGCCCATCACCCGTGGGGAGATCGAGGACGTGCGCGGCGTGGCGGTAAACAGCAATATCATCAGGACCATGATGGAGCGCGAGTGGATTCGCGTGGTTGGCTACCGTGAAGTGCCCGGCCGGCCGGCAATGTTCGCCACTACCAAGGCGTTTCTCGACCATTTCAACCTGAAGAGCCTGGAAGACCTGCCGGCTTTGGCCGACCTGCGGGAAATGGAACCTGAGCCGTTGCTGGACCCGGATGATGCGCCGGTGCCGGCACACCTGCAGGCGTTGGCCGATGCCAGCCTTGGTGAAGACGAAGAGCCTGCAGAGCCGAAGGATGAGACCAGTTTCCGCAGCTTGCTGGTGGAGCTGGATGCCATGGAGGAAGGGCTGAAGACCGACTTTGATGATTTGCGGGAAGAGGAGCCTGTGGTGTCGGTGGAAGAACAGGGCAAGGTACAGCCCTGACTCTGCAGTTGCCTGCACCGGCCCTATCGCCGGCAAGCCAGCTCCCACAGGGATCGCACCACTCTCAGGACCTGTGATCTCCATGTGGGAGCTGGCTTGCCGGCGATAGGGCCGGCAGTGCCTCCACATCACCATCTGGCAGAAACCCCTGCCAATGCCCACAAAACCCTCTACGCTCCAGTGCGTTCACCCGCCGAACCGCGTATGATGCGCGGCCTTTTGGCGCATTCGTCGCCAGAAACCTGTTTTCATTCCTACACCGGGAGGTGCCCAGATGAGTGAGCAAAACCTGCAAGATACCGAGATCACCCCTCCATCCGGCGAAAAGCTGCAGAAAGTGCTGGCGCGCATTGGCGTCGGTTCACGCCGTGACGTCGAGGCCTGGATCAGCCAGGGCCGCATCAAGGTCAATGGCGTTGCTGCTACCCTCGGCCAGCGCGTCGACCTGCACGACGCCATTGCCGTGGACGGCAAGCTGATCAAGCGCGAGGAGGCCGCCGAGGCCACCCGCCGGGTGATCATGTACAACAAGCCCGATGGCGAAATCTGTACCCGTGACGACCCGGAAGGTCGCCCGACCGTGTTCGACCGCCTGCCACGGCCAAAAGAAGGCCGCTGGATCAACATCGGTCGCCTCGACATCAACACCACCGGCCTGCTGCTGTTCACCACCGACGGTGAACTGGCCAACCGCCTGATGCACCCGTCCTACGAGATGGACCGTGAGTACGCGGTACGTGTGCGTGGTGAGGTCGACGACGAAATGATCGAGCGCCTGAAAGCCGGCGTAATGCTGGAAGACGGTCCGGCCAAGTTCACCGACATCCAGAAGGCACCGGGTGGCGAAGGCTTCAACCACTGGTACCACTGCGTGGTGATGGAAGGCCGTAACCGTGAAGTACGTCGCCTGTGGGAATCCCAGGGCATGGTGGTCAGCCGCCTGAAGCGCGTGCGTTTCGGCCCGGTATTCCTCAACTCCGACCTGCCGATGGGCCGCTGGCGCGAAATGAGCCAGGGCGAAATCGACATCCTTGCCGCCGAGGTTGGCCTGCAGCCGGTAGCGCTGCCGACCCTGAACCTCAAGGCCAAGGACAAGATGGAGCGCCTGCAGCGCAAATCGTCCCGTCCGCTGGGCCGTGGCGAGCGCGTGCGCAGCCTGCGCCCTGCCCAGGAAGGTGCCGCTGCTGGCGAGCGCCCAGCGCGTCAGCCGCGTGAAGAAGCCCCGCGCAAGGGCAGCCGTGGCAGCGCCGTGGCAGAACGCCCGAGCGATATGCGCAAGCGTCCGGCCAAGCCTGACGGCGCCAAGCCGGCCGGCCGTGGTCGCGGCAAGCCGCGTGGCTGATCAGCCTTTGCGATAGAGAAAACCAGCCTTCGGGCTGGTTTTTTTATGCCTGTTGAGAACCCGGAGCTGCAAAGCAGCCCTAACATACTGAAGCAAAAGAATTTTTTCGGACGACTGGCAAGTTCCCGAACCACGCTGTAAAGAAATCTATACAAACCTGAGCCATTTCACTTCGCATTTCAGAAGATGCCCAATCCTGTAAACAAACCTTGCCGCTACGCCTGCCCCAAACCCGCCGCGCGGCCCTTGCCCACCCTTGCCCAAACCCCCGTACCACGGTGTTATAGCCGCCATTGCCCCGTGCAAGAGCCCGTCCACAGAGCCTGGCTGACAAAACAACAAATGGAGGCGCCATGTACGCCGATCACTCCGCCTTTCAAGGCCCATACCACAGGATCGCTGCGTTTTTTCCCAAGGAAACGATGCAACGCGTTGACGCCTGCGCGTTTGCAGGGGTATACAGTGCGCCGCGTTTTACCTGTGACTCCTTTGCGTACCGCGCACTCTTGATCACGCCCGGCTGATCCGCTACGGCGGCAACCGAGGTCAAGAAACCCAAGGTAACCACCTTGCCCATTCCGCTGCGCCACGAGCGCGGTGGGTCCGATTCCGTCACAGATAAAAACAATGCAGGTGACTTCGTTCATGAGTGGACAAAACATGCATTCA
>Ga0302347_1004240_pt1 | contig 11625 bp, 13 predicted proteins | sample PhyWR1_FD_202178 | JGI IMG/M metagenome (GOLD analysis project Ga0302347, IMG submission 202178) | Leaf surface microbial communities from wheat plants in UC Gill Tract Community Farm, Albany, California, United States - DLSL W.R1 (v2)... | ecosystem: Host-associated > Plants > Phyllosphere >...
GGACTCGTCAGAAGCGTCGTGCTTGAGGCTTTCCAGAGACTTGAGCAGGCTCTCGATCTCTGCTTCCATGCTTTGCAATGAGGCTTTACGTAAAGAGTTGCTAGCCATTAGGGCTCTCCTGCATTGATGAGTGAGGGTGCTTGTTAAGTCGGACTACAGGGGTTTCAGAAAGTGCAGTTGGCCTGAACTTTTCTTCTCAAATTGCCTACAAAGTATTTAGCACAATCGCTGCTAGGCTTTGATTTACGACAAAGGAGAACGTTATGTCTGACCATCACACCTACAAGAAAGTTGAATTGGTAGGCTCGTCCCCGAGCAGCATAGAAGACGCCATCAGTAATGCACTGGCCGAAGCCAACAAAAGCATCAAGCACATGGAATGGTTTGAGGTGGTCGACACCCGTGGCCACATCAAGGACGGCAAGGTGGCGCACTATCAGGTGACGCTCAAAGTCGGCTTCCGGATTGCCAGCAGTTGATTTGAGGCAAGGCTTTTGCCCCGTGGACTGGCCGTTTGCCATAAAGTCCGCTACACAGTCTGGGTGCAATGCGGCATGTGCGCATTGCACCCTTTTTGTTTTGACCGGGGAATGTGACCGATGAAAAAGCTTTTATTGGCTGTAGGTTTGCTGAGTCTGGCAGGAACGGCGTTCGCAGCGGGCAAGCCGTGCGAAGAACTGAAAAGCGAAATCGCGGCGAAGATTGAAGCCAATGGCGCCACGCATTATTCGCTGACCGCTGTGGAGAAGGGCGCTGAGGCTGATGGCAAGGTAGTGGGTACCTGCGAAGGCGGGACCAAGGAAATCGTCTACAAGCGCGGGTAATTGTCTGTGATGTAATTCCTGTGGGAGCGAGCTTGCTCGCGATTCAGACGGCGCGGTGTTTCAGTTGAGCCGCGTCGATGCCATCGCGAGCAAGCTTGCTCCCACATTTGTCTGTATCAGTGTTGTTTCATCACTTGCGACAGCAATTCATACGAGTGAATGCGGTCTGCATGCTCATACAAATCACAGGTAAAGATCAGTTCATCCGCCTGGGTTTGCTCTACTAAAACATCCAGTTTGGCGCGAATTTTCTGCGGGCTGCCGACCATGGCCAGGCCCAGGAAGCTCATCACCGCTTCTTTTTCGTGTGGCAGCCACAGGCCGTCCATCGTCTCCACCGGTGGGCGCTGTACCAGGCTTTGCCCGCGCATCAGCGCCAGAATTCGCTGCTGCACCGAGGTTGCCAGATATTCGGCCTGCTCATCGGTATCTGCCGCAACCAGCGGGATGCCGAGCATCACGTAGGGTTTTTCGAGGGTCGCTGAAGGCTTGAAGTGATTGCGGTAGACGCGAATCGCTTCATGCATCAAACGCGGTGCGAAATGCGAGGCAAAAGCGTAAGGCAAACCCAGCTCACCGGCCAGTTGCGCACTGAACAGGCTCGAACCCAGTAGCCAGACAGGGACATGGGTGCCAGTGCCCGGCATGGCGATGATCCGTTGATCCGGGGTGCGCGGGCCCAGGTAGCGCATCAGCTCGGCGACATCCTGCGGGAAGTCGTCGGCGCTGCCCGAGCGCTCGCGGCGCAGGGCGCGGGCCGTCATCTGGTCGGAGCCCGGCGCACGGCCAAGGCCCAGATCAATACGTCCCGGGTACAGGCTTTCGAGGGTGCCGAACTGCTCGGCGATCACCAGCGGTGCATGGTTGGGCAGCATCACCCCGCCCGAACCCACGCGGATGGTCGAGGTGCCACCGGCCAGATAGCCGATCAACACCGATGTCGCCGAACTGGCGATACCGTCCATATTGTGGTGTTCCGCTACCCAGAAACGGTTGTAGCCGAACTTTTCCACGTGCTGTGCCAGATCCAGCGAATTGCGCAACGACTGGGCTGCGCTGCCATTTTCGCGCACAGGTACCAGATCTAGGGTCGAGAATTTGATGTCAGACAGTCGTTTCATCAGCCGGCTACTCCAGGTGGGATGCAGGTCAAGGTGCTCGCAAAACCTGCCAGTGCTTACAGCAATATGGGCATATACCCGAGTTTCAATGGCAGACCGGGAATTGTGCTACTAAAAAAGACGATTGGTCCGATAGGGTGAACTTTGTAGAGCCGACTACCCTCACACATTCAGTCAGGGCGTGAAGTCTTCGCGCCGTTCTTCAGGAGGCACGCATGAGTATCAAAAAGAAAGCATCGGCTCATTGGGCAGGCGACCTTAAAACCGGCATCGGCTCCATCTCCACTGAAACCGGGGTACTGCGCGAAGCACCGTATGGCTTCAAGGCGAGGTTCGAAGGCGGCAAGGGCACCAACCCCGAAGAGCTGATTGGCGCAGCCCATGCCGGTTGCTTCTCGATGGCCTTGTCGATGATTCTCGGTGATGCTGGCCTCAAGGCTGACAGTATCGACACCACCGCTGAAGTAACCTTGGATCAGGTGGACGGCGGCTTTGCCATTACGGCCGTGCATCTGGTGCTCAAGGCCAAGGTGCCCGGTGCAACCCAGGCGCAATTTGATGAGCTGACCACCAAAGCCAAAGAAGGCTGCCCGGTGTCCAAGGTGCTGAACGCCAAAATCACCCTCGACGCTACGCTGGTGAGCTGACCACCTCCTGTACCCCGTTTGCCACAAGCGGGGTACAGTGATGCCCGGCTGCGACAGATCAGTCTTGTGCTGCGCCAAATGTGATCGAATGATCGCCGCTCGCGTCAGATCATGACTTTGCGTTCTGCCTCAAGGGAGTCTCACCATGAAACGTTTTGCTTTAGCTGTAGTCTGCTGTGCCATGGCCACCTCGGCTCTGGCGGCACCCAAGCCGTGCGAAGAACTGAAAGCCGAAATCGAAGCCAAGATCCAGGCCAACAATGTGTCGTCTTACACACTCGAAATCGTGAGCAATGAAGAAGTTCATGACGAGAGCATGGTGGTGGGTTCGTGCGAATACGGCACCAAGAAAATCATCTACCAGAACAACGACCGCCAGCCATCACGGTAAGCAGTTGATCAGCCTTTCCTCGGCCACCACCTTGCCCGATGCGTCGTACAGCCGGGCGTAGGCGTTGAAGCCCAGCGATCGGGCTTGCAGCCGATAACGCTGGCCTGCCTGAAATTTATCGTAGTCAACGGTGACGTAACACAGGCGTTCCTGCGGATCGCTAAACATGCCCATGCCGCCGACAAACACCTCGAAATCAAAGCGCACCATCAACTCGTGGCTGCCCGGCGTGACTTGAAAATAGCGCCCGTCGGTCATGCGCTTGTTGTCCAGGCGCTCGGCCATGACCAGTTTGCCGGTTTGAGTTTCAAGGGCGACCCAGGCCATTTTCGGGTCCTGCCGGGGTAATGGCGTGCTGGCACAAGCGGTTAGCAGGCAGGCGGTCAGCAACAGCAAAAACGTGCGCATGGTGATTTCCACAGGGGTGTGAAGCACTAGCATAGCGTCTGTAGCTACTTTGTTGTGCAGCCTCGCAAACCCGGTAAACGCAGGGGGTCTGAATTGCCGTGTTGAATAGTTTTACAAGCGCTTTGCACTTGGACGCAGCCTCGTTCCTTCGGCAGCTGCCACATGGGGTAATCTTGCTCCACTCGCCCATCGGGATTGCTCCATGACGCCGCGTTTTCGCTGCCTGCTCGCCATTGCCCTGATACCACTGCTCAATGGCTGTTCCAGTGCTGCCTATTACGCCCAATTGGCCGACGGCCAATGGCAATTGCTCAAGGCTCGCGAGCCGGTGGCCAAGGTAATTGCCGACCCGCAGCAACCCACGGCCCTGCGTCAGCATCTGGCCAATGCCCAGGCTGCCCGCACCTTTGCCAGCGAGCATCTGCACCTGCCGGACAACCAGAGCTATCGCCTTTACGCAGACCTCAAGCGGCCCTATGTGGTGTGGAATGTATTTGCCACCCCGGAATTCTCGCTCAGCCCCGTGACCCATTGCTTTCCTGTAGCCGGGTGCGTGGCCTACCGGGGCTATTACTCCCAGGGCGCGGCTCGAGGTGAAGCAGCCCTGCAGCGCCAGCAAGGAAAGGACGTTTTTGTCAGCGGGGTCGAGGCTTATTCAACGCTGGGCTGGTTTGATGACCCGATCCTGAGCAGCATGCTCACCTGGGGTGACGAGCGCCTTGCTACCCTGATTTTTCACGAACTGGCCCATCAGCGTGTTTATGTGAAGGACGACACCGAGTTCAATGAATCGTTTGCCAGCTTCGTCGAGCGCGAGGGCACCCGCCAATGGCGTGACCACCAAGGGTTGCCGCCCTCAGGCCGTGATGGCGTGCAGCAGCGCGAGCAATTTATCGAACTGGTACTCAATACCCGCAAACGCCTGCAAGCGCTCTACGAACAGCCGTTGCCTGCCGACGAGATGCGTCTGCGTAAAGCGCAGGAATTTGAGCGAATGCGCAGCCAGTACCGTCAGCTACGTGCTCAGCAATGGGCAGGCAATAACCGCTTTGACGGGTGGATTAATGCGCCGATGAACAACGCCAAGCTGCTGCCCTTCGGTCTGTATGACCAGTGGGTACCCGCCTTTGCCGCGCTGTTTGAATCCGTTGGCGGCGACTGGCCGACGTTTTACCTTGCGGTTGAACAGCTGGGCCAACTGCCCCGCGAGCAGCGCAAGGCGGCCCTGGGGCAGTGGGCGCGCACTAAGCGGACTTGAGCCAGCCCCTGATTGCGCAGGCGGCAAACGGGCTGGTGCTGCAGGCGCCGCTGCTCAAGGCTTCACGCAACTTGGGGATATCAGCCTTCATCATGTAGCTCGCACCATCCTTGTGGTGTGAGTTTTCGCCAAAGCCACCTTGGGTCATTTCATTCAGGGCGTCTTCTTTGCTCCAGTCCTGTACCACCACGCGGTACATCGCCGCCATCAGCCCCGTACGGTCCGAGCCGTGTTTGCAGTGCATCAATACCGGACCTTTGCTTTGTGCCGTTTGAATGGCGCGCAGTGTGGCCAGCACATCGGCGTCGTCCACATGATTGGTGCGGTAAGGCAACTGGATCTGGGCAACGCCCGGGGTTTTGAGCCAGATGTCATCGCCTTGCGGTAAAAAGTTGATCACGGTGGTGATCTGCAGCTTTTCCAGCAACGGCTGCGCGGCACTGTCCGGCAAGGCACTGCGGTACAGGGTCGGGGACATTTGATGCAGGTTGTACTGCGTCGCAACGGGTTGAGCCCATTGGGTGGGGCGTGCCGGGGTGGTTTCGTCGGCCTGGGCCTGGGGCAGTGCAACAGTTGTCAGTAATGTCAGGCACAGGGCAGGGAAAAACCGGGCTTTTGGCATGTCTGTTTGACCACTTCAGCAGGGATTATCAGGAGGTGGCGGCAGATTGAGTGATTTGTGATCAAAACCCTGTGAGGCATTTGTAAAAATTTCGTGAAGGCGCAAAGGGCAGGTGCGGCAAAATTACGCATGAAACGATTCACCTTGGCGCGCGGCCTGTTAGTATTTGTAACCAAATTTTGCATGCGTGCTCTTTTCCTTCGGTCGACTTCGACCCGTATCGCTGCCAAAACGAAAAGCTGCCCATGAGCGGCTGTAATCCGTGACTGCCTGATGAGGTGCCCCCCGCATGTCTGAGCAAGACAACCCCCGGCGTGAGTTTTTGCGCAAAACCCTGACCCTGATTCCAGTGGTCACCGTCGCCAGTACCGGCCTGGGTGGCACTGTGATGATGGCCACGCCTGCGGCTGCCGCGCCGGAACCTGCCAAGCGCACGCCGACTCCCGCCACGGTGTATGAACCCACCTACTTCACGGCTGAAGAGTGGGCGTTTGTAAACGCCGCCGTTGCGCGTCTGATCCCGGCCGACGAACAAGGCCCCGGCGCTCTGGAAGCTGGCGTGCCGGAATATATCGACCGGCAGATGAACACCCCCTACGCCAGCGGCGCGCTGTGGTTTATGCAAGGTCCGTTCAATGCCGACGCAGCGCCGGAAATGAGCTGGCAGAGCAAGCTGGTGCCAAAACAGATCTATCGTCTGGGCATCGCTGCCACGGAGGAGCTCTGCAAAAAGACCTATAACTCAACATTTGCTGGGCTAGACAGCGCTACCCGAGACGAAGTGCTCAAACAACTGGAAGCGGGCACGCCTAAATTCGAGAGCGTCCCGGCCAAGATATTTTTCAGCTTTTTGCTGCAAAACACCAAGGAAGGCTTCTTTTGCGACCCGATCCACGGTGGCAACAAAGGCATGGTCGGCTGGACCATGATCGGCTTCCCCGGCGCCCGCGCCGATTTTATGGATTGGGTTGAACGCAACGAGCAGTACCCCTTCCCGGCAGTTTCTATCCGCGGCGAGAGGGCTTGAGCATGTCGACCGTTATGAAAAAAGTTGATGCAGTAATCGTCGGTTTCGGCTGGACCGGCGCGATCATGGCCAAAGAGCTGACAGAAGCGGGCCTGAATGTGGTGGCCCTTGAACGTGGCCCCATGCAGGACACCTACCCGGACGGTAACTATCCCCAGGTGATCGACGAACTGACCTACAGCGTGCGCAAAAAGCTGTTTCAGGACGTCTCCAAAGAAACCGTCACCATTCGCCATAGCATCAAGGATGTGGCTCTGCCGAACCGTCAGTTGGGCGTGTTCTTGCCGGGCAACGGAGTCGGTGGCGCGGGCTTGCACTGGTCGGGCGTGCATTTTCGGGTCGACCCGATGGAACTGCGTATGCGCAGCCATTACGAAGAGCGCTACGGCAAAAATTTTATCCCCGAGGGCATGACCATTCAGGACTTCGGCGTCAGCTACGAAGAGCTGGAGCCATTCTTCGATTACGCCGAAAAAGTCTTCGGCACGTCGGGGCAAGCCTGGACCGTAAATGGCAAGCTGGTAGGCGAAGGCAAGGGCGGCAACCCCTATGCACCGGATCGCTCCGATAACTTCCCGCTGGTGTCCCAGAAGAACACCTACTCCGCACAGCTGTTTCAGAAAGCGGCCAATGATGTGGGCTACAAGCCCTACAACCTGCCATCGGCCAATACCTCGGGGCCTTACACCAACCCCTACGGCGCGCAGATGGGGCCGTGCAACTTCTGCGGTTTCTGCAGCGGTTATGTCTGCTACATGTATTCCAAGGCATCGCCAAACGTCAACATCCTGCCAGCGCTCAAGCCGCTGCCCAACTTTGAGCTGCGCCCTGACGCCCATGTAATCCGGGTCAACCTGGACAGCAGCAAAAGCAAGGCCACCGGCGTGACCTACATCGATGCACTGGGCCGCGAAATCGAGCAACCGGCCGATCTGGTGATCCTGGGCGCGTTCCAGCTGCATAACGTGCGCTTGATGCTGTTGTCGGGGATTGGCAAGCCCTACGACCCGGTTACCAACGAAGGCGTGGTGGGCCGTAACTTCGCCTATCAGAACATGGGCACCATCAAGGCTTACTTCGATAAAGACGTGCACACCAACAACTTTATCGGCGCGGGTGGCAATGGCGTGGCGATTGATGATTTCAACGCGGACAACTTCGACCACGGGCCGCACGGCTTTGTCGGCGGTTCGCCGATGTGGGTCAACCAGGCAGGCAGCCGACCGATTGCCGGTACCTCGAATCCGCCGGGCACTCCGGCCTGGGGCAGTGCCTGGAAGCGTGCCACCGCCGATTACTACACCCACCAGGTGTCGATGGACTCCCACGGTGCGCATCAGTCCTACCGTTGCAACTACCTCGATCTGGACCCGGTGTATCGCGATGCCTACGGCCAGCCATTGCTGCGCATGACGTTCGACTGGCAAGAAAACGACATCAAAATGAACCGTTTCATGATGGAGAAAATGGGCAAGATCGCTGACGCGATGAACCCCAAAGCCATTGCCCGCATCGGCAAGCAAGTGGGCGATCACTTCAACACGGCCTCCTACCAGACCACTCACCTCAACGGTGGCGCGATCATGGGCACCAATCCGAAAACCAGTGCCCTCAACCGCTACCTGCAGAGCTGGGACGTGCACAACGTGTTTGTACCGGGCGCATCGGCCTTCCCACAAGGTTTGGGATACAACCCCACAGGTCTGGTGGCTGCGTTGACCTACTGGTCGGCCCGGGCGATCCGCGAGCAGTACCTGAAAAACCCCGGCCCACTGGTTCAGGCATAAGGAGTGATGACCATGAAAGCATTTGTTATCGCTACTTTGACCCTGTTTACCAGCTTCGCTGCGGTGGCCGCAGACAGCGACCCGCAGGCACAGGTCAAGCAAGGTGAATATCTGGCTCGCGCCGGTGACTGCGTGGCGTGCCACACCGCCAAGGACGGCAAGCCGTTCGCTGGTGGCCTGGCAATGGAAACTCCGATCGGTACTATTTACTCGACCAATATCACCCCAGGTAAAGGCGGCATTGGTAGCTACAGCTTTGAAGACTTCGACAAGGCTGTGCGCCACGGCGTTGCGCAAAACGGCAGCACCCTGTATCCGGCCATGCCCTACCCGTCCTATGCACGGGTTAACCAGGACGATATGCAGGCGTTGTATGCCTACTTTATGAAAGGTGTGGAGCCCGTCGAGCAGGCGAATCAGGAGGCTGATATTCCGTGGCCGCTGAGCATGCGCTGGCCGTTGGCAATCTGGCGCTGGCTGTTTGCCCCGGCGGTTGCAGACTTCAAGCCGCAAGCCGGTCAGGATGCGGTGGTCAGCCGTGGAGCGTATTTGGTCGAAGGTCTTGGCCACTGCGGCGCGTGCCACACGCCACGGGCCCTGACCATGCAAGAGAAGGCCCTGAGTGCCAGCGACAGCCCGGCGTTTCTGTCAGGCAGCGCACCGCTGGAAGGCTGGATTGCGAAGAACCTGCGTGGCGATCACAAGGATGGCCTGGGCAGCTGGAGCGAAGATCAACTGGTGCAATTCCTCAAGACCGGGCGCAGTGATCGCAGTGCGGTGTTTGGCGGCATGAGCGATGTGATCGTACACAGCATGCAGTACATGTCCGAGTCTGATCTGACTGCTATCGCACGCTACTTGAAGTCTTTGCCTGCAGTCGATGCTGCAGATGCCCCGCATCAGTACGACCCGGCAGTGGCTGATGCCCTGTGGAACGGTGATGACAGCAAGCGCGGGGCGGCGGTGTATATCGACAACTGCGCGGCCTGCCATCGTACTGACGGTCACGGCTATACCCGGGTGTTCCCGGCCTTGGCGGGTAACCCGGTGTTGCAGTCGGCCGACCCGACGTCGCTGATTCATATCGTGCTCAAGGGTGGGACGTTGCCTGCGACGCATACGGCGCCATCGACCTTCACCATGCCGGCTTTTGACTGGCGCTTGTCAGATCAGGAAGTGGCTGATGTGGTCAATTTCATCCGCACCAGTTGGGGCAACCAGGCAAGTGAAGTGAAGGCCGGTGATGTGAAGGGTTTGCGCACGGAGTAAGTGTCGCGCTGGCCCTGCCCCTCTCCCTCAGGGAGAGGGTTAGGTTCAGGGCGCTTTTGTATCCCCGCCAAACCACTTCTGTGACAACGCCTCCAGTCGCCCATCGGCCTTGATCCGCTGCAGCGCCTTGTCCAGGCTGGCCTGGAACGCCGGGTTGCCCTTCTGGAAGGGAATCGCCAGCGCCACCTCCTCATCCGAAACCGGCGGCTTTTGCGCCACGGTCACCAGCGGCTGGCGTTCGACAAACTGGCTGCCCTGAGCTACGCCTAAGTACTGACCCTGAAGGGTCGCAAGGGTGTTGGCCGGGCGCGGTTTTTCTTGCCGGGCGATGGTCTGTGCCGAGGTGTGGCTGTAAGGTTCGCTGAAGTCGAAACGTTCCTGAAGTTCGGGGGTCAAAACAATGTGGTTGATGGCAACATCGTATTTTCCGCTCTCAACGCCTGGCAGCAGGTCATCGCTGTCGGTCACCAGAATGGAAGGGTGTACTTCCAGCTCCTGGGCCAGCAGTTCGCCCAGCTCTACGTCAAAACCGGTCAGGCGCCCGTCCTGCTTGAAGCTGAACGGAGGCATGTCGGCCTCTAGGGCAATGCGCAATTCGCCACGGTCGTTTACATCGTCGATCAGTTCGGCTTGAGCAAAAGGGCTCGCCAAAGGCAGTAACAGCATCAGGCCTGGCAGGAAACGCATGGACACTCCTTGGAATTTGTTGCAAGCGATTCGCAACTAGCGTGCGCTTTGCTTTATGTTGGTCAGTTGCGGCGTTGGACAGCAGATTGGATCAAAGTTGTCTCACACTGAAGAATTTTGCAAAAAACCGGAGAAATAAATGAAAGCTTTACTGTCTCGTGTTGCGTTGGCTTCTGTGTTGATGGGCGCTTCGGTCATGGCCACAGCGGCTGGCCTGGAATCGGAACCGGCACCAAAAGGCGCCAAAGTGTTTATCGTCGAACCTAAAGACGGTGCAACGGTTGATCAAACATTCACCGTCAAATTCGGTATCGAAGGCATGCCTCTGGCACCTATCACCGAAGCGACCCCGCACGCCGGCCACCACCACCTGCTGATCGACGTTGACCAGCTGCCCGCCGAGAACGCACCGATCCCTGCCGACGCCAACCATATCCACTTCGGCAAGGCCCAGACTGAAACCCAGGTGACCCTGCCACCAGGCAAGCACACCTTGCAGCTGGTACTGGGCAACCAGGTTCATGTGCCGTTCAAGCCAAGCATTGTGTCGAAGAAAATCACGGTTGATGTGAAATAAGCTTTTTCGACGCATAAAAAAGGGAGACCCGAGGGTCTCCCTTTTTATTGAAGCGCGTTTAGAACAGCACGCGGCAACGGATGGTGCCGTTGATGGTCTGCAGCTTCTCTTGCGCCAGGTCCGAAGACTCGGCGTCGACGTCGATCACTACATAACCCACTTTTTCGTTGGTTTGCAGGAACTGGCCGGAGATGTTGATCCCGTTTTCGGCGAAGATCTTGTTGATCTCGCTCATCACACCCGGAATGTTCTCGTGGATGTGCAACAGGCGGTGCTTGCCAGGGTGAGCCGGCAGGGCCACTTCCGGGAAGTTCACGGACGATACCGAAGTACCGTTGTCGCTGTACTTGACCAGCTTCTCTGCCACTTCCAGACCGATGTTGGCTTGCGCTTCAGCGGTGGAGCCACCGATATGCGGGGTCAGGATCACGTTGTCCAGGCCACGCAGCGGGCTTTCGAACACGTCGTCGTTGGAGCGCGGCTCAACCGGGAACACGTCGATGGCGGCGCCGATCAGGTGCTTGTCCTTGATCGCGTCAGCCAGGGCGTCCAGCTCTACCACGGTGCCACGAGCGGCGTTGATAAGAATCCCGCCCTTCTTGATGGCGCGGATTTCTTTCTCGCCGATCATCCACTGGGTGGCAGCGGTTTCAGGTACGTGTAAGGTCACGATGTCGGACATGCCCAACAGTTCGTGCAGGTTGCCCACCTGGGTCGCGTTGCCCAATGGCAGCTTGGTCACGGTGTCGTAGAAGAACACCTGCATGCCCAGGCCTTCAGCCAGTACCGACAACTGGGTGCCGATCGAACCGTAGCCGACGATACCCAGCTTTTTGCCGCGGATTTCGAAGGAGTTGGCCGCGCTTTTGATCCAGCCACCACGGTGGCAGGAAGCGTTTTTCTCAGGGATGCCACGCAACAACAGGATCGCTTCAGCCAGCACCAACTCGGCCACCGAACGGGTGTTGGAGTAAGGCGCGTTGAAAACAGCGATACCGCGTTCGCGA
>Ga0302347_1004243_pt1 | contig 11618 bp, 8 predicted proteins | sample PhyWR1_FD_202178 | JGI IMG/M metagenome (GOLD analysis project Ga0302347, IMG submission 202178) | Leaf surface microbial communities from wheat plants in UC Gill Tract Community Farm, Albany, California, United States - DLSL W.R1 (v2)... | ecosystem: Host-associated > Plants > Phyllosphere >...
CCCAGCCCACAGTTAAGCCGAAAGTCCCATTGGTATACCACGGCCCGGTGGTTCCGGCTGCCGGGTCGGTAAGGGCAAAAGGCCCCATCAGACCTTCGGCTGACATTTTTTGCCGCTCAACGTCAGATGAAAAGTTTACCGCCGGGCCGTCGGCGGCGGCTGCCATTTTAGCCTCCGCCTCCGCCAGGGCAATGCGCTGGCGGGCCACGCTCAGATCGGGGGCATGCTTAAGCGCACGGGCAATCAGCGCGCTCAGCTGCGGATCGTGATAGTGCTGCCACCACTGGCTTTGCGGCCATCCGTTTTGCAGGGCCGTGGGTAATGTTGTGCTCACCGAAGCCGCGGGTGCTTGCGGTTTAAGCGATGGGTTAACGTTATGGGAAGGCGCGCAGCCCGTCAGAGAGAAAACCAGCGGCAACGCTGACATGGCAGTCAAAGTCAGAAGACGGTTCATAGGTATTTTTGCGAGGTAAAAGAGAGGGGCGAGATTACGTGACGTGCGACAATTTTGTTTAGTAACGCGTGGCAATACACACCCTGTAATAACAGGAAACAGCCGGAAAATTATTCATCAGACAAATGATTAATAACGAAATTAATGAATAAAAACAGGCTGCAGGGAGGCAAATTTCAGGGTGCTTTCCTATACTCGTTGTGAATACAACAAAGAGGGAATGCGCGATGAAAATTTTACTATGGGCTGTTTTGATTATTTTTCTGATTGGGTTGTTGGTAGTAACCGGGGTGTTTAAGATGATTTTCTAATGATTATCGCCCTCCCTCGCGAGGGCGATAGTTTTTCAGGACCAGCCGTCAATCACCCGTGCAATGGATGCTGAATCCTGAAAAGTACGGATGGCGGTGAACAGCTCCAGCGCCTCGTCATATTCTTTACGTAAATACCCCAACCACTGTTTAATGCGTGCCACATGGTACAAACCGGTATCGTCCTGCTTTTCAAGACGCGAATATTTGCGTAATAACGCTACTACGTCAGGCCACGGCATACGCGGCTCATTGTACTTAATCACCCGACTCAGATTTGGAATATTTAGCGCACCACGCCCTATCATGACGGCATCGCAGCCGGTAGTTTGCATACAGGCCTGCGCACTTTGCCAGTCCCAGATTTCGCCATTAGCAATCACCGGAATAGTCAGTCGCCGACGAATTTCGCCAATCGCCTGCCAGTTTATGCGTTCTGCTTTATATCCATCTTCTTTTGTCCGCCCGTGCACCGCAAGCTCGGTCGCGCCAGCCTGCTGAACGGCATCGGCAATTTCAAACTGGCGCGCGCCGCTGTCCCAGCCAAGCCTTACTTTTACCGTCACCGGTAAATGGGCAGGCACAGCTTCACGCATTGCTTTCGCGCCCTGATAAATAAGCTCCGGATCTTTTAATAATGTGGCCCCGCCACCGCTGCCGTTGACCGCCTTTGACGGACAGCCGCAGTTCAGATCAACGCCGTACGACCCCAGCTCAACGGCGCGGGCCGCATTTTCTGCCAGCCATTGAGGATACTGCCCCAGTAGCTGAATACGCACTAAGGTGCCTGAAGCCGTGCGGCTCTGATGATGTAACTCGGGGCAAAGTTTATAGAACGATTTCACCGGCAATAGCTGATCGACAACCCGCAAAAATTCGGTGATGCATAAGTCGTAATCATTAACCTCAGTCAGCAGCCCTCGCACCAGCGAATCGAGCACACCTTCCATCGGTGCGAGCAGTACACGCATATCTTTACCCGTCAAAAAAGAGGCGCTATGTTAGCCTCTCTGCGCCATAGTTAAAAGCGCCAGCCGCGTTCACGCTGCAATAAGTGCATTTGCCTAATGTTCCCTCTCTCTATCTCAGGTATGCTTCGAATTCATGGTGTGATCGGTAGCACACTTTTGAGTTTAATTGTATGATGAATGCGTTTTCGTAAGGATTGAGACCATGAGCAAAACACTGAATATCATCTGGCAATACCTGCGCGCATTTGTCCTGATTTACGCCTGTTTATATGCCGGGATCTACCTCGCCTCGCTGCTGCCAATCACCATTCCCGGCAGCATTATCGGTATGTTGATCCTGTTTGTTTTACTGGCCCTGCAAATTCTGCCCGCCAAATGGGTCAATCCGGGCTGCTATGTGCTTATTCGCTATATGGCACTGCTGTTCGTGCCTATCGGCGTTGGCGTGATGCAGTATGTTGACGTCCTGCGCGCCCAGTTTGGCCCGGTTTTCGTCTCGTGTGCAATCAGTACCCTGGTGGTGTTTCTGGTGGTGAGCTGGAGTTCACATCTGATCCATGGCGAACGTAAAGTCGTCGGTCAGGAGGAGGCTAAAAAATGATGACCTATATCTGGTGGTCGCTACCGTTGACGCTGGCGGTTTTTTTTGCGGCGCGTAAACTGGCTGCCCGCTTCAAAATGCCGCTGCTCAACCCCTTACTGGTCGCCATGGTAGTCATTATTCCATTTCTGCTGTTAACCGGTATTCCCTACGATCACTATTTCAGCGGCAGCAAAATCCTGAACGATTTGTTGCAGCCGGCGGTGGTCGCGCTGGCATATCCGCTGTATGAACAGCTGCATCAAATCCGCGCTCGCTGGAAATCCATTATTACGATCTGTTTTGTGGGTAGCGTAGTGGCGATGGTCACCGGCACCAGCGTCGCACTATTAATGGGCGCGACGCCGGAAATTGCCGCATCGGTGCTGCCAAAATCGGTGACCACGCCGATTGCAATGGCGGTCGGCGGCAGTATCGGCGGCATCCCTGCGATTAGCGCCGTGTGCGTTATTTTCGTCGGCATTCTCGGCGCGGTATTCGGTCATACCTTGCTGAATATCATGGGGATCCGCACTAAAGCCGCCCGGGGGCTGGCGATGGGAACCGCCTCGCACGCTCTGGGTACGGCGCGCTGCGCCGAGCTGGATTATCAGGAAGGCGCGTTTAGCTCCCTGGCTCTGGTGATTTGCGGGATCATGACATCATTGATTGCGCCCTTTTTGTTCCCGCTCATTCTGGCGGTTATGGGCTAAAATTTGCGATACATCGCGCAAATTTCATTTTCATTGCATAAGTTGCACAGATAATGAGATGTAGATCACGTTACAAATCGGGTGACGCCCCGTAAACTACGATCCCATTACATTGTTATGAGGCAATTCCATGCATCCACGTTTTCAATCTGCTTTACCGCAGCTTCCGGGTAAGATGCAATCGGCGCTGGCACCTCTACTGGAAGATGCGCATTTTCCCGCCATGCTGAGCGCCGGGCAGGTCTCGTCATTGCTGAATGTGACGGGAATGGACGAAGACGAGCTGGCCTTCGCTCTCCTGCCCCTCGCGGCTGCCTGTGCGCGTGCCGATCTGTCGAATTTTAACGTCGGCGCGATTTCCCGCGGCGTTAGCGGCACCTGGTACTTTGGCGCCAATATGGAATTTCACGGCGCGACAATGCAACAAACCGTGCATGCTGAACAAAGCGCCATTACTCACGCCTGGCTACACGGCGAGAAATCGCTGAAGGCCATTACGGTAAATTACACGCCGTGCGGCCACTGCCGTCAGTTTATGAATGAGCTGAATAGCGGACTCGACATTGCTATTCATCTGCCGGGTCGGGCAGTGCATACGCTGGGTCACTATTTGCCTGATGCCTTTGGTCCAAAAGATCTGGAGATCAAAACCCTGCTGATGGACGAAGAGGATCACGGTTTTCGCCCCAAAGGTGATGCCCTGACGCAGGCCGCGGTTTGCGCTGCCAACCGCAGTCATGCACCGTACAGCAATGCGCCGTCCGGGGTGGCTCTCGAATGCCGGGATGGCCGCGTATTCACCGGAAGCTATGCTGAAAACGCGGCGTTTAATCCTTCTCTGCCACCGCTGCAAGGCGCACTTAACCTGCTTAGTCTGAACGGCTATGAGTATGCGGATATCCAGCGGGCCATCCTTGCTGAAAGCGCCGATGCCGCGCTGATTCAGTGGGATGCCACGCGCGCCACGCTAAACGCGCTGGGCTGTCAGAACGTTGAACGCGTCTTCCTTGCCTGACGCATAATGCGGGCCTGCGGGTCCGCATTGATGAAAATCCCCTCAGTTGAGCGTCTGTTTCTTGCGCTTGCCGCACGGGTAAAGTAGCCTGAATAAAATTTTCGCCATCGCCGGGTCCGGGTCCATGTTAAAGCGCTTGTTATACAGTCTGTTAGTCCTGATTGGCTTACTGCTGTTAACCGTGCTGGGTCTGGATCGGTGGATGAGCTGGAAAACCTCCCCTTATATATATGACGAGTTGCAGGATCTGCCCTGGCGACAGGTTGGCGTGGTACTCGGCACCGCAAAATATTACCGCACTGGCGTTATCAATCAGTATTACCGCTACCGTATTCAGGGGGCGCTTAACGCTTACAACAGTGGGAAAGTGAATTATTTACTGCTCAGCGGCGATAACGCGCTACAAAGCTATAATGAACCCGTCACCATGCGTAAAGACCTGATTGCAGCCGGTGTCGATCCGGCGGATATCGTGCTCGATTACGCCGGTTTTCGCACGCTGGACTCGATTGTCCGCACCCGAAAAGTGTTTGATACCAACGATTTCATCATCATTACCCAGCGTTTTCACTGCGAGCGGGCGCTGTTTATTGCCCTGCATATGGGGATCCAGGCGCAGTGTTACGCCGTGCCTTCACCAAAAGATATGTGGAATGTTCGCGTACGTGAGTTTGGCGCCCGTTTCAGCGCGCTGGCCGATCTCTATCTCTTTAAGCGAGAGCCGCGTTTCTTAGGCCCGCTGATCCCGATCCCTTCCCGTCATGACATCCCGGAAGACACGCAGGATTATCCGGCGGTAACACCAGAACAACTGCTTGAACTACAGCCGAAGACAACAACGTCGTCATGAATAATAAAAACGCCCGACAATCTGCCGGGCGTTCGGAGCGTATTATTTTTTACGCGCGTATTTCAGGGAATCCAGCGCCACGGCAAAGATAATAATGCCGCCTTTGATGATGTACTGCCAGTACGGGTTAACGCCGATATAGGTCAAACCATAGTTAATGACGGTAAAGATGATCACACCGGTAACCACGCCGAAGACCGTTCCCACCCCGCCGCTGAACGACACGCCACCCACTACGCAGGCCGCGATAGCATCCAGTTCATACATAAAGCCGAGGTTATTGGTAGCCGAACCGATACGCCCGGCTTCCAGCAAACCGCCAAATGCGTAGAACACGCCGGAAAGCGCATAAATCATTAGCAGGTTCAGCGCCACATTAACACCGGACACTTTCGCCGCTTCCGGGTTGCCGCCAATCGCAAAAATGTTTTTGCCAAAGCGGGTTTTGTTCCACAGGATCCAGACAAAGGCTACGGCAATCAGCGCATAAAAAGTAATGTAAGAGAGGCGGAAACTGCCCAGCGCCACAAATCCCTGGGTGAAGGTTGAAAAGCCAGCGTCGAAACCGGAAATTGGTGATGCGCCGACAAAATCGTAATACAGAGAGTTGATGCCGTAGACGATGATCATGGTGCCGAGAGTGGTAATAAACGGCGTTACGTTCAGATAAGCAATGATAATACCGTTGACCAGACCGATAACCGCGCCAATCGCACAAACAATCAGGATCACCACGAAAATCGGCATAGTCGCCATTTCCGGGAAGACTTTGTTGGCATTTTCCATCGACTGTAATAGCGTTGCAGCGACTACCGCAGCCAGACCGACCTGACGACCTGCGGAGAGGTCTGTACCCTGGGTAACAATCAGTCCTGCCACGCCCAGCGCGATAATAATACGCACGGATGACTGCGTCAGAATATTACTCAGGTTCAGCAGACTTAAGAACGTCGGATCCTGGAAAATAATAATGGCCAATAAGACTAAAAGAACGACGTAAATACCGCCCTCTTTCAGGTACGTGAGAAAGCTTTTTTTATTTAACGCACTCATGAGGAGCCCCTGATCTTAAAGGTGCAAAGACGCAAGACGGAGAATTTCGTTTTGCGTTGTGGTTTTAGTGTCAACAATTCCGGAAACAAGACCATTGCTCATTACCAGTATACGGTCAGTGATCCCCAGCAGTTCAGGCATTTCGGAGGAGATAATAATGATCCCTTTGCCTTTTTTAGCCAGTTCCGCAATCAACTGATAGATTTCAAACTTCGCCCCCACGTCGATGCCACGAGTAGGTTCATCAAGCATCAGGATTTCCGGCTGTGTTAATAGCCAGCGACCAATGACCACTTTTTGCTGGTTGCCGCCAGAGAGCGAGCCAATCTGCGTCCGGTGTCCCGGTGTTTTAACGCGCATGGCGTCGATAACCCACTGGGTATCACTTTTCATGCGTGAATTATCCAGCAGCCCGACCTTATTTTTATAATTTTGAATATTCGAAATAAGTGAGTTAAATCCAATATCCAGATAAGCATAAATACCGGTTGAACGTCTTTCTTCGGTCACCAGGGCAAAACCGTGATTAATAGCCTCGTTAGCACTATGGTTATTAATCTTTTTACCGTGCAGGTTGATTGTGCCGGCTGATTTTTCACGGATACCAAATAGCGTTTCCACAATATCAGTACGCTTCGCCCCGACCAGACCAGCAATCCCGAGAATTTCGCCTTTATGTAAATCAAAAGAGACATCGCGGATAGAAGGCTGACGCAGGGAAGTCAGATTGCGAACTTCAAGAATAACCTCTCCGGGTATATTCTCACGGTTCGGAAAGCGCTGGTTGAGCGAGCGTCCAACCATCATGGCGATGATCTTGTCCATATCCAGCCCTTCCAGAGGCTGAGTGGCAATCCACTGACCATCGCGCAGAATAGTAATTTCATCACACAACTGGAATATCTCTTCCATTTTATGGGAGATATAAACGATACCGCAGCCGCGATCTTTCAATTTACGAATGATAGTAAAAAGATGCCCAACTTCTTTTTCCGTTAATGACGATGTTGGCTCGTCCATAATGACGATTTTGGCATCATAGGAGAAGGCTTTGGCGATCTCAATCATTTGCATTTGCGACACGGACAGGGTGCCGACGCGCGCCCGTGGATCGATATTAATATCCAGCTCGTCGAAAATCGCTTTCGTATCGCGGTACATTTTGTCCTGATCGACAAACATACCTTTGGTGGGATAACGTCCCAGCCACATATTATCCATAACCGAGCGTTGTAATACCAGGTTCAGCTCCTGGTGTACCATCGAGATGCCGTTCTCCAGCGCCTCTTTTGCCGAATGGAAGTCGATCTCTTTGCCCTGAAAAATAATACTCCCGGAATCTTTTTGATAGATCCCGAAAAGGCATTTTAATAATGTTGATTTACCCGCACCGTTCTCTCCCATTAATGCATGAATAGAGTGAGGACGAACTTTTAAATTAACATTATCGAGTGCCTTAACGCCGGGAAAGGACTTGTTGATATTGCTCATTTCCAACAAGAATTCGCCTGACGACTCTGTGTTATTGCTGACCATAGCTATACCTGGCTGCGATAGTGTTATTCCCGCTGTCTGCCGTGGCGCGCACAACACGCCCCCCGACTACGTCAGGATATGTCTTTGTCATAAGTAATTGGGCGCACCTGCGCGCGCCCACAGTTAAAAAAACTTATTTATTGCTGAACTGGGACAGGTTGTCTTTATCCACGCCGACATACGGAATGCGGACGATTTTATTTTCAATTTTCCAGTTAGTGCCATCGGCCGCAGGTTTACCGGCCGCCAGGTTTTTCGCTAAATCGAAAGTGGCTTTTGCCTGGTTGTTAGCATCGTTCAGTACTGTACCGGCCAGTGCACCGGATTTAACCAGCGCCAGCGCTTCTGGCAGAGCATCGACGCCGAATACCGGAACGCTGCTCTTATTGTGTGCTTTAAGAGCTTCTACGGCACCCATTGCCATGGCGTCGTTGTTAGCAATCACCACTTCGATTTTGTTAGCGTTAGGACCGGACAGCCAGGCATCCATTTTGTCTTTCGCCTGAGCGGTATCCCACATGGCAGTATCTAACGCCAGCTGCTGAGTCTTAATGCCCTTGTCGTTCAGCTCTTTAATAACGTAGGTAGTACGCGCTTCAGCATCCGGGTGACCTGGTTCACCTTTCAGCAGAACGAACTGAATCTGACCGTCTTTGTTCAGATCCCAACCCTGATTTGCTGCCCAGTGTTTGGCGATCAAATCACCCTGAATGATGCCGGATTCTTTAGAATCGGTGCCGACATAAAACGCTTTGTCATAGCTGTCCAGCGCTTTACGGGAAGGTTCTTTGTTGAAGAAAACGATAGGGACATTTTGTCCGCGCGCTTTCTCAATAACGGTGCCTGCTGCTGCCGGGTCAACAAGGTTGATGGCCAGCGCTTTCACGCCTTTGGCCAGCAATACGTCAATCTGGTCGTTTTGCTTAGACTGGTCATTCTGCGAGTCATTCATCAGCAGTTGAACGTCCGGGGCTTCTTTGGCATCGCGCTCAATGGCTTTACGCACAACAGACATAAAGTTGTCGTCATACTTATAAATCGTCACGCCAATACGGGTATCGGCAGCGTGAGCAGCCGCACCAAATAACATGCTTGCCATCACAGCAGACAGGGTAAGCACCTTCTTATTCATGGTATCTCCGGTTTTTGTTATGCAGGGTAGTACGGGTGAATAATGGTGGCAGGCAGCGCCTTAAGGAGGATTACTGCATGCCGAATTCACTTTTAATGTTCTGCCTTCCGTTTTCGGTAATGCTCCAGTAATGCGCTTTATTATGTGTTACAGGTCCGCTCGCTATGGCTCGTGTTGTAAAACACCGTTACATAGTGTTTCAGTCTTGCAAACGATGTCATCATAGCTATCGTGTTGTTAAGATACTGTGAATTTACTCACAAATTGAAAACGGTTACATCACGGAAAACTATAAGTTAGTGATCGACCCCACAGTTTGTCGATGGGCGACAGAATGGCGTCTGACGAGGGTGGGCATAAAGCAGTGAGACGCATTGCGATCCAGCTTACCTGCGGCCCCAAGTAGTGCCAGCTCAGTAGCCAGTTTGGCCATAGAGGCGATGGGATAGCGCACCGTCGTCAATTGTGGATCGGTATAGCGCGCCAGTGGAATATCATCGAAAGCAATGAGTGACAGATTCTGCGGAACAACAATGCCATTATCTTTCAACGCCGTCAGCGCACCTGCGGCCATACTGTCATTATAAGCAAATACCGCCGTCAGCCCGGAGTTACGTCCAAGCAGTTCCACCATAGCGGCCTCACCGCCCTGCAAATCGGGTGATCCAACGCCGATCCAGCTCTCTGGCGGAACAATGTCCTGCTCAGCCAGTGCCCGCAGCCACCCGGCTTTGCGCATATCATCATCTTCAATGCTGTGGCTGGAGCCAAGATAGCCGATACGTTGATGCCCATGATTAATTAGCATTTTCGTCGCCATATGCGCACCGCTGATATTATCAAGGCATACACAACGGTGGGCGAAGCCGGGAACAATGCGGTTAATGAGCACCATGCCGGGAATATGCTGCATGAAGTCGCTAAGTTCGTCGTCGCTCAGTGCTTTAGAATGCACAATAAGCGCGCTACAGCGCTGACGAATCAGCACTTCAATGGCGTTACGCTCTTTTTCCGCTTCATGATAACTATTACCGATCAGCAAATACTTCTGATTTTGCTGAGCCACCATGTCAACGGCTTTCACCAGCGCACCGAAAAAGGCGTCCGATACATCCATGACAACCACGCCAATGGTATCGCTGGCCTGGGTTGCCAGCGCCTGCGCGTTCGCATTAGGGCGGTATCCAAGCTCTGAAACGGCACGCATAACGGCGTCCCGGGTCTCAGGGCTGACCAGCGCGCTATTATTCAGGACTCTTGAAACGGTCGCGACGGAAACCCCCGCCTGACGGGCGACATCACGAATGGTGATCATTTATCACCATCCTGTTGTAAATTGCAGCGACTCACGGCCACCCCCTGTGATTGGCAAGGGCTTATTCTGGCAGCGATAAGACGATGACTACGTGAGAGAGGTCACACAGATGAAAGCGGTTACATTGATTTTGTTAATGATTGTGATCCAGATCGTTATCTGGATGTACCGGAAAATGATACCCCTGAAGCACGTATGGTTAATTGCCGCCACAGCCATTCCACCGGTCCCTGACGGTAATAACGCAGCCAGACAGCGGAGAAGAGGATATTCACCAGCCAAATAGCCGGCACAAAAGCCAGCAGCTGCCAGCGGGTGAATTTCATAAACAGATCGAAATGCCAGAACAAGGTGGTGCAGAGAAGTGTTTGCAGCAGATAGTTACTAAGCGCCATACGCCCTACCCGGCTGATGGCACCTGTCAGCCGAAAGCGGCATAGCTGTGGCCAGAAGCCATACGCCAGCGCCGCATAGCCGATAGCCTGAAACGGAGCGCTCAGTTCACGTGGAGCCTGTAACAGGAAGGCACACCAGCGATAATTCCAGCCGGTATGCCACTGAATAACGATGCCGGGTACGTTAACAATGACGCCGATACTTATCAGTATTATGCCGGTACGACGGTAGTGGGAGAGACTAAACTGCCCTTTCAGCCAGCCGCTGCGCATTAATGCGGCGCCGATAAGCATCATCCCGGCCAGCTGCCAGCCATACTGAGCACCCAGCGCCAGTAAATTATTCGACAGCATATCCAGACGGTTACTGATGGCCTCAGACCCGCCCTGAATGCGCCAGTAGTGCTCATATTGCAAATTAGCCATATCCGGCACCCACGAGCGTGGATTGCCCTCTCCGGCGATGACGCCCAGCAGGAGCAGAACGCCAATGCCCATTACATAGAGTGCAACACCGGTATTAAAAAGCGCCTTATTGTTTGAGGCATCGCGGATCATCCGCCAGCATACCAGGCCAATCAGCGCATAGGCCAGCAGGATGTCGCCTTCCCAAAAAAATAGCACGTGCAGGAAACCCAGCAGCGCCAGTAGCGTTAGTCGCGACTGGATCCAGCGTTTACCGCGCGCCAGCAGCAGTTGCAGCCCGGCACCAAAAAGCAGGGCAAACAGCGTAAGGAATTTAACCTGGGCGAGCAGATCGAGTATTGCCCAGGTCCAGGCATCGCTGCGGGTGATTTCGCCATACCACGCAGGATTAAGATAGGCCGCCTTCGGCAAACCGAACGCGGTAATATTCAGCAGCAAAATACCGAGAATCGCCACGCCACGCACAAAATCCAGCGTAATATTTCGTTCCATGGTGCCTCTTTTGCCTGATGAATACGATCAGCTGCGATGTCTCACCGCGCGCAGGAACTCCTGACGGGTATTCTGGCTCGACTTGAACAGTCCGCCCAGAGAGGTTGTGGTAGTGGCACTGGTGGCATCACGAATGCCGCGCGCTTTGACACAATAATGCACTGCATCAATAGATACCGCGACATTATTGGTGCCCAGCAGCGTTTGTAGCGCCGTCAGGATCTGCTGCGTCAGACGTTCCTGAACCTGAGGACGCTGGGCAAAAAACTGCACAATGCGGTTAATTTTGGACAGGCCAATCACCGACTCTTTCGGGATATAGGCGACCGTCGCATGACCATCAATGGTCACAAAATGATGCTCGCAGGTGCTGGT
>Ga0302347_1004251_pt1 | contig 11605 bp, 8 predicted proteins | sample PhyWR1_FD_202178 | JGI IMG/M metagenome (GOLD analysis project Ga0302347, IMG submission 202178) | Leaf surface microbial communities from wheat plants in UC Gill Tract Community Farm, Albany, California, United States - DLSL W.R1 (v2)... | ecosystem: Host-associated > Plants > Phyllosphere >...
CAGGGACTTACTAACGAAGATCAAAGACTGATCGATGAGAATTATTTTCTAGAGTGAGTTCCGTGGTGCGTGGTTGTAAGAGAGAATTAGCTTGACGCGACCTCGGAATGCGGTGGTCGAATGCCCCTCCTCTGCCTGCCGGTGAGGGTGCAGAGCCCGCTAATATCTTGGCGGGACATGTTTCGGGCCTTTAAGGTATTCCATTTGGTATTCCAGCAAAAAATATTTACGACTTTTTATCAGCAAATACAATAAGTTAGCCATTCAGTTCAAATTACCCCGGCCCACCAACTCAACAAAAAAAGACGTCCTCGGACGTCTTTTTTTGTGCCTGGAATTCAGGAATTTCAGCGCTGCTGACGGGGGGTGATCCATGACATTGCGCAGGAGAACACCTCAAATGCTGCCTGTCACCTCGGCCCTCAATGCCCGGTAGCCTGCCGATACTGACGCGGGGTGAAGCCGGTCAATGCCTTGAACTGTCGGGTGAAAGCGCTGTGGTCGGTATAGCCGCACTGCAGTGCCACTTCGGTGATGGGCATGTCGGTATGCAGCAGGCGATGGGCGTGTTCCAGGCGAACCTTCTGGATCATCTGCCGCGGCGTCAGGTGGAACACTCGCTTGCAGTATCTTTCCAGCTGCGCCACGGAAATGCCGGCGATTCGCGTCAGCTCGCCCAAGGTGACGCGGCGATTGAAATGCGCGCGTATGTATTCGTCGACCGCGGCCAGGCGCTGGTAGGCCGGGTGTGTGTCGGCGGCCGATTGCAGGTCAACCGAAATCCCCGCCAGGCCGATGATTTCTCCGTTGCGGTTATATAGCGGCCGTTTGTGGGTCAGGCACCAGCCGGGCTCCCGGCTGCCGTATAAATGCAGCTCCAGTTGGTCTTCCAGGACCAGGCCCTGTTCCAGAACCCGGCGGTCCTGTTCGGTGTAACCGGGGCCCAGTTGCGCGGGGAATACTTCGGCACTGGTTTTGCCAAGCAAAGGTTGCAACTGTTTCAACCCGCAGCGCTGAACCAGGGTGCGGTTGGCCATCACGTAGCGCGCGTGGATATCTTTGATAAAGATCGCGGCATTCGGAATCACATCCAGCAGCGGCAACAGCAACGCCACCCCCGCCAGTAGTTCATCGAGGCTGTCAGGGCGACTCCGGTCGCTGCCCTGCCCCAGGATCGCAAACGCGCTTAGCGGCATGACTCTCACTCTCTCAGGGTTCGGACAGGCAAAAGTCTACCCGTGCCGCACCTCGTCGGCAATTTGGAATTGTGCTGATTTCGTCATCGACCCAAGTGAAAAACATCAATCGAGCAACCGCTGAAAAGTCCACTCTAGAGCCATTGCATGCCCCTTGAAAAACTCTGACGGATCGGCAAGCAAGCGTCAGCCCGCATCCAGGAAGGTATAGGCGATTACACGGCACGACCTATGGAAGTGAAGGATTCCTGAACCCGGTTTTTATAAGTGCGCGGTTGTTAGCAGCCGCAACGTTATCTACGGCGATCCCGAGCATAACGTTTTCAAATGACATCACTCCTGCCTATCCAATAACTCACAAGAAGGCACCGCCATGTCAGGCAAAGGTAAGTTCAAAAAGCAACTTTCATTGATAGACCTTACGTTTATCGGGCTGGGAGCCATCTTCGGTTCTGGCTGGCTGTTTGCCGCCAGCCACGTTTCCGCCATTGCGGGCCCCGCAGGCATCTTTTCCTGGCTGCTGGGCGGGTTTGCCGTGCTGCTGCTGGGCATCGTTTACTGTGAACTGGGGGCAGCACTGCCGCGGGCCGGCGGTGTAGTTCGCTACCCGGTGTACTCCCACGGCCCGTTGCTCGGCTACTTGATGGGCTTTATCACCCTGATCGCCTTCTCCAGCCTGGTGGCGATCGAGGTGGTTGCCTCTCGCCAGTATGCTGCCGCCTGGTTCCCCGGGCTGACCCAGGCCGGCTCCAACTCCCCTACGGTGATTGGCTGGCTGATGCAGTTCGGTCTGCTCTGCCTGTTCTTCATGCTCAACTATCGCAGTGTGAAGACCTTCGCCAAGTTCAATAACCTGGTCAGCGTATTCAAGTTCATCGTTCCGCTGCTGGTGATCGGGGTGCTGTTCACCTTCTTCAAACCGGCAAACTTCGAGGTCCATGGCTTCGCGCCATTCGGCATGGCGGGCATCGAGATGGCCGTTTCCGCTGGCGGTGTGATCTTCGCTTTCCTGGGGCTGACCCCCATCATCTCGGTGGCCAGCGAAGTACAGAATCCGCAACGCACCATTCCGATTGCACTGATCCTGTCGGTGCTGCTGTCCACCGCCATTTATGTGCTGTTGCAGACGGCCTTTCTCGGCGGCGTGCCCACCGAGATGCTGGTCAACGGCTGGGCCAGTGTGTCCAAGGAACTGGCGCTGCCTTATCGCGACATCGCCCTGGCCCTGGGTGTGGGCTGGCTGGCCTACCTGGTGGTGGCTGATGCGGTGATCTCGCCCAGCGGTTGCGGCAACATCTATATGAACGCTACCCCGCGGGTGGTCTACGGCTGGGCAAAGACCGGTACCTTCTTCAAGATCTTCACCCGCATTGACGAAAAGTCCGGCATCCCGCGCCCTGCGCTGTGGCTGACCTTCGCCTTGTCGGTGTTCTGGACCATGCCCTTCCCTTCCTGGGAAGCCCTGATCAACGTCGTTTCCGCAGCACTGGTGCTCAGCTACGCCGTGGCTCCGGTGTCTGTGGCCGCACTGCGCCGCAACGCCCCCGACATGCCGCGCCCGTTCCGGGTCAAGTGGATGGCGGTACTGGGCCCGCTGTCATTCGTCATCGCGGCACTGATTGTCTACTGGTCAGGCTGGAACACCGTGTCCTGGTTGCTTGGCCTGCAGATCGCGATGTTCGTGGTGTACCTGATGTGTGGTCGCTTTGTACCCACCTGGCACCTGAATCTGGCCCAGCAAGTTCGCTCTTCCATGTGGTTGATCGGCTTCTACGCCGTGACCATCGTGCTCTCCAAGCTCGGCAGTTTCGGTGGCATGGGCGTGCTCACTCACCCCTTCGACAACCTGGTGGTGGCGACCTGCGCCCTGGGCATCTACTACTGGGGCGCGGCCACCGGTGTACCGGCGCATCTGGTGCGCCTGGAAGATGAGGACGAAGACGATGAACAGGTAGTCCATCAGGCAGCAGCCCACTCTGCGCATCCCGCCGGGGCATACGCCGGGGCTTGATCCCGGGATTCCAGGCCTCTTTGCGCGTCTAAAGGACAGGTATATGAAACAAGTACATATCATTGATTCCCACACCGGCGGCGAACCCACGCGCCTGGTCATGAAAGGCTTTCCGCAACTGGCCGGCAACACCATGGCCGAGAAGCTCAATGCCCTGCGCGACCAGCATGACCAATGGCGTCGTGCCTGCCTGCTGGAGCCCCGCGGCAACGATGTGCTGGTAGGCGCCCTGTACTGCGAGCCGGTCTCGCCGGATGCCACCTGTGGCGTGATCTTCTTCAACAATGCCGGCTACCTCGGCATGTGTGGTCACGGCACCATCGGCCTGGTGGCCTCGTTGCATCATCTGGGGCACATCAGCCCGGGCGTGCACAAAATCGATACGCCAGTGGGCCCGGTCAGCGCCACGCTGCATGAAGATGGCGCTGTGACCCTGCGCAACGTACCCGCCTATCGCTACCGCAAACAGGTGCCGGTCGACGTCCCCGGCCACGGCCTTGTGTACGGCGATATCGCCTGGGGTGGCAACTGGTTCTTCCTGGTTTCCGATCACGGCAAAGCATTGCAACTCGACAACGTCGAAGCCCTCACCGAGTACACCTGGGCGATGCTCAAAGCTCTGGAAGCCCAAGGCATCCACGGCGAAGACGGCGCCCTGATCGACCATGTCGAGCTGTTTGCCGAGGACCACCAGGCCAACAGCCGCAACTTCGTCATGTGCCCGGGCAAAGCCTACGACCGCTCACCCTGCGGCACCGGCACCTGCGCCAAGCTGGCTTGCCTGGCAGCCGATGAAAAACTGGCCGCAGGCGAGCGCTGGGTCCAGGCCAGCATCACTGGCAGCCAGTTCATCGGCAGCTACGAATGGGAAGGCGAGCGTATCCGCCCTTCCATTACTGGCCGCGCCTACATGACCGCCGACAGCACGCTGCTGATCGACGAACAGGATCCCTTCGCGTGGGGCATTTGAGCCACCCCGCCGGATGCCGTTCAGACGGCCCCTTATAGCTTCAATAGACAACAATAAATTTTCCAGGAGTTACAGCAATGACCGATAACATTTTCACTGGCTGCATGCCGGCCCTGATGACCCCTTGCACCGCTGACCGCCAGCCGGATTTTGACGCGCTGGTAGCCAAGGGCCAGGAACTGATCGATATCGGCATGAGCGCCGTGGTGTACTGCGGCTCCATGGGCGACTGGCCACTGCTGACCGAAGCCCAGCGCCAGGAAGGCGTCGCGCGCCTGGTGGCCGCAGGCATTCCGACCATCGTCGGTACCGGTGCGGTCAACAGCCGTGAAGCGGTTTCCCACGCAGCCCATGCAGCCAAAGTTGGCGCCCAGGGTCTGATGGTTATCCCGCGCGTAATGTCCCGTGGCGCCTCTGCCGCCGCGCAAAAATCTCACTTCGCCGCGATCCTGGAAGCCGCTCCGGGTTTGCCGGCAGTCATCTACAACAGCCCTTACTACGGCTTTGCCACCCGCGCCGACCTGTTCTTCGAACTGCGTCGCGAGTACCCGAACCTGATCGGCTTCAAGGAGTTCGGTGGTGCTGCAGACATGCGCTACGCCGCCGAGAACATCACCTCCAAGGACGATGACGTTACCCTGATGGTCGGTGTCGACACCCAAGTGGTGCATGGTTTCGTCAACTGCAACGCCACCGGCGCCATCACCGGCATCGGCAACGCCCTGCCGCGCGAAGTGCTGCAACTGGTAGCCCTGAGCAAAAAAGCCGCCAAAGGCGACGCCAAGGCTCGCCGCCTGGCCCGCGAACTGGAAGCTGCTCTGGCCGTGCTCTCGTCCTTCGACGAAGGCTGCGACCTGGTGCTGTACTACAAGCACCTGATGGTGCTCAACGGTGACAAGGAATACACCCTGCACTTCAACGAGACTGATGTGCTCAGCGATGCCCAGCGCAATTACGCCGAGAACCAGTACACGTTGTTCCGCCAGTGGTACGCCAACTGGTCGGCAGAGCAGAACGTCGCCTGACGTTTCGCCCACCACCTGCCTGCACGGCGGCGCCCCGATGCGCGCCGCCCTCTATTTATGCCCGGCTGCCAAGCCCCGTGTTTGGCAGCCGGACTCCCCTACTGCTCCAGGAACCGCCATGACTCTGACAGGCCAAATGCTGATCGGCACCCACGCCATTACCGGCAGCCGCGAAGCGATCCGGGCGATCAATCCCGCCACCGACCAACCGCTCGAACCGGCCTATCCCGGCGGTACCGCTGAGCATGTAGAACAGGCCTGCGCCCTGGCATGGGCAGCCCTGGACCGCTATCGCGAGACATCACTGGCGGCACGCGCCGAATTCCTCGAAACCATTGCCGATGAAATCGAAGCCCTTGGCGATGAACTGATCGACCGCGCCACGGCCGAGAGCGGCCTGCCACGCCCGCGTATCCAGGGTGAACGTGGCCGCACCTGCCACCAGCTGCGCACCTTTGCCCGCACTGTACGTGCCGGCGAATGGCTGGATGTACGGGTCGACCCGGCACTACCGGAACGTCAACCTCTGCCCCGCTCTGACCTGCGCCAGCGTCAGGTGCCGCTGGGTCCGGTGGCCGTGTTCGGCGCCAGCAATTTCCCCCTGGCCTTCTCCGTTGCCGGCGGCGATACCGCCTCGGCCCTGGCTGCCGGTTGCCCGGTCGTCGTCAAGGCCCACAGCGCGCACCCGGGCACCAGCGAACTGGTGGGCCGCGCAATTGGCCGCGCCGTGGAAAAATGCGCTCTGCCTGAAGGCGTGTTCTCGCTGTTGTTCGGCTCGGGTCGCGAAGTGGGGATCGCCCTGGTCAGCGACTGGCGGATCAAGGCCGTCGGCTTCACCGGCTCGCGCAGTGGCGGCATGGCCTTGTGCAAGGCGGCCCAGGCACGCCCGGAGCCGATCCCGGTGTATGCGGAAATGAGCTCGATCAACCCGGTACTGCTTTTCCCGGCGGCACTGCACAATCGTGGCGAAGCGCTGGCACAAGGCTTTGTCGCGTCCCTGACCCAGGGCGCCGGCCAGTTTTGCACCAACCCGGGCCTGGTAATTGCCCGTCAAGGCCCGGCCCTGGACAGTTTCATCCGCGTGGCAGCGGACTTCGTGCAGCGCAGCCCTGCGCAGACCATGCTCACCCCCGGCATCTTCAGCGCCTATCAAGCCGGTGTCGGCGCTCTGGCCGAAAACCCCCACGCCCGGGCAGCGGCTGCCGGCCTGCAGGGCGAAACCCCGAACCAGTGCCAGGCCCGACTGTTCGTCACCCGGGCAGAAGATTTCCTCGCCGACCCGTCCCTGCAAGGCGAAGTGTTCGGTGCCGCGTCGCTAATCGTGCAATGTGCCAATGACGACGAAATCCGCCAGGTCACCGAGCACCTGGAAGGCCAGCTAACCATCACCCTGCACCTGGATGACGCCGACCTGGAAAGCGCCAGGGCGCTGCTGCCGATCCTGGAGCGCAAGGCCGGTCGCCTGCTGGTCAACGGCTGGCCAACCGGTGTTGAAGTGTGCGATGCCATGGTCCATGGCGGTCCTTTCCCGGCCACCTCCGACACGCGCACAACCTCGGTCGGCACCGCCGCCATCCTGCGTTTCCTGCGGCCGGTCTGCTACCAGGACTTCCCCGATACCTTGTTGCCAGCCGCGCTCAAGCACAGCAACCCGCTGCTGCTGCGCCGCCTGTTCGACGGCCAGAGAGAAGCCTAGGAAATGTCGAACCCCTTCAATTCCAGCAACCCTGACGACAGCGTTGACATTGCCGTGGTCGGCGCCGGGATCATCGGCGTTGCCTGTGCCCTGCAACTGGCACGCCAGGGCCAGCGCGTAGTGGTTATCGACCTGCAGGACCCCGGCCACGGCGCCTCATTCGGCAACGCCGGGCATCTGGCGACCGAGCAGGTGTTTCCCATCGCCGATGTGTCGATCCTCAAGCGCTTGCCCGCCATGCTCATGGACCCCATGGGCCCGCTGCGCCTGGACTGGAAATACCTGCCCCGTGCCATGCCCTGGTTCACGCGCTTGTTGTTGAACCTGCGACCGGCGCCTTACCAGCGCACCGTGGCCGGCATACGTGCGCTCAACGAAAGCAGCCTGGGTGCCTGGCACCGGCTGCTGGAGTCGATCGAACGGCCGAACCTGATGAAGGAAGACGGCTCGTTGCTGGTGTTCGAACGCGCCGAGTCGCGCCAGGCGATCGAAGCGTTACAGGCACGCATGCGTCAACAAGCAGTACCGGTCGATATGTGGCAGGCCCAGGCCATCCGCGACGTCGCCCCGCAATTGAGCGAGCAGATCCAGGGCGGGTTGTTCTTCCCCAGCACAGGGCATTTTCTGGACCCCTACCAGGTGGTCTGCGAACTGGTCGAGGCCGCCAAGGCCTGCGGTGTGCGCTTCATCAAGCAACGGGTGCAGGACGGACACCTGCATCAGAACGGCGTCTCGCTGCACACCGACCAGGGCAGTTTGACTGCCCGCCAGGTACTGATCGCCTGTGGCGCCCACTCAGCCAGGCTCACCGCAAAGCTGACGGGCAAGAAGGTCCCCCTGGATACCGAGCGCGGCTATCACCTGATGCTGCCCCATGAACACGAGCGGCTGCCTTTCGCGGTCACCTCGCTGGAACGCAAGTTCATCATGACCCCCATGACCGATGGGCTACGGTTGGCCGGCACTGTCGAGTTCGCCGGCCTGGAGCGCCCCCCGACCATGGAGCGCGCCTGGCAGTTGCACCGGTTGAGCAAAGGTCTGTTCCGCCAGGACTTGAGCGCCGAGGGTGCCACGCCCTGGATGGGTTTCCGCCCGTCCTTGCCGGACTCTCTGCCGATCATCGACCGGGTATGCAACGGCAAGGTACTGCTTGCCTTCGGCCACCAGCACCTGGGCCTGACACAGGCCGCAGTCACTGCCGAGCTGATTGCGCGGATGGTTGCACCGGCGACCGCGACCCCGTCTCATCCGTTGCCGGGGCTCGAACCGTACCGGCTGGATCGCTTCTGAGGCAATCGCGGGAAATGGCTGGCTGCGGGCCCGACGCCGGCAGGCCATGCCCCTGCGGGAGCAACGATTCACAATAGAAGCTTCAGGCAAAAAAACGGGCTGCCAGGTATCACCTGGCAGCCCGCCGGCCTTGGGAGAAAAGGCTCGATGCGCCTGTTCAGCGCACTTGAGGACTAGTACCCAGCGGCCTTAGAAAAGCGCAATGCTGTAGCTCAGAAACACCCGGTTCTGATCTTGATTGCGGGCTGCCTGGCTATGGGACTTACCATTGCGCCAACCCAGCCCCACACCTTTAAGCGCTCCGGATTGCACGACGTAATCCAGGCTGAAATCCCGCTCCCATTCCTTCAGCCTGTCGCCGCTGACAGTCTTGATATTGTCCCCCCGCAGGTACATCACCGAGGCTTTCAGGCCCGGCACGCCGAGGGCAGTAAAGTCATAGGCATACTGGCCAAATGCTGTGCGCTCCCCGGCCCGGGTGAAACTTTGGGTCAGGCGGTCGGTGTACAGGTACAAGCTCGCGCCGCCAGCACCTTTGCCTTCCAGCCCGCCCTGATTAAGCTGAGTGAAATTACTGCCGTCAGAAACACTTTGATAGCCGGCGGTGACCCCATGGCTGCCAATGCTGTAAATAAATGCAGCACTCCAGGTACGGTTGTCGATCTCGCCATCGCCTTCTTTGGTGTAACCACTGATGCGGTAGCCCGCAGCTCCCGAACTGTTTTTACCCGAAGATTCAGTTCGGAAATAACGCAGGTCGGTTTTTAAAGACTGGTCATTCGAAAACTCAAGGGTGTGAACCAATCCAAAAAACTGCTGGCTGTAATAGTCTTCAAGGTGACCGTAGTAATACTGTGCTAGCAGGTCCCTGGAAACTCTCCAATCAGCCCCGGCAAAATTGAACTGGTTGCTTTCGCGCTGACCACCCACAGCGGCCAGACCGGTCCGGTCCGTTGATCCACGGCCAGTTGCATGCTCAATCCGCCCGCCATTGAAGGTCACATTAGCCAACTCCCGTGAGACTACCTGGCCCCCCTCGAAGGTTTGGGGAAGCAGCCGTCCATCGTTGGCAACCAGCACCGGAAGTCTGGGCAGAAGTGTTCCGTAGCGAAGTTCGGTCCTGGAAACTTTGACTTTCCCCGTCAGCCCCAGGCGCCCCCACTGACTGACGGGCCTGTCATCACTGCCGACTGGAATCATGGTGCTACCCACAGACCGCCCCTTGCCGCCATCCAGGGTCACACCCAGCAACCCCAGGGCATCGACCCCAAAGCCGAAAACGCCGTCGGTATAGCCCGACTTGTAATCCAGCATAAAGCCCTGCGCCCACTCTTCGGTTTTTGAAGGCTTCGCGGCCCCCTCACGACTGTCATTGTTGAAGTAGAAGTTCTTCAACCCCAGCGTGGCTTTACCGTCACGCAGAAAATCAGCCTGTGCCTGAGTACTCAGGGCAATACCGCCCAGAAGAAAAGTTGCAGCTATATTGTTTACGGTCACTTACAGCGCTCCGATTTATTATTTTAATTTGCTCAATCCACAGGCAAACCCGCCCGCTGCCCCAAGGCTGTTTACTTGAACCATTGCTATCGCAACTGCAGGCACGAGCTTGTCTCGCGATGACTTAGAGAGCGCCGTGTTTAAACTGTAATCACGGGTTATCGCTAACAAACATCCCAAGACAAGTTCGCGCCTGCTACATCAGGGTTTAATGACTTGATCACTACAGCCAGGGCGGGATGAGAACTTCAAAACGGGCCCCACTTCATTTCTACGCCAACAATCAGTACAACCACACAAATCACCATCCATACGGCAATCAGCGGCGCTACAAACTTCACCCACTTGCCGAAAGGAATACCGGCCACGGCAAGAACGCCCATCAAGACACCGGAGGTCGGGTTAATACAGTTAACGATACCTTCGCCAAACAATACGGCATGCACCACTACTTGCCGTGTCAGCCCGATCATGTCGCCGATAGGCACATAGATGGGTATCAGCAATGCCGATTCACCGGAACCGGAAGAAATAGCAAAGTGCATCAGAGCTGCACTCACGTACATACCGATGGCGGCCATGGCGGGATGCAGCGGCGCCAGCAAGTCAGCCAGATGCCCGACAATCGGATCAAGGATATGACCGTTATCCAGAACGATTGATATTGCCCGGGCCATGCCGACAATCAGTGCCCCGGAGACAATCCGGGAACAACCACCCAGAAAACTGTTGGCAATTTCAGACGCCGACAGTTTGCCAATCATACCTGCGACTATCGCCATGAACACAAACATGGCGGTCATCTCGAGCTCTCCCCACTTCATGGTCATGGCGCCATAAATGAAGGTCACCAGAGTGCCGGAAGCGAACGCCAGAATCAGCCAGTGGCGGGTTGTTGCCTTTTCGTCTGCCGCGATGGAATCAGTCAGTTCAGGACGTTTTTCACCATTTTTGCGGCATTTGCGCATGTAAATCATCAAAAAAGCGATACAGGCCAATATGAACAGTGCTGAGGTAATGCCGCGCAACCCGAAGCCGGAAAATAATGGCAGTTGGGCCAGTCTCTGAGTAAGCCCGGTAGTCACCGGGTTAGTGAGCGCCACATTGAAACCGGACGCGCACGTCAAATACACCAGCGAGACCCCGAAGAAAGGGTTCAACCCCAGAGACCTGGCAACCAGCAAACCAATCGGAACGAAAGCAACAACCGCATTGACCACAACGCCCGTGGTTCCAAGCACTCCAAAGATCAGACCAAAGATTGCCACGACCACGTAATCATTAAGCTTTGTACTGCGTGCAATGCCATTGAGTGCCTGGTGAATGGCTCCGGTACTTTCCAGTACCGCTAAAGCGCCGCCGGTAAAGAGGATCAGAAAGATGATAGGTGCAGAACTCTGCAACCCGGAAGCAATCGCCGTAAAAACCCCTAGCGGATGCACGCCATTTTGCGGAACGGCATGAAGACTGCCATTCACGACAAATGAGATGCCATCGCGCATTTCACGATCAAACACACCCGCGGGAATAATCCATGTAGCGGCCGCCGCAATCAGCAAGATAATAAAAAGAAAAACATAGGGACTTTTGATTTCTTGCTTTGAAGATTTAGAGGCCGTACTTACGCCCTCAGAAGCCGATTTTATATTTATCATAGCTTTTACCTCAGGTTTCTCAGCCGGTTTAAAGTCTCTGGATCAGTTCAGCCAGAAGTGCGGCCCGTACTGGTAAATCCGAGATAATGATGTGTTCATGGGTAGAGTGCGGCCCTACCCCCGTAGCCCCAAGTCCGTCCAGGGTCGGGATACCGATGGCAGAGGTGAAGTTGCCGTCACTTCCTCCTCCCACGGAGGCACCTTTGATTTGAATGCCCAGTGCCTCTGCAGCCTCTTGGGCTACGGCAAAAAGTTTCTGGTTTAA
>Ga0302347_1004252_pt1 | contig 11605 bp, 9 predicted proteins | sample PhyWR1_FD_202178 | JGI IMG/M metagenome (GOLD analysis project Ga0302347, IMG submission 202178) | Leaf surface microbial communities from wheat plants in UC Gill Tract Community Farm, Albany, California, United States - DLSL W.R1 (v2)... | ecosystem: Host-associated > Plants > Phyllosphere >...
GTACTTTCTGAGTCAGGTTTTTGGAGTAGTCCTGCCCTTTCTCCAGTAATCTGTTGGTTGATTTTTTATTGAGGATCAAAGTTCTCCAGTCAAAAGCACTTCCTGAAGGCAGACTTTCTCCCAGGCCAAACCAGTTTGCCGGGAAATAGCCTAGTAATACAGTTGACAACGGCTGTGCAATTCCGAAGCCAATATAAGCTTCGATTTTGGTTTTAAATTTCAGATTGCCTACAAATGCATTCTGAGTTCCTACAAAAATAAATTCGTCGAAAATATTGGAATCTTCATTCATACCAAGAATCAAAGCGCCCAGTGAATGTCCGAGACAGAACTTCTGATAATCCTCAAAATTAGTTTTAATGTAATCTGTTGCCGCTTTATAATCTACCGCTCCCCACAATCTCATAGAAGCAACGAAACCCTTCATCTTTTCTGGCTTTGAGAGACCTATTCCACGATAATCGTAGGTAATGACTGTAAAACCATTATCGGCGAAAAACTGTGCAATCGAAAAATAAATCTGCTGTTTGACGCCAGTAGCAGCGTTGATCAGCAATAATTTTTTATCAGGATTTTTTGGTTCAAAGAGGTGCGCAGACAACTGGTAATGGTCGCCAGTCAGTAGATTGATACTTTTCATGAAAAGCTTTTAGGATTCAGTAAAAGTAGAAAATTCTGAGTGTTGTTGTTTATCTTTTAGTATGCGTGAGATATCAGTTTCTTCATTTCATCCAGGAACGGCAGACCTTTTTGCGAGCCCCGGTAGTCGGCCGCTTTTAGGGCGACTTCGTTTCCGAACTTGACGCAGTCTTCAATAGAATTCCCTTGCAGAAGAGCAATGGAGAATCCTGAAGTAAAGGCATCACCCAGTCCCATACTGTGCGCTTCTGTACTTGGATTTTTCCGGAAATACTTCATTTCGGAACCATCAAAATAACTGGTGCTGTTGGCACCGTCTCTCACAAACAATTTATTGGGAAGATGTTTCATAATATCCTCGTGGTTGCCTTCTCCGAAAATCAATTCCAGATCTGTACTTTTTGCCACGATGAAGCTGGCGTAATTTATAATCTCATCTGAAAGTCTGCTGGCTGGTGCAGCGTAGATTCCGATTTTTTTGTTTAATTTTTTTGCTTTGCTAAAAAGATATTCGACTGTTTTGGCCGGAATTTCCATTTGGGTGAGGATCAGATCTGCTGCTGCGATGCATTTTTCGGCTTCATCTATATTGGCAGATGACAGATTATAATTTGCTGCAGGCACTACTGTAATGGCATTGCCTTCTGCCGAGGCCGTCACATAGGCAGTCCCTGTATCTTCGTCCTCATCTTCAAAGACGTAGGTGACGTCTACCTCCTCGTCATCCAGATTCCTTAGAACCTGCTGCCCGTAAGGATCCATACCTATACAGCTTACGAGTGACGTGTGCGCGCCCAGTCGGGATGTTGCGATAGCCTGATTTGCACCTTTCCCGCCCAGATAGCTGGTGAGATTATTGGCCAGAACGGTATCGTTGGCAGTGGGGATTTTAGCAGTTCTAAGGACAAGGTCTATGGAAGAACTTCCTACAACAACGATCTGCGATTTTGTATTACTCAGTTTCATTTTCTAACATTCAACTTTTTTCAAAGGTCAAACGGAATCGCCTATTGCGATTTCATTAGAGGCTAAAGTAATAATTTAATCCATACCAATTTCGATAAATTCCGAAATTAATTTAACTGGCTGATTATCTTTGGAATAACCTATATATGTTGCGTAAAAACCTTCGCCATAACCTGTTTCAAAAGCCACTATATTTTCTTTTTTGTCACTGTAAGGTTTCAAAACTGAAAATTGATCTACAGCACCATTTTCATTAAAGAAGTGCGAATGGAAAAACTCTTCATAGATGCCTATAAAGTCCGCGCCTTTCTGTGCAAAAAGCTCTTTTTCCAGTTGATTGAGAAGATGTTGGGAATCTTTGTCCATAAAGCTTCCCATCCCCGATTCTACCAGATAGCCGTACAATTCTTCATCTTTCAGATCGGTAAGCTTTTGTCCTTCGCACAGCGCCAGTTGCCAGTAGTCTGCCGGATTGTTTTTGTCAAATACAATTTCTGTATAAGCAATGCAGTTGGATTCTGTCTCTTTATAGATATGGACAGGAAAATCACCTTTGGGAAATTCCTGTTGAAATGCCTGATGATCCGGCGAAATCAAAGGATCGCTGGCCACGATGAAACCTGAAGAAATATGAATTTCTCCAGCCTCATACGTTTCCAAAAGCGGGTTTTCTACAAAATTTTTGGAGAATAGTTTTTTTATGTTTTCGATGTGTGTCATTATAAACTTTTCAGCTTTTCTTCTAACAGTACAATTTTATCCTGCGCGTCTTTTTGCTTTTTACGCTCAACTTCTACGACTTCTGGTTTGGCGTTGGCCACAAATTTCTCATTAGACAATTTTTTATCAACGGAAATCAGGAAACCTTTCAGATATTTAATTTCTTCTTCTGTTTTAATTTTTTCTTCGCCAAGATCAAGATTTTCACTTAATGGAATTGAAAATTCATTGGAACCAACCAAGAATGTAAAACTCGGCTTATCGGTTTTCGAAGCAAAATTGATTCCTGAAATATTAGACAATTTCTGAATCACCTCAGCATCTTTAAGCTCTGCAGCATTGGTAAAAACCTCAACCGATTCTCTTGGAGAAATGCCTTTTGACTGGCGGTAATTCCTAACACCGGAAATCACTTCTTTAGCAAAATCAAAATCTTTGATGATTTGTTCGTTATAACTTTCAGATTTTTTCTGTTGTGTGATAATCAAAGCTTCATCAATATTTCTGTCCGAAATTGACTGCCAAAGTTCCTCTGACAAGAAAGGCATAAATGGATGCAACAATTTCATCAATTCCTCAAAATAAGCAATTGTTTTTTGATAAACTTCTTCGCTGATAGCTTCGCCAAAATTCGGTTTTACAGCCTCAAGATACCACGCACAGAAATCATCCCAGATTAGTTTATAAACCAAATGCAATCCGTCTGAAATCCTGAATTTTGAGAACTGATCTTCTATCTCGCCAATTGTTTTATTAAGCTGTTCGCCAAACCATTCGATGGTCTGAAGATCGTGGTTTTGCGCTTTTATGGTTTCGTCACGTTTCCAGCCTTGGATCAGTTTGTAGGCATTCCAGATTTTGGTCGCGAAATTTCTCCCTTGCAACATCAGATCTTCATCAAACAAAAGATCGTTTCCTGCTGCGGAACTTAATAAACTTCCTACGCGGACGCCGTCTGCACCGTATTTCTCAATCAAATCAATCGGATCTGGTGAGTTTCCGAGTTGCTTAGACATTTTTCTTCTTTGCTTATCACGTACAATTCCTGTGAAATACACGTTTTTAAAGGGAACTTCCTGTCTGAATTCCAAGCCGGCCATAATCATTCTGGCAACCCAGAAGAAGATAATATCGGGACCGGTAACCAAATCTGCTGTCGGATAATAATAATTGATGTCTTTATTTTCCGGATCCAAAATCCCTTCAAAAACCGACATTGGCCATAACCAGGATGAGAACCAGGTATCAAGAGCATCTTCGTCTTGTTTTAAGTTGTCAGTTGTCAGTTGTTGGTTGTTGGTTTTTTCTTTTGCCAAAACCAAAGCATCTTCAATATTTTCGGCTACAACAAATTCATTTTCGCCCGTTCCGTAATAGAACGCGGGAATCTGCTGTCCCCACCAAAGCTGACGGGAAATGTTCCAGTCGTGGACGTTCTCCATCCAGTGGCGGTAGGTATTTTTGAATTTCTCCGGATGGAATTTGATTTTATCATCCATCACAACATCCAGAGCCGGTTTTGCCATTTCTGACATTTTCAGAAACCACTGTACTGAGATTTTCGGTTCGATAACAGCGCCGGTTCTTTCAGAAGTTCCGACTTTATTGACATAATCTTCCGCTTTCAGAAGAAGATCTTTTTTCTCTAATTCTTTGGCAATTTCTTTTCTTACCGTAAATCTGCCTTGACCTTCATAATGCATTCCGTGTTCATTCAGAACCGCATCATTATCCATAGAATCGATGATTGGCAGGCCGTGCCTTTGTCCGATCTCGTAATCATTAATATCGTGAGCCGGCGTAATTTTCAATGCTCCGGTTCCGAATTCGATATCTACATAATCGTCTTCGATGATAGGAACTACTCTGCCAACGATAGGAACAATCACGTTTTTGCCTTTCAGATGAGAATATCTCTCGTCATTCGGATTTACGCACACGGCAACATCACCGAAGATAGTTTCAGGACGCGTTGTTGCAACAGTTAAGAAATCTTCTGTTCCTTCAATTTTATATTTAAGATAATATAGTTTGCCGTTTTGTTCTTTGAAGATGACTTCTTCGTCAGAAATATTGGTTTGCGCTTCCGGATCCCAGTTGACCACTTTGTAACCACGATAAATCAATCCTTTATTATAAAGATTCACAAAAACCTTGATGACAGATTGGGAAAGATTATCCTCCAGCGTAAATCTCGTTCTGTCCCAATCGCAGGAACAGCCCAATTTTTTTAACTGATCCAGGATAGTTCCGCCGTATTTTTCTTTCCATTCCCAGGCGTGCTTCAGGAATTCTTCTCTCGTAATATCTTTTTTACTGATACCTTCAGATTTCAGCTTCGCTACCACTTTTGCTTCTGTTGCAATAGAAGCGTGATCTGTCCCGGGAACCCAGCAGGCGTTGAAGCCCTGCATTCTCGCTCTTCTGACCAATACATCCTGAATGGTATTGTTGAGCATATGACCCATGTGAAGAATTCCTGTCACATTTGGCGGCGGAATTACAATCGTGTAAGGTGGTCTGTCATCCGGCTCCGAGTGGAAATATTTGTTTTCCAACCAGAAGTCGTACCATTTCTGTTCAGTTTCCTGTGGACTATATTTGTCAGCGATCTGCATGTCGTAAGTTATTTTTGGCTTATAAGTTGCAAAAATAAGATAATGTGAAAAAATTAACATCACATAATCAAATTATTTATAACTTTGTTCTTTAAAATTTAATTAAATCAAAAACAATATGAAAAAGATTCTTGCAGGATTATTTATGACAGGAGCTTTGGCTTTTGCATCTGCTCAAACAATCTCATTTGACAAAACAACATTTGACTACGGAAATGTAAAAGCTGGAGCTGATGGCCACAGATTTTTTACAGTTAAAAATACAGGAGACAAACCGTTGATCATCAGCGATGTAAAACCATCTTGCGGATGTACAACTCCGGAATGGAGCAAAGATCCGATCTTGCCAGGAAAATCTGCTCAGATCAAAGTGGGATATAACACCGGTATCAAAGGTGCATTCAACAAATTGATCGAGGTATATTCTAATGATCCTGCGAACAACAGATCTGTATTATACATCAAAGGTAATGTAGAAGATGTGGCAGGAACAACTGCTGTAGTTCAGGAAGCCAAAATGGTTGCTGCGCCTGCAGAAGTTAGAACTGTTGCTGTTGCAAAATCCCAGCCGGCTCCTGTAAGAAAGGATGCTAAAAGAGTGGCAAAGAAAGCAGAAGCTGCAAAATAATTTTTACACTTTAAGATTTACAGACCGTCCCGCAATTTAGCAGGGCGGTTTTTTTTATATTTACATCAAATTACAAATTATGAATTATAATTTCTCAGACGATTTTCTGATCAAGGAAAAGTCGAAATTCGACATCAAAAAACACGACACCAAATATAAAGGCAAGATCAATAAAGATGAGGCCAAACAGCTTTTGGAAAGTGAAAAGGAGAAACTGTACCTGCTTCAGGAGAAACTTTATGCCGACGGAAGCCAGTCTTTGCTGATTGTGCTTCAGGCGATGGATGCTGCGGGAAAAGACAGTCTGATAGAACACGTCTTTGGTGGCGTAAATCCTCAAGGCTGTGAGGTTACCAGTTTCAAAACACCAAGTTCCAAGGATTATTCCCACGATTTTATCTGGCGGCATTATCTTGCGCTTCCGGCAAAAGGAAAGATCGGGATTTTCAACCGTTCGCACTACGAAAGTGTCTTGGTTTGCAAAGTCCACCCGGAATATAATCTGAGCGAAAAAACCTGGACCGATGTGAAGCAGTTTGACACGCAATTCTGGAATAACAGGTATGAAAGCATTCGGAATTTTGAGAAGCATTTGGCTAATAACGGAACCAAAATCATCAAAATCTTCCTCAACGTTTCAAAAGAAGAACAGAAAGAAAGATTTCTGGACAGAATCAAAGAAGAGGACAAAAACTGGAAATTTGCGGAAGGCGATATTACAGAAAGAGGTTTTTGGGACGATTATCAAAACGCTTATGAGCAAGCGATAAAAGAGACTTCCACAGATTCTGCACCTTGGTTTGTGATATCTGCAGATCAGAAATGGTTTTCACGAGTGGCTGCCATTCAAATTATCATTGATAAATTAGAAGAGATGAATCTTAAATTTCCTGAACTTTCTGATGCTGATAAAAGTGCGTTGGCAGAATCGAAAATGAAATTGGAAAGTGAGAAGTAATATATTTAAACATCATTTTATAATTACAATAACTTTTTTAAATTCAAAACTCTGAAGGGTTTTAAAAATAATCGATGCTAATGATTGGATTTTACATCATTCTCGGACTAGCAATTGGCGGCTCACTGGTTTTCATTCTGATGAAATCAACTTTCATCAGCAAAAAAAATTATGACGAAGCCAATGAAAAACTGATTCGCGCACAGGAAAACGACCTCAATTATCAGCAGAAAATTGAAGAACTGAAACTTTCCAATCTTGAATTGATGAGAGAAAATGCGTTGATCCAAAAAAGTAAAGAGGAACTGCTTTTTACGAATGCCGAGCTCAACGCGCATTACAAAAACCTGCAGGATCAACTTGAAAACCAAAAGGCGGATTTTGTAAAACTTCAGGAAACGAATAGGCTTCAGTTTGAGAAAACGGCGAATCAGATTCTGGAGCAGAAATCTGAGAAATTCACCCAGCTGAATCAAAACCAGTTAAAATTGATTCTTGAGCCTTTTCAGGAGAAAATCAATGAGCTGAAAAATACGGTGAATGAAACTTATGACAAGGAATCGAAAGAACGCTTCTCTCTTGGCGAGAAAGTCCGTGAACTGAAAGACCTGAACCAACAGATTTCCGAAGACGCCAAAAAACTGACGCGAGCTTTGAAAGGTGAAAGCAAAACCCAGGGAAACTGGGGCGAAATGATTTTGGAAAGTATTCTGGAAAAATCAGGATTGCGGAAAAATCAGGAATATTTTATGGAGCACGAACTGCGCGATGAGAATAACAAAGCCATTTTCTCTGAATTTTCAGGTAAAAAAATGCGGCCTGATGCAGTTGTAAAATATCCGGACAACAGAAACGTCATCATAGACAGCAAAGTTTCTTTAACAGCTTTTGTAGAAATGACGGACGAAACAGATCCTGAAGTTTTCGCGATCAAACAGAGTCAGCATCTGCAGTCTGTGAAGAATCACATTAATCAACTGAGCCAGAAAGCTTATGATGATTTTGACAAATCTCTGGACTTTGTGATGATGTTTATCCCAAGTGAAGCAGCCTATATGACGGCTTTGCAATCCGATCCGAACCTTTGGAATTTCGCTTACGATAAAAGGATTTTATTATTAAGTCCAACCAACTTGATTACTTCTCTTAAGCTGATTCAGGATCTTTGGAAACGCGAACATCAGAATAGAAATGCGATGGAAATTGCAGACAGAGGCGCAAAGTTGTATGACAAGTTTGTTGGCTTTGTTGATAATCTGGAGCGTGTTGGGAAGAATATTGATCAGGCTAAGAACTCTTATAATGAAGCATTTAAACAGTTAAGTTCAGGGAATGATAATTTGATTGTGCAGACTCAGAAACTGAAAGGTCTTGGAATTAAGAACAAAAAAAATCTTCCTCAGGGTTTGGGTGAGGAAGATTAGTTTATTTTAGCGGTAAGGCTTATTTATTTCATCGATTGTTGCTCTTAATTCTCCAATCGTAAATTTGTCTGAATCACAAATGATCTCGGGAATTTGATGTTGTTTTAAAAAGTCATTTAGATCTTCGCAATTTCTAAGCATATTGAATTCTCTATTATCGAGATCTAAGACTATTCCTTTGATATTTCCTTTAATGGAATACGTCATTGGACTCAGGTTGCCCATCAATGCCTTGGACCACATTCCTTTCATATTTTCTTCAAAATAAATAAATCTTCCATAGTTTGTGACCTTACAAAATCTCGAATACTGATCCGGATCGTATCCTTTATCTTTTTTGTTGGTATATTTTCGGTAGGTTTGAAAATACATTTCCCCATTATGACACACGGCTAAAGGAATTCTGACTCTTTTATCCTTTTCGCTGAAATAGAAAAATACTTTTTCTGGTGAATTGACAGTATCGTTCTTGTCAGATGGTTTATAATAGACGGTTTCGGTAGAAGTTGGTTTTCTGTTGAGAACATCTTCCAACGTTTGATAAATACCGTCTGGAAAATCTCCTTTTTTAATGGATTGAGCTTGTTTTTCCTGGCCAAATCCAATTGCGAAAATTAAAAATAAAAAAGCTGCTAAAATTGATTTCATAATGTTTGATTTAAAGTTTTTTTGATGACAGATTTTGGATGACAAAAGCCATAGCCGCGATTGCAACGGCATCCTTTTTTTGTTTTTTTTGGCCGTTGACCGTATTCAGGATTAGAAAGGTGTAAAAAACAAAAAAAGATATAGTGGAAAGCGGGATTTAGGTCCTAATATACTTAGTGATTCAGAAGTTTTGCCACTTCGGGAGCGGCGTAGGTGAAGATCATATCGGCGCCGGCGCGTTTGAAACTGGTGAGACTTTCTATGAGCACTTTGTCATTGTCCAGCCAACCGTTTTGGGCAGCGGCTTTCAGCATCGCATATTCGCCACTCACCTGATAAACGGCGATTGGCTGTGTGATGAGTTCGCGGATCTTGGAAACGATGTCCAGATAAGGCATTCCGGGTTTTATCATAATGATGTCGGCGCCTTCTTCTACGTCTTTCAGGGCTTCGGCAATGGCTTCTCGGGAATTGTGAAAATCCATCTGGTAGGTTTTTTTGTCTGCCGGAATATCCTGATTGTCGACCGGTGCGCTGTCCAAAGCACTTCTGAACGGGCCGTAAAAGGCGCTTGCATATTTGGCGGCGTAGGACAAAATCCCGACATCTGTGAATCCTGATTCTTCCAAACCATGACGCATTGCGATCACACGGCCGTCCATCATATCGCTCGGTGCGAGGATGTCTGCGCCTGCTTCTGCGTGCGAAATTCCCATCTTCACGAGTGCTTCTACGGTAGAATCGTTGTCTATTTTCCCGTTTTTGATGATGCCGTCGTGGCCATAAATTGAGTAGGGATCCAACGCGACATCTGGCATAATGATAATGCCGGGAACAGCATCTTTGATGGCTTTTATGGTGTTTTGCATCAGCCCGTTGGGATTCCAGGATTCTTTTCCGGTATTGTCCTTCAGGTGGTCCGACACTTTCATATAAAGATTGATGGCTTTGATTCCCAGGTCGTAATTTTCCTTCACGGTCTTGACGGTGAGATCCAGACTCTGCCTGTAAACACCGGGCATAGAAGAAATGGCTTCTTTTTTGTTATCACCTTCTGTAACGAACATTGGCAACACCAAATCGTTGGTTGAAAGACTGGTTTCGCGCACTAGACTTCTGATAGAATCATTGATTCTGAGTCTTCTATTTCTTGAGATCATCTTTATAAAAAATTAGTTATGCAAATTTAATTATAGTTTTATTGATAGGCTATTGCATATTAGATTTATTTAAAATATATTTGTTGTAATTGTTTAAATACAGACTAAAGCGAATGAAAAAACTTTTATTCTTTATTATATTTACGGTAGTATCAGCAGGATTTTCGGGAGAGATGAAAGCACAGACTGCGCGTACTATTTCTTCTCAAAGGACTGATGACGGTGTTTTGATGGCTTATCCAAATCCTACAAAGGATGTTTTGATGTTGAAATCAAAAGATGTTTCTGTCAAAATAAAGACAGTCACTTTCTTTTCTATTCTTGGTGCTCAGGTGGCAGAATATAACATCAACAGCAACAATACGGAGCTGAGACTGGACAGATTGCGACCGGGAAAATATCTTATGAGATACACTCTGGATGACAATACACAGAAAATAACTCAGATTATCAAACAGTAATCATCTGATTTTTCACATACAGTGCCGGTTTTTGCCGGCATTTTTTATTGAATAAATCTGTAAATTTGTAGATAACCAAGAAAGCGTACTTATGAGAAAATATCTACTCCTGTTTTCATTAATTTCTACTCAGTTTTTTAATTCGCAATTCCGGAATTCTTTGTTTGATGAGAATCAAATCAACATTTCCTTGAAAGGCGGACTGGATGTTCCGTCTTATGACAATCATACTAAATTTATAGATTACAAACCTGGTCTCAATCTTGGGCTTTCTGCAGATTATTACTTCAACTGGTTTGGATTGGGAATCGATGCAGACTATCTGGCAAATGCTCCGAAAAATTCTTATCCAACAGATAATCTTTACTTAGGCAATGTCAAGCTATCCAATCCTGCTTTGAATGAAAGCAAAATTCAGCGTTATTTTTTTGGGGTTGGTCCCAATTTCCGTTGGGTGATTACCGATGACCTGGGACTTACTTTCAAACTGAAAGGTGGGATTTCAAATCTTAAAGGTGGCGAGACTTCATTAATCTCAACAAAAGGCGCTGCGGCATACAATTTAAATTTTCATAACGGTTATGATGACAAAAATGTATTTTCGGGCAAAGGAGAACTGGAATTCAGCTGGTTTTTCTCAGAAAACATAGGTCTCAATGTCGGTGGCTATTACCTCCAGCATTTCAAAACAAGCGATCTTCAGAAGGGAAATACTTCGGGCTACATTCCGTTTACTGCGTCCAATAATCAGGTAAATATTAATGTTGCAAATGCGGAGATCAGAAATTCTGCTTTGGAGCACGAGGTCCATTCGGCGGGCGTTTTTGCCGGAATCACATTTAGATTTCCGATAAGGGAAGCAAAACCCGAGTACAATCTGAATGTCATCGCAAAAGATAAGGAAACGGGGATTATCCTGCCAGATGCATTTGTAGAACTTTATAAGGACGGGAAACGGGCTTACCTTGCGAGAACCAACGCACAGGGTGTGGCATTCTTCAAAAATATCAAACCTGAGAATTATGAGATCCGCGGGAAACTAAATACTGTAGAACTAAGTTCTGTAAAAGTAGACAAATCAGAATTCGTTAAAAACTCAACTCTGAAAAAGGAAATTTCTACCGACAGCGAAACCTTTTTCGTAAAGGGAAAAGTGAACATCTGCAACACGCAAAATCCTCTCAGAGACGTCACAATCGTTATCAAAAACAATGAAACTGAAGATGTACAGGAAATAAAAACAACGACGGAAGGCAGATTCTACTTCAAAGCAGCTAAAAATACAGCCTACAGCATTTATGGCAAAAAAGGCAATTACTTTTCGCAGACCGAAAATGTTACTTCAAAAAATGTAGACAGGCGCAACGTCGTTTTCCTAAATCT
>Ga0302347_1004254_pt1 | contig 11596 bp, 11 predicted proteins | sample PhyWR1_FD_202178 | JGI IMG/M metagenome (GOLD analysis project Ga0302347, IMG submission 202178) | Leaf surface microbial communities from wheat plants in UC Gill Tract Community Farm, Albany, California, United States - DLSL W.R1 (v2)... | ecosystem: Host-associated > Plants > Phyllosphere >...
CGGCCAGCATTTTCATAATTAGGTTCACGCGTACACCCTCAATGGTGGCTATTCACGCCCACAACCACGGTTTCGCGGGCGGCAAAAGTATAACGGTTAGCCCGCCACTCTGAAACAACCCTAAAGTCAAAGGGGGATTAGAGGTGGCGAAATGCTGCTTCGGATGCCTCTGCCCGTAAGCAGGGCGCCTCTTTTCTTAGAAATTCGCCGGGGTGGCTGCGCTGATTAGTCGCGCTGCAACGTCGAACGGATTACGGAAACGGTGCGGCTTGGAGCTTTCGAAATAGTAGCTGTCCCCTGCTTCAAGCACGAAGGTCTCAAGACCTACGGTCAATTCCAGGCGCCCTTCAACCAGGATTCCGGTTTCTTCGCCTTCATGGGTCAGCATTTCGTCCCCGGTATCGGCGCCCGGTGGATAGATTTCGTTAAGGAAGGCGATGGCCCGGCTCGGATGCGCCTTGCCGACCAGTTTCATGGTCACGGCACCATCTGAGATGTCGATCAGTTCATTGGCTTTGTAGACAATTTGCGTCGGATTTTCCTGAAGAATCTCTTCGGAAAAGAATTCGACCATGGACATTGGAATGCCACTCAGCACTTTTCTCAGGGAGCTTATTGAAGGGCTCACGCTGTTTTTTTCGATCATCGAAATAGTGCTGTTAGTGACGCCCGCACGCTTGGCGAGTTCACGCTGTGACAGGCCTTTAAGTTTGCGGATGGATTGCAGTCGTTCACCGACGTCCAATGCGGGAGCCTCCTAGGGTCAGGTTCAGGTCGAGAAGCCGCCATCATGGCGATAGCGTTCAGTATTTACAACACTTCGGCTTCAAACCTTTACGCCCAATTGTCCCCGCATATTGGATACAACCCATCAGCTCCCGGAATAGAGGCGTGGTACTCGTTTCAGGTTGCAAAAAATCTGGTAAGGAATGGTCTCGGCTTTGGCCGCCACCTCGCTGGCCAGAATGTTTTTGCCCCACAACTCGACGGGCGAACCGAGGCCGGCTTGCGGCACATCGGTGAGGTCAATGCACAGCATGTCCATCGACACTCGCCCCAGTAACCGGGTGCGTACGCCGGCCACCAGGACCGGGGTGCCGGTTGGCGCCTGACGCGGGTAGCCATCGGCATAACCCATGGCCACTACGCCGATGCGCATCGGTCTGGTTGTGATGAACCTGGCGCCGTAGCCCACAGGTTCGCCTGCCGGCAACTCGCGTACGCAAATGACCTTGGACTCCAGGGTCATCACCGGCTGCAGGCGTGAGGCGTGGGGGTGGGCTTCTTCAAACGGGGTTGCCCCGTACAGCATGAGCCCCGGGCGTACCCAGTCGCTTGGGGTTGTCGGCCAGCCAAGGATCGACGGCGAGTTGCGCAGGCTGACCTCGGCAGACAAGTCCGCGCGGGCAGACTGGAACACGGCCAACTGCTCTTCACTGCGGATGCAGTCCAGTTCATCGGCGCGGGCGAAGTGGCTCATCAGCACGATTTTCGCCACTTTGCCGCTGGCTTGAAGGCGCTGGTAGGCCACTTTGTAATCACTTGGGTGCAGACCGACGCGGTGCATGCCGCTGTCGAGTTTTAACCACACCTGAATCGGTTTGGCGAATGCGGCCTGCTCGATCGCGTCGAGTTGCCACAGCGAATGCACCACACACCAGAAGTCGTTCTCGACGATCAGCGGCAGTTCATCGGCTTCAAAAAAACCTTCAAGCAGCAGGACCGGGGCGCGAATACCGGCGGCCCGCAGTTCCAGTGCTTCTTCGATGCAGGCAACTGCAAAGCCATCGGCTTCAGTCTCCAGGGCCCGGGCGCAACGAACGGCACCGTGGCCGTAGGCATCGGCCTTGATCACAGCGAGGGCTTTGGCCCCCGTTACTTCACGGGCCAGTTGGTAGTTATGACGCAGGGCTTGAAGGTCGATCAGGGCACGGGCTGGACGCATGGCGGCGGGCTTCTAACGGCTGTTGAATAAAAAACCGGCGCCAACCTGTGGCTTGACCACACGCGGCACCGGAAGAGGGACTTTTATGACATCAAGGGTGTTATGGCAGGGCCGCGATAACGGACAGTTCCACCAGAATTTCCGGTTCGCACAGCTTGGCTTCGACCGTTGCGCGTGCAGGCTGTACGCCTTTAGGCAGCCACTCGTCCCAAACACTGTTCATGCCGGCAAAGTCGGCGTCGATGTCTTTGAGATAGATGGTGACCGACAGGATGTGGCTTTTGTCGGTGCCGGCCAGGTCCAGCAGGTGCTCGATATTCTTCAGGGTTTCGCGAGTTTGTTGCTCGACCCCGGCGTTCATGTCATCGCCGACTTGCCCGGACAGGTAAACAGTACCGTTGTGAGCCACGATCTGGCTCATGCGTTCATTGGTGAGCTGGCGCTGGATTGCCATGTTTAGCAGTCTCCTGGTGGTTTCCGTAACGGGAAATATCAAGGCCTTCGGCGCTGATCTGTGGGGTCTTTTTGGCCATCACGTCAGCGAGGAAGCGACCGGAGCCGCAGGCCATGGTCCAGCCGAGTGTGCCATGGCCGGTATTCAGGAACAGGTTTTTAAATGGTGTTGCGCCCACGATCGGCGTGCCGTCCGGGGTGGTCGGGCGCAGGCCGGTCCAGAAACTTGCCTGGCTCAAATCGCCGCCACGAGGATAAAGATCATTGACGATCATCTCCAGGGTTTCGCGTCGACGAGGATTGAGCGACAGGTCAAAACCGGCAATCTCGGCCATGCCGCCGACGCGGATACGGTTGTCGAAACGGGTGATGGCAACCTTGTAGGTCTCATCCAGAATGGTCGAGGTTGGCGCCATGGCCGGATCGGTGATCGGGATGGTCAGCGAGTAGCCTTTGAGCGGGTAAACCGGGGCCTTGATGCCCAGCGGTTTAAGCATTTGTGGTGAGTAGCTGCCCAGGGCCAGTACGTAGCGGTCAGCGGTTTCGAGCTTGCCGTCGATCATCACGCCATTGATGCGATCGCCCGCGTAGTCCAGGTGCTGTATATCCTGGCCGAAGCGGAATTCAACACCCAGGTTTTTGGCCATTTCAGCCAGGCGGGTGGTGAACATCTGACAGTCACCAGTCTGGTCATTCGGCAGGCGCAGGGCGCCGGCCAGAATGTCAGTGACGCCGGCCAGTGCCGGCTCAACCCGGGCGATACCCGCGCGGTCGAGCAGCTCGTAAGGCACACCGGACTCCTTGAGTACGGCGATATCTTTGGCTGCGCCGTCCAGTTGAGCCTGGGTACGGAACAATTGAGTGGTACCGAGGTTGCGGGCCTCGTAGGCAATACCGGTTTCGGCGCGCAGTTCATCGAGGCAGTCGCGGCTGTACTCGGACAGGCGCACCATGCGCTCCTTGTTCACCGCGTAGCGGCTGGCGGTGCAGTTGCGCAGCATCTGCGCCATCCACAGGTACTGGTCGATATTGGTGGTGGCCTTGATCGCCAGGGGCGCGTGGCGCTCCAGCAACCATTTGATCGCCTTGAGCGGAACGCCCGGCGCGGCCCACGGCGAGGCATAGCCCGGGGAGACCTGGCCGGCGTTGGCAAAGCTGGTTTCCATCGCAACGGCTGGCTGACGGTCTACGACAACCACATCGAAACCGGCTCGGGCCAGATAATAGGCGCTGGCAGTACCAATAACGCCGCCACCCAATACCATAACTCGCATATTTATTTCCCTCATCGCGGCCAGCCGCAGACGTTTATTGTTCAAAGCGAAGATGAGCGCAGTATAAGAAGCATTTGCCAGTGGATTTCACTGTATAAAAAGCTATATTTGGCGACAATTCTCGGCCAAAACGCTTTTTACAAAGGAGATTCTCCTATGCGTACAAATCATCAGACAAAGCGTGAACTGGACAAGATCGATCGCAACATTTTGCGCATCCTGCAGGCCGATGGCCGGATCTCGTTTACCGAGCTTGGAGAGAAGGTAGGGTTGTCGACCACGCCCTGTACCGAGCGGGTACGCAGGCTGGAACGCGAAGGGATCATCATGGGCTACAACGCCCGGCTCAACCCCCAGCATTTGCAGGGCAGTTTGCTGGTGTTCGTCGAAATCAGCCTCGACTACAAGTCAGGCGATACTTTTGAAGAATTCCGCCGTGCAGTGCTGAAATTGCCCCACGTACTGGAGTGTCATCTGGTGTCGGGTGACTTCGACTATCTGGTCAAGGCGCGGATCAGCGAGATGGCCTCGTACCGCAAGCTGCTGGGCGATATCTTGCTCAAACTGCCCCACGTGCGTGAGTCCAAGAGCTATATCGTGATGGAAGAGGTGAAAGAGAGCCTGAATTTGCCGATCCCGGATTGACCCCGGGGCTCTGCAGGAGCGAGCTTGCTCCTGCAGGGGCAGGAAGGTTCTAGACCAGCACCTGGCGGGTACTGGCGATGTATTCATGCACCAGCTTCTCCGCCGAAGGATGGATCATTTCCACCGGGCGGCGGCCGTTAGGGCACGGCAAGGTCGGGGTGGTGCCAAACAGACGGCAGATCAGCGGGCGCTCTTCATACACAGTGCAGCCATTGGGGCCCAGGTGTACGCAGTTCAGCTCGTCCATGGCCGCCTCTTGTTCGGCAGCGGTCTTGCGTGGCAGGCGGGCCATTTCTTCAGATGAGGTGGTCACGGGCCCGCAGCAGTCATGGCAACCCGGAACGCATTCGAACGACGGGATCTGCTGCCTGAGAAAGCGGATTTTATGACTGTTACAGCTCATCTAAGGCTCACCGGATTTGAAAAGGCCGCAGAGTCTGCCCGAAAAGCCTCACTCTAGACAGGGCCGTCCGGCTGTTCTTGCCCCGCAGGAAGGGCCGGGCTTATGCTCCGTCAAATTTTTCTAACATGAATAATCAGGATTAATCACATGAGCGCCCCGGATCCGCGCAGCCAGCACACCGCTTCTTATTACGCCGCCAGCAGTCTGCCGCAGCCCGATCATCCGGTGCTGCAAGGTGAGCATGTGGCTGATGTGTGCGTGGTGGGCGGCGGCTTTTCCGGCCTGAACACGGCGCTGGAACTGGCCGAGCGCGGCATGAGCGTGATTGTGCTCGAAGCGCACAAGATCGGCTGGGGCGCCAGCGGGCGCAATGGCGGGCAACTGATTCGTGGCGTCGGCCACGGGCTTGAGCAGTTTGAAGGGATCATCGGCAAGGACGGTGTGCGGCAAATGAAGTTGATGGGCCTGGAGGCGGTGGAAATCGTGCGCCAGCGGGTCGAACGCTACAACATTGCCTGCGACCTGACCTGGGGTTATTGCGACCTGGCCAACAAGCCTCGCGACCTGGAAGGTTTTGCCGAAGAGGCCGAAGAATTGCGCGGCTTGGGTTATCGCCACCAGACCCGTTTGCTGCAAGCCAACGAAGTGCACAGTGTGGTGGGTTCGGACCGTTATGTCGGAGGCCTGGTCGACATGGGCTCGGGTCATTTGCACCCGCTTAACCTGGCGCTGGGTGAAGCCGCCGTCGCGGCGCAACTGGGCGTGAAGCTGTTCGAAAACAGCGCGGTAACCCGGATCGATTACGGCCCTGAAGTGCGGGTGCATACGGCTCAGGGATCGGTGCGGGCCAGGAGCCTGGTGCTGGGCTGCAATGCCTATCTCAAGGATCTCAACCCGCAACTCAGTGGCAAAGTACTGCCTGCGGGCAGTTACATCATTGCCACCGAGCCGTTGAGTGAAGCCCAGGCTCATGCTTTGTTGCCGCAGAACATGGCGGTATGCGATCAGCGTGTGGCGCTGGATTATTACCGGCTTTCGGCGGACCGGCGTTTGCTGTTCGGTGGTGCCTGCCACTACTCAGGCCGCGACCCGCAGGACATCGGCGCTTACATGCGGCCGAAAATGCTCGAAGTGTTCCCGCACCTGGCCAATGTAAAAATCGATTACCAGTGGGGCGGGATGATTGGTATTGGCGCCAACCGCTTGCCGCAGATCGGTCGTCTGCCGGATCAGCCCAACGTGTATTTCGCCCAGGCGTATTCAGGACATGGGGTGAACGCCACGCACTTGGCCGGCAAGCTGCTGGCCGAGGCCATCAGCGGCCAGCAAAGCCACGGTTTTGACCTGTTCGCCAAAGTCCCGCACATCACCTTTCCGGGCGGCAAGTACCTGCGTTCGCCGTTGCTGGCGCTGGGCATGTTGTGGCATCGGCTCAAAGAGCTGGGTTAACCCGCCCCCTCTGCAGACGCTCGCTGCTGCCAGTCAGGTCAAGAACGCCAGAACGGTTTGCAGCCTTCGCGCAGGGCCAGCTCCGGGCTCAAACCCACGTCCCGCAGCTGCTGTGCATCCAGCTGGAGCAAGGCACGGCGGGTGCGTGAGCGGTGACAGAACAGGCCCCAGCGGCTTAAAGCGGCAGGTGAACTGACGACCTGAAAAGATTCGTGCTCAGCCTGTAATTGCGGGCCGTGTAACGTCAGACGCACATCGCTTAAACCATTCATTCGCCAGCTCCTTTTGACTCGGTTGCTATGAGTCAGCATGATGGCCTTGCGTCAAAAACCATGACAGATTCAGCAAACTGTTTTTATATGCATACAGATTCGTCTTTTTAGAGGCTGAATCCTCGGTTTATAGCCCATCTGTACCGGTCAATCTTTCGAGAGCACCGCCATGACCCTATACGTCAACCTCGCCGACCTGCTCGGTACGCGCATCGAACAGGGCTTTTATCGCCCCGGCGACCGCTTGCCTTCAGTGCGTGCATTAAGCGCCGAACATGGTGTGAGCCTGAGTACGGTGCAGCAGGCGTATCGGTTGCTGGAGGACAATGGCCTGGCTTCGCCGCGCCCCAAGTCCGGATACTTTGTACCGATGGAGCGCCAGTTGCCGGCCTTGCCGGGCATGGGCAAGCCCGCTCAGCGGCCGGTGGAAATTTCCCAGTGGGAGCAGGTGCTGGAACTGGTGCGCTCGGTGCCGCAAAAGGATGTGATTCAACTGGGGCGCGGCATGCCCGACGTTACTGTGCCGACCATCAAGCCGTTGTTGCGCAGCCTGGCGCAAATCAGTCGCCGCCTGGACTTGCCCGGCCTGTATTACGACAACGTCTACGGGGTGCTGGCCCTGCGCGAGCAACTGGCGCGCCTGCTGCTCGACTCGGGCTGTCAGTTGAGCCCCGACGAGATAGTGATCACCACTGGCTGCCATGAAGCGCTGTCATGCAGTATTCGGGCGGTGTGTGAGCCGGGAGATATTGTGGCGGTCGATTCGCCGAGCTTTCACGGCGCCATGCAAACCCTCAAAGGGTTGGGCATGAAGGCGCTGGAGATACCCACCGACCCGCTGACCGGCATCAGCCTGGATGCGCTGGAGCTGGCGCTGGAGCAGTGGCCGATCAAGGCAATCCAGATCACCCCCAGTTGCAACAATCCGCTGGGCTACATCATGCCCGAGGCGCGCAAACGGGCCTTGGTGACCCTGGCCCAGCGCTTTGACGTGGCCATTATCGAAGACGATGTCTACGGTGAGCTGGCCTACACCTACCCTCGCCCGCGGACCATCAAGTCGTTCGACGATGACGGTCGGGTGCTGCTGTGCAGCTCGTTCTCCAAGACCCTGGCCCCGGGCCTGCGGGTAGGCTGGGTCGCGCCGGGCCGTTATCTGGAGCGGGTGCTGCACATGAAGTACATCTCCACCGGCTCCACCGCGCCGCAGCCGCAGCTGGCGGTTGCCGACTTTTTGAAAAACGGTCATTTCGAGCCGCACCTGCGCAAAATGCGCACCCAATATCAGCGCAATCGCGATTTGATGCTGGGCTGGATCAGCCGCTACTTTCCACCCGGTACCCGCGCCAGCCGGCCTCAGGGCAGTTTTATGCTGTGGCTTGAACTGCCCGAGGGGTTTGATAGCTTGCGCCTCAATCGCGCGCTGCTTGAGCAGGGGGTGCAGGTCGCGGTGGGCAGCATCTTTTCTGCCTCGGGCAAGTACCGTAATTGCTTGCGCATGAACTACGCTGCCAAGCCAACGCTGCAGATTGAAGAGGCCGTGCGCAAGGTCGGTGAAACGGCCAGCAAATTGTGGGCTCAGGCGGCCGGTCACGCGGACAGTTGAACGGGGCACCGTACGTTGAAATCACTCTGCATGTTGTTTTTCGCGCTGTTGCTGGGAGGTTGTAGCACCTTGGATGTACCTCGAGAGTCAAGTCAGGCTACCCCCGCGGTGGATTCATCCTTTGGCCGCTCGATCATGGCTCAGGCGGCGCCCTACCGGGGCCGCTCGGGGTTCCGTTTATTGCCCAACAGCGGCGAAGCCTTCCGGGCCCGGGCAGAGCTGATTCGCAATGCGCAGAGCAGTCTTGATCTGCAGTACTACATCGTCCACGACGGGCTGAGTACGCGGATGCTGGTTGATGAGCTGCTCAAGGCGGCAGATCGCGGGGTGAGGGTACGACTGCTGCTCGACGACACCGCCAGCGATGGCCTGGACGATATTCTGGCCACCCTGGCGGCCCATCCCAATATTCAGGTCCGCCTGTTCAATCCGCTGCAATTGGGACGTGGCACGGGGGTGACCCGGGCGATGGGCCGGCTATTCAATCTTTCGCGCCAGCACCGGCGCATGCACAACAAGCTGTGGCTGGCCGATAACAGTGCGGCGATTGTCGGCGGGCGGAATTTGGGCGATGAGTATTTCGATGCTCAGCCGGATCTGAATTTCACCGACATCGACCTGCTCGGAGTGGGGCCGGTGGCTGAGCAACTGGGGTACAGCTTCGATCAATACTGGAACAGTGCCCTGAGCCAGCCCATTGGTGATTTTGTTTCGGCACGGCTGTCCCGGTCGGAGCTGGCCAGGGCGCGGGAAAAACTCGAGGCGTCGCTCAAACTGGCACAACAACGCAACAACACGCTGTACCAGCAACTGGCTTCGTATGAAACCAGCCCGCAGCTGGATACCTGGCGCAAAGAGCTGATCTGGGCCTGGGGTCAGGCCTTGTGGGATGCGCCGAGCAAGGTGCTGGCCAAGGACGAGCCGGATCCGCATTTGTTGCTGACCACGCAACTGGCGCCGGAACTGGCCGGGGTGAACAAAGAGCTGATTCTGGTCTCGGCCTACTTTGTGCCGGGTGAAACCGGGCTGGTGTACCTGACGGGCCGTGCGGATGCCGGGGTCGATGTACGTTTATTGACCAACTCCCTGGAAGCCACGGACGTGCCGGTGGTGCATGGCGGCTATGCCCCCTATCGCAAGGCGTTGCTGGAGCATGGGGTCAAGCTCTTTGAGCTGCGGCGCCAGCCCGGCAGCCACCCGGGCAGCGGTCCGCATCTGTTTAAACACGGGATGAGCAGCGATTCGAGCCTGCACAGCAAGGCGATGATTTTCGACGGGCAAAAATCCTTTATCGGCTCGTTCAATTTCGACCCGCGTTCGGGCTTGTGGAACACCGAGGTCGGGGTGCTGGTGGACAGCCCGCAGCTGGCGGACGAGGCGCGCAAGCTGGCGTTGCAGGGCATGTCGCCGGCCTTGAGCTACGAGCCGACCCTGGAGCAGGGCAAGATCGTCTGGGTAACCGAAGACAATGGCCGGTTACATGCGTTGAGCCACGAGCCGGGCAACTGGTGGCGCCGGCTGAACGCCTGGTTCAGCAAGAGCGTGGGGCTGGAGAAGATGTTGTAACCACCCAGGCCCCTCTGCAGGCGCATATTTTATGCGGCTGTTTGCTCTGCGCCAAAGGCGCCCTGGCGCAACACCAGGATCACCAGCACCAAGGCTCCGGCGGCCATGAACAGCGGCAAGGCATGGCCGCTGATCCACTGGCTGCCAGCACCTGCGGCCAACGGCCCGATCAGGCAGCCAATGCCCCATAGCTGTGCAATGTGGGCATTGGCACGTACCAGCGCGTCGTCACGGTAGCGCTCGCCGATCAGAATCAACGACAGAGTGAACAGGCCGCCTGCGCTGGCGCCGAAAATCACCCACAGCGGCCAGATCAACAGGGTATTGAGCAACAATGGCACCGCCAGGCTCGACAGCATCAGCAGCACCGCGCAACCGGTGAACAACGAACGCCGGGACAGGCGGTCGGCCAGCGCACCAATCGGCAGTTGCAGCAGGGCATCGCCCACCACCACGGTACTGACCATTGCCAGGGCGATGTCGGCGGTAAAGCCCTGACGCAGACAATAGACCGGCAGCAGGGTCAGAATCATGGCTTCAAAGGCCGCAAATAACCCTACAGCCCAGGCGATGGCCGGCAAGCCTCGACAGAACTCCAGCAAATCCTTGAAGGTCACGCTGTAGGCTTCGGTGACGGGGGCGCCATCGCGGCCCATCAGCAGCAAGGGGGCCAGCGTCAGCAGAGCTACGCCGATCCAGAATCCGTAGTCCCCTTCAGAGCCAACCAGGCCCAATAGCAGGGGCCCGGAGAGTTGGCTCAAGGCGTAGGCCGAGCCATACAGTGCGACCAGGCGGCCGCGCCATTGTTCGACCACCAGTTGGTTGATCCAGCTTTCACCGAGAATAAAAATGATCGTGAGCACTACCCCGATCAGCAGTCGCAGCACCAGCCACACCGGGTAGCTGGGCAGTAACGCCAACAGCCCGATGGACAGCGCGCCACACCACAAACACAGACGCATCAGGGCTGGCGTACCAAAGCGCGAGGCCAGTTTGCTGGCCAGGCTGGCGCCCACCAGCACGCCGATTGCCGGCATGGCTGCCATCACGCCAATTGCGAACCCGCCGTAACCCCAGCTTTCGAGCCGGAACGACACCAGCGGCATGCTCACGCCCAGCGCCAGGCCGACGCTGAGTACCGAGGCCAGTACGGCGAAGTAAGTCGCCCAACGCATCGCTGTGCTCCTGTGGATAACTGGAAATAAAGGTTTGAAACAAATGTGGGAGCGGCTGCTCGCGATGCTAGCACCGGGGTCCATAGCGCAGACCGGGTGCGATCATCGCGGGCAAGCCCGCTCCCACAGGGTGTTACCAGTGTTGTGTTACAGCTTGATCCAGGTGGATTTCAGCTCGGTGTATTTGTCGAATGCGTGCAGCGACTTGTCACGGCCGTTACCCGACTGTTTGAAGCCGCCAAACGGAGCGGTCATGTCGCCGCCATCGTATTGGTTGACCCATACGCTACCGGCGCGCAGGGCTTTGGCAGTCAGGTGAGCCTTGGAGATATCGGCTGTCCAGACTGCAGCCGCCAGGCCATATGGCGTGTCGTTGGCAATCTGGATCGCTTCTGCGGCGCTGTCGAAGGCGATAACCGACAAGACCGGGCCAAAAATTTCTTCCTGGGCGATTTTCATCGCGTTGCTCACACCGTCGAAAATGGTCGGCTCAACGTAGGTGCCACCGGTTTCCTGCAGGATTCGTTTGCCACCGGCAACCAGTTTGGCGCCTTCGCTGTGGCCGGCTTCGATGTACGACAGCACAGTGTTCATTTGCTGAGTGTCGACCAGGGCGCCCACGGTGGTGGCCGGGTCCAGCGGATTGCCCGGCTTCCAGTCCTTGAGCGCTTCGATCACCAGCGGCAGGAATTTGTCTTTGATGGAGCGCTCGACCAGCAGGCGCGAACCTGCGGTACAGACTTCGCCCTGGTTGAAGGCGATGGCGCTGGCAGCGGATTCGGCAGCGGCTTGCAGGTCGGGAGCATCG
>Ga0302347_1004255_pt1 | contig 11595 bp, 5 predicted proteins | sample PhyWR1_FD_202178 | JGI IMG/M metagenome (GOLD analysis project Ga0302347, IMG submission 202178) | Leaf surface microbial communities from wheat plants in UC Gill Tract Community Farm, Albany, California, United States - DLSL W.R1 (v2)... | ecosystem: Host-associated > Plants > Phyllosphere >...
GCAGAGCTGACGCTTACACCGGTCACAACTCAGACCAGTCTCGCGAATATGAGCGTTCTTAGGCTGGCGGATATTCTTGGTATCCCGGTTGGCACACCTCCGGCGGTTCAGACTTTCACGGTGGCTAATGACACCGAGGGCACGCTGAACCTGACATTCAAACAGGCCGATGTACTTTCTCTGCTCAACGGTGGAGTTACCGTCAGGCTTGAGGTAAGTGACGGGGCCGGCGGTTGGAAACCAGTCCAGGAAGGTAGCAACGGGGCAGGATTGCTCGATTTGCTAGGGCTGTTAGGTTCCTCTACTACGGCGAAGGTCGAAGGCCTGGCGGCGGGTCAGTACCGTCTCACCATGGACATAAACCCTAGTCTGTTGGCCGTGCTCTCCGGTGCGTCCGCAGTGGTCAGTGTGACCAATGAAAGTCAGGTCGATTTCACAGCCACGGGTGGTGTAGTCGAAGGCAACGTAATCACCGATAACGGAGTCTCCGGTATACCGGACTCTACTGGTACTGGCGCAGATGCGACGGTTAATACGGTCAATGGTGAGGCTGTGAATGCCGATCCTGCTGTAGGAACAGTAGTGACCGGGTTGTACGGTGCGCTGACGATCTTCGCTGACGGCAGTTACACCTACACCTCAAATGGCAACCCTGCGGACATCGGGAAACTGGATGCCTTCGTGTATCAACTGACGACACCGGCGGGCGGCACGGCTACGGCTACGCTGTACGTGCGGACCGACAGTACTGACAGCACGGTGGTCTGGGATCCTGCCAATCCAACGGCCCCGGGTACTGGGGAGTTGCTGGCGACCGATGACATCGACACGGCGCAGGTTGATCTGGTTCTCCAGGTGATTAACAGTCCTTCTACGGCAACCAACTACACAGGGCCCGGTATAGGCGGCACTGTCACCGAGCATTTCGGGCAGACCGTGACGGTCGAGGCTGGAATGACGGCGGAGCTGTTTGTCAATCGCACTGGATCGTCTGCCACGACCACCATTGTCCTGCAGAAATTCAATGGTACGACCTGGGTTAACGAGCCTGGTCAAAGCACAACCGATGCGACACATACCTTCACCCTGGGTGCAGGTGATTATCGGTTGTCTTCGTCGACGGCCAAGGTACTGGTGGGGACCGCTGTAAGTGTTGTGCAGACGCTGGCCACCCATACGGGCGTGGAGATCACAGGACCGACAATTGCCGTAACAGGCAATGTTCTGGCAGCTGGTGATCACTCTGTTGCAGACAGCCAAGGTTCTTCGCTGACTGTACTGAGTGTGCTGGTCGACGGGGCCTACGTAGTACCGGGTCAAATCGGTACGGTGGTGCAGGGTGACTTTGGCACGCTGACAATTCAGGGCAACGGAGACTACAGCTACAAACCGACCGAGGGAGGAGCGTCGACAAACATCGGTCAAGTCGACAGCTTCAGTTACCAACTCACCACACCAAGTGGCCAGATGGACACTGCCACTCTGTATATCCGTATTGACTCTCCAGGCAGCGGCCTGGTCTGGGACGATGCTAATCCGGGCAACCCTGGCACTGATTCTCCAGGTTTTGCAGCAGCCTCGGTTGTGGATGATTCGTCACAGGCTAAGCTCACTGAAGTTGCCGACGGTACTGATCCGATTGCCACTCATGACACCGGCTTTGTTGCGGTACATGAAGCAGACGGTTCCGATACCCAGGTTTGGGAGGGTGGCGATGCGTCGATCAACTTGCACTTGCTGATCGGTAACGCCAGCAATGTCGAGAGCATTGACCTGAACGATTTCAGTGCTGTTGATCTGACTGTGAGTCTTGAAGATCTGGTAGCACTGACGTCAACCGGCACGGATAGATTGTTTATCCAGGGTGACGATGAAGACAGCGTTCAGCTGACGGGTAACTGGACAGTGGGCAGTACGCAACTGGAGAACGGGCAGGAGTACGTGGTGTACACCAGCCAGGAAGATGAGACCCATCAACTTTGGGTGCAAAGCGGTATCAACGTGGTTTAACCACGTTGTCGGCGGGGGAGCGTCAGGCCGCAAGGCCTGGCGTTTTCCCTTCATCCTTTCAACTCACAACTGTAACGATCCCGGCGGGGCACTTTGCCCCGCCCGGGCGTTGCATACCGAATTCGAGTAACGCTGTGAATGTCACTGAAGTTCAAACATCTGCATGGCGTGTAAGTGTTTCTCTTTTTGATCACAAGCCAAGTTGGAGTATTACTTGAAACCTAAGGATCGGTTCGGGTTCCTTTATATGGCTTTGTTGGCTATTGCCGTTCAGCCATTGACGATAGAACAGGCCGTAGCGCTGACACGTGACTATGAACCTGAAAGCATCAACATCATCAGCCCAAAAGATGTGGGCAAGAATTTACCGGGCGATTCGTTCGGCGCGAGCCAACCCGCAGCTCCCCGAAATGCAGTCCCCGACAACCTCGATCTACCGCGCGCGGTTCAGCTGGCCGTGGCATGGCATCCCGCCATCTCGGAGTCGATCGGTCAGCTTTACCAGCAAAACGATTACGTCACCGTGGCTCGTGCTGGCTACTACCCGCAGATTCGGGCGGGACTCAACTCCGGGTATGACTCGGGACTGACCGGTAACGGTCAAAGCCAGGCCTTTACCTTGTCGCTGTCGCAGATGCTGTATGACTTCGGCAAGGTGGACAGTGCGGTGAACAGCGCCGAGGCCAAACTCAGTGGTCGGCAGGCGTCAGTTTTGTTGGCCATTGACCAGGTGGCACGCGATACCGCCTTTGCCGTGATCGAGTTGCAGCGTTATCAGGCGTTGCTGGTTATTTCCAAGGCGCAGGTAAAGGGCCTGACAGCCATCGCCGATCTGGCGCAAAAGCGTAGCGATATGGGGGCCAGCACCCGTTCTGACTTGATCCAGGCGCGCTCGCGGGTTGAGGCGGCCGTAGCCACTCAGCTGCAATACACGGCGCTCTATAACCGGTGGCGCAGCACCCTGAGTTCTTTGCTCGGGTCACAAACATCGGTCAGTGTTTCTAACGGTGTACCGCCTTCATTGAGCCAATCCTGCCAGGGGGTCAATGCTGACGAAGTGATGACGCCTTCGCTGTTGATCGCCCAGGCTCAACAGGTGGATGCCTTGGCGCAAATTGCCCTGGCCAAGGCCGAAGGGTTGCCGACCGTTTCGCTGGACCCGTCGGCTACCCAATACCTGGACAGTAACAATGACGATGGCACCCTCGGCGGTCGCGACCGCACGCGCTACGGTATTTATCTCAACGTTGAAATGCCGCTGTATCAGGGGGGAGCCATCAACGCCCGAAAATCGGCTGCCGGACAGGCTCTGCGCACTGCCCAGGCTGCCAATGATGCCGCTCGGCTGGCCGTGCGCCAGGGCCTGCTGGAGGCCAAGGATCAAACGTCGAGCCTCGAACAGCGGCTGACTACCCTGGATTTTCGTGAACGCAGCATTTCTGAAACCCGCGATTTGTATCGCCAGCAATACCTTGAGCTGGGTACGCGGCCGCTACTCGATTTGTTGAACGCCGAGCAGGAAATCCACCAGGCCGCCATGGATCGGGCCAACACCACCGCCGATCTGCACCGCCTGGAAATCGATTGCCTCTATAACAGCAGTGGATTGCGTACGGCGTTCAATCTGGATAGCAGCACGATCCAAGGCGTGGAGATTCAACCATGAATGACGCAGTGAACCTTGAAACCCCGAACGCCACCGAACCCCAGACTCTGGAAGATGTTCGCGCACTCAGTTACGAAGGCTGGCTGGAGGCGATATTACTTGTCGCCCGGCATCATCGCCTGGATTACTCGGCTCAGAATGTGCGTATTGCCACCCAGTGGAGCAAGGACGCAGATGTCGACGAAGTACTGCGTCAGATGGCGCGACAGGCCGGCATGAGCCTGAAGATCGTCGACTTTAGCCAGGATTTGCTGGTGAACAGGCGACTGCCGCTGGTGCTGCAGTTTGACGATGGCCAGATCGGCGTGCTGCAGGCCCTCAACGACGACGATGAACTGGGCATTGTCTACAGTGGCGACCAAGGCCTGCAAAGCCGCATCAGCCGTGCCCAGATACTTGCGTCTGCGCGCAAGGCGCTGATTCTGCGGCCCAGCCAGACGGCCAGGGATTCGCGGGTTGATGATTACGAAAAACCCTACGACAAGAGCTGGTTCAAAAACATCGTCTTGCGCGACATGCGTCCCTATGGCCATGTCATGTTGGCTTCCCTGGCGGCGAACGTCCTGGGCCTTGCCGGTGTGCTGTTTTCGATGCAGGTATACGACCGGGTAATTCCGGCCGAATCGATGCCGACCCTCTATGTGCTGTTCGGTGGGGTGATGCTGGCGTTGTTTTTCGATTTTGTGCTGCGGGTCATGCGTGTGCGCATCACCGACCTGTTGGGCAAGCGTGCGGACATACGGGTGTCTGATCTGGTATTCGGGCATGCCATTCGACTGCGCAACAGCGCCCGGCCGAAATCGACCGGCTCGTTTATTTCGCAGTTGCGCGAGCTGGAGCAGCTACGTGAGCTGATTACCTCCAGCACTGCCAGCGCTTTGGCTGACCTGCCGTTTTTTCTGATGTTTGTGGTGATCTACTGGTTTATTGCCGGACCTTTGGTGGCAGTACCGCTGGGGGCCGTGTTGTTTATGGTGATCCCGGGCCTGCTGGCGCAGAAAAAACTGGCAGTGCTGGCTAACCAGTCCATGCGTGAGAGCGCGCTGCGCAGCGCCATGCTGGTGGAGACCGTGCAAGGCCTGGACGACATCAAGATGCTGCAGGCCGAACCGCGTTTTCAGCAGCAATGGAACCATTACAACGCCACTGCTGCCGAGGCCAGCCTTCGTTCGCGGATGCTCACCAACGGCCTGATGACCTGGACCCAGTGCGTGCAAGGGGGCGTTTTCGCGGTGGTGGTAGTCATCGGTGCACCGATGGTGATGCTGGGGGATATGACCACTGGTAGCCTTGTGGCCTCGTCAATTCTGGCTTCGCGAATGATGGGACCCTTGTCTCAGATCACTCTGGTGATGACCCGCTGGCAACAGGCCAAAGTGGCCCTGCAGGGTTTGCATCGGATCATGAAATTGCCGATCGATCAGGCCGAAGGCAGCAAACGTGTACACCTGCCCGTGGTGCGTGGCGCTTATGAATTCAAACAGGCAGTGTTCAAATATTCCGAAGAGGCACCCATGCCGGCCTTGACGGTCAAGGCATTGAAGATTGCTCCGGGTGAACGGATCGCAGTGCTTGGACGAAACGGTGCCGGCAAGTCAACGCTGCTGCAGGCGCTGGCTGGCATGATCGACCTCAGCGCAGGTTCCCTGACGCTGGATGGTGTGGGACTCAGCCATATCGACCCGGCCGATATACGCCGCGACGTGGGCCTGTTGACCCAGAACTCGAGACTGTTTCACGGCACCTTGCGCGAAAACCTGACGATGGGTGCCCCGCACGCAGGCGACAAGGAAATCCTCGAAGCGCTGGCGCTGACGGGCGCACTGGAGTTTATCGGTAAGTTTGCGTTGGGCATGGACCATATGATTCTGGAGGGGGGGCTTGGCCTGTCCGGTGGCCAGCGCCAGTCGTTGTTGCTGTCGCGACTGATTATTCGCCAGCCGCAGATCGTGCTGCTGGATGAGCCTACTGCTGCACTGGACGATGCCAGCGAGCGCAAGCTGATTCAGAGCCTGGCGCAGTGGGGCGCGCAGCGCACGCTGATTATCGCGACACACCGTATGAATGTACTGAGTCTGGTGGACCGCATCATCGTCGTCGACAACGGCATGGTGGTGATCGATGACACCAAGGACAACGCGATTGCCCAACTTTCAAAACCCAAGAGTCAGCCGCAGTGAGCCAGCTGCCCCATGCAATTGACTGCGCGAAAGGATAGTTCAGATGTCCAATAAAACGAGTGCTTCGGGTTCGCAGCACCAGGGAGGCACTCCGATGGCGGGGGCTTCCCGAGGTACCGGTAGTCAGTCCGATGATGGCCTCGATGACGCAGTCGTCGTGCGCTCTACACGTATTGTCTGGTGCGTTGCCTTGATGCTGCTGGCGTTTGGTACGTGGGCGTATTTGTTTGAAATAGATGAGGTGTCGACAGGCACCGGCAAGGTCATCCCGTCGTCTCGCGAGCAGGTTATTCAGTCGCTGGAGGGCGGTATCGTTACCGAGCTGAATGTCGCCGAAGGTGACATCGTCAAGCAGGGAGAAGTACTCGCCAGGCTCGACCCTACCAAAACCGAGTCCAACCTGGGTGAGAGTGCGGCCAAGTACCGTTCATCCCTGGCCAGTGTGGCGCGGTTGCAGGCGGAAGTGAGCGGCACAACCCTGACGTTTGACGAGGAACTCAAGGGTTATCCGGCGCTGATTGCAGCCGAAACAGATCTTTACAAGACCCGACGCAAGGGGCTTGAAGAGTCTCAGGCCGGAGTACGCGCCTCTCTGGGGCTGGTGCGCAGTGAACTGGAAATCACCGAGAACCTGGCCCGGGTCGGTGCGGCGAGTAACGTTGAGGTCTTGCGCCTGAAACGCCAGAAGTCCGAGCTTGAGCTCAAGCTTACCCAGTCGCGTTCCGAATACATGGTGCGCGCCGGCGAAGAACTGGCCAAGGCCAACTCCGATGTACAAACCCTGGCTTCGGTACTCAAGGGCCGCTCCGATTCGGTCACCCGGTTAACCTTGCGCTCACCGGTGCGCGGAATTGTGAAAGGCATTGAAGTCACCACCATCGGCGGCATCATCCCGCCCAATGGCCGGTTGATGCAGATCGTACCCATGGATGACCAGTTGTTGATCGAAGCCCGTATCTCACCCCGGGACATCGCGTTCATCCACCCGGACCAGGATGCCAAGGTCAAGATCACAGCCTATGACTACTCCATCTACGGCAGCATGGACGGGAAGGTGGTCACCATTTCACCCGATACCATTCAGGACGAAGTCAAACCCGAGGTCTTCTACTATCGCGTGTTTATCCGCACCAATGACAATGAACTTCACAACAAGGCCGGCAAGGCCTTTGCCATCGTACCGGGAATGATTGCCGCGGCAGACATCAAGACGGGTCGTAAAACCGTGCTCGATTATTTGATCAAACCCATGAACCGTGCGCGTGAAGCATTGCGCGAACGCTAGTCGGAGGTGGGCGATGGTTGTTTCGCGGTTACTGCTTTGCCTGACAGTTCTGGCCTGCTCGCCGGCATGGGCGCTGGGCACGGATGACGTCCCGTTGCTGTGGAACACTGCGGCCAACCAGGCGTCCTGTGTCGACCCGGACTCGGCTTTGTGGGTCGAGTTTGCCAGCGGCAAGGCCTGTATCCGCTACTTCAGTTCTTCGCCGCTAGAGCATGCCCCGGTAGTGATCGTAATGTTTCATGGTGACCGGAACATCGAAATGCACCGCCCACCCGAAGCCATAGCGGGCAACACCCTCACGGCCAAAGACAAGCAGGCTGCCACGCTGACCCGGCGAGCCGGCGTGCCGGTGGTGATAGTGGCGCGTCCGGGCACCTACGGCTCCAGCGGTAACCACGGGCAGCGGCGTCAGGCCAGTGAGTTTCAGGCATTGGCGGTTGCGCTCGACCAATTGCGCAAGCGTTATGGCATCGGGCAGTTTGTGTTGCTGGGGCACAGCGGTGGGGCAACGGTGGTTGCATCTCTGTTGACACTGGGGCGTACGGACGTGAAATGCGCGGTCATGACGTCGGGCGCTTTCGGCTTGCTCGAGCGAGCCCGCATGATTCGTCAAACCAAAGGCCTGCCTGCCCGTGACGGGCGCGACACCAATGGTTTATTCAACCCCTACGATCCCCTGGAGCATATCAGCGGCATTTCCAGGGTGGCTGCCCGGCCGCTGTATGTGATCGGCAATCCCGGCGATCAGGTTGCACCTTTTGAGTTGCAGAAAAAGTTTTACCAGGCGCTAAAAGATGCCGGGCACACGGCACGGTTGATCGAGGCACCGGCCATTGCGCCGGCTAACCATCAACTGCGCAACGACATTGCCCTCAAGACTGCTTCCGCCTGTGCCAGAAGCGGGCTTGCTGGCGATGCTTCCAGGAACGCTGCGTTTACACAGTGAAAACGCCCTTCATCGCCAGCAATTGAGTGTCGAGCGGCACGCTGCCAGTCAGGCCGTTGCAGACTGCCCGGTGCGCGTGAGCGATTCGACCAGTTCCGAGAGGCCGGTACCGCCCGAGCTTTTTACCAGCACCCAGTCCCCTGCACGGAACCAATGCGCAGCCTGCTCTGGCAGTTTGACCTGCAGCGCCTTGATGTCCTCAAACCACACAACACTCGACTGGTCGCGCAAGTGCATGTAAAGCGCATGCATCTGCGGCCCGCAAAGCACGGTGTGTCGAGGAGAGGCGGCGACAAGATATTCCGCCAGCTCAAGGTGATAGCGCGACGTATCCGGGCCGAGCTCAAGCATATCCCCCAGAACCGCAACCCGCTGATTGGCCGGGACGGGTAATTCGGCGAGCATCTTCAACGAAGCCACCATGGAGCCAGGGTTGGCATTGTAGGCATCGTTAATCAGATGGTAATCACCGTCTGCACAGGGGATTTGCAGTGTATTGCCACGACCGGAAACGGCCTCGAATGTCTCCAGCGCACTCAGTGCTTCGGCTGTCGGCAGGCCCGCGGCAACCAGCGACGCCAGTACCGACAGGGCATTAAGCACCATGTGCCGACCGCGTGCGCGAAGGTTGAAGCGCACCGTCGTCCCCTGCAGGCTGGCAGTGATCTGAAAGTGTGACGGCATGCTCTTGCACTCGATCATCCGCAGATCGGCGTGTGGGTGTTCGCCATAGCTGAGCACCGTCAATTGCGCCCGCTCGGCTGCTTGAGCGAATACCTGGAAATAAGGCATATCGCGGTTCAGCACAGCGTGGCTGCCCGGCGCCATGGATCTGAAAATCGCACTTTTCTTGCGCGCCAGGTTCTCCAGGGTGCCGTGGTATTCCAGGTGCGCAGGCGACAGGCTGGTGACGACTGCGACGTGAGGCCGAACCAGATCCGAATTGATGGGCATCCTGCCCACGGCCATTTCCAGTACCCAGAATTGAGCCGGGTCGGTCATGCAGGCCATGTTCCAGGCGATGCCATGGGGCAGGTTGGCATTGCCGTCGGTTTGCGCCACGGTACCCAGTGTTTGCAAGGCATGGGTAAGCATGGCGACCACGGTGGTTTTGCCGGCACTGCCCGTGACCCCGAATACCTGGCCTGTAAATGCCTGCCGGGCGTAGCGCCCCAGTTGCAGCATGGCGTCAGCCGTGTCCGGGACTTGCAGCACAGGTAATCCGGCGTTCAGGTAGGGTGTCGGGTCGGAACAAATGAAAGCTGACGGGCGTTGTGCTACGTCAGCTTTGGCCCAGAGACGCGCCAGTCGTGCTTCATTGATCCCGATCTTGCTTTCAGGGCGGTTCAGCATGCGATGCGGTTTGAAGTAAGCCATGGATGGAGCCAGGCCTGTTGCTTGCCAACCGGCCTCGGGAGCTATTGCCCAGGAGCCGCCAGTGGCTTGTGCAACACTTTCTGCATCCCAGCGCCAGCCATTGGCCACCGGCAGCTCGTACTGGACTTGTGGTGCACCATCAAGCAGGTAGCGGTGGTACGCAATGAACCCGGAGAGGTAGTGCTCCACATCATCGATGCGCACCCGGAACGCGTGGTGGCGGATGAAAAACGAGCCGACGATGCGCTCAGGATTGCGAAAGAACATGGCAGTTTCCGGCCAGAAATACCCATTCAGTAAATGGCCGGCGCGGTAGTGCAGCGCGCGATAGAACTTGTCCAGATCGACTTCGTTGAGCAGATGGCGCAGCGACGGTTCCTGGCTGATTCGCTGCAGCATCTGCTGGGCGGCCATCATGAGCTCAAGCAAGGTCGGGAAGGTGGTGATGCGCAACAGGACAAAGTCCAGATAGTCCGTCACGTTGTTCAAGCCGAAACGGAAATACTTTTCTTCCGGACGGTGGCGGGTCAGCTCATTGACGCAGTAGCTCAACCAATGGTCATGCTCGCGCCAGTGTTCTTTGGCAATGAAATAATCGAAGGCTTTTTCCACCACATTCAGCCAGCGCTCGTCACCGCTCAAGCCATAAAGACGCATCAGCCCGAATGCGGCTTCACCGTCGTAATAGATGATCCGGAACGGGGCTTTGACGCTCAGATCCTTGGCATGCAATACATGATTGAAGCCGCCCGTGAAGGGGTCTTGCATCCAGCTGATGCCATTGGCCAGGGCTGTCAGTAGCGGCAGATAGTCGCGGGTGCCGGTGACCTCGCTGAACTTGACCAGCGCCAGCAGGCAGACCGCATTGCCGCCCAGTTTGATCTCATCTCCCTCATCCACCAGGAACGCTGCCGCGCTGCCATCGGGCAAGGTGTAGTGCTTGATCAGCTGTTCGGTGAGATAGCCAAGGGAGCGACGTATTGATGCTTCAAGCGCATCATCTGCGGTCAGCTCCCAGGCCTCGATCATCGAATAGGTGGTGCTGGCGTGTCGCAGCGTGTTGTAGTTCTGGATCGTACGATCGAAGCACGGGAACTGGCCATAGATGAACTGCCCGCTGTCCTTGACCTGACGGCCGAGAAAATCCGAGGCTGTCGTTACCTTGTCCTTGATTTCGGCCGCGCTCAGTAACCCGCTGAGGCGTCGTCGGCCGACATCTGGCCCGCTGCTGCTCAGCGCATGGGCTTTGCCGTCTTCGGCACAAAACACAGCTTGGGTCTGGAACAGGTAAACCGGGGTTTGAGAGTCCGACTGTGCTTGCATGGCCGCGACTTGAGCGACTTGAGCGACTGAATGGCTAAAGCGTCTTTTCGCATAAATCAGATAATTGTTTATGTTGAACGAGGCAAGAGGAACGTTGGGGCCACCGTAAAGAATGGCGTTGGCGTTGATTTCCTGTTCGGTGATGGCGGTGACCAGGGCTGGGTCGAAGGCCATGCCGTATCTGAAGTAGTTACGTTTGTGGCGCTTGAGGCGTTCCTGAAATTGAGCCCACGACAGCGGCATGATGTTGACGGCGCGTTCAACCCTTAACCACTGGCGCTCCTGCGGCTGCTGTGCAAGGTTCAGCAGGCCGGCGCTCCACGCATTTTCAAACGTGTCGGCGCTGACGTGGAATACCCGAGCCCGCTGTGTACCGTCACTGAGAGAAAAAAATAATGTACAAGGCTCGGCTGCAGCGCTGGGGTCACCGAGGTCTGCAGTGGATTCGCTTAACAATGCATGACAGGCCTGGAGTTGCTGTATCAAAGACATAATCAAATCCATTATCAACGTCAGATGACGACAGAGTGCTGACTGAAATAAAGTTATTTTGTCCTGCAGGACAGCGCTCTAGCGGGCAGGCGGACTATAAAATCACACAGGTCGGGCTTCATATAACCCGCGGCCAGCATCCACTATTAATCATTTAGTTATAGATGAGGCAGCAACATAATACTTTAGGATTAGTCAAAGACTTAATACTAATTGATTATATGTGAGCTTACATTGCTTGACTCTCCAGGTGGCAGGTTATTGGGCACCTCAAGAGTATTCAGATGATTCTTGATTAGCTTTCTAAGGATCTGCG
>Ga0302347_1004256_pt1 | contig 11593 bp, 12 predicted proteins | sample PhyWR1_FD_202178 | JGI IMG/M metagenome (GOLD analysis project Ga0302347, IMG submission 202178) | Leaf surface microbial communities from wheat plants in UC Gill Tract Community Farm, Albany, California, United States - DLSL W.R1 (v2)... | ecosystem: Host-associated > Plants > Phyllosphere >...
CAATTTAAATGGGAACATGCAGGACCAGCAAATGTCACTGATGAAATTGGGAAAATTGTTGGGACAAAGATCGTCTGCCTTGGATGACAACGAAGTCGTGCATAGAGAAAAGGCAATTACAAAGCTAAAAAGTCTTTTCACAATTTCACCTCTTGAACCTTCAACATCAAATCTTGCTGTGAAACAAGGCTCGGAACGTGTTGAATCTTCATTCGCGTGTGCAGACCGGGAATGTCCATATAGACACGCCTTTGCAGGGTTTTGCCCGCGCTCATCACAGAACCTGCCATGACAATGATCTTGTCGTTTGCAGCCGCTGTTGCCTTCGTCCAGGCAATTTGCTTGGCATCCCTCGCGTCGATGAAAAACAGTTTTTTCGTCAAGGGCATGACCTTGAGGGGATTGATCCGCATGCCATTTGGAACAATCACGTTTCCCTGATCATCTTTGATGGCGTCTTTGACGGTTTCGGTCAAATCGACCAGCCGTGTGGCGGGCGTTGAAACCTGTGTGATGGATGATGGGAGTTGAATATTCTCCAGGGATGCAAGGTATCGCTCCTTGGCCCCCTTGAGCATTCGTTCTTTTTCGCCGTTGGCTAGCTTCTTGGCTACGGCGTCCTTCATCGCCTCGATGGCATCACGCTCCTTGATGGGGTAGGCCCTGCCATAAGTTCCCAAGTCTTCGGCCAGGCAAGCTCCACCGTGCAGGAAGGAAATTGTCAGCGCGCACAGCAATGCACGGCTGGGTTGCATGATGTTCACTTGGTAAGCATCGACTCGATCTTGGCGGCTTCTGCGTAACCCTTGAGTACCTTGCCGCTCTTGAACACCAGGGCAGGCGTGCCTTGGAAGCCGAGTTTCTTGAACAATTCGAGATTTTTTTCTGGCAGTCTTGACCCGCATGCGCCTGCCTGCGGCACAACCCCTCGGTTCATCACATCAAGCCAAAGTTTGCCCTTGTCACCCTTGGCACACGCAAGGGCTTCAACCTTTGCCAGCGAATCAGCTCCCAGGATGCCCACCGGGTACACGAACACCGTCATGTTGTTGATCTTCACAAGCTCAGTTTCAAGTTTCTTGCAAAACGAGCAATTTGGATCGGCAAAAACCGCCATGTGGCGTGAACCATCGCCTGTCACTATTTTGATGGCGTCACCCAAAGGAAGTGCCGCGAAATCAACAACAGCCAACTCTGCCCGGCGTTCATCACCAATGTTGCGCTGCTGCTTCATGTTGAACATCGTCGGAAAAAAGTATGTCCCGGTAATTTCGGTGTAAAGCAAATCAGTGCCAAAGACGGCTTCGTAAATACCAGGAGCTTCGGTCGTCTGCACCTTGCTAAACGGAATGTTGGGATAAGTTTTTTGCAGACGTATCAACAGGTCGTCGGTTTCAGTAGCGAAACATGTGCCCGCTGCAGCGAGTCCAAGAACAGTAGAAAAAACAATTTTTTTGAAAAAATAACGGCTAGACAAAACCAACTCCTTAAAATGTTGCAATGATTATAACAATGTCTGATTGATTTGAGGCAGAGAGGATGTCAACAGAACTGTATTAAGTTCCTAGTTATCCAATGCCGCTGACATGCGAATTGCTTGTTGAACAGTTTCCAATGTGCAAATACCGCGACTCACGATTTCAGATTCAAGATGAACAATTCTTCCCAAGGCGCGAGTTTGCGCCAACTCTTTTTGCAAACCGTCGAGGACATCAATTTGGATCTGTCCTTGTTGCAAAAGTATCTGCTCAAAGCGTTTTCGTTTGGGAATGTAGCCAATATCGGCAGCGGCTTGTATGACTTCGGCCAGCGTTGTTTTCCCTTCAAGGGCTAACCTCATTCCTGCCTGGGCGAGTGTTTCAAACTGCGGTTGTCCAACCGCCTCTTCAATAATGCTTGACAACAAGTTATTGATCAAATTTCCAGACTCCAGCAAAGAGCGAATCTTTGGAGTCATCTCAATCATTTCGACCATTGCGACACGGCCCCCCATTTTTTTTCTGTCAACCCTTGGGAATAAATGAGAGTCGCTGTAGAGATTGTGTTTGACTAGCCATTCACGCTCGATGTCGTTGGGTTTTTCCCAAACGATGTCATTTGGATCAGGAATAGATTTCACCAAACGCTGTGCCACCATGGCGCTCAGAACTGCTGCAATCTCAGGATTCTTTAATCCAAGCGATTCCAGCCGCGTGAGTGTGGCTGCTGCACTGTTCGCATGCACAGTTGACAGCATCATGTGCCCTGTTGATCCGGCTTGCAAGGCAATGTTGGCAGATTCGCCATCCCGAATTTCCCCCACCATGATCACATCTGGATCGAGCCGCAGGGCCGCTCGCATGGCATGGCTGAACGTCAGGTTACCGTTCACTTCTATTTGGGTAAATTGATCAATCACATACTCGACCGGATTTTCAATCGTGATGATGTGGCGGGTATCGGTGTTGAGGTATTGGAGAATGGCGTAGAGCGTTGTCGTTTTTCCTGAGCCGGTCGGACCCGACATGAGAAAAACGCCCTCATTTTGCGATGCTACCCTTTTCATGCAATCCTTGATCAGAAAAGGCATATCAAGCGAATCCATGAAGATATTGGAATTGCCTGAATCGAGCAACCGGCAAACAACTTTATAACCAGTGACAGTCGGCGTGATCGCAACACGCACATCAAAGCGTCGGCTTGCATAATAAAACATCATCCGACCATCTTGAGGTATTAACCGCTCCTGGTAATTCAGACTAGTTTTAGCACAAAGTTTGGCTTTGGCAAAAGGCGCATCCTTTGCAGCAATAGCTTGTTCAAGCGCCACCATGTCATTGCCAATTCTTAACCGGGCCTTCATGCCGTCAATATCATGCGCTTCAAAATGAATGTCCGATGCTGACGCATCAATTGCGTTTTCAAAGACACTGTTCAGGAATTCGACTGCACGATGATCGTCTTGACCGCCTGTGGCCTGAAACCGGCCTGTTTCTTCAATTGTCCGGCTCTTGATCGGAGCAAGTTCATGCAGCGAACGAAAATTGGAAATTGATTCTTGGCGGTTCAGAGTTTGCATTTAATGCTGTCTCCATACAAAGTTGTTTGAAAAAAAGCCTGCAGAACCTTTGTGCTTTTAACTTTGTATCGCAGCAATAAAAACTTTGATTCGCTATCAGTCCAATTTTGTGAAACGAACTCTCCAAAAGTAAAGCTGTACCATGCAGGCCAGCCCGAACGATAAACGCGAGTGCATGAATCGTTTGTGAAAATAATACCGGCAAACCAGAAACAAAACAAGCCGACAACAATCCAACCGAATAATTCAAAAGGTTTTTTGAACATGCTGATACTTTATCTTAATAAATAGTTTTGCTTTATGTCAGCAGTTGCCGTCATCACCTTGTTAACATACGCCACTTGCTTTAATGGAGTTCGTGCGTTGTAGGCGCCTACAGCCTTCCATTTGTTTCCATAGGACTTTATATTGTGAGAAAGAATCCATGCGCCAACATAAATATTCGTGCAACCATTAAGCAGATCGTGATTAACTATGCCTAGTTTTTGCAGCTTTGGAAACCACGATGAATTAATTTGCATCATTCCAACATCAAATGATCCATCCGTGTTTGTCTGACTGACTGCGACAGGATTGAATGTGGATTCTGTTTTTGCAATCGCAACTAGGACAACCTTGCTAACTTGGAAGCGGTTTGCAGCGCCTGTGAAGCACTCATCAAATGGAACATTCTTGACTGTTTGCGAAATTGCACTGGTCGAACCCAGAACGAAAACGACTGTTAAAGCAAGTTTAATCATGCCAAGTCAGCCAATAAACGGTGGTGTTCATAATCGTAGCCGGTGATTTTAATTTCTACCAAATCATGAAGTTTAAAAGACTCAAAATTTGACAGTGTGCTTTTGTGAAAGAAAACGTCGATATTTTCTTTGACAGTGACAAAAAATCCGTAATCTTTGATTGCTTCAATCCGGCACATCATTGACAAACCGATTGGCATATCCTTAATGCACTCTTTAAAATATTCTGGAAAGTTTGTCTTACGGATTGAAAGATAAAGCCGGTTATTCATGGTCCGCGACAAAATCATGACATCATGCTCACTTCCGACTGGAAAATACTTGCGGCCCCGCTTGGGGGACCAATCCAGCTCTGCATGTGTCACAAGACCGACTTCACCGCTTGCGATGGCAATTAGAACGCCATGAGGCACATGTGCCACAACACGTCCCCTCAAGATTTCTTTGCGGTTTTCTTTGCGATATATTGTTTTTTTATTTTCATCTTGATAGCCTGCTGGCAAAGGCATTCCATACCAGGAATCTTGATGCAAGTGAGTAGCCAAGTCAGCATTTCCAGAAAAAGTTTCGTCAATAACGGTCGAGGTAGGGCCTGATTTTGCAAACATGCTCTTTCTCAATATATTTAAAGACTTTGTAATTTTGACAAACATAATTAAAACATTAATCTAAACTATTTCAGATACAAGTCCATTAAGCAAATTAAAGAACATTTCTTGATCGCTATTGGCGCTGTCGGGCGACATTACATAACGGCCTCCAATACCAATGCTGGGCGTTTCAATAATTCGGTAATCTATTAATTTTCGTGCTGCCAGTCTGGCCTGTTCAGTGGTAGTGTTCGAGGTGACCAACCGATGAAATATGGTTTGATTAATGGCAGCGGCCTTAGCTGCATTGATCCAGGTGGAAGGCAAAGACAATGGGGATACCTGTTGATCCATTTGGCCAGGTATCGGCAGCGCGCCAATTGAGTTGATGAATTGTTGACGAGTCTCGTAAAGGCTAGAGACGAATATCTGTAGCTGCGCTGAGCTGCACAAGCTGGCTGCGGCATAAAAACATTTCGCTGATGTCACCTGCTCTTTAAGGGCTTCTTTGTCCCTGATATTCACCACGGGGAATTGAACAACACGAACTGTTTTGGGAACCGTTGACATCCAGCGAATTAAGGTCGGATGGTATTTCGCACTGAACGGGCAAGTGAAGTCGAAAAAAATTGCCACCACCTTTCCTTCGTTGGCTAAATTTATCGACCGAAAAGGCAGCTTTTCTTTATCCATATTTGCTGTTTGTGCAAAAATGGAAATGACCGGGCAAAGAAAAGGTGCAGCAGTTCCAGCTTTAACCAGCGAACGGCGGTCAATAGAGCGCATAAATTTTATACAGCGTTAAGAAATAAGTTGTTGCAATGATTATAACATGCGAAGGCTAGCATGAATTTTGTTATGAAGCGGCTACAAGCTATCACGTCAGAACAACTCGAACAGCCTGTCAAATCCCTGTACTTGCTGGTGATTGTTCTCCAGTTCCTTGATGCCCTCTCGACCTATTGGGCACTCAGCACGGGGCAGGCTCATGAGCAAAACCATCTGCTTGTGGCACTGGCTCACATCGGACAGGTTGATGTGATGTGGATTGTGGTGGCGGCCAAGTTCGTTGTCGCGGCAGTGTTCATCTTGGCTATGCAAAAGAACAAGGCAACCTGGACAAACCTGTTCGTCATGTTTGGCATGACAGCGTTCTACCTGCACATTGTGTCGGACAACATTAGCTTGACCTGGCGAATTCTTGATGGCCGTCTTCTGGCTTTGTGAAGAGCTCTACGTCTCAATGTGCTCCTAGCCTGACCTTGCCCCGAATTTCGTATCCCATAACCGAACTCATGATTTGGCTTTCCTAGCCTGAGCCGCAAGCCAGAGCAATTGCATTTACCTCCGAGCCTGAAGGCCCAGGAGTGATTCTCTGTAATCGGTGAGGTGATCAGCGGTTTTTTGGCGGCTGCGCAAACTGCGTTTGGAGTACTGCTGGTCCTGGCGCAGCAGCGTCGGGCGAACTTTCGTATTGTCGAGAGATTGCGCGGGGCGTGCCCTGCGCGCACCCTGCATTCATCCTCGCGGAACGTGACATCGACACTCAGTGCAGGCGATTCTCAACGCCCCAGTGGCCCCTGGCTGCCTCAGCCAACGCCTGGGCCGATGAAATGGCTTTTGATCCCATGTAAAACGTGCGCTCAACCTACACCTTGCCCTTGTCCTCGCACTGATGCTCGGCCACGCCCACACGCCCACACGCCCACACGCCTGCAAGGTTTTTTTCAGTCACCGCGCAGCGACGACTCCATCCAGTCTAGCCTGCCAATCGGCATTACGGGCAGCTTCGAACCGCGTAAAAGCACAGCCTTCGGGCTTCGACGCCCTAATCCAGAATTTACCTGGCTCGTGCGCAGTGGGTGTGCATAACCTTGGACCGAATAATGGCCGCACTGCTCAAAACCGCGCAAAGAGGGTTGCCATCGCTCACTGCATCGCGATGAAATGCTTCATTATGCGAAATCACGAAATATTCCACTGAGATTTGAATATCAGGCGACTTTGTTTGAGGTCACGGATTCAGGTCTTATTTATTACTTGACGAAAGCTCTCATTGAGCTGCGCTGAAGAGTAGTGCTTGCATGCCCTTACGTTCAACAACGCTGGGCCAATTGGCATCCTGGGATGTAGATGCCAGATCTGCGCGTATAGGATGGTTCGCGGGCGTTGAAGCCCAATCAACCCGACCTTCTGAGTCAAAACGAATCTGGGTATAAGTCTCGTTGACCACGGCATCGGGCGCTCCATTTTTCAGGCGAACATACCAGTCGGCCAAGCGCAAGGTCTGACCAGCAAGTGTCTCGGCCGCTGCCTGGCCCCGTGCCAGCGCGACGTACAGCGCATGCGGTACGGGGTGAACACCATTTTCTTCGTCCAGCACGAAAACATAGGAGGCATATTTGTCTTCGCCCTCACACTCCTCTTGGGGGGCGCAGCTGGCTTGAGCTGACACATCAACCGTGCTGTACACCGGCGAAAATCCACCGCCGGGCGTGCGAAAGTTGGTGGTCTGTCCCTGATACATCCGCGCAGCCACCCACTGCACCGCGCCGTCATACGTGTAGGCGCGCAGATCAAATTTCATGGCCTTGGGGTCCAACTTGTCGACCATGCGCTCACCAGGCAAAACGATGCTTTGTGCAACGTAGTCGCCCGCCAGGATGTCTTGCCAGACGCGCCGGGTCAGCTTGTCGCCACGGTAGGCGGCGCGGCTCCCAAAACCGGCAACTGGTTTGAAAAACAGGCCTCGGCGTGCGCTCCAGAGGCGCTGCTCATCAGCCGGATCAACCACTTCGGTGTGCGGTATGTGTTCGAGCAGCACCTGCTGAGTAGCCTGGGGAACGCCCAGTGCCTGCAGTTGCGCCGCATCGCTAAACAACGCGAGCCGCCTCTTGTCGGCATACAGCGCATGGGCCTGCGGGTGCGGTGTCAGCACGACCCCATGGTTCAAATAAGCTTCGCGCAACGCGCTGCTGCTGGCTTGTTCCAAATAAAAGTCAGTCAGCCGGTTGTACACCAGGTCAATGGCGACGTCACCGTGCCACAACACGCCGCCGCGCCAGACAAGCGCCGATGGACTGGCAATGACCGAGTGCAACCCGTGACGCTCGAACAGTTGCTGAAAAAGCAAGAACTCCGGGTAGAGATACTGCTCCTCAGGCCCTTCGTCGACAATCGCGATACTCGAGAGCGGCGTGGTGCGGCCGCTGAGAAGCCATTCCTGGCGAAACATGTCAACAATTTGCTGCTCGAAATTGGCCGCGCCAGCGCGTTTGGGCACCATCTCATCCATCGCTGTGCAGCACGCCCGCTGCGCCCGTGCCAGTAACGCATTGAGCAATGCCCCGCCTGCATTCGTATTGATCTCGATAAGGCCCAGCCGGCCTTGGTGAAGATGAAAGTCGTAGCCAAAAAAGGCACCCCGGGGGCCACCGGTCTCGACACGGGCAATGGCGGGCGCGGCGGCCAAGACCTGCTCCCGATACGCTGGAAGCGCCATAACCGACTCAACAGCCTGCACCACTTGCGCCATGGTCTGCAGTAGCATTGCCGGCACGAACACGGGCTGCGCCGCGAACAGGTAGGGACAGCGCTGCCGAATCATGTCCGACAGGTCAGGTTGACCGACCTCTGCATCGAGCGCAAGCGTCAGCGCATTCTGGTCGAGAGTCAAGCAAAAGCAGCTACGATTAAGAACGTCGGCATGTTTGAGCTGCACCTCAAGCTGCGACGATGGCGAGACGGTGTTCATGGCGCGCTCCTGAGCACAAGGTGCGGGAAGGGTGGTATCGGAGCCCAGTTTCGATAAAATTAACAAAGGGCTTGTTGATAATACTGTCTGTCGTTCCAAAAAACTGACGAATTCATGGGTTATCAGTGCCCTGCGCAGGGGTTCAAGCCACTTCGCCGTGTGACGCAGTCTTTGACGGTAAGCTTCCCTGCCGTATGAACTGAACTTTTTAACAATCCCTCGCCTCTCACCATAACATGCGCCACCTGTTCCTCATCTTCATGATCGCCCTGCTGCCTTTGCGCGGCTGGGTGAGTGATGCGATGGCGACGGGAATGCTTGCGAGCCAGGTGCAGCAGCACCTACAAAACGCCACAAAAAAGGTAGCAACTCACGGCCATGAAGCGGGGACAAAAGCGCACCAGGACACCGAAACAGAGGTGGCAGTTGCGGCCCCAACCGCAGCCGACTGTCCGGGCCATGCTTCTGGCGCACAAGCGCACGCAACTGATGCCCACTGCGACTCCTGCAGCGCCTGTCAGGCCTGCCATACGGTCGCGTTGTCCCCAGCGGCAGCCGGTGTGACCACCGTTTGCGACCTGCGCACACTACCTCCTGCGGCAGTTGCCCAATTTGCCAGTGCCGAAGCTGCACTGCGCCAAAAACCACCGATTTCCTGATCTCCAGGCCCGTATTGGGTCTGTACTTGCTGCCGGCGTGGCCACCCCTTGTGGCTCTTACATCCCGTGATGTCCGGACCACCGCGATGTTTCCCCCATCGCATTGCTTGTATTTCAGGAGATTTTTGTGATTATTCGTCTCGATTCCAGCTTGCACGTTGCACTGGTTGTGCTGATGGCGTCCCTGTGGCCCCCCCTGGCCACTGCGCAAACCGCTGCAGTTCCCCCTGCAAAACCCGTCGTTCCGACAGCCACGGCTGACGCCGCGCCGCTGCCCTACCGCTCGGCGCTGGAGGGCTACCAGCGCTACACCGAAGAAAAAACGGTCAACTGGAAAGAAGCCAACGACGCCGTGGCGCGCATCGGTGGCTGGCGCGAGTACGCCAAGGAAGCCAGTCAGGTGCAAACGCCAGCCGGTAGCACCAAGCTTGATTCCGGCGCAGCACCGGCCAAACCGTGACAGGAACAACAATGAAAACGATTGACCGCCCTAGCTGCGGCAAGCCTGGTGCTAGCGGGCTGCGCTTCGGTCAACATGGACCAGGCCGTGCGAGACACCAACGACAGTACGGGCACCTTCACCCAGGGCAAGCTCGAACTCAGTCGTACCGAGCAGCAAGCTCAAGCCAGAACCCAGCTGAGCAGCGAGTTGCTAGCCAAACCGCTGAGCATGGATGATGCTGTTCAACTGGCGCTGGCCAACAGCCCGGCGCTGCAAACCCTGCTAGCCCAGAGCTGGGCCGACATGGCGCAAGCGAGTCAGACTGGCCGCATTGCCAACCCGGTCTTCACGTTCGAGCGAATCCGCTTTGCCGATGAACTGGAGCTGGGCCGGCTGCTTTCGTTTGGCCTGCTGGACCTCTTGAGCCTGCCACGGCGCCTGGAAATTTCACAGGGCCAGATGGCGCAAGCCCGGATACAGCTCAGCGCCAATGTGGTGGAGCAGGTCACACAGGTGCGCCAAGCCTGGATCCGCGCCGTAGCGGCGCAGCAGTCTTTGACGTATGCACACCAGGTCAACCGCAGCGCGCAGGCGAGCGCCGAACTGGCGCGCCGCATGCAGCAGGTGGGCAATTTCACCAAGCTGCAGCGGGCACGCCAGCAAAGCTTTTATGCCGACAGCGCGGCGCAACTGGCCTCCAGCCAGCATGCCAGCACCGCCGCCAGGGAAGAACTGATACGGCAACTCGGTTTGATCGATGCGCAAGCCGTCGATCTCAAGCTGCCCGAGCGCCTGCCTGACTTGCCCAAAGAGGCTCGGCAGGTCGCCATGGTGAACGCCACGGTCACCCAGCAGCGCCTGGATGTGCAGATGGCGCGCCAGCAACTCGACAACGCAGGCAAATCGCAAGGCTTGAACCTGATCACCAGTCTGGTTGACGTGGAGCTTGGGGTGCGCCGCGACACGGTATTCGACAACGCGGCAGGCACCAGCACACCGCGCAAAGGCTACGAGCTGGGCATTCGCCTGCCGATTTTTGACTGGGGCACAGCAAAGCGAGATGCCATGAACGCACAGTCGCTGGCAGCAGCCAACCGCTACGAGAGCACGGTTCGTGGCGCGTCGTCGCAGCTGCGCGAAAGTTATTCGGCCTACCGGACCGCCTACGATGTGGCCCGGCATTACCGCGATGAAATCGTGCCGCTGCGCCGGGCCATGGCCGATGAAAACATTCTGCGCTACAACGGCATGCTGATCGGGGTGTTCGAGCTGCTGGCCGACAACCGCGACCAGATCTCCAGCGTCACCGCCGCCCTCAACGCCTACCAGCAGTTCTGGCTGGCCGATGCCGCACTCGCCGCGTCCATGACCGGCAAGCCGACCGCCTTGACCATGGCCGCGCCCGCAGCCGGCGGTGGCGGCGACGCGGCTGGCCACTGACGCCAGCCACGACCCGATTCATGAAAACACATTGAGCGAAACTCCTATGACGAACAGAAGAAAATTCCTGACCGGCGCCGGCGCACTGACGACGGCGGTTGCAGCCGCTGCTGTCAGCAAAGTTGCCATGGCAACGTTGCCCGAGCCCGTATTCCAAACCAAGCCCGACACCATGGCGCCGCTGGTGCCCAACACGGGCCGCCCCTACAACCCGGTGGTCACGCTCAACGGCTGGACGCTTCCCTGGCGCATGAACCAGGGCGTGAAGGAATTCCACCTGGTCGCCGAACCCGTGGTGCGCGAGATGTCACCCGGCTTCAAGGCTCACCTGTGGGGCTACAACGGCCAGTCGCCAGGACCGACCATTGAGGTGGTTGAAGGCGACCGGGTGCGCATTTTTGTCACCAACAAGCTGCCCGAGCACACCAGCGTTCACTGGCACGGCCAGCGACTGCCCAATGGCATGGACGGTGTGTCCGGATTGACGCAAAAGGCGATTCCGGTCGGCAAGACCTTTGTCTATGAATTCGTGGCCAAACGTCCCGGCACCTTCATGTACCACCCGCATGCCGACGAGATGACGCAGATGGCCATGGGCATGATGGGCTTCTGGATCACGCACCCCAAGACCCGGCATCCCTTGATCGACGAGGTGAACCGCGACTTCGTGTTCCTGCTCAATGCCTACGACATCGACCCCGGCGCCTATACGCCCAAGATCATGACCATGCTCGACTTCAACCTGTGGAGCTGGAACAGCCGGGTCTTTCCGGGCATCGACCCGCTGGTGGTGGCGAAGGGCGACAAGGTGCGCATCCGCATTGGCAACCTGACCATGACCAACCACCCGATGCACCTGCACGGCCATGAATTCACGGTGACCGGCACCGACGGCGGCCCGATGCCCAAA
>Ga0302347_1004262_pt1 | contig 11580 bp, 10 predicted proteins | sample PhyWR1_FD_202178 | JGI IMG/M metagenome (GOLD analysis project Ga0302347, IMG submission 202178) | Leaf surface microbial communities from wheat plants in UC Gill Tract Community Farm, Albany, California, United States - DLSL W.R1 (v2)... | ecosystem: Host-associated > Plants > Phyllosphere >...
TACCGATAGCGGCGCTGGTGGTGGTCTTACCCACACCACCCTTGCCGGATGTAACCACTAGAATCTTGGCCAAGGTGTTTCACCCCTAAGGAAAAAGGACTTTTTAGCCCCTGAATAACATCTCTACGAACGACTGCAGGTGAACAGCCTTGGCGGGTCATTGTTCAAGTCGCGTTTACGCTGTGTAAATGCTGCCTGATTGCTTGTCCCTACAAGGAAAAGTCTGTTTTCACTACGATTTTGAGATGGTTGGAAAATGGCGAGAGTATCCGTTAAAGCCGGGTGATGTTCAACACGTCACTTGACAGACTGATCTGAACACCTGTTCCCCACAACGGATCCCGACGCAGGTCTTCAGATACTTTGTACTTGCCCGCAATTGACACTAGCTCGGCGCTCAGTTGCTGGCAAAAAATCCGTGCCTTGGTATTACCCTTGTGACCGGCCAGTGCGCGGCCACGCATTGGCCCGTAAACATGGATGTTGCCATCGGCCATAAGTTCCGCACCGGGGCTGACGGAGGCAATCACCACCAGATCACAGCCTTCGGCATAGACCGTCTGTCCGCCGCGTACCGGGCTGGTGATGATTTTGGTCGGCTTGATGGTCGGCTCGGGCGGTTTTTCCGGTTTTTTTGGCTCGACCACGACTTCAACCGGATCAACCGGTCGCTCGCGCGCACCTGAAGGCGGCAGCACGGGCAGGTCGATGGCGATGGCGGCGGCGATGTCTTCGATACGGTTGGCGCGAATGGCCAGGGTACGCAGGCCATGCTGGCGGCATACACGCATCAGGCCGGGCAAATCGATGGCGCCTTCACTGGCAGGCAGCTTGTCCAGTGCCAGCACCAGTGGGGTATTGCTGAAAAAATTCGGTGCCTGAGCCACTTTGGCAGCCAGTTGGCGGTCCAGGGCTTCAAGGTTGTTGTGCGCAAGTTCCAGCACCGTGATGGCGAGCATACTGCCCTTTAGCTGGAACACGGGGGCTTGGTCTAGCGATTCGGTTTGGCTCATGGTTGCTTAACGCGACTTGTCACTTAAAGTGCTGAGACTTATAACGAGAACGCCCGCGGGCCGCAAGCCGGGTCGAACGATGTAGAATGGCCGACCCTTGTGTCTGTCCGGAATCATTAATGGATCGCCCGCGTTTTCGTGCTGCTTTTTTTCATCCGCGCTTCTGGCTGCTATGGCTGGGCCTGGGCGTGCTGTGGTTGGTTGTTCAACTGCCTTATAAAGTACAGCTGTGTATCGGCCGGGCTCTGGGTGCGCTGATGTACCGGGTGGCCGGTGACCGTCGACGGATTGCCACGCGCAACCTTGAATTGTGTTTCCCGGAAAAAACCACCGCCGAGCGCAAGCAGTTGCTCAAGGCCAACTTCGCCTCGACCGGTATCGCGTTTTTCGAAATGGCCATGAGTTGGTGGTGGTCGAAGCCGCGTCTGGCGAAACTGGCCCATGTCGAAGGGCTGGAGCATCTCAAGCAGGCCCAGCTGGAAGGCAAGGGCGTGATCCTGATGGCGTTCCATTTCACCACCCTGGAAATTGGCGCTGCCTTGCTCGGTCAGCAGCACACCATCGACGGCATGTACCGCGAACATAAAAACCCGCTGTTCGACTTTATCCAGCGGCGCGGCCGCGAGCGCCACAACGTTGATTCGCTGGCGGTTGAGCGTGATGACGTACGCGGCATGCTCAAGTTGCTGCGTTCCGGGCGGGCGATCTGGTATGCACCCGACCAGGACTACGGCGCCAAGCAAAGTATCTTTGTACCGTTATTCGGTATTCAGGCAGCCACTGTTACCGCCACCAGCAAGTTTGCCAAGCTGGGCAAAGCTCAGGTTGTGCCCTTTACTCAACAAAGACTGGCCGACGGCAGTGGTTACAAGTTGGTCATTCATCCTCCCCTGAGTGATTTCCCCGGAGAAAGCGATGAGGTTGATTGCCTGCGCATCAATCAATGGGTCGAGCGGGCGGTGCGTGAGTGCCCCGAGCAATATCTGTGGGCACATAGGCGTTTCAAGACCCGTCCGCCGGGCGAGCCCAAACTGTACGACAAGCGCCGCTGACCAGGCCTGTCGGCCGTGACGGCGATCGCCCCGGTTACAGGCCTGATCCTGTCTGGCGGTGGTGCGCGAGCGGCCTATCAGGTCGGCGTGCTGGCTGCGATTGCCGAATTGCTGCCTGCGGGTGTTACGAACCCGTTCCCGGTAATCGTCGGCACCTCGGCGGGGGCGATCAATGCGGTCAGCCTGGCCAGCGGGGCGATGGACTTCACTCGTGCGGTCGAGCACCTGACCGCTTTCTGGCAGGGCTTTGAAAGCAAGCGCGTATTGCGCAGCGACTGGCCGGGTGTGCTGCATCAGGCCACTCGTTTTTTGGGCCACAGCCTGCTCGGACTGGGTTCTCATGTTCCGGTTGCGCTGCTCGACAGCTCGCCCTTGCGCGATCTGCTTCACGACAAAATCAATTTTCCCGGCATCGGCCAGGCGATTGCCGAGCAGCACCTGCGGGCGGTTGCAGTCACGGCGTTTGGTTACTCGTCCAGCCAGGCAGTCACCTTTTATCAAGGTGCGGGCGCCATCGAGGGCTGGTTGCGCCATCGGCGTATCGGCATGCCCACCGACTTGACGGTCGAGCATTTACTGGCCAGTTCAGCCATTCCATTGCTGTTTGCTCCGGTCAAGATTGGCGAAGAGTATTTCGGCGATGGTGCGGTGCGCCAGTCGGCACCGATCAGCCCGGCGTTGCACCTGGGGGCCAATCGCGTGCTGGTGGTGGGGGTGAGCGGCAACCCGCGAGGACCGGATCTGCAAGATGGCCAGCAGCGCTATTACAACGCTCAGCAGCCGACCCTGGCGCAGATTGGCGGGCATATGCTCAACAGTACATTTATCGACAGCCTGGAGAGCGATATCGAACTGCTTGAGCGTCTGAATCACTTCAGCCGCTTGCTGCCACGACAAACCGACAATCTGGGCCTGGCCCCGGTGGAGGTACTGGTGATTGCGCCAAGCCAGCCGATTGATGAGATTGCAGCACGCCATCGGCATGAGTTGCCCGTGGCGTTACGCACCTTCTTGCGCGGCCCCGGTGCGACCAAGACCAGTGGTGCAGGGGTGCTGAGTTATTTGTTGTTTGAGGCGGGGTATTGCCGGGAATTGATTGAGCTGGGGCGGCGTGACGCGATGGCCAAGCGCGATGCGCTTGGCCGGTTTTTGCGGGCGTAGTCGCGTACAGGATTAAAAAAATGTAGCAGCTGCCGAGGAACGAAGGCTGCGTCCGGCTGCGCAGCAGTCGTAAAATCAGACACTATGATGTGTCAGTTAAACCCGGGTTTCAGGGTTTACGGCCGCTGCGCAGCCGGACGCAGCCTCGTTCCTACGGCAGCTGCTACGAGGGGCCGCGTCCCCTTATTGTTACTCGGCAATCTGCAATTTGCGCGCTTCGGTGTAGATATAGCGCAGCTTGTCGTACTCGAACGGTGAGTCAAACTGGCCATAGCGGAAGCTGGTCTTGTAGCGTTTGTCGACCGCGCCCAGCACCCAGATTTCCGGATGGCGAGTACTCTCATGCGGCACGTTGAGGAAGTTGATTTCCTGGTTGACGCCAAAGTCGACCACAAGCCCCGTGGTATCGCGCAGGTTTGACGGCCCAAGGATCGGCAGCATCAGGTAAGCGCCGCCAGGCACGCCGTAAAAGCCCAGGGTCTGACCGAAATCTTCGCTTTGACGGGGCAGGCCCATTGCCGTGGCCGGGTCCCACAAGCCACCGACGCCGATGGTCGTGTTCAACAGCAAGCGCCCTGTGGTTTCCAGCGAGCGGTGGCCCTTGAGCTGCAGCAAGCTGTTAAACAGATTGGGCACATCCCCCAGGTTATTGAAGAAGTTGCTCACCCCGGTGCGCAGAAAACTTGGCGTAACGTAGCGATAGCCATTGACCACCGGCAGGAAGACCCACTGGTCGAAACGGTAGTTGAAGTGATAGATCCGGCGGTTGATCGGCTCCAGCGGGTCATACACATTGAGCGCGTTCATGGTGGCGCGCTCGAACTCACGCTGATCCAGGCTCGGGTTGAACTTCAGCAGTTTCAGCGGTTGGGTAAAACCGTCGACATCTGGCGTGAGCTCCGTGTGAGCCTTGCTGTTGTCTGCTTGAGCGAAGCCTGCGCCGAGCAGGGCGGCAAGAAGCAATAGTTGTTTAGCCACGGAAGAACTCCAGCATATCGTCAGCGTTGACTCGATAATTAATATTGCCGCAATGGCCACCGTACGGATAAACCGTCAGGCGATTACCGAAGGTTTTGCGCAGAAAGCCCAGGTCACCAGGGCCAAGGATGATGTCGTCGGCGTTATGCATGACGGCAATCTTCGGGCTGTTTTTCAGGTAGTCCTGGAGCGCATACAGGCTGACTTGGTCAATCAGTTGCAACAGGCTGCCGCCATCAGTCTTGGCGCGCCACATGGGGATCACCTGCTCGGTCAGGTAACAGTCAAAGTCACACTGCAACGAGCGCTTGAGGAACGGTGTCAGGCTGGTGCCTTCGGTGATCGGATAGTTCGGTGGCGTGATCAGGCCGCGGCGGTTGATCAGGTCCGAGGTAAACACGATGTCGGCCGACGAGAAACGAAATACCGTGCCGATCAGCATGGCCATTTGCTCGTTGGTCAGGCGTTCCTTGGAGTTTTGCAGGTCATAGAGCAGGGCAGCGTTGAGGTCCACGCGGCCCTTGTCCTGGAAGTAACGGGTCAGCTTGCCCAGCACCAGTTCGTAGAAGGTGGTGCTGTTGTTGATGCCCTTGACCTCTGTTTGCACCAGCTTGTCGAGGTTGCTGATGGAAGTGAAGAGGTTGACTGGAGGGTTGAGCATCAACACTTTTTTGAAGTTGAAGCTTTTGCGGGTCTCGTCCAGATGGCTGACAAAAGCAGCATCCAGTGCGCCAAGGCTATAGCCCGCCAGGTAATAGTCGGTCACCGGCACTTTGGCTTGTTGGGCGCGTACAGCCTGCATTACATGGTAAAGGTCTTCGGCGTCGTACTGGCTGATACCCGGGGTAGCCAGGCGCGAGGCGGCACTCATAAAGTCATAGCTGGTTGGCGATGACAGCTGAACGACGTGATAGCCCTCTTGGTAAAAGAGCTTTTTCAGGTATTCGTTGAGGCTGCTGTCGTAAGCTGCGCCAGTGCCGGCAATCAAAAACATCAGTGGCGCCGGGTGATCCTGCTTGGCCATGCGATAGGTCAGCTTTTTCACCGCCCAAAAGTTGGCAGGCAGAATGAACTCGCGCTCGGGGCGCAGGCTGAGGGTGTAGTCCGATTGATTGATGTCGTCCTCATCCGGCAGCAGCGGGCGCATTTCTGGCGGAGTGGTGGCAATCGTGGCTTCAAATGGGTTGGTGATCGGGTAGCCATACGTTGCGGGGTCGACATCGACCGCCTGTGCGGACGCACTCAAGATAAGGCCGCCCAGTAAGGCAGCGAAGGGCAGAAGACGTAGCATGAAGACTATCCCTAGAAAGGTGCGGAGAAGATTCGCAGGCTATGACCACAGGGTTGGTACTGAAGTGCCATTTCACGGCACCAAATAAATCCCCAACAAGTCTCAGGCAGGCAAAAGGCTGTCCAACGATACACGCTGAATGACTTTAGTTAACAGATATCTGATTGCAAGGCTTGCATAGCCGAAGATGGCGATTAAGCTGGGCGCCGCTTTTGCCTATCGGAGTTTTTTATGCGACCTCGTTTGTCGTTGGTCTTGCTGCTTATCGCCCTGCCTGTATGGCTGGCCGCCAGTTATGGTTTGCGCTACGGCTTGATGGAGGACTCGCAGTGGGTGGGTACCTGTGTTGCCGAGGCCGCGCGTTGGGAGTGCCAGTTGCGCTCAAGCCTGGGATTGTTGATTCATTTCAGGGTGTTGGGCTGGGTGGCGCTGGTGCTGTCGGGTGTAGGTTTTTTTGTGCGCGGGCGTGTCGGCAGTGCGCTGGCGGTGCTGGCCTTGTTCTTCGGCTTGCCGGCGCTGGCGCTGTATAACGCCAGCCTCGCGGTCTTTGCTGTGGTGATCGCCGGGTTGCGGCTGGTGCGGGCTGCCAGGTAAGAGTCTGTACTAATCAGTTCCCCGGCTGTGGGAGCGAGCCTGCTCGCGAAGGTCTCAAGAGCTTCGTTTGCACCTTTCGCGAGCAGGCTCGCTCCCACTGGGTGTTGTCCTCAAAGGACGTTACGCCTTCTGGCGCACGCTGCGCCACAGTGCCATGACCATCAGTATGCTTACCAGCGCCCAGCCCCAGGCCTGTTCATTGCTCAGGCCTTCGCGGTACAGCTGCACCGGTATGCCTGCGCCAATGATCAATGCCAGCAGGCCGAACTCGCGGCGCGGGCCGCGTACCGGGCGCAACAGGTATACCAGTGCAGGCAATATCAGTGCCGCAGTCGGGAAGCTGCGATAGCGTGGCTCAAACACCAGCCCCAGCATCATCACAGCCCCGGCAAACCCGGCGGCAGCCAGCCACCAGCCAGCACGACGTTCCAGCAGATTGAACAGGCGTTCACGCCAACCGTCTTTCTGGCCAAGGGCCAAGGCGCCATGGCTCAGTACGATCAGATTCAGGCCAGCCAGCAAGCCAGCCCATAGCCACTCTCCGGCAAACCGACTGGTCACCGACGCCAGTTCCGCCCATGCGACGATGCTGCAGCCCGCCACTGCACCCAGTGCCGGCAGCAGCAGAGCAGCGCGGTTTGTGCGAACCCGCCCGCCAATCAGCAGCGTACCCAGAAACAGCGCTGCGCCAAAACCCAGCCACACCGGCCAGTGCGGCAGGTTGGACACCGGGCCTGCAAGGATGCCCTTGTCCTGGCGGTCGGCGTCAAACAAACCCCAGTAACCGCCTACAGCGCCTTCGCTGCCACGCTTCCAGGGTTGGTCGAAGGCTTCGATCAGGTTGTATTTCCAGCCGTTTTGTTCGGCCATGGTGACAAAGCCACGAATAAATTTCGCTTCGTTGACCCGGCTCGGCACGGCGGTTTCACGCTGGCGACCTTCGCTGGGCCAGCCGGTCTCGCCGATCAGGATGTCCTTGGGCGCGAATTTGTTGCCGAATACCTGGCGAATCTGCTCAACATGGTTAACCGCCTGATCGATGCCTGCAGGGTCATCTTCCCAATACGGCAGCAGGTGAATGGTCAGAAAGTCCACGGCCGGAGCGATTTCCGGGTGCTGCAACCAGAATTCCCAGACGTCGGCATAGGTCACGGGTTGCTTGATCCGGCTTTTAACCTTGCCGATCAGCTTGACCAGTTGCGGGGCGGTGACTTCCTTGCGCAGCAAGGCCTCATTACCGACGATCACTGCGCTGATCACATCCGGATTGGCATTGGCCGAGGCAATCAGGGCATCAACTTCAAGTTCCGTGGCAACCGGGTCAGTGCTGACCCAGGCGCCAGCCATCAGCTTCAGGCCATGCTTGCGTGCCAGCTCCGGCAGTGCTTCCAGGCCCGTCTGGGAATAGGTGCGGATGCACTGAAAACGCGTGGCCAGCAACGCCAGATCGGCGTCCATGCGCTCAACCCGGGGTACGAAAGGCTGGTCGAACGGTGACTGGTCCTTGTCGAATGGGGTGTAAGACGCGCATTGCAGCTTATGCGTCGGTGTTGCTGCATCGGGCAGGATCACCGGTTGGCCAAGGCCGTACCAGAAACCGGCAATGGCAAATACACCCAGCAGGCAGGCAAGAAGATAAGGCAGCACGGGGAAGCGGGCAGTCGCAGACATGGTCAGGCCGTATGGGAGCAAAGCCGCGCATCTTACCTGCAATTGAGTTGGCTCAGCGCCTTCGTATAATTTTGACATGCAAAGTTCGAAGGCTCATCTGGACAATCCAGGCGGCTGTCTGCCTGGATGTCGGGCAATGTCGCTGCTGGTTGCATGGGGGTCGTCGTCAGAGCAGGACGCCAGTCTGTCGAAGTTGATTATCAGGTACAGATGACACAGGGGTGTGTAAGCCCTGTAGGAATCTTGATGCGGCCCGGCACTCGTCGGGCCCGGCACGGTGGGGAATCAAAGATGAAGATGCGACGAATTTTGAGCGCAGGAGCAGTCTTGGTGCTGGCGATGAGTGCGGGTTTGGTAAGTGCGCAGAACAAGCCGACCCTGAATATTGGTTATGTTGATGGCTGGTCCGACAGCGTGGCAACCACCCATGTCGCGGCCGAGGTGATCAAGCAGAAGCTGGGTTATGACGTGAAGTTGATGCCGGTAGCCACCGGGATCATGTGGCAGGGCGTGGCCACGGGTAAGCTCGATGCCATGCTGTCTGCCTGGTTGCCGGTGACCCATGGCGAGTACTGGGCCAAGAACAAAGACAAAGTGGTCGATTACGGGCCGAATTTCAAAGACGCCAAAATTGGTCTGATCGTGCCTGAGTATGTAAAGGCACAGTCGATTGCCGATTTGAAAGGCAGTAATGAATTCAAGAATAAAATCGTCGGTATTGATGCCGGCTCGGGCGTAATGCTTAAGACCGATGAGGCAATCAAGGACTACGACCTCAAAGGCTATAAGTTACAAGCCAGTTCCGGCGCTGCGATGACCTCGGAATTGGGGCGTGCCTATGCCAAGAATGAGCCTATTGCCGTGACCGGTTGGGTGCCGCACTGGATGTTTGCCAAGTGGAAACTGCGTTTTCTCGATGATCCAAAGGCCGTTTATGGTGCAGCCGAAACGGTTAACAGTATCGGCAGCAAGGAGCTGAACAACAAAGCTCCGGAAGTTGCAGCGTTTCTGGAGAAGTTTTCCTGGAATTCAAAAGACGAAATTGGTGAAGTGATGCTGGCCATTCAAGAGGGTGCAAAACCTGATGCGGCGGCCAAAGAGTGGGTTGCCAAACACCCGGAGCGTGTTGCCCAGTGGACCGCTAAATAATCGCGAAGTGTCTAGCTCGCAGTACACAAGACCGTTTGGCGTTTACGCCAAGCGGTTTTTGCATTTATGGGGTTTCGTGCTAGCGGCGATTTTCCTTGCAGCCTAGAGAAACCGGGGGCTACAGGGGGTCAGAGGCTCTACTACTAAAGTCGTCTGGAATTGAAATTGCGCCGCCCTAATAGTGAAAACGTTCCATCTCATCTGTGCTGCGAGGACAAAAATAATGAACGACAGCATTTATATCTCGATTCAAAACAGCCCGCGCTTCAAGGAGCTGGTTAAAAAGAGAGAGCGTTTTGCCTGGCTTCTTTCGGCAATCATGCTCGGGTTATATGCCGCTTTTATCCTGTTAATTGCATATGGGTCGCACATCATGGGGACCAAGTTGAGTCCCGATTCGTCCATTACCTGGGGGATCCCGATTGGCGTGGGGCTGATTGTTTCGGCCTTTATCCTGACCGGTATCTATGTACGTCGGGCCAATGGCGAGTTTGACGAGCTGAACAATGCAATTCTCAAGGAGGCTGGGCAATGATCGGGCGCTTATTGGCAACAGTGGGCGCTGCAGCCCTTGCTCCATCGGTCTGGGCGGGGGAGGCTCTGACGGGTGAAGTGCAAAAACAACCGCTCAATATCTCGGCGATCATCATGTTCGTCGTATTTGTTGGCGCGACCCTGTGCATTACTTACTGGGCATCCAAGCGTAACAAGTCGGCAGCCGATTACTATGCAGCTGGCGGCAAGATCACCGGATTTCAGAATGGTCTGGCGATTGCGGGCGACTATATGTCGGCAGCCTCCTTCCTGGGTATTTCCGCGCTGGTATATACCTCTGGCTATGACGGCCTGATCTATTCGATCGGCTTTCTGGTGGGCTGGCCCATCATCCTGTTCCTGATTGCAGAACGTCTGCGTAACCTGGGCAAATACACCTTTGCCGACGTGGCCTCGTACCGTCTGGGGCAAACCCAGATTCGTTCGTTGTCGGCGTGTGGTTCGCTGGTGGTGGTAGCGTTCTACCTGATCGCGCAAATGGTCGGCGCAGGCAAGCTGATCCAGTTGCTGTTTGGCCTGGACTATCACGTTGCGGTGATCCTGGTAGGCATCCTGATGTGTATGTATGTGTTGTTCGGCGGCATGCTGGCAACAACCTGGGTACAGATCATCAAGGCAGTCATGTTGCTGTCAGGCGCGACGTTTATGGCCGTGATGGTCATGAAACATGTCAACTTTGACTTCAACGCGCTGTTTGCAGAAGCGGTGAAGATTCACCCTAAAGGTGAAGCGATCATGAGCCCGGGCGGGCTGGTGAAAGATCCGATCTCCGCGTTCTCCCTTGGCCTGGCTCTGATGTTCGGTACTGCCGGCCTGCCACATATCCTGATGCGCTTCTTCACCGTGAGCGATGCGAAGGAAGCACGCAAGAGCGTGTTCTACGCAACTGGCTTTATTGGCTACTTCTATATCCTGACCTTTATCATCGGTTTTGGCGCAATCATTCTGGTAAGTACCAACCCGGATTTCAAAGACGCGGCTGGCGCCTTGCTGGGTGGTAACAACATGGCGGCGGTGCATCTGGCTGACGCAGTTGGCGGCAGCATGTTCCTGGGCTTTATCTCGGCTGTGGCATTTGCCACCATCCTGGCGGTGGTTGCCGGGCTGACCCTGGCGGGCGCTTCTGCGGTGTCCCATGACCTGTATGCCAGCGTGATCAAAAAGGGCAAAGCCAACGACAAGGATGAGATTCGGGTTTCGAAGATCACCACCATCGCCCTGGCGGTACTGGCGATTGGCCTGGGTATCCTGTTTGAAAGCCAGAACATCGCGTTTATGGTGGGCCTGGCGTTCTCCATCGCAGCGAGCTGCAACTTCCCGGTCCTGCTGCTTTCCATGTACTGGAAAAACCTGACCACCCGTGGCGCCATGATTGGCGGCTGGATGGGCCTGGTGAGTGCGGTTGGCCTGATGATCCTGGGCCCGACCATCTGGGTGCAGATCCTGCATCATGAAAAAGCCATCTTCCCTTACGAGTACCCGGCACTGTTCTCCATGATCATTGCGTTTGCGGGTATCTGGTTCTTCTCCATTACGGACAAGTCCAAGGCAGCAGAGAAAGAGCGTGCGCTGTTCTTCCCGCAGTTTGTGCGTTCGCAGACTGGTTTGGGGGCGAGCGGGGCGGTGGATCATTAATCCGCAATAGACGGTATGTTTAACCGAATCCTCCTGCCGCAAGGCAGGGGGATTTTTTGTGCGTGTCGCAGATCCTCTGTGGGAGCGGGCTTGCTCGCGATACCATCGCGCGCACGCCCGCTCCCACAGGTGGATGAGGTGTATGGGAGGTCGAGTGAGCCGACACACAAAAAAATACGGCCTCTGCTCTTTATATAAAAGGCAGAGGCCGTATTCTCTGAAGCAAGACGCTATCGCGGGACAGGCCTTACTTGCGGTCTTCCAGGTTGGTCAGGTCACGCTGCTCGTAACCGGTGTACAGCTGGCGCGGACGGCCAATCTTGTACGGGCTGGAGAGCATTTCTTTCCAGTGCGAGATCCAGCCCACTGTACGCGACAGGGCGAAAATCACGGTGAACATGCTGGTCGGAATGCCGATTGCCTTGAGGATGATCCCCGAGTAGAAGTCGACGTTCGGGTACAGCGAGCGTTCGATGAAGTA